>Ga0247611_10001556_pt1 | contig 40412 bp, 38 predicted proteins | sample 177DNAGHGhighgp2_FD_192422 | JGI IMG/M metagenome (GOLD analysis project Ga0247611, IMG submission 192422) | Sheep rumen microbial communities from Palmerston North, Manawatu-Wanganui, New Zealand - 1770 DNA GHGhigh gp2 | ecosystem: Host-associated > Mammals > Digestive system > Stomach > Rumen... | reverse complement strand
CGTTGCATTAATGGGTATTGTTGTTAATAATGCCATTATTCTAATAGATAGTGCTAATGATAACGTATCTCACTGATACTCTCGTTGAGATGCCATAAAGGAAAGTGCAAAATCTAGGTTAAAACCAATACTTTCAACAACATTAACAACCGTTATCGGTATGTGAACCCTCCTAACAAATGGTATGTTTGCGCTCCTTGCTTATACAATCATGTTTGGACTATCTTTTGCTACCTTTGTTACATTATTTGCAATTCCCGTTCTTTATAAAGATGAAGGAAAATTGAGACTTCTTATAAGAAGACTTTTATTTAAGCCATGACTAATACTAGTTTTCCCTATTATTGTGATTGGAATTCTATTCTTATTGGCATATATGTTCTGATTTGACTTAATGTGAACAATCTGGTGAAATGCCATTATGTGATCTCTTATGGTTACAACTGCTCTATTCTTAATCTTTTGGGAATTTACAAGAAATTGTAAGTGAGAAGCATGATGGAGACAAAATATCCTTAAAATTGGGGTTAGATGAGAAAATTGAAAAAAAATTAACACTAAACAAGTTATTAAAAGAATTATGTATAAGTTTATTATATTCCTTGCACCAATTGTTATTACCGTTATTATTGTTGCTGGATTTAAGTTATTCTGAGCTAATGAAGAAATGGTTGCTCTTGCTGAAAAAACAGCATTATTTACATGATATTTATTCTGGGCAATTGGTAATATTTATTGTTTCTGGGTTACTGATGGGAATCAATTCATTCATGATAAATTAACTTGATTTGAAATATTAGATTTAAGTAAAAATGATGAGAATTAAAAATCAAAAAAAGATAACTAAATTTAGTTATCTTTTTTTGTAATCCAATCTTTAAATTAATAATTGGTTTTTTAATTCTTTTCTTGATGATTTATAATTTGGGCAATATTTTTCAACCAATGACCAGAACTTCTCTCCATGATTTTTTTCTCTTAAATGACAAGCTTCATGAATAATAACATATTGAATAAGTTTTGTTGATAAATGAACCAAATTTAAATTAAACATAATGCGATTATCATGTGTACAGGATCCCCATTTTGTTTTTACCTTTCTTATCGTTACTGGAATATCATGGAATCAAAGTTTATTTGCATATATTTGTAATAAAGGATTTACGTAATCATACAATTCCTTTTTAAAAAAATTATTAAGCTGCCTTTCTGTTCTTATTTGCAAAATACTTTCGGTTGGTATACGTTCTCAAAAAAGGAGAATTCATTCATTCGAAATAATTTGCTTTTTTTCTTTTTTATTAATTTTTATTCTCAGTTTTTCTCAAATTTTTAACATTTTTTCATAAAAATCCCTATCTCATTTTACTGAATATGGAATAACTAAAAGGATATCTTCTCCTTTTAATTTTGCATATCAATTACGTATTCATTTTTTATAAATAATATCCATCACTAGTAATTATCAAAATGAACGAATATCTCTATCCATTTGTTTCTTTATATCCCTCTCTTTTATAATCTGTTTTTTTTCTACCTTCCTATGTAATCTTCAAACTCATAATTTTATTTTTATGAATCCTCACTTACCTATATAAACCTCAAGTGGTAGAATTACTATTCACGGTTTATCAAGATTTGCCGCCAACTTTCCAATTTCTCTTTTATTTAATAGCAACTTCCTTTTTACTTTTGGTTGATAATTTGGAACCAAAATATTTGGTGTTTTCTCATATAATGGTATATCCATATTATAAATCCAACATTCATGATTATCTATCCTAACAACAGAATCTTGGATATTCACATGAGAAGTTTTTACAGACTTTACTTCATATCCTTTTAAAACAATTCAAGCCTCATAGTTTTTTTCTATTTCATAGTCAAAATAGGCCCTTTTATTCTTCGTTATAATCTTCATCTACAAAATAGAAATAACAGTAAAACAGGGAAATTTTCCTAACAGGATTGTAATAAAATAAAAAAAAATTTCAAGAAGTGAAACAACTTGAAATCTTTATGATTTAATAAATTATTTTAATATTTTTCAGTTTCATTCTCTAAGTATACTAACTCTACTCCTGCTTTTTTAAATACCTCTTCACTAAGTTCTGCATCATGGAATTTTTTTTCACATACTACTCTTTTTATTCATGAAGCGACAATTAGATGAGCACAATGCCTAACATAACATGGAGTCATTTTGGTATATATCGTTGCTCATTCCAAACTTACTCATTGACGTGCAGCATGTGCTATTGCATTGAGTTCTGCACAAGAATTTCTCATACAATGATTTGTTTCTTCTCAATCTTCTTTAATCACTTTCCACATTTTGTGACCAACTTCATCGCATTTTTCACTTCATTCTGGAGCATCAACAAAACCTGTCGCTATTACATGATTATCTTTTACTATTATACATCAGCTTCTTCAACGATCACATGTTCATTTTTCTCATACAACGCGACAAATATCCATATAGTATTCATCATCTGGTATTTGGTTTGGCTTAAGATATCAATGATCTTTTATATTTCATTGTAGTTCCTCTTTTTTCATATTTTTGTTTTAAATAAATTATTCTCATTATAATTTGATTTTTCATTTTTTCAAAAAAAAGGAGAGATTTTTTGCTTAATATTGAAAATTTTAAGAAAAAATTTAGGATACATTTTGTATTTTATCTTTTTTCTTCTATGTCTACAACTAAAGATTTAGCCGATTTTTACGATAAAGAAGCTTTAAAATACTACCTATCAAGAAAAAAATATTGGAGTGATGGAAAAATCATTTTACAATATTTTTCGAAAATACATAAAAAGAACCTTAGAGTTCTTGAATTATGATGTTGAGGATGAAGATGACTTACCTTACTAAAAGAAAATATTCAAACCCCGTTTTCATACATATGAATTGATATTTCTAGAGAGCTACTTAATCTTGCAAAAAAGGATTATCCTGAAGCAGAATTTATTTGTGATGATATGTTCAATTATCTTAGCAAATCTAAACAGGAAAGTTTTGACTGTGTACTCTGATTTGCATGTTTTCAACACATTGATAACGAAAAAGAAAGATTTGAAATCATGAAGGATATTTACAAATCTTTATCATACTGATGAGAATTAATATTCACTAATCGATCCCTTTCGTACTGGTTTCTTAAAAAATATTGGGAAACTATTATTGTTTCTCGAGCTAAATCATTCTTTTCACTATGAAAATATTCCTGGAGAGATATCTATATTCCCTGGACTTCAGAAAATGGCAAACAATACAGATATTATCATTTATTCTGACTTAATGAATTAAAAATTCTTGCGGAACGCAGTTGATTTTCCGTTGAAGAATGTTGTTACCTAGATAAAAATTGAGAAAAAATTTCTAGCCGAAAAAACTCACATAATTCTTTTCTTGTCGCAAGAAAATGAATTTTTAAATAATTTATTATTATAATAATAACATAATTTCTGCGGTCTTCCTTAGTTTTTCTTGAAAAATGATAATAAATCACTACATATGAGTGAAAGTGTATTATTTTATTAATATAAATTTATAAATGAAAAAAGAATTATCTCAGTGAAAAAATTGTGACTATATTATCACTATTTCCTTTACTGATAAGGAGAAAGCTTGAGTAAAAAACCATGTTTTGGAACATTTTGCTAAAGATGTTAAGATTCCTGGTTTTAGAGATTGAAAGGCTCCTCTACATCTTGTTGAACAAAAAGTTCAACCCCAATATGTTGAAATGGCGATAACAGAACATCTTGTTAATGACTGAATTCAAGAAATTCTAAATGAAAATAAGGATAAAAAATTTATTGGAGAGCCTTATGGTTTTGATACTAAAGAAAATAAATGAGAGACAACTGTTACTTTTCATTTAGACATTTATCCTGAAGTTGAGGTTAAGTGAGATGGATGGAAAAAAGTAAAAATGGATATTTTAAATGTTGATGCTACTGATAAAGAAATTGAAGATTCATTGTTAAATATCCAAAAAAATTATGCTGATTATAAAGATACAGAAATTATTAATAAGTGAGATACTATTTCTAAGCTTTCATTATCTTTTGAAGATAAAGATTGAAAAGAAGTAGAAAAATGAACAACCTATCTTTGAGAGACAGAATTTGAAGAAGATAAATTTTGGGCGAAAACTTTTGATTGAAAAAAGAAATGAGAATGTGTTGAATTAGCTTATGATATTAAAAAGCTTCCTGCTGTTCTTCATGCTAAAAAAAGTGAACCTAAAAAATTAAAAGTGACAGTTCATGATGTTAAAGAAATTGTTCTTCCTGAATTAAATGATGAAATGATAGTAAAGTTATTTTGAAAAGAAGCTGAAGTAAAAACAAATGTTGAACTTAAAGAATACATAAAAAAAGAAATTATTAAACAGAAAGAAGAAAACTGATTAGTTCAAATAATTGAAAAGTATCTTTCTGAGATTAGAAAATCTGGAATGAATGTTGTTATTCCTTCTACTATGATTAATCAAGAATTAAAAGTAAGGATGGATAACTTAAAACAAAGATTTTGATCTGAAGAAAAAGTCGCTGACTATTTTAAACAATTATGAAAAGAAAAGGCAAAAGAATTTGTTGAGTGAGTTCAATCTGCTGCTAAAGAAAGCCTTGAAAAGTTTTTTATTCTTAACAAGGTTACAGAACTTTTGTGATTAGAAATTGATTGGCAAAATGAGAAAGAACCTTTCTTTGTAGAAAAACAAATATATTCAAAACTCGTTGGAGAACTTCCTAATAAAAAAGAAAAGGCTCCAGCAAAGAAGACAACAACTAAAAAAGCAAAAAAAGAAGAAAAATAATTTCAATGCCCTATTAAAATAGGGCTTTTTGATATTTATTTTAGACGACAATGTTTACTTTTTTCAAAGATTTTGTAGTATATCCTTTTAGTAAAGATAAAGATTCAAATAAATTTTGAAGGTTTTTAACGTTTGTTTTTAAAGACTATCCTGCATATTTTTGGATAAAACCTAATTTTAAAAAGCTTATTGCTTTCCCTCTCATTACAATAAAATTTTTAATTGAAAAATAGTTTCTCATGGACTTAAAATCTATTCACATTTCAAATGAAACTTATAATAGTTTTCATGCATTAAAAAAACTTATACAAGAAAATTCTTGAGAAGAACATATCACTGATGATGAATTAGTTGATTTTATGGTCAGAATTATCTCTGAATCTATAGAAAGCGAAAAAAATGAATCCTGCGATTGTCATAATGATGGATGACATTGTTGCTGAAAATGCCATCATCATTAGAGTTTTCACTTCAATATATCTCAAGTTTGTTTTAACATAATACATCCCTTTTCAAGCCGTTTTCAAATAATAAAAGGGATATTTTTTTTCTCTACTTTTTTTTCAATTTGATATTTATCTATTATAATCTGGAGTTCTTTATCAGTTAGAGTAACGGTATTAAACTTAGCATAACTTCAAAAAATAGTAGCTAATCATTGTTGAGGTATTCGTTCTTTTGAAAATGAAATTTTTATTATAGGAATTCATATTTTTTCTATAAAAACTTTTGGAATTTCAAAATTTTCTGAGGTTACATAGACTGCTTGATCTGATGCGATAAACTTAAAGCCTTCTAGTTTCTCTATTCATCGATTCTCATTAAGATATTTTCGCACTCTATTTTGTAAATCTGCTGAAGTATCAAGTATTCATTTTTTTTCTATTCTTTTATCTACTGTTTTCCCATATGGAATCGATTTTATTTTTTTAATTTTTGCTATAAAAAATCCCCCCGTATGTTGAATATGAGGCCAAAATCTTGCAACTTTTTGCATATTTTCTTCAGACAAAAGTTCTTTTCACTTATATTCTTTTATTCCTATCGATTTTTGATCTATCTCTACATTTTCCAATATAACCTCATCATTATATTTCTCTAAAATTCTTGATATAACTCATTCATTTTCTAAAGGATTTAGTGTACAAGTAGAATAGACTATCGTTCAATTAATCTTCAATGCTTTTAATCATGATTCTAATAATTGAAATTGAAGCTTGGATAATTTTTCAGCGGATTTCTCATCTCGAAAATTGACCGTTTTATCATTTTTATATTGCATTCATTCTCATGAACATGGAGCATCTACAAGTACTTTATCAAATTCCTCTGGGAGCATATCTCACAAAAAAGTTCCATCATACCCAGTAACTCATGTATTATACATTCAGCAGCGATTTAAGTTATATATTAGAACTTTTCTTCTTTGGTTAGATGGTTCATTTGCAATAACATTTCACCTTCAAAGATTTAATAACTTATCTGCTAATTGTACTGTTTTTCATCATGGTGCAGCACATAAATCTAAGATCAAATCGTTTTTTTCAAGGGGTAACATTTGTGCCGATGCTCCAGCTGCCATTTCCTGGACATAATAAAATCATGTTTGATGAAGAAAATTAGCTCATAATGTCTGTTTATCTTCTTTTTCAATGAACAAGACATCATTAATTGGTTTTTTATTTGTCGTTAAATCTGGTTCTATAATATTCCAATTATTTCCTTTTAAATATTCCAAAATTGATTTTTTTTCAATTCTAGAATAAATTATTTTTATGCTTTTCTTTACTCTTTCTTTATAAAATTTTTGAAAATTAAGAAAATCTTGTTCTGGGAGCAATTCACTAATAAAATCAAGGTAGGTTTGTCTTTTCATCAAATTAAGAATATATAATTAGTTTGATATATAACAAAATTTAAAATGAATACAATAATATCCCCCATTTTTCTTGAAAAAATAGTGTCAAAAACTATATTCTCAGTAAAGAATTTATTAGTTAAAATAATTTGATGCAATTTTATGATGAAGTAAGTATTAGTATAGAATCTTGAAAATGATGAGACTGAATCGCTAGTTGAAGAAGAGAATCTTGAATCCCTTTCTGATGACCATCATGAGGAGATTGAGGAGATTGATGATCTGTTTTTTTTGTTGCATCAAAGGATGAAAATACTCTTATTGATTATAAATATAAAAAGAACTTTAAAGCTAAACCTTGAGAACCTGGTAGAACTAAGGATCAATATTGATCTCACTGAGAAAACTTGAATCTAATCGTTCCTGTAGGAACCATGATCAAGGATAAAGAAACTTGAAAACTTCTTGCTCAACTTGAAGAAGATCAACAAAAGGTTGAAATATTAAAATGATGAAAATGAGGGTTCTGAAATATTCATTTTAAAGATTCTGTGAATCAATATCCTAATTTTTATCTTCTTGGAGAACCTTGACAAAAAAAGGAAGTTACTCTAGAGTTACAACTATTGGCCGATGTTTGACTCATCTGAAGTCCAAGTGTTTGAAAATCATCATTGATTAATTGTATGGCTGATGTTAAAGCAAAAGTCGCAGATTATCCGTTCACTACTCTTGTACCCAATCTTTGATCTGTTTCTGTTGGAGATTTCCGTTTCAATGTTATAGACATTCCGTGAATTATTGAGTGAGCTAGCGAAGGTAAATGATTATGAAATGCATTTTTAAGACATGTATTAAAAGCCAAGGTTTTTGCTTTTGTTGCCGACTTATCAAGGTTTGAAAGTTGAATAAAAGAAACTGTTGAACTCTTCTGAGAAATTGTTTCTTATCTCCAAGAAAAATTTGATGACCAAGAAGATTTGAGTTTTATTTTTAGGGAAGAAGACTGATGTATCGTGTTTGAAGTCGAAAAGGACGATGAGATACTATTAGAAAAAAAGGTTGTATTAGTCCTTAATAAACGAGATTTGTTGAATGACGAAGATATCCTCAAAGAATATAAAAAAGCATTATTTGAAAAACTTAATAATTTCCTCGCTGAAGATGGATTTTGATCTTTATCAAATAAAATATTAGAAAATAACACTTTCATAACTTCTGCTTGAACTTACCATGGGGTTTGAGAACTTCTTAGAAAATTTGCAGAACTCTTACAAAAGACGAAAGATAATTGATATTATCCAGACACTATTAATGAAGAATTAGAAAATAATATAGATGATGAAGAAAACATTCCTATGGTTTTTGAGATTACTGATCAAGAAAAAGAGTTTCTAATCGAAGAGTGATACATTGAGGAATTAGAAAGTAGATTTGCAAAAATTTGGTATGTTCAGAATCCTGAAATATGTAAGATGACATTTATGATTCCTCGATGAAATGATCAAGCTGAACAATACTATTGGAATCAAATGCAATCAAAATGATTTCTAGATTATTTAACAAGTGAATGAGTCATGAAATGAGATATTCTTAAAATAAAGAGTTATTATGAATGACTTGATGATAAATATATTTTATATTAATTAAATTATGTTTTATATCCTTTCTGTATCAGATTCTGATAAACATTTTTGTAGCGCCATTCAGGAATACGAAAAAAGACTTTGAAAAGATTTAAAAATTGAAAATCTTAAACCATACAAAGACGACAATCAAAGTTTTGTTATAGAAAAAGAAACTACGAATATCATAGAAACAATTAATAAAAAATACAAGAATTATCAAAAGATTCTTCTTATTAAAGAGGGGCAATCCCTTGATACTTTTTGATTTGCTTCTCTTATAAAAGGAAAAGATAGTGTATTTATTATATGAGGACCATACTGAGTAAATGAACAAAGATTAAAATCAGAGTATTCTGATTTAAAAGAAACTTCTTTTTGAGCGATTACTCTTCCTCACTGATTAGCAAAATTGACTCTTATTGAACAAATCTATAGAGCAACTACCCTTTGGACTGGTAAAAAATATCATTATTAATCCTTTTTAAAAACTATTATTTTTTATTCTCTCGAGCTTATTTTCTTGACATTTTTTGTTTTATAATTATAATATAATTAATTTATTACTATATCCTGCAATGCAAAAAAGTGTAAATAAAAAAACTCAATGAAATGCTTCATCAAATAAATTAAGTCTCGAAAAACAGTATCAAGACGACCATTATGATTTTATTAATATTACACTTTCTGAGTTACAAAACTTACTAATTTTGCATAAGATGAAAACCGGATATAATGGACAAGCTACAACTCCTCCTCTAAGGTTTAACAAAGATTGGAAAATAGTTATTTCTAAGGACTCCGATGCATCATCAATAAAATGAGTAAGAGAAGTTCAGGGAGATATAGAAAAAATTAGTGTAAAAAATGTAAAAGAAAGGCTTTTTAATCTACTACAAGACAATAAAGGTATTTCAGAAGAAGATAAACAAAGATATATTGATGCTATATATGATTTTATTAGAAGGAAAATTGCCAATCCAAGATCTAAACTAGAGAAAAAAGTAGATCAAAACGGAAAAGAATATAAGACAATTTTTGACAAATTTCGTAAATTCTATAAAAATTATGCAAAAGAACATGCATCTAAATGAGAAGAAGAATTATATAAAGAAATTTGCCTAACTCTTGCAAATAATCTATACTCAACAAATCACTGATTTTTAAATCCAGATACAGGAGAAATTAATGAAAAAGGTCTCCAGCATTTGTGAAAAATTTTTTCAAAAACCATAAATTATATACAATCTAACCACGATATTCCTTTTCATAAAATTTATCATGATTGAGATTCTTATTTTTTAAAGCAAAAAGACTCTCAATGAAATCCAACAATATGAACATTGAATCAATACGTAAAAGCCATTATCTATCTAATTAAAAAGGATAGTTTTAATGCATATAACCTTAAATGAAAAAGTGGAGATAATGAGCGATATAAAAGAAGAAAATCTTTCCTTAACCATCTTTATGATATTGGTATCATGTATATTGATAGTAGCGATGAAGGAATGGAAAAAGAAAGAGAACAAAAAAAGGTCATGCATGAAAAACTTGCTAAAATATTTACGAATACAACACCTACCCCTTGAACTATAAAAACAGAGAGATTCAAGAGCGAAGAATCTACTACCCAGAAACATTGATGAAGGACTCCAGAAATTAAAGATGAGTCATGAGTGAGGGTGATATATTATGGAGAATGGGATCAAAAACAAGCATTAGATAATATTATGTCGACAATTAAAGAATATTTTAATAAACTCCATAATATTAATTGATTAAAAATAAAAAAAATCACTCTAGCAAAAAAAGGAGATTTTGTTAGCGATGATTGAGTAACTCAAATACAGGGGCTCCTCAATAACTTTGTCGAAGATAATTCGCAGATAAGTGTTAGAGGACAAGTTAAAAAGAAAAAAAATCTAGAAGCAATTTTTGAAAAACATAAGGTTCTTAATCGTTGAAAAGCGATAACGCCTTGACTACAGCAAGCCCTTGCTATTGCTATTGGAATGGTACCAAGGGGATCTAACTGAGACTATAAAGATTTTAAACTCATTGTTGAATTTGAAAAAGATAAAGCAAAAGAACATCAAACTTTATTTCAAGAAATATCTTTTTACCCCGAAACAAATGATTTGAATTTATGAAATCATCGTTTTTTGGAATTAGAAAAGATGATATTTGATCATGTAAAAAGTATGGATGATGAAGATTTATGAGCAAAATCTATTTCATTAAATAGAGTTAGACTTTATACCGAAATTATACTAAAAGCAAGAGCATCTGATATAGAAAAATATGAGGAAGCTGTACAAAAATGATTAATTCCACAACCACAAAATGATAAATATAAATACCTTGAAATTGACTGAGAACGTTTTCTATTGGAATGACTTTGAGATAGAACTTTGGAAAATACTGATACTTTTGACCAGATTATTGTACATGTAATTAATTATTTTATAAAAAAGAATAAATTGATTTATATCAATAAACAGAACCAGAATTTCTATGGTTTAATAACTGTAGACGATCTTTATGATGAAGTAAATTATAAATACGGTAGAAGATTTACAACCCCTGATGTTCTAGAAAATATAGCCTGTGATCCAAAGAATTCAAAGAAAAGTATTTCTTTTTATACAGACAAAAGAACTTATAAATATGATAATTTTTTCAATGTATCACTATATGATTTAGGAAAAGTTTTAAGACTTTGAAATTGGATTAAGAAAGATAACTAAATTTCCTGCATTATTTCTGTAATAATACTATTAAAAACATCCATTCATGTATCGGTTAGAAGGAGCTTTTCTCTTTCAAAAATTAATAAATCCTCTTCTTGAAATAGTTTCAATTTTTCTTCATAGTTCTTAACTAATATTTCTTCATATCCTTTAATATTCTCTACTCCTCTATCTGTTCTTAATGATAAAAAGAATGATTCAATGAGATAATCTTTTTCGCTCATTATCTGCACCTCTTTTTTATCAAGGAAATTTCAATTATAATAATTATTTAAATCTACTGTATTCTTAAATCTTATTCAATTTCATTTTTCGTTTGTTCAAAGATATTGTTGTATTTTTTCATTGACTGATTTCTCATTTAAGAAAGAAGATGAATTCAATCCTATTCAAATATAATCTTCCATTTCCCGATATGTTCTATTATGAATACTAGATTTTCAAGCTAGTGAAAAATTAGAAATTTCATATCTCAAATATCATGCATTTAAAATAATATCTTTTAATAAAGAAAATTCTTCATAGATTTCTTCATCTGTTCAAAAATATGATCATGATATCAATATATCTTTATCTTTTTTCTTTCGAATTTGGTTATCAAAAAGTTCTAATGTATATAACGAAAAACTATCTGCAAATTGAGAATTAACAAAATTCGTGAAAAAATCGATTGATGAAGGATTTCGTAAATAAGAATTTCATTTTTTACTCTTATTCCATTTTCAAAATGCAATAAAGTCAAAGTTGAAAACAGTATTATCCTGTTTTAGTGGTTGCAAGCCTCTTAAAAAATCAACTAGACCGAGAAAAGAACTTTTTCTTCCTGCAAGGGATAACACTTCATTATCAAAACTTTGTATTCAAAAAGAAAATCTTACTCTAGGATATTTTTTTCAATATTTTTTTTGGAGATTTTGGACTAAGTTATATATATCTTCTTCTGGATATGGATTAAATTCAAAACTCAATTCTCATACATCTTCACAGTTAAAACTCTTTTCAACTTTAGATATCAAATAATCTAATTTTTCAAATCACAAAAGATTTGGAGTTCCTCCTCAAAAATAAATTGTTTTTAATGGTGTATGATTTGTCATCTCTCAATATAGTTTTATTTCTTTTACTAATGAACCAATGTATTCTTCTACTTGTTCAGATTTATCAGCAATGGGAAAAGATGAAAATGCACAATATTTACATTTTGATTGGCAAAATGGAATATGAATATAAAGAGACAACATACAAAGTTATTTTGTATAAAATATACTAGAAAAAATAAATAATCTCAATTTGTATTCAAGTAAAAAGTTCCTTTTGATTTTTCTTAAAGAATATATACTAATTAGTTGGTATATTTTTTATGAAATTTTCATGAGTGATTTAAAAAGTTTTCTAAAAACTACTCCGTTATACATAAAACTCTTAGCTAATAATGGTATAAATACTGTTAAGGATTTTTTTAATTATTTTCCAAGAGCTTATGAAAATAGAGCTGATATAAAACCACTTAATCAACTCGTTTTTGATGAAAAATGAATTACTTCTACCAAAGGGAAGATTATAAAAAAAACAGTATTTAGAAGATGAGCAAAAACCATATATGAAATAAGTTTTGAAGATGAGTTGTGAAATATGTGATATATCTCAATCTTTAATTCATGATATCTAGCAAGTAAAATTCAGGAATGATTCTGGTATATTATCGTTTGAAAACCAACATTTAAATATAATAAAATCATATTCTCTCACCCTGATTTAGTACCAAGTTCAGAGTGATGAGATTTACAAGAACTCTATAATTCCGGTAGAATATTCCCTATATATTCAGAAATGAATTGAATAAAACCATGATGGTTTGCAAGAAAGATTTGGGAACATCGCAATGATATACCATATTATTTTTCTGAGTATTTACCAAAAGAATTTTTGGAGCATTTTAAACTTTTGGATGTGCAAAATACTATTTTAAATATCCACTATCCTGATAATGAAAGACTAAAAAATGCTGCAATTCATAGAGTATTTTTTGATAGATTATTAAGAATCCAGATTTTCTCTCTTATGAATAAGATGAATTATCAATCTACGCATAAAGTTATGGATTCTTCTCAACAATGGGATATTTTAAAAGAAATGTTATGACGTCTTTCATTTGAGTTAACCATAGCTCAGAAAAAAGTTGTAAAACAGATTATTGATGATTTTCATAGTTGAAGACCTATGTTAAGATTATTACAAGGAGATGTAGGTAGTTGAAAGACAATTGTTGCCACTTTAGCTGCTTTCTATTTAAAAAAAGTATCCTGATGACAGACTGCGTTTTTAGCTCCACTTGAAGTGTTGGCTCAACAACATTATCAAAGTATTGCCAAGTTACTATTACCTTTATGAATGAGAGTTGAGCTTATAACTTGATCATTAACCAAGAGTCAGAAAGATAAAATAAAGATGGACTTAGAACAAGGTAAGATCGATGTCATTATTTGAACCCATGCTTTATTACAAGAAGGAATTAATTTTAAGAATCTTCAATATGTAATTATTGATGAACAACATAAATTCTGAGTAAAACAAAGAGCCTTTTTTAAAAAATTCTGAGCTCCTCATATTTTGCAAATGAGTGCTACCCCTATTCCTAGATCTATGGCTATAGCTTTCTTTTGAGAATTTGATGTTAGTATTATAGATGAATTACCTAAAGGAAGATTACCTATAAAAACCAAAATTATTACAAATTCTGAAGTACAAAAACTAAAACCTTGGATTATAGATAGAATTAATAAAGGAGAAAAATTATTTGTTGTTACTCCTTTAATTGAAGAAAGTGAAACTTTAGATGATGTTCAATCTGTTCTTACTGAATATGAGAATATGCAATTATTATTTCCTGAATTAAAATGAAAAATTGGGCTACTACACTGAAAAATGAAACCTAAAGATAAAGAAGAAGTAATGAAAAATTTTAAAAATTGAAAATATGTTATCTTGGTTTCTACTACTGTTATAGAAGTATGAGTTGATGTGCCTGAAGCTACTGTTATGATTATTAGAAATTCAGAAAGGTTTTGACTTGCACAATTACATCAACTTAGAGGAAGAATTGGTAGATCTGATATCCAATCTTATTGTTTCTTAGAGACTCCTAAAAAATCATGAGAAAGCTATGAAAGATTAAAAGCTATGGAACAAACTACTGATTGATTTAAATTAGCGGAATTGGATTTACAGAATCGTTGATCTTGAGAAATACTATGAACTATGCAATCTGGAATGAGTGATATTCCTATTGATGTTTTAAGTGATATGAAGTTTTTGGAAACAGTACAAGAATGAGCAAAATGGTTATTAGAAAGGTATCCTAATCTGGAAGGATTTCCTAGTTTACAAGGATTTTTAGATGAAAAGATGGGAGATATTTTGGCTTAATATTCATTCAAATTAATTGTATTTTCGTAGTCCTTTTAGAAAACATTAAAACTTCCCCTCGTTTTTTATTTCTTTACTAGACTTATTCTTTTTTTTGATAAAATATTTATTTTTTGATTTTTAATAAAAAAATAAGCTAACCTTATTCGGTTAGCTTTATTTTTTACAAATAGTACCACTTGTTTTTTATTCTTACCTTCCCTTGAATATATTTCTCCGAGATTAGCCATGGGGAATCTAAGTATTCTTTTATTTTATACTTATATACTCCTCGCAAAACTTTTCCCACTGGATAGAAAACAAAATCAGATTCAGAAAAATGTAATTCATGTATTTCTGAAGAATTTTCTTCTCTAAAGATAAGATCTCCTGTGAAAATTATTTCTTCTATTTCACCAACAGTGGTTGAGAATTCAAAAGTCAGATATGATTCATCATATAAATCTTCAATTCCGACTTTCCACTTTGTTACTTTTTGCCTTGATATCGAAACTTCCTCATCATGGCAATCTTTTGAACACCCTGCAAAAAATAAAGCAAGGATTAACAGGAAATAAATTTTCTGTTTCATTTTTTTATCTTTTATTTTCCAATACTATATATATTTTTTAAAAGAAATCAATATCGTATAATCAATTAATATGTATATTTTTTCTTTCAAACTATAATAAATAACATTTTTAGATAAAAACTTTTTATTGAGTTTAAATTTAAATTATTTAGACTCTTAATGCTAATTTACATCAATAACTTTATACTAAAGTGAGTCTTCCAGATAATACAAAGAAGTTACAAGAATTGATACAATCAATACCAAATCCTGAGGATATCCCTCAAAATGAAATAAGTAATCGATATCAACTCTTTATCGATACTATTACTGACCATAATCACCTCTACTATATTGATGCAAAACCAATCATTTCTGACAAGGAATATGATGATTTGTTTTCTTATTTAGTTAAATTTGAAAGTACATACCCATCACTAATCTCTAGTATTTCACCTACTCAGTGACTAGTAGGACAACTTTCCGACTGATTTCAAAAAGCAGACCATATCATTCCTCTTCTATCTCTTGAAAACAGTTATAATGCTGATGATTTACTTGAATGGGAACAAAGAGCAAAAAAAATTGCAGAAAAACAATGAATAAATGGATGGATGTATCATTTAGAACCGAAGTTCGATGGATTTAGTGTTGAATTTATCTATAAAAATTGAAGATTTCATCAAGCCATAACAAGAGGCGATGGAAAAATTTGAGAAGATATCACAAGTAATGTATTAGCGATTCAATCACTTCCAAAACATATTGATGTTTTTGAGGAACTTCACTTTAGAGGAGAGATTATGATGCCAAAATCTCAACTTGAACGTATTAATCAAGAAAGAGAAAATAAAAAACTTAGTCCATTTTCAAATACAAGAAATGCAGCTGCTTGAAGTATAAAGTTATTAGATAGTTGAGAAGTATCAAAAAGAGGTCTTATCATCAATATTTATGAACAACTATATTGAACAAGGCAAGATTTTGAAGAAATTGGGCTTCCTACTTTTAATTTACCTAAAGAATTTAGAGATACTTCAGATATTCACCAAGTTATAAAATGGTGTTTAGATCCAAAAGTTAAAGAATTCCTAGATAATCAGGATATTGATTTTGATTGACTCGTTATTAAAATTTTTGATATAGATTGAAAAGGAACTGAAATTCGTAACATCCTCTGAGAAACAGAACATCATCCTAGATGGTCTATTGCTTATAAATTCCCAGCTCAACAGGTCGCAAGCCAAATTCAATCGGTAAGTTTTCAAGTCTGAAGGACTTGAATAATAACTCCTGTTGCAAATATCGATCCCGTTCAATTAAGTTGAGCAACTATTTCAAGAGTTAGTCTTCATAATTTTGATTTTGTAGATACAAAAGAAATAAAGGAGAAAGATTATGTTTGGGTTCAGAGAAGCTGAGAAGTTATTCCGTATATTGTTTGAGTTATCAAAGAACGTAGAAATGGAGAAGAAAAATCTATTACTCCTCCTAAAATTTGTCCTATTTGTTCCTCTCCTACCAATAATATTGATATTCATTATTATTGTACTAATCCATTGTGTCCTGCCCAAATTAGAGAAAAAATTGTTCATTTTGCTTCAAGGGATGCTATGAATATTGAAGGATTATGAGATAGTGTTGTTGATACTCTTGTCGATCAAAAAATTCTTAGTTCTATAGTTGATCTTTATGAGCTTACTCCTGAAAAACAATTATTGCTCCGCAGACTTCCTAGCTTTTGAGAAAAAAAAGTTTTCGAAATTACATCACAAATTGAGCAATCCAAACATCAACCTCTTTGGAGAATTCTTAATGCTATTTGAATTCCTAATGTGTGAAAAAAAATAGCACAAGATTTGGCAAACTATTTAAAAGAAAAGCAGGTTCATTGCTTGGATGATATGATAAATATTTTCTCTCAAGAAGAATTAAAATGACTTTATTGAATTTGAGAAAAAATTTGGAACTGAATCATTGCATATATTACAAACGAAGATACACTAAATATATTACGTAAATTAGAAAAACATGGAATAAATTTTGATGCAAATAATGGGATGGAGAAAGAAAAGGATATAAAATGACATTTTTCGATTACATGAACTTTCCCACTTTCTAGAAATGAAATTATAAAACAACTCGAAAAAAAAGGATTTCAGTTTGATGAAAATCCAAATAAAAATACAGATTTTATCTTTATTTGAGAAGATGCTTGAGCTAAATCAGAAAAGGCTAGGAATCTTTGAATAAAAATATATGAAGATTGGGAAATCATCCAAAAAGAATTTTGAATAGAAATTCCTATTATTTCATCAAAAAAACAAAGAATTACTCAATGATGATTATTTTAATTATTATTGTCATTCTTTGAGCCCCAAATATTCTGATCTTAATATTTCCATCTCAACAATATCATGGTATTCTCACCATAAATACCAATGTTCTTTTCTTACTCAAACTTCTCTAAATCAGCATTTATTATATACTTTTTCTCATCTTCAATTATAATCAATATAATGGAGGAATATTTTGTGTAATCCCAAAACATCAAATCAATAAGAAATCATTAATTTTATGCTTTCTGTTCAATATCCTTTATTTCGATATTCTTTATTAAAAATAACTATTCATAACTCTCAATTTCTATGTCTTTGATTAATATTTAATTCTATAGTTCAAATATTTTCTTCAGTAATTATATTTCACATATCGTTCTCCGAATCTTTTGAACAGATTACGAATAATTTTTTATTTGGATTTTTCATAGATTCTTCATAAAATTGTTCCTCTCATTCAAGAGTCATAATATTTCATCAAATAGAAAGATATTGTTGAACTTCTAAATCATTCAAATTTTTAAATCGCAATTCTGCGTCTTTTCTTTCAGGAACTGCTAAATATACATTTTCTCAATTAATGACTCTTACTCTGTTCATTAAAATATATTGAGAATCTAAAAAAAATTATATTTCCTTTTATAATTTTATATATTTTTTTATTTTAATCAAAAAAAAGATATTTTCTTAAATTTAATTTTTATTTTTTTGCTTTTCGCAAAGGATTTTTATTAACTTATTATTGCAAATAGTGTTAATTTCCTTAAACTGTGTGTTAGTTTTCGGAATTTTTATTATTAATTCAATTTTGATATGCCTCGTATTGTAGATGCTATTAAAGATTTAAATGTTGATCACTCTACTTTTGAAAAAATCTATGAAAAGGTTATGGGGAAAAAATTAACATCAAAAACTGCAACTGTTTCTGATGCAAATTTAGAAAAAATAAAATATATTATTGCCCAACTTCCTAAGAAAAATAGCGATAAATCTACAGTTGTTAAAAAATCTGATGATTGAAAAATTCTGAAATCTTGAGAGATTGGTTTTTGATGATGATTCCTTTCTTGATTATGATTTGAAAAACATGAAGAGAAGGTTGAGGAAGATGAGCTTCAACTTCATAATATAGAGATTCCTATTATTTGAAAAAATGAAGTTACTCAAGAAGAAATTTCTTTTTCTGCTCCTGAAAATGCTAGAGTTATTTCTAGAGCCAAGAAACCAGAAAAGAAACAAATTGAAAATAATAAACATGAATGAAGGAAAAATAACCAGAAAGCTTGATGAAATATTTCTATTGAACAAGGAGTTTATAAAACGAAAGAAAAAGAACAACCTAAAAGTTGAATAGACTTTTTTGCTGACCACCTTGCCAATAAGCAAAGCCAACCAAATAGTCAGAAACCTCAAAAAGGACAAAAGAAACCTGAGAAAAAATTTGAAAAAAAAGAGGAGAAAAATATTCCACAACCAACTCCTGCTGCAAAGGTTCATAAGGAAGCAACTACTTCTGCTAATCTTGTTAAAAAAACTGAAGTTACAATTGATGATCATATCACAGTAAAAGAATTCTCTGAAAAAATCTGAGTTCCTCTTCCAGATGTTATGAAAAAGCTTATTGCTAACTGAATCATGACAAGTCTAAATGCTAATCTAGATTTTGATACTGCTTCACTAATTGCTGATGATTTATGAGTTGCACTAAAAAGAAAAGAAGTTGCTCTTGATGTACAAAGTTTTATGGAAGGAGATTTACAAAAGATTCTTGATATTGATAAAGAAGCTGAAACTCAAATTGAAAGGGCCCCTATTGTTACAGTTATGGGACATGTTGATCACTGAAAAACTTCTTTACTTGATTATTTAAGAAAAACAAGTGTTGCATGATGAGAAGCTTGAGGAATTACTCAATCTATTTGAGCTTCAATGGTGAATTATAATTGAAAGCAAATAACTTTTATCGACACTCCTTGACATGAGTTGTTTACTTCTCTTAGAGCAAGATGAGCAAAATTAACTAATATTGCTGTTATTGTTGTTGCTGCAGATGATTCTGTTATGCCTCAAACTATTGAATCTATTAATCATGCTAAATCTGCATGAGTTCCTATCATTATTGCCGTTACAAAAATTGATAAACCTGGACATAATATTGAAGAAATTAAATCTGACATAGCAAAACATTGATTAACTCCTGAAGATTGGTGAGGAGACACTCCATTTGTATGAGTATCATCTAAAACAGGACAATGAATTGATTTGCTTCTAGAATATATTCTTTTACAAGCTGAAATGCTTGAACTAAAATATAATCCGGATAGACAAGCAGTATGAGTTGTTGTTGATGCTTATAAGGATCCTAAACAATGAGTTGTTGCAAGTTTGATTGTACTTACTTGAACACTAAAAAATTGAGATATTATTGTAGCCTACAATACTTATTGAAAAGTTAGAAGAATGCAAAACTGGTTAGGAAAGAATGTTTCTAAAATTACGTGATGAGAACCTGTTCAGATCCTTTGATTTACAGAACTACCCGAACCTGGTAGAATCGTTGAAGTTGTTGACAATGAAAAAGAAGCTCATTCGAGAATTGAATACATTCATGAGAAAGAGAGCAAACTATCTAATGATTGAGCACTTCAACAATTCTTAACACAATTGAAGGCATGAGATCAATCAAAAGTTTCTGAATTAAGACTTATATTAAAGGCAGATTGATCTTCTAGCTTAGAAGCTCTAAAACAAGCTGTTGATTGAATCACATTACCAAAAAATGTTAGTATAAAAGTTGTACATAGTGATGTTTGATATTTTTGAGAAAGTGATCTTTCTCTTGCCCAGGCTTCTAAGGCTATACTTTTGGGATTCAATATTTCCATGAATGCAATTTTAAAGAAAAAGGCAGAATCTCTAAAAATAGAAATGAAGGTTTTTGACATTATATATGAATTAACAGACTATCTTGATAATCTTCTTCAATGAATGGTTGAAGTTGAGAAGGAAGAAGTTGTTATTTGAAAGCTTGAAATACTTTGAGTATTCCATACCGAAACTAGAGAGATGACTGTTTGATGAATCGTTAAAGAGGGAAAAGTTAAGAATAAAGTAAAATTCAGAGTTCTTAGGGGAAATGATATATTAACGAACTGAGAGATTCTTTCTCTACATAGGAACAAAGATGAAGTAAGAGAAGTTTGAGAGGGAGAAGATTGTGGAATGAAAGTTAAGATTGGAAAGAAAATTGAAGTATGAGACATATTGGAGTTCTATGAGATTCAAGATAAAAAAGAATGATAATTTAAAAGAATAATAATTAAAAATAGTATCCAATGAAATGGATACTATTTTTATATATCAATTTAATTTGTACTATTCAAAGTCTTCATCATCAACATCAAATAGATGCTGAATTGTTTTTTCATCTGATTTTTTCTGTGGAGCCTCGTCATCTACAATATTTAATATTTTTGTTCTTTGAGAATTTTTATTTGCTCACTTTCGAACCTCAATAAAGCTAATAATGATTCAAATGAGAAGCAATATTAACATTAGATATCCTCATAATGTTAAAGAAGCACTCTGTGTTATGCTTCATAACATACGTAAAGTATCTAAGATTCACATGAAGGCACTAGCAATTACCCATAAAAATAGGAAGTTTAACATAGGTTCACTTTCTCTAAATCCAAGAAAATTTACTACAAATCACTTAAAACGAGTATTCATATTCCATCAAAGTAAGAATAAGATGCTAGAAAACACAACAATCATTGTAGGGAAAAATGTTTTTCCTATAAACCAAAACAATTCTTTTCCATAAGGATCTATTGTTGTAACTTTTGCTATTGGGAAACAAAACAACACAATAGCAAATATTATCAAAAAAATAGAAAATATTTTCTGATTTTTTGTATAGTTTGCAAATTTATGAAAATACTTCTGACATGTTTTTTTCACATTTTGTACTTTTCTATTAGGCATTTGATAAATTTTATAGCATATAAAATTAACTTTGATATAGTGATTTTATAACGAGGGTCAAGATTATTTTACTAGGATTAGTACTTTCTCTTCTTTATCTATATTCTTCTTAATTTCTTTTTTTTCAGATTCAGATAAGAAAAGATTCCACCCTAATTCATCCAAAAGGATAACGTCTTCCTTTAGGCTTTCTCAATTTTGTAACTTTGATACAGTTTTCTTTGTTTTCTGCTTTCCCTTATCCATAAGTTTAATTGAAGAATCACAATCTCATATTAAAACAAATTCTTCTTCATTAATTTTTCATTTTAATAAATCTAACCACGCTTCAAAAAGAAATGCATAACGGATTGACAGATTTATTGTTTTTCATTGTTCTTGAAGTTTTTTTAACTGAGATGCTAAATCTGAATAATATTGTTTCTCATTAATTTCAAGTAAATCCAAAACTAGGTCAAAATATTTTTTCATAAGGCTAGATTCATTAAGATAAATATTCTTCAACATACTTTTCTTTCATATTTTCTAATCATGTTGAATCTAATAATCTTTCAAAATACGAAGAAAGTATTAGTTTTTTTGTTTGATTAGAAGGTAATCATTTTGATTGAAAATAAAAGAGTTTTTCCCCATCTAAACGATATATTTTTGCTCAGTGAGATGCCTGGATATTTTTTGAATGGATATCTAAAATAGGAATAGATTTTGTTTTTACGTCCTCTGATAATATAATTGATTCTTGTAATAATGAAGCTGCAGTATTTTCTATATTTTTATCCATAAAAATCTTGGCACTCATTTCTGACTCTATATTTTTGGCAAGAAAATTAACCATATTAACTTCTACTTTACAATCTGACTGATTTATATCAATATCAAGATTTATTTTTATAGGATGATTTATTGTTTCTGGGAATAAAAAAAAGATATTTGCAATTGTTGAAGGCTTCAAAAATGTAAAATGAAAATTTAAGTCTGAACCTTCAATTAATGCAGCATATTTTTTTGGAGAATTATTATTAAAAATAATATTTTTAAGTCCTTTTGAATTTTCTAATAATTCGAAAATCGATTTATCTTGTATGATAACATCTTGAAATTTTAAATTATTTTCAGACATTCACTCTTCCTATTCTTGAATAAATCCATAATCTGTAACTCATTCATACATCTCTTCTACTGATTCTTCTCCTCGTAAATCATCGAAACTTTCTTGCAATATCTCTGCTGATTCATTAGTTAATTCTTGTAATCATGTCTCCTCTGAAATAGGTTCTTGCGCAACTGGTTCTGATGCTATTCTCTCGTTTTCTATCAATGCATCAAGTCACTCATTTGTCTTTTTCATTCGATATAAAGATCCTATTGCAACAAGAACAACAAGGATAGTAATTAATAATAAGATAGAAGTTCTTCTAGACATAGTTAATATTTCCAAAAAAAATAAATCTAATCTTCTCAACAATTATTATAAATAGACATTTCAAAATCTGCAGCTCTGATAGAATAAGTTGATATATACTTCTCTATTTCATCTTTATCTTCTTTCAAGAGAGTTTCATAACTTGAATATAATTCAGACACAAAATCTTGATTGATGCATCACTTTTCCTCTGCAAAATGAATCATCTCTAAATATTTATCCTCAAGTTCATATTTTCTCGCTAATAAATCTCCATTTTTTCATACTACATTATATCAAAATACTTCTACCTTTTGTACAATATTTTTCATTCATGAATATAATGCTATTTGTTCTGCAGGATGATTCTTCAAATAGAAAAAACATGATGTTAAAAGAATTGCTCAAATAACTAATTTAAAAATATTTCATATTAGTGTATTTTTCTCTTCTGAAGTCATATAATTCTCTAATTTCTTTTATATAAAATTTACTTTACCACAAAATGTAAGAAAAAATATAAATTCTTATTTAATTTTTTATTTTTTAATTACTTTTTTACTTATTTTTCTTTGAACTTTTTGCTCTCTTTTTCTCTGAAATTGATCCGAAAAGATCTTCCAAGTAAGGATTAAAATATCCTAAAACACATAAAAGTCATAACAAAAGAAGAATAATTCAGAATGCGAATCTTCTTAAAACCCAAACGGCCCAAATAAGAAGTATTATTCATAAGATTGTTGTTATTTTTTCTTCTGTTGAAGATTTCTTCCACCATTTTTTTACTCATGTTGCTACCTTTTTTGTTTCTTCTGCTCAACTTTCTAATTTTTCTCCAATTTCTGCAGCAACATCTGAAAACTTATCGGATACTTCATCAAATTTCTTTGAAGCACTTTCTTTTGCTTCTTTTGCCTTATTAGATATATCATTTGCTACTTCTGAAGCTTTATCTGAAAATTCTTCATATTTTTTAGAAGCAGCTTCTTTCATTTCTTCAGCCTTTTCAGAAAATGTTTCTTTAGCCTCCTCTATTTTTTTTGCAGGTTGTTTTTCTTTCATTGTATGTGTTTAGTAAAATAAAATTAATTTTCTTCTATTCATTTTTTTAGTAAATGCAAGTGTTTTTCTGAAAAAAAGGGACTTTATGCCCCTTAATTTCTTTATTTTTTTAATATCTATTTTATTTCATATGGAATTTTCAATTCCAATAATTCTTTTGCTATTTCCATTTTATTCTCTGAATTTGAATAGCATATCATTAATGTTTCCCCTTCCCTTACTTTCTTGTTTAATTTTTTAAGGATTTCTATTCATGCTGATATATCTCATGGAGATCACAAAGTTCTAGCTATTGTATTAAGATATTGCATATTAATTGAAGAAATTTTTCATTCTTTAGAAGATTTTACTTCATAAACAACTTTTCCTAATGGTAAATCCTCAGATGAAATTTTCGGATTTTTACCCTTTTGAGCTTTTATTATTTGTTGCATTTTATTCCATGCTTCTCAATTAATAAGCTGATTTTTTACTCTCTTATATGCTTGTTGATAATTATTTTCTATTCAACAAAGCAATAACATTTGTGCAGATAAATCTAACGATTTCTTCTCTAAATCTTCTGCCCTTTCTTTGTGCTGTTGCAATACTCTTAATGCCTCTCTCGTTTGTAAAACTGGTCCTATTCCATTTCAAATGGGCTGATTAGCATTTGTTATTACAACTTCTGTTTTTATATCTAAATACTCTCAAATTTCTTTAAAATGTTTTGCAATTCTTTTTGCATCTAATTGATTTGTAACTTTTGCTGTTGGTCAAACAGGAATATCTATTAGACAATGGTTAATTCACATAGCATAATTTTTTGCCATGATACTAGAAATCATTCTTGAATAAGGCTCCATTCCAATAGCTGAAGAAACCTTTATTATCCTATCATTTGCTGGTGCCAGATTTAAATTTCAATTCCATGCGAGACAGCATCAAATATTTTCAACCAACCTTATAATTTCGTGTTTTTTTAATTCAGTATTCATCAGAATTTCAACACATTCTCCTGTTGCTGCCGGCGATGTTATTGATTTTGAAAAAGTCTTTGGCATTATTATTCACAAAGATGCTAGAAGTGGGACTATAATCATTGTTGTTTCATTTCAAGAAACCCCTCAAATACAGTATTTACTGGCAACAATTCAAGGGAAACGATATATATCTCAAGTATATGCCGTTGCTTTTGTTGTATATGCTAATTCTTCTGCATTCGACTTATAAAAGAATCAAGTTGCTGTATAATATGCAAGAGATAAATCAGAAAGCTTATTATTTTGAATATCTTCTATAATTGCATCAATTTCTTCTTTTGTTATTCTTTTACCTAAAAGTTTTTTCTTTATAGCTTGTAGTGAAAGTGGATTACTTCTTACAAAAGAAACTAAAACATTATCACCTACCGCAATTGGATATTCTCTAAAAAGCTCTGAAGTTGCTCAAATTGTTCCTGGTTCAACCAAATCATCTGTTAAAGCCACATCTACAACATATTCTTCTCATTTACGGATAAGTGATATTTTGTCGTTTGAAGAAATTCAAAACTCTGCTGCCTGTTTAGAGTTCAGCATCGCTATTATTCATTCTCAATTACTAATATTGATTTCTACTATTTTTGCACTAAAGATTTCCATTTTTCTTGTTTTTTATTTTGTAAATTATTATGCATCATCAGTTTCAATTTTTGTTAATATTGCATTTGCACTCGCTTCATCATCTTTTCTTTGGGCTGTTTCTCTTTCATTAATTGGAATAGATTCTGTTTCTATAGTTTTTTCTAAATTTTTATATCGTGGATTTTTTAATAATTCTTCTCTTGTTTTTTTACTATTGAGAAGTCTGAGTTTAGAAATATCTAATTTTCGTTCCGACTTATTTTGTTCCTTAGGATAAACTTCTGTTTCTGATTCTTTTGCATTTATAGGCATCATTAATTCTTTCATAAATGTCATGAATAATGGGGCTCCATCTCATACTCTATTTGTTCTTCCTTCTGTCGTTTGATTTGCTGAATATAATTCTTTTGCCAATAAATACTGAACATAGTTATTATCTTTTAATTCTCCTTCGGGTATATTTTCCTTTTCTTTCATATAATCCTCATCATTACCCTTGTTAATAATATCCTTCAATACCCCATCTAATGCCCTTAAATCTTCTTTTGAAGCCTCATTTAAAGTATAAATTATCGGTTTCATTATTTCAAAACGAGGATCTTTGTCATCAATTTCTTTTCCATTAAAGTGAAAAATTGTTTTTAAATTTTCCGTTATTGAAGATATTACAACACTTTTTTCTTGTTTTTCTTTATATGCTTGTTCATTTGTTCTATTTATTTTTGAAAAAATCAATTCTTCTGATTTATTCTTTATGTAATCCCTCATGTAATTATCTAAATCTTTTTGTGTATCATATTGTTGTTTAGGGAAAAAGTTTTCGTCTGATACTATTCCTTCCATTAACTCTTCCATTCTAGGGATTTGTACAAGTGTTTCAGAATAATTATCTGATCCGAATTCTATACTTCCTTTTGCTATATTATATGCAATAGGTTTTTTCGCCTTTATCTCTCAAGTTTCTGGAGAAAAGCTATATTTTACACGACTCTCAGAATTTACATCCTCAAAAAAGAATGTATTTCAATCTATATCTAATTTTCATATTTTTACTCCAAAAAATTGACTCAAAAATATATCTTTAGATATAATATATGCGTTACCTATTCACTTTAATACAAATGATACAAATCTATCATTATTCATTAATCTCTGATTTTTATATTTTTCCCATGATGCTCTTATTCCTTCATATATTTTTTTTTGTTCTTTGTTTTGTCAATTGTATTCTTCTCCATTTAAAATTTTTTTAGCTCGTGTTTCTGGTATCTTTAGCTTTTTGCTATTACAAAACACCTTGAATAAATTATTAAGAGCTTCCTTTGTAAGCATATTTTTTAATACTTCTGGACTTTTTCATTTTATTATATTTTTAGTTTTTTCCCATTTTTCTGAATTACCTGGATCTTTAAATACTGAATCTATATATTCATGTTCTTTCTCTTTTTTTTCAGCTTCTAATTCATTTCATCATTTATAAACTTTCTCCCTTCCACTATACCTCTTCCTACCTCTCTCTGTATTTTTGAGATCTTGCTCAACTCTTACATCTGCCGAAATTTCCTTTATATATTTATCATTATACTCATAATCTTTCCAATTTTTAAGTACAAGATTTAAATGTTTAGAACAGTCTTCATAAATATTTCACTGTTTTTTTATCTTTTTCAAAATACTAGAAGTTTCTCATCACCATTTTCAATCTACTTTTGTTTTTCATCATTTTATACCTGGGATTTTCCCAGTATTTGCCATATATTGAAAAGCAAACAATATTTGACTATATTTTGTTTTATTATAATTTATTGGTTCTGTTTCAATATGATTAACAATATAAACAACTATTTCTTCCTCTTCATATTTTGATTCTAATTCTTTTCGATTATCCTTTATCCTATTTACAATATCACTAACTGGCAAATCTTTTGCTAATTCCCTACTTCTTTCAGCCATTCGCTGATTATAAGTCTCATCTAATAGTTTTACATTATCTTTTCATTTTAAAACAAAATCTATATTCTGTTTTATCTTTTCTGTCTTATTTATTACTGATTTTTTACAACTATTATCTTTTTTATCCAAATAAAGTTCTCATGATTTAAACTTTGATAAAAATACTTTAAAAAGTTTAGCTTTATATGGTGGCATATTCTGAATTTTAGCACTTTCAATTTTTTCTAACACTTCATTAAATTCTTTGTTTCTTCTCTCATTTTCTTTATTTTTCCCTTCATCTTCATTATCAACTCTCCCTTGCAATGTATCTAATGCTCTTGTTATTTTTGAAGAATCAACATCCTCAAATTTTTTATCAGGATTACCCGAAATTGAAAGAGAACCATCTCCATCTTTCGTAAATATTTCATCCGGTCAAAACCCAAATTCTCCCATGATTAAATACATTAAGTAAAATATACAACAAATTATATCTATAATCACAAAATTTGTCAAAAAAATTAGCTTTTTCTCTTGATTTCAAAATATAAAACCGCATATTAGCTTATGCTTTTATATTTCTACAAATAAATCAAATGAAACTCAGAGAAGAACTTGAAGCTCGTGGTCTTCTTTATCAAATGACTAATGAAAAACTTTTTGATATTTATGAAAACTGATGAGAAAAGTTCTATTGCGGATATGATCCAACTGCCGATTCTCTTCATCTCTGACACTTTCTAACCTTCATGACAGCTGTAAATTTTATGAAAAGGTGAAATACTTTTGTCCTCCTAATTGGTTGAGCAACTGGAATGATTTGAGACCCTACTTGAAGAACTGATGCTAGAGCATTTTTATGACTAGAACAATTAAGACATAATCAAGAAGCAATTACTATCCAAGTAAAACAAATTCTTGAAAATTTAAAAAAACTTACAGGAAAAGATTTTAAATTTGAAGTAGTTAATAATTACGATTTTTATAAGGATTTTAGCGTATTTGATTTTTATCGTACTGTAGGTAAATATATTACAATCAATACTATGCTATCAAAAGAATCTGTAAAAAAGAGACTTAACAATCCTGAGGCTTGAATCACTTATACCGAATTCAGTTATATGCTTCTTCAATGAAATGATTTTCTTGAATTGTACGAAAATCATGGAGTAAAACTTCAAATTTGATGATCAGATCAATGGTGAAATATGGTTACTTGAACCGAAATGTTGAGAAAAAAAACAGATTGAGAAGCTGAAATTTATGTAATGACTATTCCTCTTATGATGGATTCATCAGGAAAAAAATTCTGAAAATCAGAAGGAAATGCAATTTGGTTAGATCAAAGAAAAAATAGTCCTTATTTTGTATATCAATATTTTATTAATACGGCTGATGCAGATGTTGATAAATATCTTAGAGCATTTACATTACTAGAGATTCCTGAGATTGAAGAGATTATTAGAAAACATAATGAACATCCAGAAGAGAGATATTGACAAAAACAGCTTGCTAATTATGTTATCCAAACTCTATTTGGTCTTGAAGCCGCACAACAAGCAGAAAAAATTTCAGAATTCTTGTTTTGAAATTCTAATAAATTAGAGCTTCTTTCAAATATGAATAAGGAAGAAGTTGAAGCATTATGAAAAGAAACAGGATATGCAAAACTAGATGAATCCTCTATTAGAATACTTGAACTTCTTGTAAAAGTATGATTAGCTGAGTCTAATTCTGAATGAAAAAAATTAATTCAGCAATGAGCAATTTCTGTTAATGAAGAAAAAGTTAGTGATATAGCAAAAGAATATACAAAAGAAGATAGCATCAATTGAAAACTTCTCTTAAAAAGAGGAAAGAAATATAAAATCGCTGAATTTTAATTCTTTTAATCTTAGTTTATGAAAAAGATTCTAATTCATTATCCTAATGATTGAAGAAAATTAAAACAGCTCATCACAATACTTCTAAAAAAGTATTTTGTCGATTCTGTTCAAGTTTTGAATTATTCAAAAAATTATTCTCTTGTTGATAATAAAATTATTAAAGATGAGGAAAAACTTCTAATTATTTCCTACTCTGATAAAATGGAAGAAATGTTTTTTAAATTTTTAAAGAAACAAGTTAATTCTCCTATTGAAATTATTTATCTTAACGATTGCATTAATCTTTAATGAAGTATTTAGATTCTATAAATTATAATCTTAAGCACAATCTTTGTCCATTTTGTGTCATGCCTGATAGTTTTATCTTGGAAAAAACAAAGCATTTTTTTGTTATCGCTGCTCGTGCTCCTTATACAAAAGACCATCTTTTAATTATTCCTAATAAGCATATCGTCCTATTTTGAGAATTAGTTTGGGATGAAGTACAGGATCTTATGAAACTCCTACAGAAACGAGATAAAAAACTTCATAAAAAACATGATGACGTCAATCTTCTATTAAGAGATTGACATGTATGATGAAATACGGAAAAAAGTGTTGATCATATGCATTTTCATCTTATCCCCGATTTAGCTGTTTCTTGACATTCTGATTGACCTAATCGTTACTTTTTAACAGAAAAAGAAGTTTTAGCAGAAGTAAAAAGGATAAAGAAAAGCCTAAAATAAGATAATTTTTATTCTTTTGAAGAGAACTAGTAGTTCTCTTTTTTTTTATTTTTTATATTTTATACCTATATTTTTATAAAAATAATAATCTTTTTTATTTTAATAAAATAATATAAAATTCAGTTAAAATTTGATATTTTTATCTTGAATTTGTAAAACATTTTAATATATTGTATATACAATAATTTAAAAAATAATAGTTTAAATGCAGAATATTAAAAAATCTATAAATAAGAAAAAAACAACAACCATTATAATACCTGCAAAATTTAAGAAATATCCTCTAGAAATTACTTATACTTGAAAGATAAAAAAAGGAGAAGAAATGGTGCATGTTGTTTGTAAATGAGCAAAAATTGACAAAGATTATAGAAGGAGACAAATTCCTGTTCTACTGAAAAATATTGAAGATCTTATCTTAATAGAACAAAAACAAACAAAGAATAGTAACATTAACATTCGTGTAAAACAAAAAGATAAAGATCTTATACAAGAATATGCGCTTAGATGAGGTTATAATTCAATAAGCGAATATATGCTTGCAAAAGCTTTATCAAAATAATTCTATATTTTACTTTTTATACTAACATGAATCTTGAGAAACTTTTCGGGAGTAAAACGAAGGTTGACATCCTAAAATATTTAATCTTCAGAAGACAAGGAATCTCAATGAGAGCTTTAGAATCCGACCTTTGACGGACATTTCCAGCAATAAAAAAACAAGTAGATTCTTTAAATGAATCCTGAATTATTTTTGTAGATAAGGATGATAAAAATACTACCTGATACTCAATCTACCTAGTTGAGTGAATCGCCCCAATATTAAAGGAACTTTTCTTTGAGAGTTTAAAACAGAACCTCATCCTGTTATTCAATAAGGATGAAGAAGAAATTAGCAATTATTTTCGAGGGAATAAATTTTGAAAACCTATTGGCGTCGATCTAATTCTTATACATAATCCTATGGAGAAACAAAGAATGGAAGAACTAAAAATATGAATTGAAACCTGCTTCAGAGATTATTGGATTGAATCTACATCTATTGTCTTCATGGAAACTGAAGAATGGGAGAAAAGATATAGATTAGCCGATAGATTTGTACTGCAAGTTATGCAATATTATAAAAATATTTAACTCTATAACCCTTTTATATTTACCATGAACTACGAACAAATACTCGATGAAATTATGGTTAACACCGTTTCAGCTAAACAGCTTATTTGATATCCACAAGTTGATTTTCATTATGCCGTTTGCCCTCGAATTTTAGAATTTCATACAACCATATTTCTCTCTAGTGCACTTCTTGCATTAAACCAAGAAAAGCCTCTTGTTATTTTAATTCAAGTACAAAATCTCCCTGATTCTGCAATGTTTTATACATGAAAAATCTGACCACATTTTTGAAGAATTTGGGACTTAAAAAAGAATTACACAAAGTGGTCAGAAAAGTGTGAGATTAAGGAAACCAAAGAGAATTATTATGAGTATTTGGATAAGCTATTTTGCTATTTAAGTGTAATTAATGTTAATGAAGACCACTTGGTTATATTTGTAAAACAAGGAGAAAGTAATAATGGAGTAAAGAAATTCCTTTCTAATTTATTAAAAAATGATTACTCTCTTCTTGTAATTAGCAACTGTTATTCTTGACTTCCAACTGAAATTTCTAAGGAGAAATCTAAATCACTGATTAATCATTTTAAGAGAAAAGTTATGGATGAAAAAGAGCAAAAAAGCTTCCCTGCTTTAAATATCCTTAGCGAGTTACTTCCATCAAAAGAAAATCCTAATAAAATTGAGCAACTTGTAAATACATGAGATATTTGATTTGGCAGTGAAAAATCCACCGATTTACGGTTTATGATGAGTTAATATTTATTTTTCAATCAAATATGAGACTTCTTTTTTGTTGTTCTAGTCCTTGGGAATTAAAAGCTGTAAAAAATTCCATAAAATCACTCAAATTAAAACAATCACTCGATATTAGTTACTTATGCACATGATTAGGAAATTATGAGACACTATTTTCGTTAACCAAATTTTTTTGCGAACAACAACAAAATGTTAGAGACTTACTTTTAGTTAGCATTGGTTTTTGTTTATATTATTCTATTGATTGAGAAAAAGCCCCCAATATTCAAATTTGAAGAATAATAAATATGTTGACAAAAAAAGAAGAATTACCCCCCATTCCTTTTGAATTTTCATCAATAAAAACCATTTATTCTTCCGAAATTATTTGAACAGAACTTCTTTCTGAAGAAGAATATTATATAGATAAAGAGTCGTGGAGTATTGAGTTTGTATGCAATAAATTTAGAATTCCTCGTATTTTTCTAAAAATTCCTTATGACAAAATTTGAAAAGAAACCACAATTAACAAAGATATAGGTTCTGAATTATTAGCAAATAATATTGACTACGCTAAGCTGGTAAAACAATTATTAAATTATTAACGATATATAGATATTACATATTATATTTAATAAACTCGTTTGTAAAAATTATCTATTTATTTATATATTATTTTTATTTATACATTAAAATATTTGATGAGAATTTTAAGTTGAGAAGAATTAACTCAAGCCGAAAAATATATGATAAAAGCCTGAGAAATTGCAGAGTTAGCAACATGTGAAAGATCTAAGTGTTGATCCATTATTGTAAAAGATTGAATGATTATTTGAGAAGGATTTAATTCTCCTGCAAAAAATTTAGAGTCACAAAGAAGATGTAACAATGACAAAAGTCTATATAATAGAAAAGTTACAGATAAAACTTGCTGCATTCATGCAGAACAAAGAGCACTTTTCGACGCTTTAAGAAAACACCCAGATTTAATTGAATGAGCAACTCTTTATTTTATTCGTTTAAATAAAGAGTGAAAAATGACAACATCATGAAAACCTTACTGTACAATATGTTCAAAATCTGCGTTAGAATTATGAATAAAAGAATTTGTATTGCTCCACGAAAATTGAATAACTGCTTATGATACAGAAGAATATAATATACTATCATACCAATATACAGACTAGTTTAATTTATGTAAAAAAGTTATGTTACGTCATACCCCCGTTCTAGCACAAGAAATATATGATAACTTACCAAGCAATTGGACTCTTTGATTCGATGGTACTTTTTGACATTGAGGTCATGCTGAATTTTTTCTTTCTCATGAAAAGCTGAAAAGATCTATTTCTGGTATTAAAATTGTTGGAACCGATATTGATTACTTAATGATCAAAAAAGCGAAAGAATTAACCAAAGAATTTGAAGAAAATATTAATATACTACATTCATCATATTCAATGATTGAAAATATTTCAAAGAAAGAATCACTATTTGATTATGAACTTCTTGATCTTTGAGTCAACTTAGAGCACTTTAAAGATGCCTCACGCTGATTTTCGATTAAATATGATGCCCCTCTTGATATGAGATTTGATCAAACAAATAATAAAATAACTGCAAGAGAACGATTGTTGAAAGAAAATCCAACTGAAATTCAAGAAGCTCTACAAGAATATTGAGATTTTTCACAAAAAACTTCTGAGTGGTTAACAAAGCTTATCTGTGAAGAGAGAAAGAAAAGCGTCTTTGAAACAACATTTCAATTTAAAGACTTCTTGATTAAAAATCATTTTAATCAGAAAAAAATTGCTGTTATTTTTCAAGTTATTAGGATTAAAGTAAATAAGGAATTGGATCAATTAAAAGTTTTTTTAAACGATTTTCCTACAACCTTAAAAAAAGGTTGAAGATGTTTTATTATTACTTATCATAGTGTTGAGGATAGAATAACAAAAAATGCATTTAAAGATCTCGCCGAACAATGAGAATTTAGATTAATAAATAAAAAAGTTATTGTTCCTCATTATACGGAAATTGAAAAAAATAAAGCAGCTAGAAGTGCAAAATTAAGAATAATAGAAAAAATTTAATTATATATGTGTATTATATGCCTGAAAATACTTGGGAATTAACTCAGCATAGAATAAAAACTTTTGCATATCAGTCGTTTCATAACTTTAATAAGTCATATAAAAGCCGGCTTATAAAATACAGGGAAAGAAACGACCTACGAGACTATTTGAAAGTTTGAGCTCTTGCTTTTTCTACTGTTTTTTTCTTCCTCTTTTTCCTTTATTATATTAATCTCGCATCTACTAGGGGATATTTTCTAAGAGTTGCTGATTATGAACAAAAAAATGCAAAAGAAAAAAGTGATATTGTCAAACTTGATGTTATCAGAAAAAAGAAAGCAAACCGGGATAAGGTACAGATTCCTAAAAATGTTAATTTGGAAAAAAGTTTGGTTATAATCGATATTCCAAACGAGAACGAAAAAGTATCATTATAATTGTATATTCTTATCAACATATTCGTCTAATTTTTCTTCATCAAGTTCTTCTCATATAGAATTTTTTCAATATTCTTTAATAAGTTGTACTGCATAATATGTTATCCATCATTGCGCTCCAACGTATATAAATATTAACGAGAATATTATTTGTCATGGTTGATTTGGAAGTTTGATTAACAAATAGATATTAAGCAACATTGCCACAAGATTTGCCAAAAGCCAGAATACAAGATCCATTTGTTTTAAATATGTTTTGACAACAGGCATTTTAGCATATAATATCAAAATTCCACACAGAATATTTCGTGCAACTAACCAAGGAACCATTGAATAGATTCAGTTATCTCCAAATGCAATTAGGCTAATATACAATGAGAAATTCACTATTAAAACAACAGCAAATCTTGAAATATTTGTAAATAATCGGTATTTTTTTAACAAAAATGCACTTGCCAAAAAGAATAAAATTCCCGCCCAATATCGCATTTGAGGGATAACTTCTCACTTAAATAACGGCATCAAATATGTTATCAATACTCAAATTAAGAGAGAAACCCCCAATATTTCAAACAAGTTTTTTATATAATCAGGAGTCTCTTTTACAAAATTAGCAACTTTATCATAAAAAAGAATCTCTGGTTTTTTATTTGCTTCTAAAACTTTTTCTCCTGCTAAAACTCTTCTTAATGAAACTTCTCTCCTACGTCATGATTTCTGACGAGGAAGATGGCAAACTATATAAGAAAAAGTAGACAGCAGTATAAGATAGAATAGAGAATCTAAATCCATTGCATACAATGGGTTTGATCATAGTAAAAATGGAATATCTAATATAGCCAAAAAAATTGAAAGATAAAAGTAGTATTGATATATTAGTTTTACCTCTTTAAACGAACCAATTCAATACCGCAATCCTCAAAATCCCAATATTAATAAAATTGATATCAATCAAAGAATACCTGGCAATCAGAATGTTGACTCTATAATGAAATTATTTCAAACTATTAAACATAGAATAAAAAGGAATCCATGAAAAAAAATTTGTTTTCAATCCTCATAATCTAAGAAATATGAAAGATATCGTGCAAACCAGGCGATTAATAATAAAATAAAAAATGATGATTCATAAGAAAGTCAAAAAAATTCAAACAATCATAATAATCAAAAAAATATCAACAAAGAAATTCAATATAAACCATATCTTTTCAATAAATCTGTATCTTGGAACTTTAATCTAAAATCGATAAAACTCTGAGAAAAAAAGATAACAAAAAACAAAAGAGGGAATATTCAAAAATATCGAGTTCCTATTAAGAAAAAAAATATAACAAATAATGATGAGACAAGTAATACTATTAAGTATGACACAATTACTAACTAGAAAACTAAAATAACTTTAAAGACAGACATAATACCGACATATAAAAGTGCTATCAAAATAAGCCATATAATATAGTATATTACTTTTTGAGGACGAATATATTCATTAACAATTCTAAATAATCGAGCCAAAACTATTAAATAAATAAATATAATTCAGAATCTTTGTAGTGTTAATTTCATTCCCAATACTTCTGAGAAGACAGAAAGTATTGCCATTTCTAGTACCGCAAATAACAAAAGAAATTCTGCTATTTCAAAAAAGTTTTGCGCTATTGCTAATTTATTTTTTAATGCTTGGCGAAAATCTTTTAACAAATATTCAGAAAATATTCTCGCATATCAAAATGTTATATAACTAGTTTCTACTGTCGTTAATGGTGCTCATAATGTTGATAATAATCTAGCCTTTGAAAGTCTTACTTGCTCCCTAATAACCTCAACATTTGTTACTTGTCCTTCTGGAATTACAGGGTAAATACTCGCAGCTTCAAGTTTATCAAGAAGAAAATCTTGTGTTTCAATTACTAAATTCATCGCTTTATGAAGTTCTTCTATTATCTTATCATAGTTCGTTGCTAGATGTAGTTTTGCAATTTCTCATCTTGTGTCATCAAACTTTTTTCTTGTTGCTGGTTCTATTTTATCTCATCATACTGCCATAATCTGATCTATCTGGTTTACTACTTCATCGATTGCATCGTATGCTTTTCAGAGTCTTTCATCCTTATATGTTGCATTTCTTCTTTTATCCTCTTCTGCTTTTTTTGCTTTTATTTCTTGTTCCTTTTTTTCCTCTGCTTGTGCCGCTGCTTGAATATAATGCTGAACCTGTTGTGGTAAAACTGGAGAAGAAAAAGAGTTTCATCATACTATTGTTACCTTTAACCTACTAATATAGTTAACAAATCATTCTAAGCTTTCTTCCTTTCATACAATTCTAAATACTCAATCTTTACCTTGAATATCTAAATAAAAATCTCAAAAATTTTGTGGAGATTCTTCATATGGATCTAATCATAAAACAATAATTTTTTCTGAAGTCAAAAAAGACTTCACAGTATTTGAGTCTTCTCCTTCTACTAAAAGTTCTATGGTATAATTTTTTTCAGAGATATCTTTAATTCAAGTTAGATGAAAAAACATTTGTTAAAATCATCGGTAAAAACTGGGAATTTTTCTCTCAATTTATATTTTATATTGATTTTTTTTATAAAATCAATATATACTCTGCCGTTTTATCCTACAGAAGAAAAAAGTCGTAAAATTTTGTTTTTTTGGTTAAGAATTGTTATAATATAAGAAATTTAATGACTTTTATCTTTCATTAACAAAAGGCATGGCACAAGAAATTATTGGAAATTCAGTTCTTGATAAATACTTTGATGAAACAACAATGTCCCTTCATCTAAAGGCGAATAGACCTATTCTTAGAAAAAAGGGAACACCTGGAAATTGGAACCCTGTTGTTGATCCTGAAGAAATTATGACAAATAAAGACTTAGAGAATCTTATTGATCAACTTTTTAAGGAAGTTGAATCAAGAAGTGATGCCTTTTTAGAGATTGATAGGCAATTATCTAAAGTATTACAAATCTGACCATATAGAATAGTTATTGTATATCCTGCACTTTCTGATTGACTAGAATTGACTGCAGTGAAACCAGTAAAAAAAATGACAATCGAAGAATATAATCTTCAACCAGAATTGTTTGATCTTTTAAGGAATAAATCAAAGTGAATTTTGGTTTCTTGAGCCCCTTGAAGTTGAAAATCAACATTTACTGCTGCCCTTATTGAACTATACCATAAAGATAATCATATAATAAAAACTATAGAGTCTCCTAGAGATTTGATGCTAGACGATGATATTGTGCAATATAGTTTTACTTATGGAAGTCATGATGAAGTAAGAGATATTCTTCTTCTTTCAAGACCCGATTACACAATTTATGATGAAGTAAGAAATAAACCAGATTTTGAACTTTATAAAGATTTAAGACTAACTGGAATTTGACTAGTTTGAGTTATTCATGCAACAAAGCCAGTAGATAGCATACAAAGATTCATTTGAAGTATTGAAATGGGAATTATCCCTCAAGTTATTGATACTGTAATCTTTATAGATAAAGGTCAAATCACAGAAGTTCTTCAACTCGAACTTACTGCTAAAGTTCCTGATTGAATGCTTTCTGAGGAACTTGCAAGACCTGTCATTGTTGTATCAAGTTTCATTCAAAAGAAAAACTTATATGAAATATATACTTTCTGAGAGCAGGTTGTTGTGATGCCTATAACTACTGATGAAAATTGAGTTTCAAAACTTCCAAGCAAACAACAGGTTGTTTCAAGTTATGCAAAGGAATGAATACAAAGAAAACTACAACAGCTTCTCCCTTGCGATTTTCATCTTAGCGTAAAAGGTAATGAAGTTGATTTATACATCCCTGAATACTATAAATGAAAAATAATTGGGAAAGGATGATCTGCTATTACTAATTTAGAAAAGGATATTTGATTAGGAATTCATGTAAAGACATTTAATGAACTTCCTCTACTTGATGTTAAAGTTGATATTGCTTGATGAAATAAAAAATGAGAACCGCTTGTTATTTCCTTACCGGAAGAATTTAAAAACAAAACTGTCCCTTTGTTAATTGATGATGGTTTAGTTTACGGTAAAGCTGATAATCAAGCAAATATTGTGCTAAATAATAAAGAGATTATTTCTCTTGTTAGGAGAAAGGGATTCGTAATTGTTAATACTGAAAACTAGTATATTATCATATTTATTCTTATTATATCTATATTTTTATGAACAACTTTAGATTTACAAAAATTATTGCAGGAGTAAGTCCTATTTTAGCAAAAGAAACTGTTCTTTCTAAAATCATTAACATGGTTGATGCTTTTAGAATTACTCTTTCAAAGGGATTTGATGATAACAATAAAAAATACATTGATACCCTTATGAAGCTTGATAATAGTAAAACTGTTATATTAGAAACTAAAGGGATAGATGTTAGGATAAAGAATATATGAAATATAAGCGTAAAAAAAGGAGAAAAATGGACTGCAGAATATTCCGAATATGCACAGGAAGGAAATAATAAAATTTATATAGATTATGCTGAACTTTGAGAACTCTCTGAAGGTAGTATCCTTAAATGTACCCAAAGTAATGTCTCTTTTAAGGTATTGAGCACAAATGAAGATACTGCTGAAGTTGAAATTGTCGAAGTTTGAAAATGAGAAATTATACAGTATGATAGGGTCTTATTTGATGGACAATCTTCTAATATTGAAGAGATTACTGATAGAGATAAAAAGGATATTTTATGGTGACTCGAATACTGAGCACATGTTTTATGAATATCGTGTTGTAATAGTGCTGCTCATGTTGAAAGTTTTAAGGAGTTTCTAGATAGCAACAATGCAAAAGAAATGAAAATATTTGCAAAAATAGAAAATGATACTTGACTCAAAAGACTTGATGAAATCCTTGAAATAGCTGACTGAATTATATTAGTTATTGATAGCCTTTGATTAGAAGGAGAGAAACTAGTAGAAACTATCCACCACATTAAAAAAGAATGAAAACCTGTTTTAGTTACTACAATTCAAACAGAATATTCTCAACCCATTGATAAGACATTATGAAAACAAATTCAAGAACTATGAAAGGAAGCTATTGATTGAGTAATGCTTGAAACATTTTTAGTTGAAGAAGAGGTTTTTGATACAATTGAAAAAACTGGAGAACTTTTGAATGATTGTGAATTGAAATTAAATCCAAGAGAATTAAAGAGATTTGAAAAAGAATGAGATTTTGAAGTAAGAGATTATATCATTTATAATGCATTTAGAAGTGCCGAAGAACTCTGAGTTAAAACGGCCATCTGTTTTACTGAAAATTGATATACCGCCAGTAGATTTTCTTCCCTTGCACCTAAGATTCCTGTTATTACTTTTACTCAATCAAAAGAAACTTATAGATACTTAAGTCTTGTTTGGGGAGTCAAATGATATAAAATCTCACAATCATTTAATTATGAAAATCTTAAAAAAATAGGGAAAGAAATGGTTAGAATGATTTTTAAATGAAATATTTCTCTTGATGATAAAATTATCATACTCCAGGCAGATGAGACAATAAGTCCTGATAAAAATGATATGATAAATGGACAAGAATTATATAATTTTAAGAATATCTAAAAAAATACTGTTTTTTTTGACTATTTATAAAATTTATCTATACTATAGAGGTATAGATATTTTTTTATCTCTTTGTAAAGAAAAAACAAAATGAATGATCAAAACACTCAACCTACTGTAGGACAAGGAACTGCCGTACAACCTACTAATACACAACCAGTAGCAAATGCACAGCAAACTCCTGCAGCTCAACCTACTGCTCCTGCAGAAAAAGAACCTAATTTTTTCCAAAAAGGAGTTAGTAACGTAAAAGGATTTTTCAGTAAATTTTGAAAGAAGGACGAAAATAATCAAGCTCCTGCAGCTCAACCTGCTACTCCTGTAGCTCAACCTGCTGCTCCTGTAGCTCAACCTGCTGCTCCTGTAGCTCAACCTGCTACTCCTGTAGCTCAACCTGCTGCTCCTGTAGCTCAACCTGCTGCTCCTGTAGCTCAACCTGCTGCTCCTGTAGCTCAACCT
>Ga0247611_10001555_pt1 | contig 40428 bp, 30 predicted proteins | sample 177DNAGHGhighgp2_FD_192422 | JGI IMG/M metagenome (GOLD analysis project Ga0247611, IMG submission 192422) | Sheep rumen microbial communities from Palmerston North, Manawatu-Wanganui, New Zealand - 1770 DNA GHGhigh gp2 | ecosystem: Host-associated > Mammals > Digestive system > Stomach > Rumen... | reverse complement strand
TCCAGGATCTCTTTGGGCAGAACCAAACGGGCCAATTGTTCATATAGTTTACTCTCCATGCCGCAAATATCGGCATTTTTCAACTTTTCACAACTATCTGCCCCCACCTTTTTTCGGCTGAGCCATTTTCAGACTAATTAAACGAGGAGACCATTATAACTGGATAGGCATTCCACAAAAAGGACACTTTTGAGAAACAATCCAGAACAATGTGAAGATAAAAAAATCGCTAACCACCTGAATAATCGATGATTAGCGATGCAATCTTGGAGGTCGCTAGCGGACTCGAACCGCTGTGCCCGGTTTTGCAGACCGGTGACTAAACCACTCATCCAAGCGACCTTTCGTGAATAGCGGTGCAAAATTACTGCAGTTTTTTGACCTGTGCAACTTTATCGGCACATTTTTTTGCTGAATTTTTATCTGGACGTTGGCAACAGTCCCGCGATTTGCAACTGGCACAAGCAGTTAGCGACGATTTCTTACCCCTAATGGAGCGAATCACCGACCTCAGTGCCGCCAGTACGGCCGCCAGCACAATCACGCCTGCAAGTACATATTGAATTACATCATTCATGATTTCTATTATTCTTTTGTATTAAAGTTCTTCTTGACAAGCCTCGACAGGCGGGCAGGTGTCAAATCGGCTGGATACTCAGTAAACGGCAACACCGTGTGGCAGCCGTTCTTGAACTCGCTGCAGCCAAAAGCCGTATGGCCCTTGACCAGATGGCCCTTGCCACACACGGGACACGGGATTTCCTCAATGCTATTCAGGCGTTTGCGCTGTTTCTTGGGCCCGTCGGCGCCTTTAGCCTGAGGTGATTTGGGCTTAGTGGGCTTACCCTGCTCTACTGCAATGCTGCCGCTGTTGTTGTCTCGCAGCACGTTAAGAACGATTTCGCCAATCATCTGCTTGAGCTCATCAATGAATTGTGAGGCGCTGAACTCACCACGTTCTATCATTCTTAACTTTCTTTCCCACAAACCAGTAAGCGCTGCACTTTTAAGCAATGGTTCATGTATTGTATCGATGAGCTGGATGCCTGCCTGGGTGGGCATGAGGCTTTTGCGCTCCTTGCGAATGTAGCGGCGTTTGAATAGCGTCTCGATGATGGCGGCACGGGTCGATGGACGGCCGATGCCGTTCTCCTTCATCGCGTCACGCAGCTCCTCATCGTCAACGGTCTTGCCGGCAGTCTCCATTGCCCGCAGCAAGGTGCCCTCGGTGTAGGGCTTGGGCGGCTGGGTGGTGCGCTTGAGCACCGACGGCTCATGGGGGCCGCTCTCGCCTTTCTCGAAGTGAGGCATCACGCCATTATCCTCATCTTCAAGCTTTTGTTTCTCATCATCCTCACTCTTATCACCGGGTTTATTGTATAGGGTGCGCCAGCCTGCCTTAAGGATTTCCTTGCCTGTAGCCTTGAAGCCATACTCCCCCACCTCGGCCATCACAGTGGTCGTATTAAACTCACAGTCAGGATAAAACGCAGCTATAAAACGAATGGCGATGAGGTGATACACACGCTTCTCCTCTTGCGTCATCGCAATAGTGGCGGGGTTGACATTGGTGGGAATGATGGCATGGTGGTCGGTCACCTTGCTGTTATCAAACACCTTTTTGCTCTTGGGCAACTTGCTGAGGCCCAGCACTGGAGCGGTGAGACCCGCGTAGGGCGCCATCGCTTGAAGGATGCCCGGCACTTGAGGATAGATGTCGTCGCTCAGGTAGGTCGTGTCCACGCGAGGATAGGTTGTCGCTTTTTTCTCATAGAGCGACTGGATGGTCTTGAGGGCATCGTCGGCCGACATGCCGAACTTCTTGTTGCACTCGACCTGCAAGCTCGTGAGGTCAAACAACCGGGGAGGCGCTTCGCGTCCCTTCTTGGTCTCCACCGAAGTTACTGTGAGCGGTAATTGTTTGATTTTCTCTACGATATCGTTAGCCTCACCTTCGGTCTTAAAGCGCCCGCGGGTACTGTTGAACGTCACGCCACGGTATTTGGTCTTAAGCTCCCAGTAGTTTTCGGGGACGAAATTTTCGATCTCGCGTTGACGGGCCACAATCATGGCGAGCGTGGGTGTCTGCACCCGGCCCACCGAAAGCACGTCGCGCGAGCGCGAATATTTTAAGGTGTACAAGCGGGTGGCATTCATGCCCAGAATCCAGTCACCAATAGCACGTGACAGCCCCGCAAAGTACAGATTATCAAATTCTTTGGAATCCTTAAGCTGCTCAAAACCTTTCTTGATGCTCTCGTCGGTCAAGGAGGAGATCCACAGGCGCTTGACAGGCTTGCTGCACTGTGCCTTTTGATACACCCAGCGCTGGATGAGCTCACCCTCCTGGCCAGCATCACCGCAGTTAATGACCTCATCGGCTGTCGAAATCAAGCTCTGTATAACCTTAAACTGTTGCTCGATACCTTTATCGTCTTTCAGCTTAATACCAAAGCGTTGCGGAATCATTGGTAATTGGCCTAGACTCCACCATTTCCACTGATCGGTATAGTCGTTGGGCGCTTTGAGCTCGCACAGGTGCCCGTAAGTCCACGTGACCTGATAGCCATTGCCCTCAAAATAGCCATCGTGCCTGTCATTGGCACCCAGCAATCGGGCAATGTCTCGTGCCACACTCGGTTTCTCGGTTACGCAGACCTTCATCTAGTTAACAGTTATCAGTTAAGAGTTAATAGTTATATGATTACTAGCTTGTTGTTTACTGAAACTTAAAGCGATTATTTAGGTTTTATTCGCCAAGGTGCTGTGCTTTGGCTTCGTTCCATAGCTCATCCATCTCGGCAAGAGTCAGTTCATTGACGTGGCGGCCTTGCTCGTTGGCTTTCTGCTCGATGTAGTTGAAGCGAGCGATGAATTTGCGGTTGGTGCGCTCCAAGGCGTTGTCGGGCCTCACGTCATAGAGTCGTGCGGCATTGACCAATGAGAAAAACAGATCGCCGAACTCCTTCTCGCGGTCGGCCATGTCGTTTCCTTGCAGCTCGGCCTCAACCTCATTGAGTTCCTCCTTGACTTTATCCCACACATCCTCACGGTTTTGCCAGTCAAAACCGACATTAGCGGCCTTCTCCTGGACACGCTCAGCCTTGATAAGGGAAGGCAAACTGCGGGGCACACCGCTGAGCACCATCTTGTTACCGTCTTTCTCGCTCATCTTGATCAGTTCCCAGTTCTTGAGCACCTGGGCTGCTGTGTCGGCCTTCTCGTCCCCAAAGACATGGGGGTGGCGGTAGATGAGTTTCTCGCACAGGGCGTCGCACACGTCGGCGATGTCAAATTTTCCCTTCTCGTCTCCGATCTTGGCATAAAAGACAATGTGCAACAGCACATCGCCCAATTCCTTGCGCATTTTCTCATCGTCCTCGCCCATAATGGCGTCGGCGAGCTCCATTGTCTCCTCGATGGTGTTTGGACGCAGGCTCTCGTTGGTCTGCTTGCGGTCCCAAGGGCACTTCACGCGCAGCTCGTCAAGGATGTCGAGCAGCCGTCCGAAGGCCTCCAATTTCTTCTCTCTGCTGTTGTTAGGCATGGTTACAAAGTCATTATCATTGTTTCAAACCACAAAATTACTCATTTTTTCTGAAAATTTTAGTAATTTTGCCGTATGAGTAAAATCAAGCTGATACTATTGGGATTTCTGTTGGGAATAGGAGGATGCGCTGAAGCCCAAATCCTCTGCAAGGAGTTTGTATATGAACCTCACGCATTCCCATCGTGTCATGCCTCGACCATCGCGTGCCTACAGAATGGCGACCTGGTGACGGCCTTCTTTGGCGGCTCCTATGAGGGCAGCCCCGATGTGTGCATCTGGGTTTGCCGCAAGCCAGCGGGCAGTGATCACTGGACAGAGCCAGCGATGGCTGCTGACGGCGTCATCAACGACACCCTGCGCAAGGCATGCTACAATCCCGTGCTGTATCAAATGCCGGACGGCGAGCTGTGGCTATTCTTCAAGATAGGCTCCTGTGTAGCCGACTGGAGCGGATGGCTGACCCGATCGCGCGACAACGGCGCGACATGGAGTCCCCGCGAACCGCTGCCTGATGGTTTCCTGGGGCCCATCAAGAACAAACCTGAGCTCATCGGCAACCGCCTTGTGTGCCCTTCTAGCACTGAGAGTGACGGTTGGAAAATCCATTTTGAGATATACGACCTTGACACTCACCGTTGGCACAAGACTCCCGACATCGAGGCAGAACTGGCCCCATCGTTGCAAGAGCTCGGAAGAATTACGCCCATCGGTGCCATCCAGCCATCCATTATCAGGCTTGCCGGCGGAACGCTGCAAGTGTTGTGCCGCACTCAGAACGGCAAACTCGCCACATCCTATTCCCACGATAATGGCGAGAGCTGGAGTCGAGTGGAACTGACCAACGTGCCCAACAACTGTTCGGGAACCGATGCCGTTACCGTCAACCCCATCCTGCACGCGCTGGTCTACAATCCCGTGCAATCTGAGTTGGGAGACTATCGTGACCCTCGCACACCGCTTGATGTAGCAACAAGCATGGACGGCATCTATTGGAACAAGCTCGTCACCCTTGAGCATGAGCCCGGTAGCGAGTTCTCTTACCCTGCCGTCGTGGTTGACCCCCGCGACAGCACCTTGCACATCACCTATACCTGGAAACGCCAGCGCATCGTCTATGCCCACGTGAAACCTTGAGCTTAAAACAAGAGGGTTTTCTTTGGTGGAAGCATACTTTTGCAGTAATTTTGCAGCCAATTTTAAAAACCATATCACGAAAACCATAATGACTAAAAAAACACTGCTGATCATCATGTGTGCTACACTACTGGGAATCAATGCCATGGCACAAGGCAACAATACCCGCATGGGTGGTGATGAGAATGATGATACCGAGTCGCTAGCCGAGCGCATCTTCAACCTGGAGAAGAAGACCGACGCTTTCAATTTCCATATCAATTTCGCGTCAAGCCTGATGGCCGAGGACGCCCATCATGGCGAATGGGACTCGAAGTTCATCTGCCGCGACCTGCGCATCGACATCAAGGGTGACATCACGCCTAAGGTGTACTACCGCATTCGTCACTGCCTCAACAAGAGCCAGGAGGCCAAGGGCCTGGACTATCTCGCCAAAGCAACTGACATCATGATGGTGGGCTATCGCCCCAGCAGCAAGGTGGATATTGCCGCCGGCAAGCTCTGCCAGATTTGGGGCGGATTTGAGTATGACCAGAACCCCATGGAAATCTACCGCTATAGCGACATGGTTGAAATGATGGACATCTTCATGACTGGCGCGATGGTGAGCTATCACCCCGTGCCCACCCATGAAATCGCCTTCCAGATCACCAACAGCTATAACGGCTCATATACCGAGGAGTTGGGTGAAGGCCCGCAGATTGTGACCAGTGACCTTCAGCGTCCCGAGAAACTGAGCCGCAGCCGCGCCCCCTTCACCTACATCCTGAACTGGAACGGCAACCTCTTTCAGAACCAGTTGCAGACCCGCTGGGCATGGGGCATCCAGACACAGGCTAAACACAAGTACTCGCGCATGATCACCCTGGGCCAGCAGCTCAACCTGCCCAATTACCAGCTGTATTTTGACTACTTCGGCGAATGGGACGACGTGGACCGCCTCCACTTTGCCACGACCGACCTGCAGGACAAGATTGCTCCGGGTTCCACCCATCTGGGCAAAGTGCATAGCCACACGTTTATCGCCAAGATGAACTGGCAATTCGCCCCCAAATGGAACCTGATGCTCAAGGGCACCTACGAGACAACAAGCATCGCCAAAATTGACGACCTGCACAACTATCGCAAGTCCATCGGCTATCTGGGCAGCATCGAGTACTGGCCCGTGCCGAAGCATGACTTCCGCGTGTTCCTGGCCTACTTGGGGCACAAGTATGATTTCAACAAGGCATCCGGTCTGCAAGACTATAATACCAATCGTGTGGAACTGGGCTTCATGTACCGCATCAAGTGCTATTGACGAGCCGAAAAACGGCGGCAAAGCCGCCATCCATTTAGCAAAGCTGCTGTCACGGTCGAAAACCGTACCATAGGGGTTGCCGCGAGTGTGCGGCAGCCCTTTTATTGTCACCGAAATGGGTTAAACTCGGGTTTTAATAATTATTTTGAGTTATTATTTTATAATGTGAGGAATTTACCCTACTTTTGTGGGAAGTTTAGAAAAACATGATGAAATACCTTAGTCTGCCTGACAACGCGACGCGTATCCTCCCTTTCTACCTAGCGATGGAGGAGTATGCTGCACGTATCCTTGGAGAAGAGGATATCTTCTTCATGTGGCAGGTGGAGCCCACGGTCATCTTTGGACGCAACCAACTGATGGACAATGAGGTGAACGTCGATTACTGCCGTGAGCACGGCATTGCTTTCTACCGCCGCCGCAGTGGCGGAGGCTGTGTGTATGCCGACAAGGACAACATCATGTTCAGCTACATCACCCGCAGCGATGAGGTGCAGACGACATTCTCGACCTACACGGCCGCCGTCGCGTCCATGCTACGTGGCCTGGGGCTCAACGCCACCGCCAGTGACCGCAACGATGTGCTCATCGACGGCCGCAAGGTGAGCGGCAACGCGTTCTACCACATTCCGGGCCGCAGCATCGTCCATGGCACCATGCTCTTTGACACCAACATGGAGCACATGCTCAACGCCATCACACCGTCACGCGAGAAGTTGACCAGCAAGGGTGTGGGGTCGGTGCGCAGTCACATCACCGTGTTGAGCGACCACCTGTCGATGGATATCGAGGCGTTTAAGCGCCACGTGCGTGAAACGCTGTGTGACGGCGAGATCTTGCTCACCGATAACGATGTGGCCGAGATCGAGCGTTTGACCCTACCCTACCTGGAGCCGTCGTTCCTCCTGGGCAGCAACCCCAAGTGCGAGATTGTCAAGGGAGGCCGCATCGAGGGTGTGGGCAGTTTACACATGAGCATAACGCTCAAGGGCAACGTCATCCGCGACCTGTATCTCTCGGGGGATTTCCTGCCCTTGTGTGATGCACGCGAGAAGTTGCTCGACAAGCTGCAAGGATCGAGCCTCACCGTGGCCTCGCTTCAAGCCGCACTCGACGGCTGTGACGTGGGACAATGGATTATGAATTTAAACAATCAACGATTAATAACTCTTTTAACCAATTAAAAACCATTAAAACTGTGACAGAAGAAATCAAAGTAACCTGTCTGCATGACAGGCACGTAGCGCAAGGCGCTCTCATGTCCCCGTTCGCGGGTTATGACATGCCCATCCAGTATGTAGATATCACCACCGAGCACAATGCAGTGCGTCAAAAGGTGGGCGTTTTTGACGTTTCGCACATGGGCGAGGTGGAAATCACCGGTCCCGATGCCGCCAAGTTCACCAACTACATCTTCACCAACGACATCAACACCATCAAGGCCGGCCAAATCCTCTACGGCATGATGCTGTACCCCGACGGTGGCACTGTTGACGACCTGTTGGTTTATCGTGTTGATGATAACGACTTTTTCCTGGTCATCAACGCCGCCAACATCGACAAGGACGTCGCTTGGATCATGGAGCAGGCTAAGAACTTCGATGTGAAGGTTGACCACCAGAGCGAGCAGTACGGCCAGATAGCCGTCCAGGGTCCCGATGCCGAAAAGACCATGGGTACCGTGCTGGGCATTGACACGACCGACCTGACGTTCTACACCTTCAAGAAGCTGCAATATGACGGCAAGACCATCATCGTGAGCCGCACCGGTTACACCGGCGAGGACGGCTTTGAGGTATATGCCGATCCCGCTATCATCTGCAAGATGTGGGACATGCTCATGGACGCTGGCGTACAGGCTTGCGGACTGGGTTGCCGCGACACCCTGCGTTTTGAGGCAGGTCTGCCGCTGTATGGCGACGAGTTGACCGCCGAAATTTCGCCCATCGCTGCCACATTCGGCATGTTTGTGAAACTCGACAAGGAAGGCGGTTTCATTGGCCGCGATGCCTGCGCTCAGCAAAAGGCTGAAGGCACCCCCAAGAAACTTGTGGGTCTGGAGCTTGAAGGCAAGGCTATTCCCCGTCATGGCTATGAAGTGCTCGACGGCGAGAACGTAGTGGGCTATATCACCACCGGTTATCACAGCATCACGCTGGACAAGAGCGTGGCATTCGCCCTGGTTGACCGCGCCGTTGGCGCCCTGGGCAACACATTGAACGTGCGCATCCGCAAGAAAGTGTTCCCCGCTACCGTGGTAAAAAAACGCTTCTATACTCCTAATTACAAGAAGTGATTTAGTCGCTAGTTTATAGCAAATAAACTTGGTATCAAAAATTTAGAAACAAAATATTAACTAATTAATTATTTATAACACAATGAGTAAGATTATCGACGGACTCTATTACATGGAGTCACATGAGTATGTAAAGGTAGAAGGCGACTTCGGTTTTATCGGTATCACTGACTATGCACAGCACGAGCTGGGCAACGTGGTTTATGTTGACATGCCCGAGGTTGACGACGAGGTAACCGCAGGTGAGGAGTTTGGTGCTGTTGAGAGCGTTAAGGCTGCCAGCGACCTGATGTCACCCGTTAGCGGCACCGTTGTTGAGGTGAACGAAGCCCTCGAGGACGAGCCCGGCCTGATCAACAAGGACGCCTTTGAAAACTGGATCATCAAGGTTCAACTCAGCGACAAGAGTGAGCTCGACAACCTGATGGATGCCGCTGCCTACAAGGCAATGATTGGCGAGTAATTGTGAGTTAGAAGTTAGAAGTTAGGACTTAACCGACAACTGTAAACTAATAGATAAATGAGTTATAAGTTTTATCCGCACACCGACGATGAGATGCGTGCCATGCTGGCCACTGCAGGTGTCAAATCGTTGGACGACCTCTATCAGGACGTGCCCCAGGAACTCCAGCTCAAGAAAGAGTATGAGTTGCCCGAGGCCATGAGCGAGATTGAAGTGCGCCGCTTCTTTGATGACCTGGGCATGGGCAACATCACCATGCGCACGTTCTTGGGAGCCAGCTACTATGACCACTACAGCCCTGCCGTCGTTCAAGACATCGTGGGCCGCAGTGAGTTCCTTACCGCCTACACACCCTATCAGGCCGAGATTTCTCAGGGTACCCTGCAATACATCTTTGAGTACCAGAGCATGATGGCCGAGCTCACCGGCATGGAGGTATCCAATGCCTCGATGTATGACGGCACAACGGCTACAGCCGAGGCCATGATGATGGCTGTCTCCAATGCCAAGAAGCGCAACCGCGTCCTGGTGAGCGAGACCGTCAGCCCTTATGTCCTGCGCGTGTTGAAGACCTACGCCAAGTATCAGGGCATCCAGATCGACATGGTTCCCGCCAAGGGTGGCGTGATGGACCACGAGGCCCTCAAGGCTGAGGTCGAGAAGGACGACGTGGCTGGTGTTATCGTCGCCACGCCCAACTTCTATGGCATCCTCGAGGACTACACTGGCGTTGCCGACCTGTGCCACGAGCACAAGACGCTGCTCATCATGCACTGTGTCGCTACTGCCTTGAGCGTTGTCAAGAGCCCCGCCGAGTGGGGTGCCGACATCGCAGTGGGCGACGGCCAGAGCCTGGGTATCCCCTTGAACTATGGTGGTCCCTATGTTGGCTTCCTGTGCACAACCAAGAAGCTCATCCGCAAGATGCCAGGCCGCATCGTTGGTGCTACCAAGGATGCTGACGGCAAGCGCGCATTTGTGCTTACCCTGCAGGCTCGCGAGCAGCACATCCGCCGCGAGAAGGCCACAAGTAACATCTGCTCCAACCAGAGCCTGATGGCGCTGTATGTGACCGTTTACATGGGTCTCATGGGCGCTAAGGGCCTGCGTGAAGTGAACGAGATCAGCTACAGCAATGCCCACTACCTGGCCGACAGCCTGGTCAAGACGGGATTGTTTGAGATGGCTTATCCTGACAAGCCTTTCCTCAACGAGTTTGCAGTGAAAACCAAACTCAATATTGACGAGTTGCAGGAATACTGCGGCGAGGAGTACTTGCAATGCGGTCTCAAGATTGCCGATGACACCCTGTTGCTGGCAGTCACCGAGACCTATAGCCGCGAGGACTGTGACGACCTGGTTGACGCATGTGTAACCTTTAATGAAGAACAGGAGGGCAAGTAAGTTATGAATAACACCTATTACGGAAAACTCATATATGAGTTGTCGCAACCTGGCCGCCAGGGTTACTCCCTGCCCGAGAACAGGTGTGCCGAGTACAAGATGAGCGACCTTCCCAAGGGGCTGATGCGTGAGAACGCACCGCTGCTGCCCGAGGTGGATGAGTTGAGCGTTGTACGCCACTACACCAACATGAGCAACAACAACTTCGGCGTGGACACGGGCTTCTATCCCCTGGGTTCCTGCACAATGAAGTACAATCCCAAAATCAACGAGGAGATTGCTGCCCACCGCGAGTTCACGGGTCTGCACCCGCTGCAGAACCCCGAGACCACTCAGGGTGCGCTGGCTGTTTACTACTTCCTGCAGACGAGCCTTGCCGAGATTTCTGGCTTGAGTGAGTTCACTTTGAACCCCTATGCCGGAGCCCATGGTGAGTTGACTGGCTTGATGATCATGCGTGGCTACCACATGGAGCGCGGCGACATGAAGCGCACCAAGGTGATCATCCCCGACAGTGCCCACGGCACCAACCCTGCCAGCTCGGCCGTTTGCGGTCTCGACGTGGTGACTGTTAAGAGCCGTCCCGACGGCACTGTTGACGTTGACGACCTGCGTCCCTTGCTCGACGATACCGTTGCCGGCATGATGATGACCAACCCCAACACGCTGGGCATCTTTGAGCAGAACATCGGTGTGATTGCCAAGGCTGTCCATGAGGCTGGCGGTCTGATGTACTATGATGGCGCTAACCTCAACCCCATGCTGGGCAAGGTGCGTCCCGGTGACATCGGCTTTGACATCATGCACATTAACCTGCACAAGACCTTCTCGACGCCTCACGGCGGTGGTGGTCCCGGTAGTGGTCCTGTTGGCGTTCGCGCCGGTCTGGAGCACCTGCTTCCCAATCCCCGCGTCGTGAAAGTGAGCGAGGATGACTACGACTACTTCAAGGTAGAGTGCAGCGACAAGTCCATCGGCAGCATCAGCGGTCACCTGGGCAACTTCGGCGTGATGATGCGCGCCCTGGCCTATATCCTGACGCTCGGTCGCGACCAGCTCAAGTGGGTAGGTCCGTTGGCAACGCTCAACGCTAACTACATCAAGGAGTCGTTGAAGGACGTCTTTGAACTGCCCATTGGCGGTGTGTGCAAGCACGAGTTTGTATTTGACGGCTTGAAGGACAAGTCCACTGGCGTGACCACGCTCGACGTGGCTAAGCGCTTGCTGGACTATGGATTCCATGCTCCCACCATTTACTTCCCCTTGCTGTTCCACGAGGCACTGATGATTGAGCCCACCGAGAACGAGAGCAAGCAGACGCTGGATGAATTCATCCGCATCATGCGTGTCATCGCTCAGGAAGCCAAGGACGATCCCGAGATGGTGAAGAGTGCTCCGCACAACACGCCCGTTCGTCGTCTCGACGACACCCAGGCTGCGTTGCATCCCATCGTGACCTGGCGCGAGCTTGTCGCCGACAACCAGTAATCGTTGAAACTGCTACAGAAATTGCTCACGCTAAGTCGCTAAGGCGCTAAGTTTTTTATTCTTTTTATGATTCTTAGCGACTTTGCGGCTTAGCGTGGGGTTTTGTTAGACTTATTAGAAATCATTTAGAAAAACCACTATGTTTGACATTATTATAATAGGTGCTGGTCCCGGCGGATATGAGACCGCTGCCGACGCTGCCGCTCATGGGCTAACCGTTGCCATCGTTGAGCGTGACCAGATGGGTGGAACCTGCCTGAACCGCGGTTGTATCCCCACCAAAGCCCTGTGCCGCAATGCCGAGGTCGTTAACCTGATGCGCGAGAGCGAGGTTTGGGGTGTCAAGACAGGAGAAATCGCCTTTGATTATGCGCCCGTATTTGAGCGCAAGGAGGCTGTTGTCAAGCAGTTGCGCGAGGGCGTGGAAATGCTCATGGGCGCTCCTGGCATCACCGCCATCAAGGGCGAGGCAAGCCTGAAGGACGCTAACACGGTTGTGGTCAATGGCGAGGAATACCAGGCCAAAAACATCATCATCGCGACGGGTTCGGCTCCTCGCGGGCTGCCCATTCCCGGTGCTGAGTTGGCGATGACCAGCGACGACATTCTGGCCATGGAAACACTGCCCAAGAGCCTGTGCATCGTGGGAGGTGGCGTTATCGGCATGGAGTTTGCCGCCGTGTTCAGCACATTTGGTGTTGAGGTCACCGTCATCGAGTACTGCAAGGAAATCCTGCCGCCGTTTGACAAGGACGTGGCCAAGCGTCTGAAGACCGTCCTGAGCAAGCGTGGCATCAAGATCATCACCAGTGCTGCCGTGAACGGCATCACCCAGGGCGAGGACGGCATGACCGTGACCTATGAGCTCAAGGGTAAGCCCCAAAGCGTTACTGCCGAGAAGGTGCTCATGTCGGTAGGTCGCCAGCCTGTCTTGCCTCAGGGTCTTGACACTGTAGGCATTACTGTTGGCCGCCGTGGCATCGAGGTTGATGACAACATGATGACCAACGTGCCTGGTGTGTATGCCATCGGTGATGTGAACGGTCGCATGATGCTCGCCCATGCCGCTAGTGCTCAGGGACAGCGTGCCCTGCATGCCATCATGGGCAAGGCCGACGACATCAAGCTCGACATTGTGCCCAGTGCTGTGTTCACCGTGCCCGAGTTGGCGATGGTGGGCTTGACCGAGGAGCAGTGTGCCGAGCGTGGCCTTGACGTGACGGTGAAGAAAGCCTTCTTCCGCAGCAACGGCAAGGCAGTCTCTATGAACGAGACCGACGGCCTGTTGAAGATGATTGTCGATAATGCGACACGTCAGATTGTGGGTTGTCACATCTGTGGCGCTCACGCAGCCGACCTTATCCAGGAAGTGGTCACCGCCATGAATGCCGGTGCCACCGTTGACCTGCTGGCAACGAGCATCCACGGCCACCCCACCCTGAGTGAGGTGACTCTTACTGCTGCCCGCCAGTTCTGACAGCAATATACCAAAAACTACGCCACCTGACCGTGGCGTAGTTTTTTTGTATCCTTAAGTTTCATTTCATGCCATGAAAGAAGCAACTCGCTAAACGCCAGAGCAAACCACATCTAACTGGCGTCAAATAATCAACGATAGCCCTTTCAGTAATCCTCATATAGTGTTTGTCAATTCAACAATTTGTTGTAATTTTACGACAGAATTGTATAGTATTGTGTTTAAAGCAACCTTCAGACTATCATTAACGACCTCACATTCAGATGATTTTATTGGGGCTAACAGATAAATGCACACTATTCAATCAATCATTAACCCATCATTATTATCAATAAACCATAACATGAAAAGAATCAAGAGACTTTTTACTGCCTGGCTCATGGCAGCAGCTACTATCATGCCGGCATTGTCTAATGAGACATTCACCTTGTATGAAGACACCCACTTGAGCAACACGGTACCTATCAACAACGTCTATCTCGACGCGGCTGGCACACGCACCCAAGTGATCTACCCTGCTGCCGACTTGATGAGAATGAATGGCGAGGTCATCAACTCGATGACTTTCTATGCCGACAGCCCCATCACCGTGAGTGGTGGCAGCATTGAGGTTGCTGTGGGAGAAACCGATAAACTCAGCTACACCGACGTCCAATATGTCGAGGACTTGACTCACGTGGCAACGATTAGCATGCAAGAAGGCGCCACCGAGGTTGTGATAACCTTTGAAACGCCCTATTACTACAAGGGTGGCAATCTGGTCTTTGAATCGATTGTCAGTGAAACAGCATCAGACTATTGCTATACTACCTATCAGGGCATTCGGCCCAGCAATTATAGCGCGATCACCCGTGGCCAAATTTCCAAATTCTTGCCCAGAACGACCTTCAACTATGGCACAAACAGTGATTATAGCGCCAAAGTATTGCCATTTGACCTGTATTTCAAAACCATCCGCGCCCAGCGCCAAAACGTCCAGACTGTCGTCCTCACCAATACCGGCTTGAGACCATTCACGCCAGTGTTTACTGCCGATGGGCCATTCAGTGTGGGGCCGTCCTATGCCGTAGTAACCGCTGGTAGCACCCTGGAAATGCCTGTGACCTTTGCTCCCACCGCCCCAGGCGACTACACCGGCACACTCGTGGTGGATTGCGGCGAGGCAGGTATCCACAGGGTCACGTTGCATGGTAGCGCCATCGAGAGCGCCACAGACCTGGTCGCAGGTGACAGCACCGACTATGCGAGCTTTGTCCCCATCTACGGGCCCGACATTGACATCGTCGGGACTCAGGGCCAGGTCATTTACCCCGAGAGCATGTTGCGAGACATGGTAGGTAGCCAGATTGTCGGTCTGCAATTCCACCTCAAGGACCAAGTGGAGATGGATGGCGGTAAGATTCAACTATCTCTCAAGACTGTCGATAGCAATGCTTTTTCCAGCCTCCAGCCTATCACCGATTTGACAGCGGTTGCCACGATCATCCCTGAACTGAGCAGCGATGAATTTGACTTTTACTTCGACGAGCCCTTTGAGTACCAGGGTGGTCATCTGCTCGTGGATTGCGAGGTCATCGAGGCTGGTGTTACCAACTACAATCCCACCTACTTTTACGGCACGCCGATGAATTATAATTGCAGCCTGTATAAAACGTTCTGGTACGATAATTTCTACACCGATTATGTGCCATTCCTGCCTGCTGCCACATTTGCTTATCGGCAGATTCAAGCACTGCGTGGCGATGTGGATGGCAACGGCGATGTCAGCATTGCCGACGTGACATGCCTCATAGACCTCTTGCTCAGTGGTGCCGAAGCTCCCACCGCAGCCGATTGTGACCTCGACGACTCAACCGGCATCAGCGATGTAACCGAGTTAATCGATTACCTGCTGTCAGGCTCGTGGGAATGATTGTTATTTCATCTTTCCAGAAAATTGTACAGGTTCCCTTTTTTGTCTAATTTTGCAGTTTAATATAAAAGTGATAGACGATGGAGTATAGACTGCATAGCGAATATGAGCCGACTGGTGACCAGCCGCAGGCCATTGCCGAGTTGGCCGGTGGCGTGAATGATGGCGTACCCTATCAGACCCTATTGGGCGTGACAGGATCGGGCAAAACGTTCACCATGGCCAACGTCATTGCGCGCACCGGACGCCCCACGCTGGTCTTGTCACACAACAAGACCTTGGCAGCGCAGCTTTATGCCGAGTTCAAGAGTTTCTTTCCCGAGAACGCGGTGCATTACTTCGTCTCCTACTACGACTACTACCAGCCCGAGGCCTACATCCCCTCGACCGACAAATACATCGAGAAAGACCTCGCCATCAACGATGAGATTGAGCGCTTGCGACTCGCCACGGTAACAGCGCTATTGTCTGGACGCCGCGATATTGTGGTGGTGTCGAGTGTGTCGTGCCTGTATGGTATGGGCAACCCCGAGGACATCACAGCCAACGCCATCGAGCTCAAGGTGGGTGACCAGATAGGGCGCGACGAACTCTTGCACCGCCTGGTTGACGCCCTGTACTCCCGCAGCGACACCGAGTTGAAGATGGGCTCCTTCCGCGTCAAGGGTGACACTGTTGACGTGTTCCTGAGCGATGAGGACATCATGCTGCGCGTCATCTTTTGGGGCAACGAGATCGAGCGCATCCAAGTGCTCGACAGCGAGACGCAAATGCCCACCGAGGACGTGGAGGGATTCAAGATTTTCCCCGCCAATATCTTTGTGACCACCAAGGAGCGCATGCAAGCCGCCATGGGGCAGATTGACCTTGACCGCGAGAACCAGGTGGCCACATTCGCCCGTGAAAACCGTTTTGCCGAGGCCAAGCGCCTGAACGAGCGTGTGACCTATGACATGGAGATGATGCGCGAGGTGGGATATTGCTCTGGCATCGAGAACTATTCGCGTTACTTTGACGGGCGAAAGCCAGGCATGAGACCGTTCTGCCTGCTGGACTACTTTCCTGACGACTTCCTCACCATCATCGACGAGAGCCACGTCACTGTGCCTCAAATCCGTGCCATGTATGGTGGAGACCAGTCTCGCAAGACCAATCTTGTACACTATGGTTTCCGTCTCGAAGCCGCACTGGATAACCGCCCGCTGCGTTTCGAGGAGTTTGAGACCATGACCCATCAAACCATCTATGTGAGCGCCACGCCGGCCGACTATGAACTCAACAAGAGCGAAGGCATCATCACTGAACAACTCATCCGCCCAACGGGCCTACTAGACCCGCAAATCATCGTCCGTCCGTCTCAAGGCCAGGTCGATGACCTTGTCGAGGAGATACAACTGCGCATCGAACGCGGCGAGCGCACACTAGTGACCACCCTCACCAAACGCATGGCCGAGGAATTGAGTGACTACCTCAAGCGGCTGGATATCCGCACCGCCTATATGCACAGCGATGTCGAGACGATGGAGCGCATCGAAATCATTGACAACCTGCGCGCCGGTGCCATCGACGTGCTCGTGGGCGTGAACCTGTTGCGTGAGGGACTTGACCTACCCGAGGTGTCGCTGGTTGCTATACTTGATGCCGACAAAGAGGGCTTCCTGCGCAGCCGCCGTTCGCTGACCCAGACGGCCGGCCGTGCGGCGCGTAACCTGAACGGAACCGTCATCATGTATGCCGACAACATCACCGACTCGATGCGCCAAACCATCGACGAGACCGAGCGTCGTCGCACCCTGCAGCTCAAGTACAACGAGGAAAATGGCATCACACCCACGGCCATCATCAAGGCACGCACGGCCATCATCGGCCAGGATACCGACATGCGCCATCCCACAACCCCCAGCCGCCACAACCAAACGCCCATACCCGGCACGCCAGCTCCCGCCCTGCGCTACACCGAGGAATTTGATGCCAGTGCTGGTGTCGCTGCCGACCCCGTAGTGGCCTACATGAGTGGTAAGGACTTGAACGCGGCCATTGACCGCCTCAAGTCTCAGATGATCGAGGCTGCCAAGCGCATGGACTTCCTTGAGGCCGCCCAATACCGTGACGAGATCATCAAGCTCGAGGAAATGCTCAAAGAAAAAGTTAACAGTTAAGGGTTAACAGTTAAGAGATATATCTATTGATATTTTGAAGGAGGAGAAAGGACATAAGGACCACCGCATCAAGGGGCAATGGCTGCCCACGACCCGCAAGGAGATGGACCACCTGGGATGGGAACAGGCCGACGTCATCCTGTTCACTGGAGACGCCTATATTGACCATCCCTCGATGGGAACAGCTGTCATTGGACGAGTGCTGGAGGCGCATGGCTACAAGGTTGCCATCGTACCGCAACCCAACTGGCGGGATGACCTGCGCGACTTCAAGAAACTGGGCCGTCCTCGTCTGTTCTTCGGCGTGTCGGCAGGAGCGATGGACTCGATGGTGAATCACTACACTGCCGCAAGGCGCAAGCGCAGCGATGACGCATACACCCCTGACGGACGTGCTGGTGCTCGCCCCGACTACCCCACCATCGTCTATTGCGATATCCTGAAACGCTTGTTCCCCGATGTGCCCGTTATCGCTGGAGGCATCGAGGTGTCGCTGCGCCGACTGGCACATTACGACTACTGGCAGGACCGACTCAGGCCGTCGATTGCGATGGACTGCCGTGCCGATCTGCTAGTATATGGCATGGGCGAGATTCCCAATCTTGCAATCGCCCAAGCCCTGAATGAGGGCAAGAGCATTGAAGAACTGACCGACATACCCCAAACAGTGGTTCGCCGCCCATTGAGCGAGCTACCTGACTCAAGTAGCGACACCGACGTTTTACTGCACCCGTTTGAGGTATGCCAAAAAGATAAAAAAGCCCAAGCCGAGAATTTCAAGGTGATTGAGGTTGAGAGCAACCTGTGGAACGGTCACAACGTGTGGCAAGCGACTGGTGACATCGCGATAAAAGTCAACCGCACTAATCCGCCGATGACCACCGAGCAGATTGACGCATCATTTGACCTGCCCTACACGCGCCTGCCCCACCCTCGCTATCAGGGCAAGCGCATACCGGCCTATGAGATGATACGCCACTCGGTGTGCATGCATCGTGGCTGCTTTGGCGGTTGCGCCTTCTGCACCATCAGCGCCCATCAGGGGAAATTTATTGCCTCGCGCAGCAAGGAGTCTATCCTGCGCGAGGTCAAGCAGGTGATCCAGATGGAAGATTTCAAGGGATACATCAGCGACTTGGGCGGTCCCAGCGCCAACATGTACAGCATGCATGGAAAGGACCTGGAGCGATGCCAACGGTGCCAACGCCCCTCGTGCCTGCACCCCCAGCCATGCAGTAACCTCAACACCGACCACAGCGCCCTGCTCGACATCTATCATGCCGTGGATGCCCTGCCTGAGGTCAAGAAATCATTTATAGGCAGCGGTGTGCGTTATGACCTGTCGATGCACCGCACGGGCGACCCGCGTGTGGACAAAGTCAATGCCCAATATAACGAGGAGCTCATCCGTTACCACGTCTCGGGCCGTTTAAAAGTGGCGCCCGAGCACACCAGCGACGAGGTTTTGATGCTGATGCGCAAACCGTCGTTTGACCTATTCAAGCGCTTCAAGTCGCTTTTTGACCGAGTGAACATGAAATACAACCTGCGGCAACAGCTCATCCCCTACTTCATCTCCTCCCACCCCGGATGTCATGAAGCCGACATGGCTGAACTTGCAGCCATCACCAAGGAGTTGGACTTCCGCCTAGAGCAGGTGCAGGATTTCACACCCACGCCCATGACCGTATCGACCGAGGCTTATTATACCGGCTTCCACCCCTATACGCTTAAGCCCGTCTATTGCGCCCACACACCACAAGAGAAACAGGCCCAGCGGCTGTTCTTCTTCTGGTATGACCGCAAGAACCGCGCAGCCATCACTGCTGCACTGAAACGCATTCACCGCAGTGACCTGTTGCGCAAACTCTACCCGCAGCGATGACAAAACGACTGTTCATAGCACTGTTGCTCGCCATGACCCTATTCAATGGCATGGCGGGGGACAAATTTGTCAAGCGGAGCACCGATGCCTTGTGCATTGCGCCCAGCGCCACTGGCCTGTGCATCGCTATCGCCAAGCATGACAAGGAGGGCATCAAGCAGTTAGGGCTCAGCACCGCCACATGTCTCGCCGTGAACTATGGCCTTGAGCTATGCATCCGCAAGGAGCGCCCCGACGGCACAGGCCATCACGCCTTTCCCAGCACCCACACCGCAGTGGCTTTCAACGGCACCACCTTCCTGATGAAACGATATGGTTGGAAATGGGGCGTGCCAGCCGCTGTTGTGTCAAGTTACGTCGCTTGGGGGCGTGTACACACCGACCGCCATGACTGGTGGGACGTGCTTGGCGGCGCAGCCATCGGTGTCGGCAGCGCATGGATCTTTTCCCGCCCGTTTACCCAAGATGTAGAGGTAAACATAAGCCCGACCACCTTTGGTGACCGGGCCTATGGATTTACTGCAACTATTCAGTTCTGATTATTTCACGAGCACTTTCCTGGCAGTGCCATCACTCATTTTCACGATGTTGATGCCCTGCTGCAGGCTGTCGTGTTGACGGCCCATGATGTCGTAATACTCAACGGGAACGATGTCCTGATTACCAATCAATTCGTCAACACCACCGCTCTCGCCGAGAAGTCTTACTGACTCGGAATTGAGGATGCGCAGGTCGGACATCACACGATTCTGCAGCGGACGGCTGATGAAAGCAACGACATTCATGTTCTCAATCTTCCAATGATCAGGAAGGGTCAAGCTGTACTCATGTTCATAGGTGGTATTCCCAACTTTATTGAGATTCACACCCAGAACCGAGCCTAAAGCCCAACGGAACACGCCGTTATGCATATACTGTGAAACCCATGTGCCACTGTTCAACTGGGGAGCAATGAGGCTATCCTCAGTCAGGTAAATCGACAGTTTATTGTCGGTGCCCAACAGCGCATCAAAATCCTCGCTCATCTCACCCGAAACCTTGATGACTGCCTCGCGGGTAGCAAGATCCACCTTAGGTTCAATGTTAATTGAAATGAAGTTAGGCGTCTCATCGAGGGCATCAAAGAAACCGCACAATTCATCGGCGATTTGCTGGTGATATTGCTCATAGTAACCGATAGAGTTGACAACATTAGCGTTCTCCCAACCGGGTGCACGGTCAAATGCTGCTGAGGGATAGCTGTTAGAGCCCATGTAGGCCATCAAGCTGTCGCCCTGCTGAGTAGTATAGGGGTCAACACCGCTACCCAAATTGCCATGCACGCCAACCCAGATGACATCATCGCGCTGAGCCTTGACAAGGCTAAGCATGGAGTTGCCCAGCGGGCAATAGGTGCAATAGGTCGAGGTGAATTGCTCAATCATGTGTTTTTGACGCGGGAACACACCATTGTGAACGGTAAACTTGTGGGTCAGCGGTCTCACATTATCAACAGGTTCGCCATTGAGCGATACTGCCTCTACTGACAAGGTGTGCTCACCTGAAGCCAGTCCCTCGGTAGAAACCACACCACTCATAGTGATGGGGTCAGCGGTGAGCGGCTCGGGGTTAGTGATGGATAACATAGTCTCGCCATCCACCTTGATGTCAAACGTCAAAGTATTGGCCTCAACAACCTTGGGACCCTTATTCTTAGCGACAAACGAGAACGGCAGATCATCGCCACTATTAATATACTTCTCACTTACCAGGTCACTGGTCCTGATCAGGATTTCAGGGAAATTGTCGTGCTCAACAATGCACTGCACACACAGGTTGCCATGAGATGACAAGCCAGCGGTAGCCCACATGGGGATACGTCCAACCCTCTTGTACTGGTAAGTATCATAGATTGTTCCCTCTTGAACCATCGAGAGGGGAGCATTGTCCTCGGTTTGCTGATAATCAAAACCAATCAACAGTTTCTCACCTTCCTGGATATCGATTGTGTAGGGGGTGGGAATCTCAATCGTGTTCCAGCCGGCTGAGCTGGCATTACAGGTCCAGGGCACCACAGTGCCATAACCTCCAGCGGCATTAATTGGAATCACAAACACTCGGCTGATGGTAGTAGCCTCGGCAAGGCCTACGCGGAAAGCGACAATCTTGCCGCCCATGAACATTTCGACCTCCTCGGTGTCAAGAATGACGCCAACAGTGATCACACCTGTTGCAGGACTTGAAACACGCACACCCTCGGTAGAAATGGCATCGGTGTCAAAATGGCCCATGATCCTCTGATTCTCGGGCAACTGTGCCTTCATTGCTCCTGGGAGCAACAAAATCGCCATCAATAAGAAAAGTAACGATTTTTTCATGTTTTAAACTGTAATTTATAAGGTTAATCAATGATTATTCAATTACCACTCAAGATGATGGATATAACCTCATTCACGTCGCTGATGTTGATCTCGCCATCACCGTTCACATCGGCAATGGGATCATCTGATGATGACAAGATGAAATCGATCATAGCGTTCACATCGCTGATGTTGACCTCGCCGTCACCGTTCACATCACCCTTGATGGGCTCGGGAGCACCACCCTTGACAAACTGCAACGTGACCGTGGGGCCATAGCCCAGATGATCATATCGAGGAGGGAATCCGGGACTTTTGGTGAACGTTTCGATTGACAATGTCACAACACACATGCCATCGGCTGTGGGGAACCACTCACTCTGGATATCCTGCACGCCCGTAAAGATTTGACCCGGACTAGTCTCATACATGCCAGTGGCCGTTTGCATGTTACAGGTCATAGGGAAACAAATCTGATAAGAACCGTTGTCAATCTGAGTGATATTATATTTCATCTTGAGATAGACATTGGACGCAGCGCCCATGTCGGCGACCGACAATCCAGAATAAATGACCTCAAGCCCATCCTCATTGGTCTCAATCAGGTTACGAACAATCGTTGCACCGTTCTCGATAATTTCCTCATTCTCATCGACGAACACATAGTTCTCGTCAATGTCCTGAGCCATCAACGAACACGTCGCCAAAGCGAACGCACTTAAAAAAGTAAATAATTTTCTCATAACAGTGGTTTATGTCAATAAATTTAATCAATTAGTATATCAATTTACGCTTGACCACCTGCTTGACCATTTCCTCATCATATACAAAGGCGACAATGGAACAATGCTGGGGTTTCCACGCGGCATCCATCGGGATGCTGTAAGCCTTTTCCACCACTTGGCCGTGATTCACACTGATGTCATCACCCCATGCCCCATTGAGCGTTGCACGGAAGACATGCATGTGGTTATAATGCTCCTCACGACTGCCGTTGGGCATCAACTGGAAACTGTCGATGCTATCCTCAACGAGCCACACCTGCAATTTGCCCTTGACAAGGGCCGAATCGAGGCCAATCACCTCCACACTGGCGTGACACATATTATCATCTTCCGCCCTTTCGGCTTCCACCGTGATGGAAACAGGGGCTTTCATCTCCAACTCATAATTGACAGCTCCCGCCCAATCGGTATAGTCAAGCGGCATTGAAGAGAACATGCGGTCTACCAGACCCACAGGTTGAGCCGAGAGTCCCCAGTGGGAAAAATATTCATCGCCTTGAGCCGTGTATAACGGCGTGTAGCCTCCCTGGTTCTTGCTGAATGGTCCCGAGTGGATAGCAACGGCGATCACAGTGGTGTCGCCATACTCCTCAACCAGGCGTTCTATTTCCTCGGTCGCGCGGGGGCAGTTCACACAGTATTGCCCAGTGAAGTCCTCGATGAGCACAGCACGGCTCACTTGAGGCGGCTCCACATAGATGAGGCGATCCTGAGGATCCATCTCGTCACACGACATCATCATCACCGCGGTAAGCGTCAATATGGTATAAAAAAATCTTTTCATCACGGTTAGAATGTGTAATTATAGGAGAACGTGAAACCCTTGCTGGCCGGTACCCAACGGCACACACCACCCGAGCAGTTGAAACCGTCGTCGGTGCGGCCATATCCCAGCTGGAAACGATGAGCCTTAAGGTTATAGGTCACTAAAGCCTGATAGTAATGCAGGTCGGTCTCACCACAATTCCACTGGTCGCTCACGGTGAACATCCAGTGGGGAGCAAACGACAGCTCAGCGAGGCCAAAAGCCCAATCACCCTCGTCGCCATCACAGAACTGGTACTGCAACTCGCAACGCAGGGTCAGTTTGGGCGAGAACTTGTATTTGCCATCAGCGACAAGGATGTTAGAATTGATCATGCCACCATGTCCCTCGACAACAGTCATGTTGTAACGCTGGTTCATGTACATGAAGATAAGCGAGAAATCGCGCGTAAACCGCTTGTCCACAATCACATTGATATCCTGATAGAAGGTTTCACCCATCTTGAAGAAGGCGCTCTTGTAGCCATCGCTGCCAATGATACGTCCCTCGGCAACGGGATTCTTGATGTCGCCATTGTCAAGACCACGCACATGTGAGACGTTCAGCTTCACCTTGGTGCCATACTTGCCACCCAGGGCAGTATTCTTCTTGAATGAGTAACCCAGCTCGGCCTGGAAAGCCCACTCGCCATTAAGTTGAGTGGCATAGGGATAGGTAGCGGCAAGCGCATAGGTATGGTCATGGGTGAAAGCGGGCATGTGATTGATGAAACTCGACGTGCCGTTCATGCTGCGACGGCTGCGGAATGACATGCCCTCGCTGCGCTTAGCCTGCAAGAGCACACTCATACCCTTCTTGGAATAAGATGTACTCAGCATCGCCACGTTGCCACGGCCATAGTGATAGCCATTGTCAAACGACGGGTCCTGGGTTTTCTGGGCATACTCGGCCAGCACGTTAAAACCCTTGTGGTTCACATTTACACGGGCATCCCACGCATTCACGTTTTCGGGCATCTTCAACTTATGGGTCGCGTCGACAAAGATGGCATCATCATCGGCACTCTCATGCTTGATGACCCACGAGCCGCCAACGCTGATGTGGGTGCCAGCGGTCTCCAGCGGCTTGATAAACTGCTCCAAGCCCACCTCAACATCCACACCGCTGACCAGCGCATCGTTGTGATGCCAGTAGCGACGCTGCTTGCCCGTGAGGGCCTTGATGCTCGTGCCGTTAACGGGATTATAAACGAGGCGAGCGCCACGCAGGGCGTTATCAATGCCCAACGAGCGCTCTTCATAGGTGCGCAGAACAAAACCCGAGCCAAACTGCTCGTAATAGTCACCCAGCGTGAGTTCCACATGCTTGACATGACCTTTCACATAAAAGTGAGGGAAACCCCACCCCTTGAAGTCTTTCTCATAGCCAGGTAGCGGGTGCTCGAGGAACTCAAACCTAGTCCCTGCTTCCACATACTTGCTACCTAATTTCAAGTCGACATAAGTATTGGTCAGCGCCCAGTCACTGTAATGCTCGGTGCCAATTTTTTCATCATCCTGGGGGATGAGAATGTCGCTCTGGATGCTACCGCTCAGGGTTACCTGTGCCTGTAACGACGGTGCCGCAAGCAGCATCGCAGCGATTAGCCACAGGACTGAACCATTGATTCTTTTATTCATGCCTGGTCACAATTATTTGGCCAGGAGATTGCGAACTTCCTGAATGAGCTCATTCTCGGCTCCATCGGTATATCCACTGTGCTTTGAGGCGATGTTGCCATTGCCATCAACAACTACGACAAAGGGAATCATTTGCCCGCCCAGTGCCTTGAGAAAGTCACTGTTAGAGTCAAGCAACACCTCATATTCCCATTCGTTCTCGTCAACCAGCGGTTTAACCTTGTTGATATTCTGAGCCTGATCGATGCTCACGGCATAGATTTTCACTCCAGTTTCCTCCTGCCACTCGTCATAGACCTCGGCAATGGCCGACAGCTCGCGGTTGCACGGTTTGCACCATGTGGCAAAAAAGTCAATGATAAACGGCTTGCCATCATTATTCAACGTCTCGGTCTGAACTGTTGCGCCATCAATAGTCTTGAGTGTCACTGCTGGAAGTTGTGCCTGAGCCACTGCAAAACCGGCCACCAGGCAAACAAAAAACGATATAATACACTTTTTCATACACATTAAATATTAGGTTGAACGCGCAAAGGTAGATATTTTTTGTTTTCAACAAAAACAATTAGCTAGAAAATAATTATTCATGTTGATTTTTTCTAACAATATAGCCACAGAATAAAAATATCAAGCCTTGCACTAATTTGCGCAAGGCTTGACTATTACTTATCACTAGATGTGAAAAGGGATGGATTATTTCATCACCTTGGTCGTGGTCACATGCCCCTGAGCGTCGGTCGTGCGCACGATGTAAATGTTTCCGTTCTCCATCTTGTTAACACGTCTTCCGTCAATGGTGTAGATCTCGGTGGTGTTAGCACGAGCGACGTCGACCTCATCGATAGAGGTTTGGCCACCGCTGATGTCAACACACATCACGAACATGCCGCCACTACCAGGAATCACGTCCCAATTGTCATCATACTCCTCTTCCTGAGTGTAGAAAACATAGGCGTGGTTCTCATCATAGGCCACCTCAAATCCGCTGGACTTGAAGTTATCCTCACAGATCTGCTTGGTCCACACCACAGTGCCCATATCGTCTATCTTCACAACTATGAAGTTGGCGCCGTTCCAGCTCTGCAGATTGCCATAGAGCAGTACCCAACCGTCGGTCTGGGGAATCACCTTGACTGGCCTGAAGCCCCACATGTCGTTCTGTGCCAGGCTCTTACCATAGATATCCTCGCCCATCCACAGGAAGCCGCCATAGGTATCGAGTGAGTTGACATACATGTTCTCGTTGCCCTCAACATCGGTATATTCCCATGCCACAAAGGTCTGATAGTCCTTCACTGTCATAACGGCAATGCTGGCATCGCCATCGGTCGTGTTGTTGCAGCTGGTGGGCTCGGGAAGAATGTCACCATCAGGCGAGACGTAGTTCACTACCTGATAGCCTGACCAGCTGAGCAACTTGCGATAGGACAGCACCAAGCCACCATCGGCATCAATCTCAGCCAGGGGGCTAGGCATATACATGCCGCTTGTCAGCGGTTCAGCTTCTATCACAACGGGCTCACCCCACAGGTTGGTGAGCGTATTGTCCAGACGCTGAGCGTTGAGACCCAGATCCTCGTTGTCGTAAATGGCATACACACTTCCCTCGGGAGCGGGACGCATCATCAGGATCTTGGATGGCAGGAGCATGGGATCAACAGCGTCCATCGAGCCGTCGGCAGCAGCCACCATGATCAGCCATTGTGAATCGTTTACCAAGATCGAGTCGGGCATCTCCTGGTTGGGGAACCAGGGCGAGGGTGACCAGTTGTCCTCGGTGGCCTTCTCATTGTAGTACTCATTGTGGGAAGCGGCTACATAGATATTGTCACCACTCACGCAGATCACGGGGTTGACGTTCTCGGCAAGCAAGGCGTTCTCATGCAATCTACCGGCGGGGAACAGCACACCGTCAGCATCCCACACGGGCTCACCCTGCTGGGTGTAACGGTAAACATACACCTCGCTGTTCTCCTGGACCTCCATATCGTTGCGGATGTCATGATAGCCAAGCAGGATATCACCATTGGGAGCCAATGCCAGAGCATAGTCGGTGGTATAGGTCCATGTGGCCTTGTCGCACACAATGATACCCTCGTCGCCAAACTGGGCATTACCCTCGGCATCAAACACCTGCAGGTGCAGGCGGTAGCCAAACACGCCATCAACTCGCTCACCGCGCAACCAGCTCAAGATGATCTTGCCCTCGGGAGTGGTTAAAGTCTTCATTTGCACTTGACCATTGGTACCTTCGGCATCAAGGCGGGTGGCCTCGGTGTCACTCGTCTGCCATGCCAGCATCGTGCCTACGGCCAACATAAACATCATTGAAAATGTAAGGATTCTTTTCATAAGTAAAAGGTATTAAAAAATGAATAAAACTAACAATTTTTGCGCAAAGATAGTCAAATCTTTCGCATAACGAACTTTTTAAGCACAAAAAAATGATAGGGCAAAAGCGAACCCTAAGGATAGTGGTTAACGGGAGGCGCGGTAATAGAGGACTGCCGCAATGATGGTATAGACAAAGTTGGGAATCCACATCGCAACGCGGGGACTGGTATAGCCAGAAACGGCGAAGGTGGAGGTGACTGTCATAAACAGGATATAGGAGAAACTAAGCAGCAGACCGAGGCCGATATTCAGGCCGATTCCACCCCTCACCTTGCGCGACGAGAGCGACAGGCCGATGATGGTGAGAATGAAGGCGGCCGCAGTCATAGCGATGCGCCGCTCATACTCAATCTCAAAGTTCTTGATGTTGGCGACACCACGTGCCTTTTGTTTGTTGATGTAGTCCTTGAGTTCAGGCGAAGTCATCGTCTGCTCATCATTCTTGGAGATGAGGAAGTCACGCGGGTCGATATTGAGCAAGGTATCCATCACCGAGCCCGAGCGCATGGTCTCTTTTAAGCCGTTAAAGTCACGGATGGTGTACTGGCGCACTGTCCACAAACCCACTGAATCATACTTGATGGTCTCGGCAGTGAGCCTTGACTTGAGGGTCGTGCCGTCAAACTCCTCGAGCGAGAACCTGAAGCCGCTGCGGGTGGTGTTATCATAGCGGGACATGTAGGCCATAACACCCGGCTTGACCTGCAACTGGATGTTATCGCCATAGATCACCTCCTTGTTTTTCACCCATTTGTTAGTATAGGCGATGCGCTCGATATTAGCAGGAGGAATGATATAGGCGGCAAGCAGGTAACTGCCCAACGCGATCACCGCTGCCGAGAACAGGTAAGGCACGGTCAAGCGGTAGAAACTGATGCCGTTAGAGAGCATGGCGATGATCTCGCTGCGGTCAGCCAGTCGCGAGGTGAAGAAAATCACCGCGATAAAGGTGAACAACGGGCTGAACTGGCTGAGTACAAACGGCAGGAAGTTCATGAAGTACTGGAAGACCGTCGCCTTCCATGGCGCGGTGAGCACGGCATCAAGTTTCTCGTTGATGTCAAACATCACCACAATGGCAAACAGCAACAGGATGGCAAAGAAGAAGGTACCCAGGAAGTGCTTGATGATATAGCGGTCAAAGCGCTTGACATAGTACCACGGGTAACGCTTCAGGGGCGTGGATGGAGCGGAACCAACCGATTGGACAGAGTCGGCGGGAGTCGCAACATTTTGCGTCTCTACAGGCTGTTCCATATTCTTGAGTTCTTCTTCCATCACCTAAAACCCTAACACCCTAAATCACAGCCTCACCTGAACATCATGAAGCATCTGGCGCTTCCATGCGGGAAAATCGCCATCGATGATGTGCTTGCGGGCCTCGCCCACGAGCCACAAGTAGAATGCCAGATTGTGGATGCTGGCAATCTGCATGGCCAGGATTTCCTGAGCAATGAACAGGTGGCGCACATAGGCCTTGCTGTAGATATGATCCACAATCGTGGGGCCGTCTTCCTGCAGGGGGCTGAAATCGTCAGCCCACTTCTTGTTGCGCATGTTCATGATGCCATGGCGGGTGAACAGCATGCCGTTGCGGCCGTTGCGCGTGGGCATCACGCAGTCCATCATGTCCACACCGCGGTCGATTGCCTCAAGGATGTTGGCAGGCGTGCCCACACCCATCAGATAACGTGGACGGTCCTGCGGCAGGATGTCGTTGACAATCTCAATCATCTCATACATCACCTCGGTGGGCTCACCCACGGCAAGACCGCCAATGGCGTTGCCATCAGCACCCAGGTCGGCGACAAACTTGGACGATTCCTGGCGCAGGTCCTTATATACACAACCCTGCACGATGGGGAAATAGGCCTGACTGTGGCCATAGTGCGGCTGAGTGTTCTTGAAATGCTTCCAGCCACGGGCGAGCCAGTTGTGGGTCAGCGTCAACGACTTGCGGGCATAGTTGTAGTCGCTGGTACCCGGCGGACACTCGTCGAGCGCCATCATGATGTCGCTGCCGATGGTGCGCTCGATGTCCACCACCTTCTCGGGCGTGAACAGGTGCTTGCTGCCGTCGATGTGGCTGCGGAAGGTCACTCCCTCGTCGGTCAACTTACGGTTCTCGGCCAGCGAGAAGACCTGGAAACCGCCGCTGTCGGTCAAGATAGGGCGATCCCAGCCGTTGAACTTGTGAAGGCCTCCGGCACGTTCAATGATGTCCATGCCTGGACGCAGGTACAGGTGATAGGTATTGCCCAAGATGATCTGCGCCTTGATGTCCTCGCGCAGTTCGGTCATGTGGACCGCCTTAACGGCACCCACCGTTCCCACGGGCATGAAAATCGGAGTCTCGATCTGACCGTGGTCGGTCGTGATGAGTCCGGCGCGGGCACTAGTGCCGCTGGGAGTGGCTATGAGTTGATAATCCATTCAGTGTCTCTAGTAAAAAATCGTGCAAAGGTACTAAAATAGTTAATAGTGAAGAGTTATTAGTGAACAGTTTTTCTACTAAACCATCATGATACACGATAAAAAAAGCGAATTTCGCTAATTTTAACGAAATTCACAAAGCATGCTTCGTGTCATTCGCGGCAATTAGCGAAACTCGTGTTAGAATTGTCAGGAAGAAGTCTTATTTGTATTTCTCCATTTCCTTCTTGGCCTTCTCGAGATTCTGCTCGGCCTTCTTCAGGTTGGTGACTGACTTCTCATAGTCCTTCTGAGCCTTGAGGTTCTGTTTGGCTACCTTCTCCTCAAACTTCTTTTGCTCGGTCTCCATCTTGAGCATCTTCTCGGAGTTGCCTTGAGCCTTGGCTACTTTCTCGTTGAGTTTCTGGCGCTCCTGAACCTGCTTCTCGGGCAGTTCGTTCATTTTCTTCTGGGCCTCAGCCTGTTTGTTCTGAGCATCTTTCACCTTATCGACGGCCTTGTTGTACTTCTCGGTAGCCTTTTGACGTTTCTCGATCAGCTGTTGCTGCTTCTTAGCCTCTTTCTCGGCCTTCTTGGCTTCCTTTTCCTTCTTCTCGGCAGCCTTCTTAGCCTCCTTGGCCTTCTTCTCTTGCTCCTTGAAAGCGTCTTTCTGCTTCTTGGCGGCTTCGGCCTGCTTCTTAGCTAGCTCGGCATCCTTGGCATACTGTGCCTGCTGCTGTTCAACATGCTGAGGGGTTTCATAATTCTGAGCCATTGCGGCGGGTGCTGCTGCAAAGCAGAACAACGCTGCCATCAACAATAATTTCTTCATAATCTTAGTATTATTAAAAATTAAACTTTGTTTCAATACTGCAAAGATAGTGCAAGTCGAGCACAACGCCAAATTTATTTGAGCATTGTTGAGACGCAGCCTATCTTCGGCATAGCCAACAACAGCAATAAGACCCAAATTGACCAAAAAAGTTTAAAGGTGAATTCGTCAAAGTGTGTCACTCCCAGCGAAGGGGTTATCGCTCAATCCCGTAATGACTTGCTAATAATGTTAAACATCATCCGAGATACCAGACGATTCACTTCGCATCAATTTGAACTGTCCTCAAATATTGAGTTTTTAAACCAGGGATTTTGAATCTGATCGGCAGTTTGAAAAGTACTTCAACAGGCTCTCCATTCACTGTGGCAGGGATGAAATCGGGCAGTAATTTGCAGACGCGGACAGCCTCTTTGTCAAGGTCTTTATCTACCGACTCAACAACCTTGACATCATGAACTTTTCCGCTCTTATCGATCCAAAAGGCCACCTCCACGCGTCCCTGGATTCTCTTCTTGGCAGCTTTGGGCGGATACTTGATCTGGTCCTTGAGGAACTGGCTCAACGCTTCCTCCCCGCCAGGAAATTCCGCTTTCACTTCCACGTCTTTAGACTTTTCTGGCTCTAGTTTGTCCTGCAATTTGAAAGTAACGGGCAAAGTGTACCACACGGCAATAGCTTGACCATTCTGGCGAGCTGGAAAGAACTTGGGTAGCGTCTTAACAATGCGAACAGCCTCCTCGTCTAGGTCCTTGTCCACCGAGCGGACAACCTTCACTTCACCGACACTACCCGCCTTGTCAACAACAAATTGAACTACAACGCGGCCTTGTATGCTATCCTTGAGGGCTTTGAGCGGATACTTTATATTTTCTTGCAAGTATTTCAATAAAGCGGTTTCGCCTCCAGGGAACTGGGGCTGCTGCTCATAATCGACAAAAATGTCATCCCCACCCACTGAGTCACGGGCAAGGCCATAGGCCCCACGATTAGACGCTATGGCCGAGAGGCTCGTCATCACCACGCTCAAGAGTACAGCAACCCTGATTGCCCTCATCATCTCGATATTTAATTTACCGTGTTTCATCATCACATTATTATTTGAGATACAAATTTAGTGCTTTGTTTTCATCTACGAAAATTTTTCCCCTTTTCCCGTAGCTTAACGTGAGTTCGATGAATTTGTCATTTGTCAATCATGGTGTTAGCAACTGAGGGTGTGTCATAATTTTCGATTGAAACATTGATCGAGCTTCGCTCGAGAAATTTAAACAAATTATTTAAATAATTAATATAAAAATTTTAATTGTTTTAATTTTAATACAAAATTTGTTTTAATTTCTCGGCCGTAGGCCGATATATGTAGCGACATTGCAATTATGACACAGCCTCTGCCGCGGTAGCGGCGGGGGCGTTGATACCATAAGATATAATTCGACGACAAATCATACTCCTCCGGTGCTTCGCACCACCTCCCCTAGCTTAGGGGAGGAGTTGATAGACAGCACTTTGTTTTTGTCGAACTGACGACAACTTGAATGTCACGGGCAAGGTGTACCACACACTCACGGCCTGACCTTTATGGCGACCTGGAATGAACTTGGGTAGCGTCTTAACAATGCGAACAGCCTCCTCGTCTAGGTCCTTGTCCACCGAGCGGACAACCTTCACTTCACCAATTTCACCAGTCTTGTCAACAACAAATTGCACAATGACGCGACCCTGGGCGCAGGCAGCCCTGGGCGGCCACTGGATGTGACTTTCAATGTATTCCATCAGAGCTGCCTCGCCACCGGGAAATTGAGGCATTTGCTCTACTGACTTGAAGATTTCATCTTCATTTCGCTTAGGTTTTTCAACTACAAGATCATATCTACCAAATGTTGGTTCAGGCTCCTCAAGTGGTTCTTTTATGGTCACCGTTTCACCAGTATCGTCGAAACAATAGGTGCCCATAAAGTAGATGGTGCCAGTATTTTTTTCCATGATGTAATATACAAATGGCCGCGTGGCGCAGAAGTACTTATAAAAGTGCTCTCCAAATGTAATCGTCTCGGCAATTGTGACGGCAGCGGCCTCGGTACCCTCTTCGTTGACCTCGATTTTAGCCTTCTGCTTCATCATTGACACAGACAGCCCCTCATTTTGTATCATATTGGGGAATTCAGCATTATCTCTGAAAGCACGTGGCATGCCCATCGACGAGAGTATATCCTCAAGATGTGTCTCGCTTTCGGTAGTGAAGCGAGGCATCAGGATATTGACTTCCTCAGACCTCATTTGTGACTGCCACTCCTTCAGTTTTTGTGCCGAGAGGTTCCGGATGACATCATCGGTCGTTTTACCCTCGTTGGGAAGCAACACAACCATGCTGTAGGCTTTGTTACCGTAGGGCAGGCACAGCATTTTGCACAGGTCGTTCTTGCCGTAGGCGACAATATCTCTGCGGTGCATCATCGGGCGCTTGACGGTTTTGCCGTCAAGTGTTATGAAGTCTATATCGCTAGTGCTCATGGGGTCAAATTGATCGGTCCACGAAGCCTTGAAATAGACTGCGTTTAACAGATACATCAAGCGATTGGGATGAAGTTCACCCTTTTTCAAGAGTTCTGGTATCATGCCGTCGGTATGTGTCTTGCACCAATTGTTGATTTTGTTCAAGATGCTGCTTGAGTTGAAGTTAATCGCTTCAACATTGGCGTCATAATAGTTTTGCATGTCAGCTTTAAACTTCGGGTTGATGGTCATTCCCAATTTGAAGTAGATGCAGTTGGCGTTTTTTAATGTCACGCTTGGGTCAACAGATTGGGCGTCACCCATCATCTTCTTGAAATACTTGTTGATCTCCTGCACCGAGCCGTCCAGTCCTAGTACGTTATATATCTGCCGGCGTGTCTCGCCGTCAGCACCCTCGTTAAGCATGCCCAGCACATAACTCACGCTGATGGGCGACACGATGGTGCTCCCCTTTTTCTGCTCGTTGATGGAGCGGAACAGGTTACAGGCAAAATCATTGTTGCCGACACTCGTCTCGCTTTGCGATGACGCCGATGAATTGTTATCAGGCATCACTGCTTGAGATTCGGTTGATGCGATCTCCTTCTTCTCGGGCTGCTCATTATTATTACAATGGTTGCCATCGCTGGCGAAAGCCACGAGGCTCGTCATCACCACGCTCAAGAGTACAGCAACCCTGATTACCCTCATCATATCAATTTTTAATTTACCGTGTTTCATCATCACATTATTTTTTGAGATACAAATTTAGTGTTTTGTTTTCATCTACGAAAAATTTTCCCCTTTTCCCGTAGCTTAACGTGAGTTCGATGAATTTGTCATTTGTCAATCATGGTGTTAGCAACTCCCCCTCTTGGATAAGAGGGGGTGCCGCGGGAGCGGCGGGGGCGTTGATACCATAAGATATAATTCGACGACAAATCATACTCCTCCGGTGCTTCGCACCACCTCCCCTAGCTTAGGGGAGGGGTTGATAGACAGCACTTTATTTTTGTCGAACTGACGACAACTTGAAGGTCACGGGCAAGGTGTACCACACACTCACTGCCTGACCATTCTGGTGACCTGGAATGAACTTGGGTAGCGTCTTGATGATGCGAACGGCCTCCTTGTCAAGGTCCTTGTCCACCGAGCGGACAACCTTCACTTCACCGACCTTACCGGTCTTGTCAACAACAAATTGAACTATAACTTTACCCTGAATCCCTTGCTTGGCAGCTTCGGGAGGATACTGGATGTGACTGTCTAAATGCTCCATCAGGGCGACATCGCCACCGGGAAATAGGGGCATTTGCTCTACTGTCTTGAAGATTTCATCAGTGGAATTATTATTTTTGCGACTTTGGATTTCAACCTGTTTTCCTTTTTCGCCGCAATAAGTGCCCATGAAGTAGATCGCTCCAGTGCTATTTTCAACGATATAATATACAAATGGACGCGTAGCGTGGAACTCCACATATTCAGGAGGACTAGGTGCGGCACACTTTACGCTCATTTCTGCTATGGTGACAGCGGCGGCCCTGGTTCCTTCTTCACTGACCTCGATTTTAGCTTTCTGCTTCATCATAGACACATACAGGTCGTCATGATGACCCTTGAGCATGTTGGGAAATTCAGCTCTATCTCCGAATGCACGTGGCATACCCATCGAGGAAAGTATACCCCCAAGCTGTGTCTCGCTTTCGGTAGTGAATCGAGGCATCAGGATATCGACGTCCTCTGTCATCATCTGTGACTGCCACTCCTTCATTTTTTGTGCCGAGATGTTCCTTATGATATCGTCAATCGTCTTACCCTTGTTGGGAAGCAGCACATACATACTGTAGCTTTTGTTGCCGTATGGTAAGCGCAGCATCTTGAACTGGTCGTAATTGGCATAGGCAGCTTTTGTCTTGAGGTGCATCATCGGCAGCTTGATGGTTGTTCCGTCGCGTTTAGTGAAGTGCCTGTCTCGTGTTTCTTCGGGGTCAAATTTGTCGGTCCATGAGGCCTTGAAATAGACGGCGTTCAACAGGTACATCACGCAATTGGGGTCAAGTTCGCCTTCTTTCAGCAGTTCTGGTATCATGCCGTCGGTGTTTTTCTTGCACCAGTCGTTGATGTTGTTTAGGATGCCGCTTTCGTTATAGCTGACCGCATCTGCCAGAGCATTATAAAAATTATGCATATCGTCCCTGTACTTCGGTTGGAGGCTACCACCCGAGACAACAAAGATGCTATTGGCGGTTTTCACCGTCACTGTCGAGTCAACATTGGCAGCTTCATCCATCATTTTTTTGAAGTGCTCGTTGATTTCTTGTACCGAACCGCCCAGTCCAAGTATTTTGTTAATCTGCCGGCGCGTCTCGCCATCGGCCCCCTCGTGTAGCATTCCCAGCAGGTAACCCACGCTGATGGGCGATACGATCATGCTTTTTCCTCCACCCATCTGCTTGTTGATGGTGCGGAACAGGTTACAGGCAAAATCAATGTTGTCGACACTCGTCTCGCTTAGCGATGACGCCGATGAATCGTCACCATGCGTCTCGTCATGGGATTCAATAGATGTGTTGTCCTTTTTCTCAGCTAACTCTCCACTATTAAATAAGCTTCTATCGCTAGCTAAAACCAAAATGCCTGTCATCAATACCACGATGCACAATGTGCTAATTATCCAATAACGTTTCATATCAGTCAATTTTTTTAAGTTGATAAAAACGGGTTAACTCTCGGTTGCAAAGTTATAACCGATTATTTGAAAAAATGGCAAAAATGGCTAGCATTCGACGGTCATTTCAAGAAACACATACAACTGATTTCCAATTGTTTACAAAACAAAAAGATCATTTCGTGGTAATTCGATGATTATAGTAAAGAAAAGCCGCCAAAAATGTGGATTTTTGGGGCAGTAGAAACACCAATAAAACAGTTTCACTCGGGTTAGTTAATCAAGGGGAAAAGGATTTTTCTGAATTCAGCACCTGCCGCCGTAAAGGTGGTAATGTCATAGCAGTTCCCTCGAAAATACAATGTGGATTGATCGAAATAGAAGGAGTTCTTCTTGCCGTTCTTGAAATATAAGGTCATCTTGCCACGCGTATCAAGATGGCCCTGAGAGAGCTTTGCCAATCCACCCATAGCCTTGACCATGTTCCTAATCAGCACCCTTCTCTTGAGGGTGAATGTATTCCTGGACTGACGCAGCTGCCCCGCGTCATAATCGGCGGGTGTTATGGCCTGTGGAGTATTGATATTCAGGTCACAATGGTCTATCAATATGGAGTCAACGTCATGGATGTAGGACAGCAGATAGGAAATATCGTTTTCAAGCTTGAAATTTACCGGGAGGGTGTACCACACGTTGACTGGTTTGCCCTTTCGGATGCCAGGAGTGAACGAGGGCAGCGTCTTGACAACGCGTACTGCCTCACGGTCGAGAGCATCATCCACCGAACGGACAACCTTCACATCTCCCACTTGACCCAATGTATCCACGACGAACTGTACAATGACTCTACCTTGGATATTTTTATCAGCCGCATCATCAGGATACGAAATTTCGTCCCTGACATAAGTCATTAAAGCGGCCTCACCTCCGGGGAATACAGGCATCTTATCGACAGACAAGAATACCTCCTCGTAGTCACCCGTCATGTCACGCTCATGATTAGTGCCGGCAGTCTCAACAGCCGAAGCCGCAAAACCCGCCACCACCATAGCGGCAACAAGACACATTCCTTTATAAAAACTCTTGCACTGGGCATCAAGCCGTGACTTATTCATGAATCCACCGTGTTTCATAACTGCCATCTTTTAGTTCGTCTCTCGGTTGCAAAGATAATATGGTTTTTTGAAAAATGCCATAAATGACCCAAGATTTTGACGTTATTTTAATCACGTGCTTATACTTGATTTTCAATAGGTTAAGCAACAAAAAGGACTTTAGCTTGAAATTTGTCATTTCTGACCGTTGATGGTGAGCGAAAAAAAACTTATTTTTGCAGTGAGAATCCTGAAAATGCCTCACGCAATGACGTTAAGGCCCTAATTTATTAATTGCACTGAAATGAGAAACAATCATTATATTATTATATCCATGGTGGCAACCGTGGTGTTACTGCTCATGATGGGTGGCTGCAGCCATCCTGCCGACAACGAGCAACTCGTCGCGGTGGACTCGTTACTGGCCCAGAATCGAGGCGATGAAGCGTTGCAGATGCTCCACATGCTCAACACTTCCTCTTTTGATCATCACAACAAGGCCTATCAGGCATTGCTAACCACCCAGGCCAACCTAGCCTGCGATATCACCGCGGCCAGCGATAGCGACATCAACGAAACAGTGCGCTACTTCCAGGCCCACGGCGACAAGGGTAAATATGCCCGGGCCCTGCTCTGTCAGGGATGGGTCAACAAGCAACTGGGCCACCTTGACAAGGCGATTGCCAACCTGCGCCAGGCCGAGGATGTATCGGCCATCGATGACATCAGTAACCGCGCGATGGCCAAGATGATGATGGGCGAACTGTACCAGAGCCAGGTCGTGGGCGCCAAGACCGTGGGTGCCGAGAAATATCGAGAGGCGCTGAAACTTTTCCGCCAAATCGACGACAAGCATCACCAGATCATCTGCCTGAGCGAGTTGGGCGGCCTGTACCGCATCAACAAGGAGAAACAGGATAGTGCCATGAACTATATCAACGCTGCCATCACCCTGGCAAAACAGGAAATCGAGCCCAAATATGTAGTGGCCAATCTTTTCTCGCGCGCCGAGTACCGCGCTGCCCGCGGCGATTACGAGGGCGCCAAGGATGACGCAGTCGAGGCGATTGATTGGTGTGGCGAGACGAAAACTCACCCGAGGATTCATTACACTGCCGCTACAGCCTATCTGCACCTGGGGCGCATAGACTCTGCACGCTATTACCTGCAACATGCCCCCGCAATGACGACCGCGGCCGACAGCATCATGCACTACCAGTTGCTGGCCGACATGGCTCGACGTGACCACAATCTTGAGCAGGCGATTAACTACCTGACCTTGACCCACAATATGGCCGACTCGGTAGCGATGAGCAGTATGAACGACCGGCTGATGGAGGTGGAGAAGAAATATGACACCCAGAAGGCCGATCTCGAGAACGCATTGTTGAGTTCCCGCCTCAAGGGGACACTTTTAGCGTTGGCTTTGTTAGTCCTGGCAGCTGGCACCCTGGCTTTCCTGCTGTGGCGCTATCGCAACCGACTGAAAATCCAGCAAACCGAGTACGAGCTGCAAAAGGCTGACCTTGACCAATCATTGCAGAGCCTTAACCAGATGCAGACCTTGCTCAACGAGAGGCAATCGACCCAAAACCAGTCCCAGGAACTGAAAGCCATCGTCGACAGCCAGATTCAAGTCGTTCACCAGTTGCTGCAATGGTCCTATGAGTGCAACGAGACGACATTTGCCAAGCGGTTCAACTCGCTGATGACCATGCGCGGCCCCGACCAGGTGGGGGCCTCTTACTGGGACAACCTGCAATCGCTGGCCAACGAGTTGTATGACAACGTGCTGGTAAAGGCCCAAGAGGCTGCAGGTGGCACCCTGCGCGACGACGAGATCAACTTGATTGCCCTGCAGTGCCACGGATTCTCCAGGACGGTCATCATGATTTGCATGCGATACAGGAACTTGAGGACCGTCTCGAACAAGAAAATCCAAATCGCCCACAAACTGAACGTCAACTCCCTCGACGAGTTCCTGCAACCTTTCTTGAAGAGAAAAACGGATATCGCTGAATAAACCGCTATAACGGGATGAAAAACGAGGCGACGATACAGTTTGTTCTTGACCACCGCGAGGAGGACGTGAGGGCGCTGGCTTTGCGCGGAAGCCGTGACAAGGAGGTTGACCTGCCATGGGCGCTGGACCAAATCCAGGGCTGGCAGACGGCGCGCCACAAACTGCCTTCATGGGCCGCCATCGACGGCATCATCTATCCGCCCCACCTGTCGATGGAGCAATGCTCGAGTGAGGCGACCGCCATCTATAAATGCGGCATCGTCGAGCGGCTGCCTGAGTCATGCCGTGAGACATTGATCGACCTCACCGGCGGATTCGGCGTTGATTTCGCTTTCATGGCAAGGTGTTTTGACCATGCCTGCTACGTCGAGCGGAAAGAACACTTGTGCGACACTGCACGGCACAACTTCGAGTTGCTGGGATTGCCACACGCGAGGATTATCAATGCCGATGCCGAGCAGGTCCTTGATGACATGAAGACTGAGCCGGCTTCTACCCTGCTCTATCTGGACCCCGCGCGCCGCGACAGCAACAAGGCACGCACCTATGCCATCACCGACTGCACGCCCAACGTGCTGGAACTGCTGCCGCGCCTGCTGAAATGTGGCCACCATGTGCTGCTCAAACTCTCGCCCATGCTCGACTGGCACAAGGCGGTCACCGACCTGGGCGACCATGTCGCTGAGGTTCACATCGTGAGCGTGGGCAACGAATGCAAGGAACTGCTGATTCTCATCGCTGCCAACCACACGGGGGAGCCCAGTGTCCACTGCGTGAACGACGGCCAACCTCTCATCTACCTGCCCTCCCAAGACAGCATCGCGCCGGCCATCGCAACCAACGATGATACACGTTACCTCTACGAGCCCAATGCCTCGGTGATGAAGGCGGGATGCTTCGGGCTGCTCACCGGGCGCTTCCCCATCAAGGCCTTGGCGACCGACAGCCACCTGTTTGTATCCAGTGAACAGGTCGAGGATTTCCCCGGCCGACGCTTTGCCATCATCGCGGTCACGACGATGAACAAGAAGGAGCTGGGACGAGCCTTGAGCGGCATCACCCGCGCCAACGTCGCCGTGCGCAACTTCCCCATGACCGCCCAGCAACTGCGTCAGCGCCTGGGACTGAAAGACGGCGGCGACTGCTACATCTTCGGCACCACAAATGCCACTGGTGAACACCGTCTCTATATCTGCAACAAACTGTGAGAGTGAACTTGATGGAACTATAAAGGCATTGTTTTAATCTAGAAAATAAAAACGAAAAAAGATGGAACCGAGATTTACTGTTCATAGCCAATATGATGAGCAAGAGGCAATACGCTTCAACCGCGCCCTATTGTTTAATGTGTGGCACCTCAAGAAGACCATTATCGTTTCTAACATTGCCTTGCTGGTCATGCTTGTGACATCTTTCATCGCCCACAACTATATGTTTGCCATCAGCCTCATTTTGGCCATGGCGGTATTTAACTGGTATTTCTTCATGGGTGTGGACATGAAAGCTGCAAGAGCCTATCGAAAGAACAAACAGATACAAGACCAGGAGCATGTCTTCTATTTCTATGATGACCAGTACGAAAGCATCGCCGACGACGGAACAACACCGTCGGTTGTTCCCTACTCCGCCCTTCACATGATCATCGAGACACCCACTAACGTCTATATCATGCATGCCCCAACGGTGGGCACCATCATCCAGAAGACGAATTGTCCTGCCGGCTTCATCGACTTCATCCACGAGATAAAAAAACGGCTCAGCCGAAAAAAGGTGGGGGCAGATAGTTGTGAAAAGTTGAAAAATGCCGATATTTGCGGCATGGAGAGTAAACTATATGAACAATTGGCCCGTTTGGTTCTGCCCAAAGAGATC
>Ga0247611_10001554_pt1 | contig 40451 bp, 30 predicted proteins | sample 177DNAGHGhighgp2_FD_192422 | JGI IMG/M metagenome (GOLD analysis project Ga0247611, IMG submission 192422) | Sheep rumen microbial communities from Palmerston North, Manawatu-Wanganui, New Zealand - 1770 DNA GHGhigh gp2 | ecosystem: Host-associated > Mammals > Digestive system > Stomach > Rumen... | reverse complement strand
GGTTAATAATAACAGTTGCGGTATGCTTTATGTTATCTTGTGTTATGTTAATATCTGGTACTAGCAATATTTCAAGTGTAAAGGATGGAGTACAAGATACTATTATTCAAGAATTAATTACAAGTGAAATTAAAAAAACATCAATTAATGTAGAGGATAAAGCTTTAAATGGTGAAAAGGAATTTGATTCAAAATTTACATCAAAATTTAACGAATTAAATACAAAAGAAAATGCTATGAGATTTAAAGCTTATAAGGAAACAAAAACTCAAGAAGCATATTTAGAATGTACAAATCTTGTTAAAGATTTAGTTGCAGAAAAAATAACTAATGCAGTAGAAGAAAAAGTACAAAGTGAAGAAAATGAAATTAAATTAGAAATCGCAAATGCTGTAGCATCTGATATGTCAAAACAAGAAGCTGTGGATGAAATTGGAGCTTTAATGGCTCAAGGAAAAACTCAAAATGAAGCTATTGAAGAGGTTAAAGCTAAATATATTGCATTAGAAACTGAAAAAATTAAAAATGAGCATATTGCTAATGCAAAAGCCTCTATTATTGCATCAAAGCAAGAAGAATATACTTTAGAAGCTCAAGAAGAATTAGTAAATGAATTAAATGAAATTCAATCAGAAACTGAAGCTGATGTAACAAATAAATTTAAAGAAATGTATGTTATTCCTTCTTATACTTATGCAAGTGATTCTATTAAATTATATTATGATGAAAATTCAAATGAATATAAGGTTACAATGCTTACTATTAATCCCAATCATTTATTAGATAGCGAATATAGTAAAAATAATGAAGAAATACCTGATGAATATATTAATGATTTTTCATCTTATATGTTATCAGATGTTGAAAATTATGAATATAATGATTGCCAAGGTTATTCTTTACTTGAATTTATAACAAATGATAGATCTGAATTTTTAGAAAATCGTGCAGCAAAAGCTTGTGCAATGGTTGTTGGAGCTAAATTAACTTCAGCAGATTATAAAAAAGAAATACTTAATATTTTAAAGGATTATAAAGTCACTGAAGAAAAATATGATGCAATGGGATTTGATTATAAAAATACTTATAAAATTGCTTATGAAAGTATTATAGAATTCAAAAATAAATTAAATTATGAATATTCATTAATAGATGAAAATATAAAAGCTAATGAAGATTTATATAAAGCTAAAAAAAGTGAAATTCATGATAAGCTATTTATTGATGTCGCAGGTTCTTTATTAGATAAATTACCCGAAAATGTATCAGATGGTATTCATGAATTAGGCACTATGGATTTATATGGTTTAATTGTTGGTTCTATATTCTTTAAGATGGCAGGATTATTACTTCCAATTATCTATTTAATTATGTGTTCAAATTCTTTAATTGCTGGACAAGTTGATACTGGTTCAATGGCTTATGTTTTATCAACATCAACAAGAAGAAAGGAAGTAACATTTACTCAAGCAATTTATCTTGCAGGTTCTTTATTATTAATGTTTATTTGTACAACAATTACATCTTGTATTTGCTTTGCAATTGCTGATGTTACAACTGATTTAACATATTTAAAATTAATATTAATTAACCTAGGTGCATTTGTAACATTATTTGCTATTTCAGGTATTAATTATTTAACATCTTGTATCTTTGATAGAAGTAAAAAGGCAATGGCATTAGGTGGTGGAATTTCTATGTTTTTCTTAGTTGCAACAATGCTAGGTTTATTTGGTTCACCAGTAATTCCTTCAGTTGTTAGAATTTCTGCTTTAAATAATTTCAATTATGTATCATTAATTTCTTTATTTGATGTTGTATCAATTCTAGATGGTGGTAATGCTTGGATTTATAAATTAATTATATTAGTTATTGTTGGATTAGCAGGCTATATAATTGGTTCTATTAGATTTGAAAAGAAAGATTTACCTTTATAATAAGAAGGGGTTATTAAGAAATTGTTAGTTCCTTAACAGCCCCTTTTTGTAAAATCGTCAGCAACGTTGTTGACGATTTTTATTATAAAAAATATAATAAATAGAAAAAGGTGGGGATAATTATGCCAGTATATGATATAAAAGAGATTTCTAAAGAGGCTAAAATCATTTATTATGATGCTTTAAAAAAGATGAGAGAAAATGAAGAAAATCAAATATTGATTCAGCTTAGGAATTATAAATATAAGGAACCTAATCTTGATTTTTCTAAAGTAAAAGAAGATTTTGACATTGAAATTAAAATGATTGATGATGCTAAAAATTATTATTTTAAGAAAAAAGGTAAAATAAATGACACAGTAGTTTTAATGCTACATGGTGGAGGATATGTTTTACCTGTAAGTCAAAATAATATTATAGGTGCTACATTATATTCTAAATATATAAATGATTGTGATGTTTTAGTACCAGATTATAAGGTAGCATCACAGGCTAGTCATGTGGTAGCATTAAATAATGTATATAATTCATATTTATTTTTAAAGGATAAATATAAAAATATAATTTTAGCAGGTCAATCAGCTGGAGGTAATCTAGCTTTAGGATTATTAGAATATTTAAAGGATAATAATATTGAATATCCAAAATGTGTAGTTTTAGCATCACCTTGGACTGATTATAATTGTGAAGGTGATTCATATACATTTAATAAAAATGAAGATATATTATTTGGCACAAAGGGTAGTGATGTTTTACCTGATCCTTATAATAAAATACATAATAAATATATGTTCCCATTAGATTTTAATATGGATAATTATCCACCTATTATGATTAATGTAGCTAAAACTGAAAGGTTATTATCTGATTCGTTATCGTTATATAATAAATTAAATAAGAAAGAGTCAATATTATATTTATATCCTTTAATGTGGCATGATTTTTATACACATAATGATACAATAAAGGAATGTAATGATTGCTGGAATAGAATAAAAATATTTGTGCAAAATTATATATAATTTTCATTTATAGATAGCTTATTTTGTGATAAAATATTTACAAAGAAACCAAAGGAGCTAACTTAATAAAGTTATAGTTGATATTTATGCAGGAAAAAGAAAAAAGAACATTCTTTGATAAATTTTGGGATTTTTCTGCTAAACCATTTAGACGTTTCGCAGCTAAGCATCCAGAATTTTATAAGAAGCATAGAGATATCATTGGTTCTGCAGTATGTGGATTTATAGGTGCTGTAATCACTTATATTTTTTGTAGTTTTATGCCATATGTTTTTGGGCAAAAACTTGCCGAAGTAGAAATATTGTTACCTGATATCGATATGGAATTAGCAGGAATTAAATATAAATGGTCGATTATTGGATTTTCAATAAGATGGCGTGATGGCATTGCGATTATAGGCGGTGGAGTAGGATATTCATTATCCTATTATTTAGCTAATATATTGAGCCATCTATCTTCATTTATTTTTATGAGAAGATTCCATCATTCTAAAACTAATCCCTATAAACAATATTTTATTGGCTTAGGCTTTTGTTTTGCTACTACCATTATTACAAATATGATTAATGGATTATGGTTACCAATAGTTAATGCTAAATTAACATTCTTACAATATAATATTATTGTATTAGGTGTTATTGGATTTGTTAATTTTATTGTAGGTCATATTCAAAATATGATAATTTATAAAAATGATAGTAAATTAAATAAAAAAATTAATGAATTAGAAGAAAAAAATCATCAAGATGATATAAAAATTGAAAATAAAAGCTGATTTGTTGCACTTTTGTTGCATATGATTTGCTATTATATAGTTGTATTGTAAAAAGATACAATAATCTCTCCCGAGAATACTCTTAAAAATTCTAGCTTTTAGAATATTTAAGAGTATTTTTTTTCCCTTGTGAATGATTGAATAGAATTATTAGATATTGTATAATTTAATTAATAAAATACAGTATTTCACTAATTAAATATGATATGAAGCTAGGGGGTTTTATTATGTTTTTAGAAGATCTATTAAAGGTTTATAAATTATATCCAAATGATATAGTTTTAGAATATGAAAACGAAAAAATAAGCTATGATGAAATTATTACATTATCAAAGAAGGTAGCTAATAAATTAAAAGGCTTAAATGTTAATAAAAATGATTTTGTCACAGTAGAAATTGAAAGAAATAAATATTATGTTGCAGCATTAATAGGAACATGGATGCGAAATGCTGCCTTTGCAGCACTTGATAGTAGCTATCCTAATGATAGATTAGATTTTATAGCTTCTGATTGTAATGCTAAAGTAAGAATCAATAATGAATTTTTTAATGATATAAATTCTTTTGAAGAAATAGATAAAATATGTTATCCAAATCCAAATGATTATTCATTATTAGTATATACCTCAGGATCTACAGGAAGACCTAAGGGAGTATTACATACTCATTTATCTGTTCATGATATGTATACAAGAGGTGATATTGGCCTTAATTCTGATAATTTCAAAAGAAAGGGACAAATTCTTGGTCTTCCAATTCCTTTAAGCTTTGTGGCAGGATTATCTACTCTATTTGGATCTATGATAGATGGTGTAATAACTTATATTATTCCATATGTAGCTCTTAAAGATCCTATGATTATGTCTAAAATCATTTATGAAAATAATATAAGTATTGCTTATATTCCACCAAAAATGATTAATGTATTTGAAAATAAAGGAAATACATTAAAATTAATAATAACTGGAAGTGAAAAATTAGCTAATACATATAGAGACGATATAACAATTGTAAACTGTTTTGGTTCTAGTGAAACAGGTGGAGGTGTCACTTTCTTTTATGTTGATAAAAAATATGACAATACTCCAATTGGAAATACAGTAGGAAAAGAAAAAATATATGTCTTAGATGATGACCTAAATGAAGTAGAGGAAGGTGAAATGTGTATCGCAGGAAACCTAGCCTCTGGCTATTTTAATTTACCTGAACAAACTGCTAAGCAATTTATACCTAATCCATTTGAATCTAAGGATGGCTTTAAGATTTTATATAAAACTGGAGATATCGTAAAAAGAATTGAAAATAATAATTTAGTCTATTTAAATCGTAAGGATTGGATGATTAAAATTAATGGATTACGTGTTGAACCAGGTGAAATAGAATCTATAATCCGTAAATCAAAAGGAATTAAGGATGTAGTAGTAAAGGATTTTATAGGTGCTGCAGGTCAAACATATATAGTTGCATATTATACAACAATTGATAATAAAGATATCAATGAAGAAGATATTAAAGCAATAATAAAAGATAATCTACCTGATTACATGATGCCTAAATATTTTGTTAAATTAGATAAATTACCACTAAATGCTAATGGTAAATTAGATAGAAAAGCACTAATGACTCCTGAGATTAATGAAGCTAATATCTATGTAGAGCCTAAAGATGATATAGAAAAAGAATTATGCCAAGCATTTGAAAAAGCATTAAATATTTCACGTGTAGGAATAAAGGATGATTTCTTTACATTAGGTGGAGATAGTATACGTGTAATGGTATTAGAACAGCTATGCCCTAATCTAAATTTATCTACCAAATTAATATATGAAAAGCGCACTGTTGAATTAATCGCTAAAGATATTAGAAATAATGAAGAAAATGAAAATTTAAATATAGATATTTATAATGATTCTTTTCCACTTAATCAAGCACAATTGGGTATTTTCTTATCATGTGAATCAAGAGAAGGAGAAATAGCTTATAATAATCCAATATTATTAAGATTTAATCCTGATGTTGATGAAATAAAATTACAAAAGGCAATTGAAAAGACAGTTGATAATCATCCTGGATTATTAGCTACATATTATTTAAATGATTCTGGATTGCCTCAAATGAAATACAATAAGGAATTCTTAAAAGAAGAAATATGTCCTATAAAGAATATTAAAGAAAAAGAATTTGAAGATATTAAGAATAATTTAGTAAGACCATTCTTAATCAAGAAGGATAGATTATTTAGATTTAGTATTTTTAAAACAAAAGATAATTTATATTTATTTATGGATATCCATCATATTATATTTGACGGTTATTCAATGCGTATTATCCTTCCTGAGATAATTGACACATATTTTGGAAAAGAAGCATTAAAAGAGAAATTTAGTGCCTTCCATGCCAATTTAGAAGAAAATAAAGAAAGAGAATCTAAAAATTATAATAAATCTAAGGAATGGTATTTAAAAACATTTGGAGAAATAGAAGAAATATCACTTCCTCAAGGAGATATTAATAATAATGAAACTACATTTAGTGAATATAAAGCTTCATTAAAAATTGATTTAAATAAATTAAAGAATTATTGTCTAGATAATCAAATAACTGAAAATTCAATAACTTGTGCCGCATTTGGTAAATTATTATCTATTTATACAATGAATAAAAATGCAGCTTTTGCGACAGTATATAATGGAAGACATGATTTAAAAACAGCTAATACAATATCAATGTTTGTAAGAACATTACCTGTATTATGTATTAATGATCCTAAATTAAGTGTTATTGATTACATTAAAAATGTTAAAAACCAGATGCTAGAAGCAATGGTAAATGATATCTATTCATTTAGAGAATTATCATCTGAGTCTGGATATAATAGCGATATATTATTTACATATCAGGGTGATTTATTTGAAATACCTAATAAATGGCTATCTATTGGAGCTAAGGGTATAGATTTACCATTTAATGCTACTGGTGAAAAGCTAAGTATTCAAATATATCCATTAAATAATGAATTAGTATTAGATATTCAATATCATTCAAATATATATAGTGAAAAATGGATTAAGGATTTTGCAAATAGATATGAAATAATATTAAATGCTTTTTTAAATGAAAAATATTTAAAGGATATTTCATTAGTAAATAAAGAAGAAATTAAAAAGATACTAGAAGTATCATATGGTGGTACATTAGAATATGATAAAAATAAAACATTTGTTGATATATTTAAAGATATCGCAAAAAAATATTCTAATAAGACTGCAGTAGTTGATTATAATAGTAAATATACATATAAGGAATTAGATTTATTATCTAATAAGATTGCCAATCATTTAATTAATCATGGTGTAAAATGTCGTGATTTTGTAGCAATTAAAATTAGACGTATAAAAGAATTTTATGCAGCCATTATAGGTATTCAAAAGGCTGGTGCTGCATATATTCCAGTAGATCCTACATATCCATCAGATCGTATTGAATATATGATTAATGATTCAAACGCAGCCTATGTATTAACTGAAGAAATAATAAAAGAAATAGAAAATGATAATATTAGTAATAAAGAAATTAATTTAGCTAATCCAGATAATCCTGCATATATGATATATACATCAGGTTCAACTGGAAAGCCTAAGGGTGTAGTCCTTCCACATAAGGCTTTAGCTTGCTTCTTAGCATGGGCAACAACTGATTATGATTTAGACGAAAATAGTAAATCCTGTGAGCATGCATCATTCTCATTTGACGCATCAGTATTTGATATCTTCCCACCACTTGCGGTAGGTGCAGAGGTGCATATTATAAGCGATGAGGTAAGAAAGGATTTAGATTTAACATATCAATATATAGTTGATAATAAGATTACAAGTGGATGTATGTCTACTCAAATAGGTATGTCATTAATTAATGCACATCCTGATATTCCATTAAAATTCATTAATATTGGTGGAGAAAAATTCTTACAGGTAGCTAAAACTAATGTAAAGCTTTATAACGGATATGGACCAACTGAATTTACAGTATGCTCATCATATCAGGTTGTAGATCAAGATTCAGATAAGGATATACCAATAGGTAAGGCAGTTAAAAATACATATTCATTTATCTGTGATTTAAATGGTAATTTATTACCACTAGGTATGGTAGGAGAAATATGTCTTGCTGGTCCTCAAATCAGTGATGGATATTATAATCGTGATGAATTAAATAAAGAAAGATTTATAGATTGTAAATATTTACCAGGTATGAAAATGTATCGTACTGGTGATTTAGCTAAATATAATAATGATGTTGTATTAGAATATTTAGGAAGAATAGATTTCCAAGTAAAATTAAGAGGATTTAGAATTGAGCTTGGTGAAATTGAAAATGCAGCATCTAATTATCCTAATGTAAAACAAACTATAGCATTAGTTAAAAATAAATTATTAGTATTATATTATTCAGGTGAGGGAGAAATTGATGAAGCTAAATTAAAAGCTCATATGTCTTCTAGCTTAACTGAATATATGGTTCCTAATATATTTGTAAGATTAGAAAAAATGCCATTAACTCCAGGTGGAAAAATAGATAGAAGAGCATTACCAGAACCAGAAATAGGCTCTAGAGAAATAGTTATGCCTAAGACAGATGATGAAAAGAAAATATATGAAATTTTATCTAAAATCCTAGGCTATAATGATTTTGGTATTACAGATGACTTTAAAGAAATTGGATTGACATCCTTAAGTGCAATGCAATTATCATCAGTTTTATCATCTACATTTAAAAAATCTATTCGCGTTAGTGATTTAGTTAAATATTCAACAATTGAAATGGTTGGTGATTTCATTTCTAAAAAGGAAAATGAAACAGTTTATAAGCTAATGTCTGATTATCCATTAACTATGGCGCAGCATGGTATTTTAACTGAGGTTTTAGCACACCCAGATACTACAGTTTATAATCTTCCATTTGTAATTGACTTACCTAAGGATATAGACCTAGATATGCTAATTATAGCTATTAAAAAGGTAATTAATGCTCACCCTTATTTAAAGGGAAGAATTATCTCAAATGAAAAGGGCGAATTCAAAATTAAGAGAAATGATGAAGCTCCTATAGATATTAAACAAATAGAATATAGCTCATTAAAGAATGGAGTACAGGAATTAGTAAAGCCATTTAATATATTAACCGATGCTTTAGTTCGTGCATATATTATAACTGGAGCTGGTAAGAATCAATTTTTCTTCGATGCTCATCATATCATATTTGATGGTGAATCATTAGATGTTTTCATGAGAGATTTAAATGATGCATACCAAGGTAAGGATTTAATAAAGGAAACATATACAGAATATGAATTAGCATTAGATGAAAATAAGCTTCACCAAAGTGATGCCCTTGCAGACGCAATGAATCATTATACATCATTATTAGATGGAAAAGATGTAGATTGCTTATTAGTTAATGATATTTCAACTAATGATGTAATTAAAAAGAGTATTGGTATTGATGTAAATATCGATAAGAATAAGGTATTATCATATTTAAAAGAAAATAAAACTACTATAAATAGCTTATGGATATCAGCATTAGGATATACATTAGCTAAATATTTAAATAGAGATGATGCCATTTTCGCAACAGTATATAATGGTAGAAATGATTCTCGTGTTAAAGATGATATTGGTATGTTTGTTCATACATTACCAATTGTATGTGAGCCTTTTAAATCAAAAACATTTAAGGAATATGTAAAAGAAACAGCTAATCAAATTCAAAATAGTATGGCTCATGATATATATAGTTTCCTGGAAATAGCTCATGATTTTGGAGTTAGAACAGATGTGTTATTCGTATACGAAGGTAAAATTGCTCAAGGCTATAAGCTAGGCAATTTAGATATTCCTAGTATTAATACTTTAGCAATAAGTGGATTGAAGGCAGAATTATTAATTGCAGTAAATGATAGAGAAGATGGATTTAATATTTTTGTTGAATATAATGGCTCTAAATATGAAAGCTGGAGTATTGAATCATTTATTAATTCATTCGCATTAGTATTTAATTCAATTATTGATAATAAGAATATTAATGAATTATCATTATTAACAAAAACTGATATTGATAATTTAGAAAAATATAATGATACTAAAAAAGATATTATATTAGATGATATTGTATCTGAGTTTAATAATTCAGTTAAGAAATATCCTAATAATACTGCAATAATTTATAAAGATAAAAAATTAACTTATAAGGAAGTTGATGAAATAACTAATAAAATCGCATTTAATTTAGCTACTAAGGGTATTAAAAAGGGTGCTGTTGTATCAATATTAACATCTAGAAATGAAAATATGATATTATCAGCCTTAGGTGCTTTAAAGACAGGTGCTGCATATCAGCCACTAGATCACTCATATCCTAGTGATAGATTAAATTATATGATTAGTGATGCAAATGCTAGCATATTAATAGCTGAAGAGGATTTATTAGAAAAAATACCAGATATAAATTTACCTATTTTATTAACAAAAGATTTCAATAAATTAAATGATAAGCCAATAAAGCTTATAGGTCCTACATCAGATGATTTATTTATATTATTATATACATCAGGAACAACTGGTATGCCAAAGGGTGTTATGCTATCACATAAAAATTTAGTTAATTTCTGTAGCTGGTATAGAAATTATTATAAATTGACACCAAATTCAGTTCATTCAGCTTATGCAGGCTTTGGATTTGATGCATGTATGCTTGATTTATATCCAGCACTAACTACAGGTGCTGCAGTATGTATTGTACCTGACGAATTAAGAATGAATTTAGATCAGCTAGCTAAATATTTTATTGATAATAATGTAAGCCATTCATTTATGACAACACAGGTTGGTAGATTATTCGCAACCGAAAATGAAAAGAGCTCATTAAAATATCTATCAGTAGGTGGAGAAAAGCTTACTCCATTAAATCCACCACATGATTATGATTTATATAATGGATATGGTCCTACAGAATGTACAATATTCTCAACTGTTCAATTAGTTGATAAATTATATTGTCGTATTCCTATTGGAAGACCATTAGATAATTATAAATTATATGTAGTAGATAAATTTGGTAAAGAACTTCCTAACGGTGCCCTTGGTGAATTATGGATAGCCGGATATGGCGTAGGCTTAGGATATCTAAATCTTCCTGAAAAGACAAAGGAAGCATTTATTAATAATCCTTTCACAAAGGAAAAAGGATACGAAAGAGCGTATAGAACTGGAGATATAGTAAGAAGATTAAATGATGGCTCAATAGATTTCATCGGAAGAAATGACGGACAAGTAAAAATCCGTGGATTTAGAATTGAATTATCTGAAGTTGAGATGGCTATTAGATCATTTGAAGGAATTAAAGATGTCACAGTTCAAGCATTTGACCTAGAGGGCGGTGGAAAATTCTTAGCCGCATATTTCACAAGCGATCAAAAGATTGATATAGATAGGATTAGAGAGCATATTAAAGCTGATAAGCCAGCTTATATGGTTCCTGCAAGCATTATGCAGTTAGATTCAATTCCATTAAATCAAAATCAAAAGGTTAATAAGCGCGCATTACCAAAGCCAGTATTTAATGAGGAAAGAAGCGAATTTATTGAACCTAAAAATGAAATCGAAAGAGATTTCTGTAATGCATACAAAGAAATATTAGGTATCGATAAGGTAAGTGCTAATGATAGCTTCTTTGAAATAGGTGGTTCATCATTAACTGCCGCAAAGGTTGTTATATATGCACTTAATAGGGGATATCAAATAACATATCAGGATATATTTAATTATCCATCTCCAATTGAATTAGCTCTATATGTTTCATCTAGTCATGAACAAAAAGAGGATAATAAAGAATTCGTAGAAGATGATAATGTAAGACAAGCACTACAATATAATGATATTTCTCATGTGGATGAAATTAAAATCGATAGACCGTTAGGACATGTTTTATTAGCAGGTGCGACAGGATTTTTAGGAATACATATATTTAAAGAATTATTAGATAAAGAAATAGATGTAACTATCCTAGTTAGATCAAAAGATATTTCACCTATCGATAGAATAAAAGCATTGTTAATGTATTATTTTGATTCTCCACTAGATGACGCTATTGATAATCATGTTAAAGTTATAAATGCTGATATAACAGATGTCAATTTAACAAAATTATTAAAGGATTATGAATTTGATACTATTATAAATTCAGCAGCTGTAGTTAAACATTTCGCAAGTGATGATAGTATTGAAAGAGTAAATGTAGGTGGAGTTAAGAATTTAATAGAATTAGCTTTAATTAAAAATGCTAGATTAGTTCATATTTCAACAATATCTGTAGCAGGTGAAAATGTTGGTCATAAATTCCCTGATAATTTCAAAATAAAAGAAAATCAATTATATTTTGGACAGGATTTATCAAATAAATATGCAAATTCTAAATTTATGGCAGAACAAGCAATTCTAGACGCAGTAGAAAAGAGAGACCTAGATGCTAAAATTATTCGTGTAGGTAATCTAATGGGTAGACAAAAGGATGGAGAATTCCAAGCTAATAGTGGTACTAATGCCTTCATGAGAAATTTAAAAGCATATAAAGTATTAAAGAAATTCCCAATTTCATTATTAGATGAATCTACAGATTTCTCACCAATAGATGAAACTGCAAAAACAGTATTATTATTAGGTCAGGTACCTAAGAAATTTACTGTATTCCATAGCTTTAATTCCCACACAGTTCAAATGGGAGATGTAATTGAAGCTATGAACTTAGCAGGTATTCCTATCGAATGTGTAAAGGATGGAGAATTTATGCTTGCCGTAAAAGAGGCAATGCAAGATGAAAAGAAGAGTATGATTGTATCATCATTATTATCATATAATAGTAATGATAATTTAACTCATGAATTCATCCAAGGTGATTCAAAATATACAGTAAAAGCCTTATATAGATTAGGATATCGTTGGCCAATTACTGATTTCAATTACCTAACAAATGCGATAAAAGCCCTAGATTCTTTAGAATTCTTCGATAGAGATGATATGTAAAAATTAATAAAAAAATATTATATTTGAATTTGTTATTTCTTCTATTTGTCTTATAATATTTAAGTGGAGAGGTGAGGAAATGACGAAAGATGTACTTGATGGAATTATAATATTTTTATCATTAGTTATCCCACTATTAGGCGTATTTGTCTTTTGCTTTTTAGATAGATTTGTCGATAAAAAAAGAAAATGGACATTTATGCTATTAGTTGTACTAGTAATATCATTAATATTCCAAAATTATATAGAATATTATTTAATTGAATATCACGTTAATGTTACGGCAAGAACCTTTATTTCGGTATATGGATATGATATAAGACCAATTATTATTTTATTATTCATATTCCTAGTAAGTCCTAATAAAAGACATTATATTCCAAATATATTAGTAGCTATAAATTTCTTAATATATACAACTGCATTTTATTCAAATTTAAGTGTATCCTTCACACAGGATAATCATTTTGTTGGAGGACCATTAAGATATACATGCTTAATAATAAGCTCAATTTTATTAGTATATAATATGTATGTCATAATGAAGGAATTTAATATTGAAAAGAAAAAGAATTTATTAATTCCATTATTTCTTACTTTAATTGTAGTAATTGGTATTATAGTTGATATGTTTGTTTCTGAAACTCATAGAGTAGATTATATTACTATTATGATTGTTGCTGCTACAGTATTTTATTATATTTGGCTACATATTCAATTTGTATATAGACATGAAAATGATCTTTTAGCACAACAAAAAATTCAAATTGCATTATCACAAATAAAACCACATTTCATTTATAATACTTTAAATGCTATTCAAGATATTGAAGATATGCCTGAAGAGGCACAAAAGGCAATTGTAGATTTTGCCAAATATTTAAGAGAAAACCTAGATTTCTTAACAGCATCTAATTTAATACCTTTTAATAAAGAGCTAGAGCATGTATCAAAATATGTTAGCTTAGAAAAATTAAGATTCCAAGATAAAATAAATATTATTTTTGATATACAAGCTAAAGATTTCTTTATACCTTCTTTAAGTCTACAAATGATTGTAGAAAATGCTATTAAGCATGGTATAACAAAGAAATATGAAGGTGGTACAGTAAAAATATCATCAATCGAAAAGGATAATAAATATTATATTGTAGTAGAAGATGACGGAGTTGGCTTTGATGCTAATAAGGTCATTGGACAAACACATTTAGGCTTTAAGAATTCAAGAGAAAGATTAAGACATTTTGTCGATGGTGATCTTATTATTGAAAGTGAAATAGATAAAGGAACTAAGGTTACAATTGTTATTCCTAAGAAAAAGGAGAATAAAGATGAAGGTTATAATAGTAGATGATGAAAAGCATGCTATAAATACATTAAAAAGAAATTTAAATGGTATTGTAGAAGAAGAAAATATTACTACCTTCGACAGAAGTAAAAACGCAATTGAATTTGTTAAAGAAAATGATGTTGATATAGCCTTTCTAGATATAGATATGCCTGAAATGAATGGTATAGATTTAGCTAAAGCATTAAAAGGCTTTAAGCCTAAAATTAATGTAATATTTTGTACAGGCTATTCTGAATATATGCAGCAGGCTATAAGCCTTCATGCAAGCGGATATTTACTAAAGCCTTCAGATAAAGAAAAGGTAAAGGAAGCAATTGATAACCTATTATATCCATTAGACCCAATCAAAAACCATTTTTATGCTAAAACATTTGGAAGCTTTGATTTTTATGTTGATGGAGTTCCATTAAGATTTTCAAGATCTAAATCAAAGGAGCTACTAGCATATTTAATAAGCCTTCAGGGGGCTACTGCAAATAGAAAGGAAATATCTGCAATATTATTTGAAGATGAATATAATTTAAAAACTCAAAATTATTTATCTAAAATATATAAAGATTTAATAGAAACCTTATCAGCAGTAGGAGCTAAAAATATTGTAAAAAAAGGATATAACACATATTGGGTTGATGTAAGTCTATTTTCTTCAGATTTATTTGATTATACCAAGGGTGATCCTCAAGCTATAAATTCATATACTGGAGAATTTATGATTCAATATGAATGGGCTTTTCTAGAATAATTTAATAATAATAAATATTCCACATCTATGATGTGGTTTATTTTTTTAAAAAAAGTTTTTTTCATGTCCCATGTTTGTCCCATTTGTCATGCTAGAATATTTGTGAATCAAATACAAAGGTGTTTGAGAAGGAGGGATAATATGGAAAAAGAATTAGTAGTTGTAGCTAAAAGAGAAGCAGCCCATAGAAACCTATATGGACCTATATCGACGTTTATATTATTTAGTTTAATATTAATTTTAGATATAGTAGTTTATACACTTAATAGAGCAACATGGCAGCTTATATTATTAATAATAGTTGCAGTATTAGATTTGCTTGCGTTATTAGCATTAATATTTGCTATATCACATTTAAGCTATTCAAAGAAGGTATTAAATAAACCACTAATTGTATATGATAGCGAAAGCAAGGAATTTATTGTTATAGATTGTTTTTTCCATAAGGAAATAAGAATTAATAAAGATGATGTTATTGAAATTAAGGTCAATGATTCAGGAGATACATATCTTTGGCATAAAAACGAATCAAGAAAAAAATCTACATTTATTGGATATTCATTAAAAGCAAATGAGGATCTAATAAATAATGAGATGCAAAAATATAAAAATATTTATTGTTAAGGGGTAAAAAAATGAAAAAGATTAAATTTTTAAGTTTAGGTGCATTAGCATTAGCAGGTATCACAATCGCAAGCTGTTCTGGCAGCAATAATATAAAATCAAATAAGGAAGTTTACGCTAATAATAATGATGGTAACGTTGCTAAAATTAGTGATTGTGAATTATTATTTAAAAAAGGCAGTGATATTCCATATATTTCATTAGATGAAGGAACAGCATTAATGTCTGTTGTTCGTGCTAGAAATATGGATAATAATAAATATAATTATACATTAAAGAAAGAAAAAAATAGTCAAACTATTTCAAATGAAATGGGAGCTAAATGTGTTGTTAATAAAGAAAATCAAACATTAACTTTTGATGATTTTGATGCATTCACTTCATTATCAAATGATAAATATAAGCCATTAACTATTTGTTTTTATAAAGAAGGTAAAAAGGCACTTAATTTAGTATCAAGTACATATACTAAGGGTAAGGAATTAACATTTGATTTAAAACCATATTCAAAGCTTGAAATATTAGAAGATGGCGATAGATTCTATATTCCACTTAGTGTTTATAATTCTGCATTATTAAATACAAATATGAGTGTATATTTAGGATATAATGGTAAAGATATGTTCTTTATTAATGGAGAATCATTAACAACTAATGTTGGTGGAATGAGTATCGAATCAGCGCTTGGCTCTAAATTCCGTGATGGTGCAGCAAAAGATAGAATAAGCGATGAATTCAAGGAATATAATTATCAATCAATGTGCTTTGATTTTAATAATTTATATGGCCTAACAGATAAATTCAAATCATTTGAAGAATTCCTAGAAAGCGGAAATTGTAAGGATGGTATATTATCTAATAATCCAAAGGAAATTGATAATTATACAGCTATAGCTTTAACTAATTTAGTTGATGGTCACTCAGCTTTAGCTGGAACATCTAATTTATATCCATTTGGAGAAGGTACTATTGATAAGACTAAGCTTAATCCAGTTAGATCTAAATGGGATGATGATGGAGAAGCATTAGATGCAGCAAAGAAAAAAGCTGGTATCGAGGATGGTCTTGATTATAAAGATAATACTGCATTTGTATCATTTGCTGAATTTAATAATATTGATGAAGATTTATTATATATGAGCCAAATGGAATTCCCAGATTTCCTTGATGACTTACCAGGCCTTGATGATATTCCAGGCTTAGATTTTAAGGGCGCTTCTGAAAATCCAGTATTATCAAATACTGCATGCTTATTCAATCAATTATATAAAGATTTAACATCAGATCAATATAAGAATAAAATTAAAAATATAGTAATTGATTTAACAACAAATAAAGGTGGTTCTGCAGATGGATTATTATATGCATTATCAACTCTAGTTGGAAATGTTAATGTTGATATGATTAATCCAAAAAGTGGTGCACATGGAAATCAAGTATATAAGGCAGATATGAATGCTGATGAAAAAATCGATGAGAAGGATAAGCCTTTATGTGATTTAGGATTTAATATTTATTTCTTAAATTCTAAATATTCATTTAGTTCAGCTAACGCAATGCCAGTTCTTGCAAAGGCTAATAATTCAAAAATTATTATGCTTGGTGATAAAACAGCTGGTGGACCATGTGCTGTTAGAATGAATATAAATCCAATTGGATCAGTACTTTCATCTTCAAGCTTATTTACAATTGCTACAAAGGTAAATGATAAATATGAAAATATTGATGGCGGTATTAAAGCTGATTATACATTAACTGAAGCACAAATGCTTGATAGATCATATATAGTACAAAATATAAGCAAATGGACTAATAAATAATGAAAAAAAGATTAATATTTAGTTTAGTAGCTATGTCTTTAATTCCTATCCTTGCCTCTTGCAATATTGGCAAGGATGGAAATGTCTCAAATATTAATAGTATAACAGATAATACTTCAACAAATAGCGAAGAAGGAAACTATAATATTAAGGATATAGATGTATATAGAAAAAATAATGTCGTAGATAAGAAAATAAATATTAGATTTTATACTGAAAATCCTAATGTTCCATATATTGGTATTAAAGAATATTTTAAAGAATTTTATAATACTGAATTTAATGTAACTAAGGAAGATAATTTCTATAATTTCAAAAAGAATAACGAAACCTATATAAAAATTGATACTAAAAATGAAATAATAGAAATTAAAGGCCTAGATGATTTATCTAGACATCCTAATTTTATATCAATCACTTCAAAGACTTTTTTAAAGCTTGATAGTGTTAAGAAAAATAACAGTCAATTTAAAATAATAGATTTAAATAATTATGATATTTTAACATATGGCTCAAATAATAATGCATATGTTCCAATTACATTACTTGGTAATATGTGTGGAGGTATGCAAGGCTATAATGTTGCATATAATGGCAAAAGCTTATATGTAATGGATTTTTATGGACAATTGGAAGAAGAAGTAAGAAATGAAGAATATTATTCTAATTATTATGAAATATTATTGAAGAAAAATGATAGATTTGAGGATCTAGCAAAATATAATTATAACCAATTATGCTTTACATTTGATAATCTAAGAGGTTATACGTCACAATTAGTATTTAAAGATCATAATCTACAAACAATTGGATTAAATGCGATATTAGAAACATATTATCCAGATATTAAAAAGATGTTATTATCTACAAATAAAGAAGATTATGAAAAAGGACTCCTATTATTATTCGTCGGATTATTTGACGGTGGTCATACTGGAATGATTTCTAAAAATCCACCAGATTTAAAATATTATGAAGAATTTAAAAAGGATCCTAGATTCAAAGAATTAGTAGAAAAAGCAATGTCTGCTGAAGCAGGTAAGATGGCATTAAAAAATAATATATATAATGCAAAACAAAATGCATTTAATAATGATTACGCTTCATATAAGTTCGCATATTTTTATAATGAAGAATATAAAACTGCATTCATACAATTTGATAGATTCGTTGTAGACGCTAGAAGATGGGATGAATATTATAAAGGCAACAAGGATAAGCTTAGTGAGCTTGAAAATCCAGGATTTCAATACGATACATATGCCTTTGTAAGAAAATCTCTATATGATGCGAAGGCCGCAGGGGCAGAAAATGTAATATTTGATTTCACATCAAATGGCGGTGGAGATATAGATGCAGTTATGGGAGTCTTAGGGTTAATTAATGGAGCTAAGGCTTCACAATACGCAAGTGATATAGTAGCTAAAACAAGAATTATTTCTAATTATAGCGTTGATATAAATCTTGATGGTAAATTTGACGAAGAGGATATTAAGGAAGCAAAATCTTTTAATTTTAAAATTGCTGGCTTAACAACTAAGGTTGCCTTTTCTAGTGGTAACTATTTACCTTCATTAATGAAATCAAAGGGATTTAAAATGTTAGGTGAAAAATCAGGTGGCGGTACATGTGGTGTATCAAGAGAATCTACGGCAGATGGTTTCCTATATTTAAGGTCTGGATTCTTTAATCTAACAGATGAATTTGGAAATAATTTAGATGATGGAGTAGATGTTGATTATTCTTTAGTATCTAAAAATGGTGAAGGATATTATGATCTTTCTAAATTATATGATGCTAAACTAATATCTGAATATTTAAAGAAAATATAGGAGGGTATCTATATGGAAAACAATAAAATAATTTCTTTAGCTTCTAGAAAAAGCGGTGAAAGAAGTAAAAAAAATCAATTATATAGTGTTGGAATTTCTTTTATAATTCTAACATCAGATCTAGTATGGTTTTTTATTAGAAGATCTAGATCATATCAGGTTGCATGGTGGGAGGTAGTAATTTTAGTAATCTCAGGATTATTCCTATTATTTAGCTTATTAGGATTATTATTTGCATCATCAAATAATAAATTTAATAAAAAAATTGCAAATGAGCCATTAATAGCATATGATACTGAAAAGAAAGTATTTATCGTTCAAAGCTTTATTGAAATGAAAGCACAAGAATTTGAACGCGGTATAGTTAAATCAATTTCAATCTCTCCAGGAAGTGATGAAGCTACACTAAATTATACTAAGGACGGTAAAGAAAAAACTTTAATCATTGGCTATGCTACATATGAATCTCAAAACGAAATTAACGATTTAATTAATAAATATAAATATCAATAATAGGTCCAATTTTTGGGCCTATTTTTCATAATTATATTGTATAATTATTATTAGGAATGGTGATTAAAATGAAGTTTATTTTCCCAGATTTTAATAATTCAATTTTAAATGTTTCAGCATCTATTGCTTCATATTTAGGCTGTAAAAATGATAAGCCTACATTAAAATTATTAGATGATGAATTATTAAAAAATTATAATAATATAGTATTTATGTGTATTGATGGATTAGGTATTAATCCAATTAATATTAACTTAAATGATAAATCATTTATTAAAAAAAATATAAAAATGAATTTAACATCTACATTTCCTTCAACGACAACTAATGCCACAAGATCATTATTATCTAATATGTATCCATTAGAACATGGCTGGTTTGGATGGAGCTTAAATATTCCTACCATTAATAAAAATGTAGATATATTTTTAAATGTAGATTCTAATACTAAAAAGAAAGTTAAAATAAATAATTCACCAATAAAAATTGAAACTTATTATTTTGATAATGCAAATACAGATTATGAAATAAATACTATATTTCCTAAATATGTCGCAGTAAAAAATCAAAAGAATAATCATATATATGAAACAGTAGATGATTTTTTTAATAATTTAAATTTATTATTAAATAAAAATAACAAAAAATTTATATATTCATATTTATATGAGCCAGATCAAACTATGCATGAATATGGTGTGACAAGTCCTAAAACTAAACGATTAATAAAAAAGATAGATACTAAAATAAAAGAATTATATGAAAATTCAAATGATACACTATTTATTATTACTGCAGATCATGGACAAATAGATATAAAAGGATATGTAGATTTTTATAATGATAATGAATTAATGGATATGTTAAAAATATATCCATATTTAGATGCAAGAGCTGTTGCATTTAAAATAAAAGATGGAATGAATCAAAAATTTGTTGATTATTTTAATAAAAAATATAATGAAGATTTTGAATTATATGAATCAAAAAAATTAATAAATATGGGTGTATTTGGTCCATATGGGGATAAAGGCTATCTATTAGGTGATTATATAGCTATTGGTAAATATACAAATAAAATAGCATTATTAACTAAAGAATCACATAAATTCTTAGGACATCATACATCATTAACTGAAGAAATGCTTGTCCCATTAATACTATTTAATAATTAATATTCTTAATAATATGCAACATATTTATATTATGCTAAAATATATGATTTAGATGAAGAAAATAATGAATTTGAATGCGAAATAAAAAAAAGAATTAAGTGAGGCTTTTATGAGATATAAAGATATAATAAAAGAAAAAGATAAAGAAAAATTAAGAAGATTATTATTTAAATATATTGATATAACTAATTTTGATTCTTTTTTATATTTCTTAAAGAATAATGATCCTAAATTATATAATTTTTTCCTAGATGTAAAGAATAATTTTATTGATTTATATGAAAACAAAGATCCATTAATAATTAATATATCAGATGATAAAATAATAAATATAACTGGTGAAACTGGATCTGGTAAATCTACATATGTATTAAATAATTATAATAATGATAATTATGAAATAATTGAAACTGATGTTTTATTTGATGATAATATTAAAGTAAATCCATTATTAACTAAAATAAGAAATAAGATATTTAAAAAATATGAGGATGAGCATTATCCAGGTGGATATAATTTAAGAATTAATTTTAATCATTTTGATGATGTATTAAAAATAATAATTAATAATATCAAAGATGTAGATAAAACAGTAGTTATTGATTCAGGTCAATTTAGACATTTAAAAAAATATGAATTATTAAAAGGTAAATTAATAATAATTAGAACGTCTATTACTGAATCAATAAATAGAGCTATAAAAAGATTTGATATGAAATATCCTAATGCTTCAGAATTTGAAGTAGAAGAGCATAAAATGAAAAAATATACAGCATATGAATTACATAAGAAATTTAATACATTAATAATAAAATCATTTATTTTATATAAATTTTAATAATAAATAGATAGAAAAAGAAATGAAAATTTGTTAACATTTAGATAAATGATTAATAGGGGCTAAATATGAAACTAAATTTTAAAAATGATTATAATACAATTGGTGATGTTAAATTATTAAATAAGCTAATAGAATTAGCAGATGAAAAGAATATTGGATATGGAGAAGATATTCATTCAAAGGAATTAAATAAAATAGTTAATGAATTAACTAAAAAGAATACTGATACATATGTTTTAGCAGGAGGAACTGTAACAAATATAGTCGCAATTAATCAAATGCTAAAACATTCATATGAGGCTATTATTACAGCCAGTCATTCTCATATAAATGTCCATGAAACAGGTGCTATAGAAGGAACAGGTCATAAAATAATATATACGCCAGAAAAAAATGGAAAAATAGATATTTCTAAAATTAAAGAAACATATAAATTATATACTGATAATCATATGGTTATGCCTAAGGCATTATATTTAAGTAATGCCAATGAATTAGGTATTACATATACATTAGCTGAATTAAAGAAAATATCTAAGATTTGTAAAGAATTAAATTTATATTTTTTCATCGATGGCGCAAGGCTTCCTGTAGCTTTAGTAAAGGAAGGATATGATTTAGAAGATATCGCAGATTTATGTGATATGTTTTATGTTGGTGGAACCAAAAATGGCATACCATATGGAGAATTATTAATTATTGTTAATGATGAATTAAAAACTAATTTTAAATATATATTAAAAAATAAACTAGGTATGCTTGCGAAAGGGTTTATTGGAGCTATATTATTTAAAGAATATTTAAAGGATAATTATTATCTTGAATTAGCTAAAAATAGTTTAAAATATGCTGATATTATTAGAGAAGAATTAAAAGAATATATGGTATACGAAAGTAATACTAATCAATTATATTTAAAGCTTACTAAAGATAAGGCACTAAATCTAGCTAATTATGTAGAATTTGAAATATGGGAAAACCATAATGACTATCAAATAATTAGATTAGTTACATCATTTAAAACGACAAATGATGAAATAAAAGAATTAATTGAAGTTTTTAAGAAAATATAGGACAGACTGACAATCTGTCTTTTTTTATAGATTAAATTAAAAAAATATTATAAAATGATATAGAATAATACAATTATTTAATGATTTTTCAATTTGCAAAGCGCTACTTGACAAATTTCAATATGACAATTGGTGGTTTGCAAGAGAAAAAAATGCTAAATTATAGCTGTGAAAAGAAAGGGGTAATGATAATGGATATTGGGAAATATTTAATAAAAGCTAGAAAGCTTAAGGGGATGTCCCAAGAAGAGGTAGCACAAAGCCTTAATGTCTCAAGACAGAGTGTAAGCCTTTGGGAATGTGATCAAACTATTCCATCCTTAGATAATTTAATAGCATTATCAAAATTATATAATGTATCTGTTTCTATATTAACTGGTCAGGAAGAATTTGAGGATGCTAGGATGATTAATGAAGATGATATGGCAATTGATCAAGAAATGCTAGAAAGAGAAAATTATAAAAAATATAAAGTATTTTTAATATTAGCATTTGTATTTTTAGGCTTATCATCAATAACTGTTATAGTACCAGTTTTATCAACTCTTATGATTGCCCCAACGATTACTTTTTCAATTTTATCAATGAAAAGAATTAAAAATAATTATAATTTATTAACATTGATATTAGGAATCAGCTTATTTATTGCCAGCATATTTGCATATATTTATGAAGGAACAATAATGTATTTAGCATAAAGGGGGAAAATAAAATGAAAAAAATATTAAATTTAAAAAATGTATTATTCGTATTATTATTTGTGTTTGTAATAATATCACTTGCATCCTGTGGAGGTTCTAATAGTACACGTAGAGATTATGATTCTAGTCCTATTGTTAATTATGTAGTTGAATCCAATGGTAGGAAGGTAGTTTATAATATTTCTTATGATTATGAAGGTAAGGAAATAAAAAATACTATAAAGGATGTAAAAAATAAGATAGTTGAATTTGGTGGATATATAAGTGAATCTAGGGATCAAGAATATTATTCAATGTATTATTATAAGGTTCCTACAGATAAGGTAAATGAATTATTAGATTTTATTGATTCAATTAATGGATTTTATAATAAAACAGTTAATACAAGAGATGTAACATCTACTTATAGTTCTGTTAATTCAACATTAGATAGATTAAATGCTAAAAAGAAAATATATGAAGATGAGCTTAATAATAACACAAGCTTAACGGCAGATGAAAAATTAAGATATTTAGATTTAATTGAAGGAGTAGATAATCAAATTCAAGATTATTATTCTAAAAAGGATAAATTAGAAGAAGAATTAGATTATTCTACAATATCTATTTGTTATAATGCTGATAGATCTGATGAATGGATTAAGCGTTTTGGTACTGTAATGTTAGATTTATTAAAATATATTGGAGTTACAGTAGCTATAACAGCACCATTTGCTGTAGCTGGTGTAATTGTATTTATAGTAATTAAAAAGAAGAAAAAGAAAGAAGAATAATAATAAAGAGCTGCGATTTAGCAGCTCTTTTCATATCCAATTAATTTTTTCCATCTTCCAAGCTTATAAGCTAATATAGATATTAACATACCTACTGCCCAGCCAAGAGGCCATGAGAAAAATATTCCATATATTTTATATTCATTTGGTAATGTATACGCAAATAAATATGATAATCCTATTCTTATTATTAAATCTGCAAATGTAGCTATTGTAAAGCTTCTCATATCACCTGCACCCTTTAAAACACCATCACATGGTATTTTAATACATAAGAATATATAAAATGGAGCGACACAATAAATGAAGCTTTTACCAATATTTATAACATCATTATTTAGGTTTTCATCACCAAATAATGATATTAAATTAGAAGGTATTGTTAATAATATTATGCTTGCGATAAGAGTGATTATTCCACATATTAATAATCCAGAATAAAATCCTTTATTGATTCTATCATATTTTTTAGCACCAGCATTTGTAGATGTAAAAGTAGATATCGCATTAGACATAACTGTATAAATATTAACAATTATATAAACTATTTTATATGCTGCCCCGTATCCTGCAGTAGTTTCTGGTCCAAATGTATTAATTAGTGATTGAATAAATACTCCACCAATTGATATTATTGTTCCTTGTAATATAGAAGGTATGGCAATAACTAATATTGTCTTTAATATTTTTTTATCAAATATTTTAGCTTTTTCGTTATATGTCTTTTTAGATATTATCATTAATATAATAAATGAAATAATTGATGATAAGCCTTGAGCTATAAATGTCGCAAGTGCTATACCCTTTATTCCCATATTTAATTTAACAAATATAATATCTAATATGATATTTATAATTGTAGAAAATATTAATAAATATAAAGGAATTCTAGAATTACCTAATGATTGAAATAAGCTTGTTGCAACATTATAAATAAATAAGAAAAGAATTCCACATGTATAAAATATCAAATAAATTTTAGCTTCATCATAATATATTTGATTAGTTATATTTAATAACATTAATATTGGTTCTAAAAACAATAATCCAAGTGCCATAATAATTATTGCAAATATGGCTATAGTTATTAAAGAAGTATATATTGCCGATAAGACATTATCATATTTCTTTTGTCCTATAAATCTTGCAGTAATAATATTAGCACCAACCCCAAAGCCTACAGCTATTGATAAATAAACAACTGTTACAGGGTATGTGGCAGATATTGCAGATAGAGATATTGAATTATCGGATATCATTTTACCTGCAATCATACTATCACAAATATTATAAAATTGTTGGAGTGTTATAGATATTATCATAGGTAATGAAAATAAAAATAATGTTTTAAATGTATTACCTACGGTTAATTTATCCTTGTTTTTCATATTATCACCGTTTCACTCACAAAGTTATACTACTTTTATATTTATAATTCAATAGTATAATTATTCACTATTGTTGACTTTTTTTCGTTTAATATTTATAATTAACTTATAAGGTTTCGTTTTTAAAAAAAGAATACATGGAGGTTTTTTATGTACACAATAGAAGATTTAAAGAAATATGATTACTTTGATGGTGCAGATTTGACTTTTGTTTTAGACTCTTTAACTGGAGTTATTTCAAGACAATATATATTAGATTTTGCAAGAAAACTTGTTAAAGATAACGTCCCATTCGCAATGTGCATGATGGATTTAGATAATTTTAAATATATTAATGATTCATATGGACATAAGGCTGGTGATATCTGTTTAAAGAATATTGCTGATGGCTTAATAAAGGTCATTGGAGATGGTGGATTAGTTGGTAGATTTGGTGGAGATGAATTTATTATTCTTTATCTAAAATCTAATCAATATGAGGATATCCATGCATTATTTGAAAAAACATATGGAGATAATGGTGCAGTAAGAAAATTTATGTATATTGAAAACGTCAGAGTTTTCATTACTGCAACTACAGGTAGTGCATCATTCCCTAAGGATGCCACAGATTATAATGATTTATTCTTAAAAATGGATAAAGCATTATATAGAGGAAAATCTAAGGGTAGAAACTGTTATATAATTTATGTTCATGAAAAGCATAAGGATATAGTAGTAAGCGAAAGAGGAACTAATTCATTATTAAGTAAGGTTCATGATGTAAAATTATTAATTGAGACCTCACCAAAAGAAATTGTAATTGAAAAAGCACTAGATTATGTTCAAAAAACAATACATCCTGCAAATACATTCTTTGTATTTAAAAATAATTATGTTAAGAATTCTAAGGATAACACAGAATATTATTTCGGTAGAAATTCATTCTTTATATTAGATAAGATGGTAGGAGATAAAGATATTTTACCTTCATCTAATCCAAAGGATATCAAGGATAGATATCCTGATACTACTGAATATATAGATACAAATAGAATTCACGCATTTGTAGTAGCTAGAGTTGCTAATCAAGGATTTATAGTATTATATGAAAATACAGTTACTAGAATGTGGCAGGATTATGATTTAGTATTATTATCATATATTGCTACACTACTATCTTATAAATTAGATAAATAATTATAAAATGCTGATTAATTTCAGCATTTTTCTTTACATTTTATTGAATATAATGATTAAATTATATATAATTTGTAAAAAGCTTCAGGTGATATTATGAATGAAAATGACAAAATGTATGATATTTTAAAAGATGTTCCATTAGGTGATGCAAATGATATTATTACAGAGGGCGCAATAGTACTTGAGGGCGGTGCGTTTAGAGGTCTTTATCAAGAAGGAGTACTCGATTGCCTTATGCAGCATGATATTAATTTTCAGACTACAATTGGTGTATCAGCAGGAGCTCTTAATGGAATCAATTATACAACAGGACAAATTGGAAGAAGCGCTCATGTTAATTTAAGATATAGAAGAGATGGAAGATATGTAGGTATTAATGCATTTTTAAAAACTAAAAGAAAATGCTTAATAAATCTAGATTTCGCATTTGGAAAGCTTCCTAATGTACCTGATTTAAATGTGGATAAATTAAAGAATCAAAATAGAAGATTTGTCGCTGTAGCTACAAATCTTAAAACAGGTAAGGCTTGTTATTTTGATAATAGTAGAGATGATATTTTACTTTGCGCAAAAGCATCAGCTACACTTCCTTATTTTTCAAAGCCAGTTATTATAGATGATAACCCATATCTTGATGGAGGATGCGATGATAGAATCCCATTTAGATGGGCAATGAAGGAAGGATATAAAAAGGTAGTAGTTATTAGAACAAGAGATAAAGCATTTAGAATAAAGCCTAATTTTGATAGAAGATATGGTATTACCAAAAGATGGTATTCAGAATATCCTGACTTTTCTTATATATTAGCTAGAACTGATGCTGATTATAATTTCCAATGTGATGAATTAGATAAATTAGAAAAGAAGGGCAAGGCATTTGTTATAGCACCTAGTGAACCAATAAATATTAAAATGCTTGAAAAGGATTTAAATAAGCTAAAAAATATTTATTTAATGGGCTATAATGATTGTTTAAATTGCTTAGAAGATTTAAAAGAATATTTAAATAAATAATATAGAATAGAAGATATAATATGATAAAAATAACAGTTATGAAAAAAACTGAATATAAAGATTTAATGGATAAATATGAATTATTTCAAGAAAATCCATGTGAATTAAAAATAGGTGATATTTTTTATTCAGATGGAATTAATAAGCCACAAGGCTTATGTGATAGTGCTTGGAATACAATATATCCTTTTATTGAAGCTATAATTAATAAAAAGCCACTATTTGAAAAATGGATGATAGATGAAACTAAAGCTATTGTGTCATGTAATGATGGCTTTAGACCGGTTAGCTTTTTAATTGAACTTATATAGTGGGTGATAAAATGAACGCTAAAAAGATTATATATAATATATTTTTAATAATATTTATAATGATATTTACTTCGATTGTTATATTTTATCTAGATTTAGCTAATGGTCCAATGCCATTATTGATATTTGAACTAGCTATTTTAGCTATATATGTAACACTTAGAATTGTAATAAAGAATTTATCATTAAGAAAAAGAATAATTATGCTTGCATCATTTGTGGGCTTAAGCATAATAGTTATGATATCTAGTAAGCCTTATATTGGCTTAAAAAACGCAGTAGATTATAATAATCCAACAAAAACTGAGGTATTAGAGGTTGAAGGTGGAAAGATTCAGGGTGTTTATAATAAGGATAATTCAGTTAAGGTTTATGCAGGTATTCCTTATGCTAAGCCACCTGTAAAGGAATTAAGATGGAAGGAACCACAAAATGTAGAGCCATGGGATGGAATAAGAGATTGTTCAAAATTCCAAAATAGATCTTATCAAAAGATATCTAGTGAGGTTATGTCATCTTTAGTTGATATATATGCTCAAAAATCATGGCATCCTGATTTTTCTTCTAAAACAATAGAAGGAATAAGTGAGGATTCATTATATTTAAATGTTTGGAGACCAAACACTAATGAAACTAATTTACCAGTTTTAATGTTTATTCATGGTGGATCATTAAATTCTGGCTCTGCAGCATTTGATGATTATAATGGAGAAGAAATGGCTAAAAAGGGTATTATAATGATTACTATTCAATATAGACTTGGTATATTTGGTTATTTCGCTCATAAAGATTTAATTGAAGAATCAAATAATAATACTACAGGTAATTATGGCTTATTAGACCAAATAAAAGCATTAAAATGGATTAATGATAATATAGAAGCATTTGGTGGAGATAAAACAAATATTACAATCGCTGGAGAATCTGCAGGCTCATCAAGTGTATCAGCAATATGCACATCACCTTTAGCTAAGGGCCTATTTAAAAGAGCAATAGGTGAATCAAGCTCTCTAGTTATGAAAAAGCCACCTCATACATATAGAAGTTTAGATAAAGCATTAGAGGTAGGAAATAAAATAATGACCGAATTTAATGCTAAAAATATAAATGATTTAAGAAATGTTAAAGCTTCTGATTTAGTTAATACAAAAAATACTATTTCTGAAATGACATTAGATGGATATGCATTAACTAAAAATCCATATGACATATATTTAGATAATGAAAATAATGAAGAAGCTTTATTGAATGGATATAATGTATTAGAGGCAGACGCCTTTGTTATTCCAACATATTTAACATCTCCTACAAATAAAGGGAATATTAAAGAAAGACTAACAAATACATTTGGCGAAGCAACAGCATCTAAGATGATAGAATTATATAAAGAAGAAATAGATAAGGATGCATTTAAGGTATTTAATGAAATATTTTCTGTATATTGGTTTATATATCCACATCATTCTTGGTCAACACTAGCTTATATTAATGGAACCACAGTATATAGATATCAATTCACAAAGGAAAATGGATATTATTCTACATATCATTCAGGTGAAATGATATATGCATATGGTAATGTTAAGAATTCTAAATATGGATATAGATATAATGATTCTGATAAAAAATTATCTGATATTATGCTAAATTATTGGGCTAATTTTGTTAAAACAGGTAACCCAAATGATGAATCTAATCCTAATTGGGCTAAATGGGACAATAATCCCAATAATATAATGGAATTAGGCTCAAATGTTGGATTAATTAAAGATAAATATTTAGATTTATATAATATTATTGAAGATTATATGAATTAAAAAATGTTTATTTACACTAAAATGGGTTAGTGATAAAATAGTCTATGTAGAGGTATTAAAAATGGAAGAGATTCAAAACAAAATAACAAAAGTAGAAATTGATAATAGCTCAATAGCTATCACAAAGGGGTATGGATATACTAATAAGCAAGGCTTACAAAGATATTCATATAATGATGTTTATTATGTAGACGGAGATAGAACTTGTCGTAAGCATTCTAATGAAGCAGGAGATTTTTATTACAATGTTGATTTAATTGATGTTGTAGTTGAAACATTCCCAATGAAGGACGGTCAAGTTGGTTCTAAAACTTATCCTTTAAGTGAAACACCATATCTTGCAGAAAATGCAGAATCTGCAAATGAAGAGGTATTATTAAACTTCTTAAAATTTAAATTACATAGATAAGGAAATGCACTTAGGTGCATTTTTTTCTTGTAAAATATATATTATTCAATATATAATTTAAATGATTTCGGAGGTAATGAAATTATGGAAAAAATTAAAATGTCAACTCCATTAGTTGAAATGGATGGAGATGAAATGACAAGAATCTTATGGAAGATGATAAAGGATGAATTATTAATTCCATTTGTAGATTTAAAAACAGAGTATTATGATTTAGGATTAATAGAAAGAGAAAAGACAAAGGATCAAGTAACAATTGATTCAGCAAATGCTGCAAAAAAATATGGTGTTGCAGTAAAATGCGCTACTATTACTCCAAATAAGCAAAGAGTAGAAGAATATAATCTATCTGAAATGTGGAAGAGCCCAAATGGTACTATTAGAGCTATTTTAGATGGAACTGTATTTAGAGCTCCTATTATTATTGATACAATTAAACCAGTAGTAAAAAATTGGAAAAAACCTATTACTATTGCGCGTCATGCATATGGTGATGTATATAAGGATACTGAATTTAGAATTGAAAAGCCAGGTAAGGCTGAATTATTATATACATCAGTAGATGGTGAAGTATCTAGACAAACTATTTATGATTTTGAATGTGCTGGTGTTTTACAAGGCTTATATAATAAGGATTCTTCAATTGAATCATTTGCACATTCTTGCTTTAAATATGCTATAGATACAAAGCAAGATTTATGGTTCTCAACAAAGGATACTATTTCTAAGAAATATGATCAAACATTTAAATTAAAATTCCAAGAAATATATGAAAAATGCTATAAAGCTAAATTTGAAGAATTAGGTATTACATATTTCTATACATTAATTGATGATGCTGTAGCTAGAGTAATAAGAAGCGAAGGCGGATTTATTTGGGCATTAAAGAATTATGATGGAGATGTAATGTCTGATATGGTATCTACAGCATTTGGTAGCCTTGCAATGATGACATCTGTATTAGTATCACCAGATGGAAATTATGAATATGAGGCAGCACATGGTACTGTAACTCGTCATTATTATAAATATTTAAAGGGTGAAGAAACATCAACTAACCCAATTGCTACAATCTTTGCTTGGAGCGGTGCTCTAAGAAAGAGAGGCGAATTAGATAAATTAAATGATTTAGTTAAATTCGCAGATAATCTAGAAGCAGCATGCTTAAAGACTTTATTAGATGGAATTATGACTAAGGATTTAATTAATTTAGTTGAACCAGGTGTAAAGGCTAGAGCTGTAAATTCTAAAGAATTCATTTTAGAAATTAGAAAGCGTCTAGAAGCATCTTATAGATAATATTAATTTAGGCTTTAAAGTTTTTCTTTAAGGCCTAATTTTTTTATTTTTTGTTATATATTTTTATGATATTTTCTTATAAATTTTGACATTTGACGCATACTATAATACAATTATGCTAGAGATTTATCGGGAGGAGGTAGTTTTTTATGAACATAATGTTACAAATTGCAGGCTTTTTTGTAATGATTGTCATATTTATTTTCTATTTTAGTGATAGAAAAGCAGCAGTAAAAACTAATAGATTGTTCCTATATCAAGGAATAGCTATTTTTACATCTATATTTTTAGATATTTCTTCTCTCGTTTTAATTAATACACCAGGATTAACCTATTCCTTCTGGACTTACGCAACGTGTAAATTATATTTAGTATCATGCGTGGTTGTCGTATTATTTGCTTTATTATATGTCTTTGGCGATTTCGCATTTGTAGATAGAAGAAATATACTTATTTCAAAAATAGTATCATATATAGTGTTTGTTATTTTGGCTATATTACTGTTAACATTAGATTTAGAAATACATTATGATCCAAATGGATTAAATGATTATACCGCAGGCTGGCCAGTAATAATAACATATATTGGTACGGCTATATATATGATAGCTACAGTTGTATTTGTATGTGTAAATAGAAAAAGAATGTATAAAAAGAGATTTATAGGAGTATTTATATTTATTTCTATTTGGATCTTTGGTGCATCTGTACAAGGTATAGTTAATTATTTATTTGGAGATTTAGGCGTTGTTATATTATGTGTATCATTTGCTGAAACACTTGGCTCACTTGTAATATATATCATGCTTGAAAATCCAGCATTAAATATAGATAGAGTGACAGGCGCCTTAACTCAAAGAGCATTTGAGGAATATTTAAATTCATGTTATGAAAAAGGAACGAATGTTGAATTCTTTATTATTGATTATGATACAGCTATTGCTTCATCATTTATGGGATATAATGTATTTTCTAAGGCTTTAGCGTCTACATTAGAGGAATTTAAGGTTCGTAAAATATTTAAAAACGATAGAGATGACTTTATCGTTATAAGAAATAATAATACTGAGAAAATATTAAAGACTGAAATAATGCTATTTAAAGAAAAATTTTATAGTAAATATAATATTGTTTCAGAAATACCATTTAAAATTCTATATTTTAATGACATTAAGCAATTTGAAAATGTTACAGAATGTATGAAATATATTGATTATTTAATTAATAATATAAGTCATATGGATAAAGAAGTTATTGAAGTTGATAAAAATTTAGTAGATAAAATCCGTACTAGATTTGAAGTTATTAAGAAATGCGATTTAGCGTTCCTAAAAGGAAATGTAGAAGTATATTTCCAACCTATATATTCTAATAATAGCTTATCATTTACATCAGCTGAAGCTTTAGTAAGGCTTAAGGATGAAGAAGGTAATTTAATATATCCTAACGATTTTATCCAGGATATGGAAAGAGATGGAAGAATTGTTGAGCTTGGTAAAATGGTATTTGACCAGGTATGTAAATTCGTAAGTGAAAACAATATGGAGGCGCTAGGGCTTGAATATATTGAGGTTAACTTATCAGCTGTACAATGTATGCAAGAAAATCTAGCTGAAAGCTATATTGAAATAATGGAAAGACATAAGGTTAATCCAAAATATATTAATTTAGAAATAACTGAGACAGCACAATCAACTAGATTGATATTATTAAAGAATATGGAAATATTAAAGGAATATGGAGTATCATTCTCATTAGATGATTTTGGTACTGGTAATTCAAATTTAAATTATGTTATTGAAATGCCAGTTAAAATTGTTAAATTTGATAAGACTATGGTTGATTCATATTTTGAAAATAGAATTGCATCATTTGTTATGAATTCAACAATTGATATGATTAAGGGCTTAGGTCATAAAATAGTATTTGAAGGAATAGAAACAGATGAACAAATAGATCAATTATCAAAAATGAATGTTGATTATATTCAAGGATATTATTATTCTAAGCCTATTGATAGAATCACATTTATTAAATTTATTGAAATGAAAAATAATAGATAACAAAAAGCTATAGGCACCAACCTATAGCTTTTATGTTTATTATTCATCTTTATCATTTAATACTTTAGCAATAATATATCTTGGTCTAGCTTTAACCTCTTGTAATATTTTACCAATATATTCTCCAAGTACACCCATACCAATTAATATAATTCCTGTAGCAAGGCCTATAGTCATTATTATATATGAACCAAAATTATATGTTAAAACATTAGTTAAAAATAATACTGTAAATACTATTGCACATAAAATAGATACGATAGTTAAGAAAATACCAAAATTTAGAATAAACTTTAATGGCTTAACAGAAAAAGAAGTAATACCATTCCATGCTAATGCTAGCATTTTCTTTAATGGATATTTTGATTCACCCTTTGTTCTTTCTAATCTTTCGTATTTAACTACATCACTCTTAAATCCTATTTGAGGAATCATTCCTCTTAAGAATAAATTAACTTCACCAAATTTTAATAATTCAGTGACCACTCTTTTGCTCATTAATCTATAATCAGCGTGATTATAAATTATATCAACGCCCATTTTTTGTAATAATTTATAATATGATTCAGCAGTAAATCTTTTAAAGAATGAATCTTTTTTTCTTTTACTTCTAACACCATATACAACTTCATTTCCAGCTAAGAACTTTTGCACCATCTCTTCAATAGTATTAGGATCATCTTGTAGGTCAGCATCAATTGTTATCAGCATATCAGCATAATCCTTTGCATAATCAAGACCAGCAAGGCATGCGTTTTGATGTCCTCTGTTTCTAGATAAACAAACACCTTGGAATATTTTATCCTCATTATGTAATTTTTCAATTACTTCCCATGTTTTATCCTTAGATCCATCATTTACAAATAGTATTTTACTATCCTTTGATACAAGGTTTTTATCTATTAATTGATTAACTTTTTCCTTTAATACAATAGAAGAATCAGTTAAGCATTCTTCCTCGTTATAGCAAGGTACAACTAAATATAATGTATTCATTTTTATCACCCTCATTATAAAATGATTAATTCCACATTTATTTTATCATAGTTTAATAAAATATGTTATAATTTTATTAGATTATATTATTATAAAATTAAAGATTTAGTGAGGTATAAGATGAATTATTTAGCTTATAATAAATTAGCAGGACAGGTAACTGATTCTAAAATTGAAGAAATTATTAAAAAATTTGAAGATAAATTTCCTAATATGGAATTAATTGATGAAGAAAAAACATCTCTTGAACAATTAAATGAACAGCTAGAGGATAATGATAACATTTTATTAATTGGTGGAGATGGTACAGTTAATTTCTTAGCTAATGTATGGCATGAAATAAAAATGAAGGGTAATTGGTATATTTATTCAGCTGGTACAGGAAATGATTTTTTAACTGATATTGAAGCAAAAGATGGATTTGGAAAATTAAATGAATATATGGATAATCTACCAAAGGTTACAGCTAATGGCATTACTAAATATTTCGTAAATAATGTAGGGTATGGAATAGATGGAGAGGTATGTGTAATAGCTGATAAGAAAAAGGAAAAGGGTAAAAAGGTAGATTATACTAAAATAACTATTGGATTATTGTTATTTAAATTCAAAAGAAGAAAATGTAAAATCAAGGTAGATGGAAAAGAATATGAATTTAAAAATACTTTTTTAGCAGCTACTATGAATGGTAGATATTATGGTGGTGGTATGAAAAGTGCACCAAGCCAAGATAGAAAATCTGATAAGGTTACAGTTGTTGTAATGAAGGGATTATCTAGATTATTAACATTAATTAAATTTACTAAGATTTTTACAGGTGAGCATATTAAATTTAAAAAGAATGTAATTATATTAGAAGGAAAAAATGTAGAGGTTTCATTTGATAAGCCATGTGGATTACAATATGATGGTGAAGTAATTAATAATGTAACTTCTTATAAAGTAACTAAATGATAAGAAAAGCTAGAAAAGATGATTTAAATAGAATATTAGAAATATATGATATAGCGAAATCATATATGAGAAAAAATGGAAATTTAAATCAATGGAATAATAATTATCCTAATGAAGAAATATTATTAAATGATATAAATAATAGTAGCCTATATGTATATGAAAATAATAATATTATCCATGCAGTATTCGCATTAATAATAGGTATAGATAAAACATATAATTATATCGAAGATGGTCATTGGTTATCTGAATTGACATATGGCACATTACACCGTATAGCAAGTGATCAGGAAGAAAGAAATATATTTAATAAAATAATTGAATTTGCAGAAACAAAAATAGATCATTTAAGAATAGATACTCATAAAGATAATATAATTATGCAGCATGTCATATTAAAAAATGGCTTTAAAGAATGCGGCATAATCTATATTAGCGATGGTAGTCCAAGAATTGCATATGAAAAGATAAAGAGCCTAACTTAGGCTCTTTATTAATTCATCTTTTAAATATAAATATCTATTATATTTTTCTTTTTTAGAAAAATGTGTTTCTCTTTTTTGTAAATATACATTATCATAATTTAATTTTTCTTCAAATTGTTCACTTGTTAAATCAAATTTAACATCACCAATTACGTTAAAGCAATGGAAATTACCATCATCTAATAATATACCATATACATCTCCACCAAATATATCTTGAACAAGAAAAGCTGTTATAGAGCATTGACCTAATGTTTTATTTGATTCATTCCATTTATCCTGTAATCTTTTAGCACATGTTTTTTTACACCAGATATTAGATAATAAGTCATATAGATGTCTTTGATCTTTTATTTTATTAAATTTTTCATTAATTGGCTTTACACTTTTTGTATCAGCTCCATAAAATTTATATTTCATATCGCACCTCTATATTATTATACAATAATTTACTTTAATTATTAATAATGATAAAATCAAAATGGTGGATGTCTATGAACGAAAATGAAATTAAAAATATTAAAAGGTTCCAAAACGGCTTTGAAATATGTGTAAATGAAGCTATGCCTAAAGCTTTAATGACATCATTTAATTTATGAATAAAGAATTTACTAGATTAGATTTAGAAATAAATGCTTCTAGATTATATAAAAATATTATTGAATTAAAATCGGAGGAATAAGAATGAAAAGGATTTATTTTGTAGCTCCAAGCTTTGGAGTAAATATTAATTATTATAAAACTAGATTTAATAAAGCATTAGAAAATTTAAAGGAATTAGGATATGAATGCATCATTGGTGATAATGTATATAAAGCAGAAGGAATAATAGCTTCTAATACACCAGTATTAAGAGGTAAGGAAATTAATGATGCATATAAATCTAATTCTGATATCATTTGGAGTGTAGGCGGAGGAGAGGTAATGGTCCAAATGCTAGAATATGTAGATTTTGATTTAATTAAAAATTCTGATGCTATATTTGTAGGCTTTTCTGATAATACTAATTTAGTATATTTAATAGCAACTATGCTAGATAAATATGCAATATATGGATGTAATGCTCCTTCAATGTCAACAATAGAATATGATTCATTAGATACATTAAATATGATTAATGATAAAAAAGAATTTATTGGATATAAAAGATGGCAATTAAAGTATGATAATCCTAAGCCAATACATAAATATGAGTTTGATAAAAGAACAAAAATGATTTCAATTAATTTTAATTATGCTAAAGGTAGAATAATTGGTGGATGCCTTGATTGCTTAATTGGATTATGTGGAACTAAATTTGATAATACAGTTAATTATATGAAAAAGCATAAGGATGAAGGAATAATCTTTTTTATGGAGACATGTGACCTAAATTCAGTTATGCTTATAAGAGGATTAACTCAATTAAAGTATGCTGGTTGGTTCGATTTAGTAGACGCATTTATAATTGGAAGATCATTTAATTATTTTAATAAATCATTTGGTGTTAGCATGATAGATGCATATAAAATGATTTTAGAACCATTTAATAAGCCTATTTTATTAAATGCTCCTATAGGACATTTATCTCCTACATTACCAATCTATGTGGGTAAGAAGGTAGAAGTATCATTTGAAAAGAATACGTTAAAATTCAAGTATGAATAATGTATTTGTCAAATAATTAAATATAAATTTTAAGTTTAATAAAGGATCCTTGCTAGAGAAGCTCTCAACTTCTATAAGTGAGAGAGTATGTTACTAGTAGTGAATTTGAGGAAGAAGCTGAACGGGCTTCTTTATTTAATAATCTGTAATAAATACACATTTTTCGGTGTTTAGTTTTGCTAAATGCCGATTTTTGATTTTTTGCATATATTAAAAAAATGTGATAGTGGTGCGATTTTATCTTCTTCACATCGTTCGGTGTATCTTTAAATAAAAAAGTTAAAAAATTTTTTTCATTTTTTGTTGACATGTATTCTAATTTTGGTATAATAGACATGCTGTTTGAAAATATTCGGTATTTTATACCTTAAAACAGATAGAAAAGTTGGATAAGTGAAAGGAGAAATTTATTTATGCCTACTATTGAACAATTAGTACGTAATGGAAGAAAGGACAAAGTTACAAAATCTAAGTCACCAAGCTTAGGTATATCTTTCAATACTTTAGAGAAGAAGTATGTTAAGCTTCCTTCACCACAAAAACGTGGTGTTTGTACACGTGTTACTACTATGACACCTAAGAAACCTAACTCAGCATTAAGAAAGTATGCCAGAGTTCGTTTAACAAATGGTATGGAAGTTACAGCTTACATTCCAGGAGTTGGTCACAGCTTACAAGAGCACAGTACAGTACTTATTCGTGGCGGACGTGTTAAGGATTTACCCGGTGTTCGTTACCATGTAATTCGTGGTACACTTGATACAACTGGTGTTGCAAATAGAATGCAAGCTAGATCTAAATACGGTGCTAAGAGACCTAAGAAGTAAAATTTAAATTATAATTATCTATAAAATAGAAGGAGGAAACGATTATGCCTCGTAAAGGACATATTGCAAAAAGAGATGTGCTTCCTGATCCAATTTACAACTCAAAGGTTGTAACAAGAACAATCAACGCTATTATGCTTGATGGTAAGAAGGGAACTGCACAAACAATTTTATACGGTGCTCTTGATAGAGTTAAAGAACAAACTGGTCAAGATCCACTTGAAGTATTCAACAAAGCATTAGAAAATATCGCACCAACACTTGAGGTTAAGAGCCGTCGTATCGGTGGTCAAAACTATCAAGTACCAGTTGAAGTTAGACCTGAAAGAAAACAAACTTTAGCATTAAGATGGTTAGTTAAATATTCTCGTTTAAGAAGCGATAAAACTATGGAAGAAAAATTAGCAAAAGAAATTATTGATGCATCTAACAATTTAGGTGGAGCTTGCAAGAAGAGAGAAGAAACACTTAAGATGGCAGAAGCTAATAAGGCATTTGCACATTACCGTTGGTAATTTTAGGAGAAAACTACAATGGCAAGAGAATTTTCATTAGAAAAAACTAGAAATATTGGTATCATGGCTCACATTGATGCTGGTAAAACAACAACAACTGAGCGTATTCTTTTCTTAACAAAGAAAATCCACAAGATTGGTGAAACACATGATGGTGCTGCAACAATGGACTGGATGGCTCAAGAGCAAGAGCGTGGTATTACAATTACTTCAGCAGCTACAACAGCTGTTTGGAAGGGATACAGAATTAATATCATCGATACTCCAGGTCACGTTGACTTTACAGTAGAAGTTGCACGTTCATTACGTGTACTTGACGGTGCTGTTACAGTATTAGATGGTCAAGCAGGTGTTGAACCTCAAACAGAAACAGTATGGAGACAAGCTACAGATTATAGCGTACCTCGTATTGTATTTGTTAATAAGATGGATAAGATTGGTGCTGATTTCGAATATTCAGTAAACACAATCCATGATAGATTAGGTGCTACTGCAGCTGCAGTACAATGGCCAATCGGTTCTGAATCAGATTTCAGAGGACATGTTGACCTAATCGAAATGAAGGCTTACATCTTCGATGGTGGAGATGAAGAAAAAGCTACAGTTACAGATATTCCAGCTGATATGGTTGATATTTGTAATGAAAAGAGAGAATTATTAATTGATACTATCTCTCAATTTGATGATGATTTAGCTATGAAGTATCTTGAAGGTGAAGAAATCACTGAAGAAGAAATCAAAGCTGTAATCAGAAAAGCAACATTAAAGGTAGAATTCTTCCCAGTACTTTGCGGATCAGCATTCAAGAATATTGGTGTATCAAGAGTACTTGACTATGTATTAGAATTCTTACCAAACCCAACTGAAGTTTTAACTAACAAGGCTGAAGATTCAAATGGTAACCCAATTGAAGTTACTGTTTCTGATGATGCTAAGTTTGCTGCACTTGCATTCAAGGTTGCAACAGACCCATTCGTTGGTAGATTAACTTATTTCCGTGTTTATTCAGGACATATCACTTCTGGTTCATATGTTCAAAATACAACTAAGGGTGTTAAGGAAAGATTAGGTCGTATCATGCAAATGCATGCTAACCACCGTGAAGAAATTAAAGAAGTTTATGCAGGAGATATCGCAGCTGCAATTGGTTTCAAATCAACTACAACTGGTGATACTTTAGCTGAAGAAAAATATGATATTGTTCTAGAAAAGATGACTTTCCCAGAGCCAGTTATCTCTGTAGCTGTTGAGCCTAAGACTAAGGCTGACCAAGACAAGATG
>Ga0247611_10001553_pt1 | contig 40477 bp, 34 predicted proteins | sample 177DNAGHGhighgp2_FD_192422 | JGI IMG/M metagenome (GOLD analysis project Ga0247611, IMG submission 192422) | Sheep rumen microbial communities from Palmerston North, Manawatu-Wanganui, New Zealand - 1770 DNA GHGhigh gp2 | ecosystem: Host-associated > Mammals > Digestive system > Stomach > Rumen... | reverse complement strand
TTAAGTAATCGTTTACCGCAACCTCCGCCGCATTTTTCAGTTCTAATGCTTTATTAATATCAGCTGATTTGGCAATTTCCATATTTTTTTCTGAAGTTTTTTCTGAAGTTTCTTCTGTTGGTTCTTCTGTTGGTTCTTCATTTTCAATCACCTGAGTTATCTCTATTTCTTCATTTGTATTTATTTCCTTGCCTGTCTCAACATCTATTCCTTTTTGTCCACACGCTATCATTCCAAACATACAAATCGCTATTAGCGCCGCCATTATTGTTTTCTTTCTCATATCTATCAATACCCCCAAAATATCTATTTTTGTCATTTTCAAAAAATAAAATGTAAAATCAACATAAATGAGACCTTATTTTCGGTCTCACTCATGCTAATTTTTAGTAAAAACTTATTTAAATCTTCTAATAATACTTATTACCGTTCCGAGTGCATCTGCATTTCGAGCTTGTTCAGCTGCACTCACTGCCGCATTTACTGCAACCATTTCCCTCCTCTCTTTTTCAAATAAATTGATAGCTTCTTTTACACTATCGGCCCTTCCATTAGTGATATAACCTGTTATAATAGTAAGCGAATAATAATAACGATAATTAATTGATATCCATGACAGTCTATCATCATTTGATAATTTTTTTTGCTCTTGATCCAATTCTTCGATTCTTTTACAACATTTTTTAAATCTCTTTCTTCTATAGTAAACCCAATAAAAAAATGTTCCAGATAATCCCAAACAAATAAATGCACCTGTAAAATCCAAGTCAAACAAACCACAAATTCCTAATATCAAACAAAAAACCATAAAAGGACCGCCCAAAATACACATGCCACGTATTCCACTCTTAGCCTTTATTTTCTCTAGTTTTTCTGTTTCCTCGCAAACTTCTTTCATTTTTGCAATTACAGGCATAGATTCCTCAATTGCACTCATAAGATTATAGTCTTCCATTTTTCCTCCATTATTCTTATTATTTATTAGCATAAATAGTCTTCCGGACTGACTATATACTTCAAATTACTTTTTATTTTTGCTTATTACGTTTATCTATAGTCAACAGATAATACATCCTCATCTTCCTTACAATCATAAATAACAACCCCATACCCCCTACTTTATCCAATCTCCACGAATATAATAAACTTGTCACTTGGTATTTCCAAAAATGAATAAACGGAGTTACCTTTAATAGTGAATTTCGTGGATTCATAAAATAATTTTTATAGTTATAATTAACAGAAATTCCCAAAAGCAAAACAGCTACGTAATAAAATATAAATATGTCGTCGAGTCTATGTATCATTTTTAAACTTGTCGGATTCTTAAACCATAAATATTTTGTAAATAACATTATAGCTATCATAACCAAAAGTATTGCGAGCCATTTATATTCACCAAAATAATATCTTCCCTCCGAATATTGTTTTATAATCTTCGGAACATATTCAAGTACTAATAGCATCGCAGCTAAAATACCACTGAAATAATCAAAAGTTACCAAAACGAATACTAGTAAAACTTTTAGAATTGTTATACCTTTTACTATGAGCATAACTATCCCCAAAAATATATTAAGCAGAAATCGATATTCATTCAAACCCACAATATAACACCTAATACTATTGTAAATATAATACAACAAAATTATATCCACCAATATACCATTTTTAATTTTTACATTTGGACATATTGATAGATTCCAGACTACAGCTCCCATAATCAAGAAAACACTTCCTAATAAAAGGCTATTTTTATTATTTTCTAAACTATATGCTATATATTCTCTTTTCCCTATTTTTTCAAATCTTAGTATTACTTCTTCTAATGATTGGTATCGATTTTCCGGGTAAAAACTACACATCTTAAGAACAATTTCTTTCAACTCTTCTGATCCGTTTTTAGGCTTAGGAAATACATTCCCTTTTGCATACTGCTTTTTTATATTCGCATGATAACTATCTGAATACGGATATTTCATTTCATTCAATAGCAAATATAAAACAATTCCTAGTGAATATATGTCAGCAGTTTTATCGTATCTTCCGTCCGTACAGTATTTAACCTCTGGTGCTCCATACCCATTTGTATATACTGTAGTCTCCGCAAATCCACTACTTGTTATTTTAGAGCTACCAAAATCTCCTATTTTATAACATTTATTTGTTTCTGAATAAAAAATATTTTCAAGTTTTACATCTCTATGTATTAATTCATCACTATGCAAATCTTGTAAAGCAATTCCTACTTCTTCTGTCAATTTCAGAATCTCTTTAATATCAAATTTCTGAAGTTTTTTAGGATATAACTCTATTTCCCCATTTTTCTTTTTCTTAATTACAGGCTTTGCATATTCCATTGCAAGAAAATATAAATTTAAAAAATCACCAGATGCATCACCACCATCTTTATTATCTATTACCTCAACTTTTTTTACATCATTATCTGATGTTAACCACACTCTCAACTGAACATACTCATATACTTTCAATACCGAATCATTATCTTTTTTCTTTATTTTATCGGCATTCTTTCTATACTCTTTTTCATTTACTACATTACCCTCAAACCCTGATACTTTTATTGCATATTTTTTTTTCTTTCTTTCTCTATCAGTCGCCGCATATACTCTCGAAAATGCACCTTTACCAATTAAATGTATATTTCCACCATAATCAAAAATCGTAAACTTACTGAACGGAAGATTGCGCTTTTCTAATTGCTGCAGAATTTTTAAAATATCTGATTTATCCCACATAACAATTTCTCTCCATAATAATCACCTAATTATGATTTTTCATTTCTTCTATAACTTTAGATTCAACTAATAATTCTAAACTCGTAAAAATCACTCCACTCAAAAAAACATGCATACGCTTTATAACATCAGGAAAATCAATTACATTTGTCTTTTGCAATAATGCAAGAATTGCCCCTACAGCCACCATACCAAAGCTTGTTGAAATATGTTTTATAATCCTTTTCCTTTTTTTACCTATAAGAATTCTATCTGCGATCATTTTGAAGTTTCTACTCCATCTCATCCCAACACATGTGATACCCAAAAATATCCATCCTATATCAAGCCTTGAAATAATATCAAGCATTTCTAACATTCCATTTTTTTCAATTTGCATCCATAGTATAATTGCAAATGCCCCAGATGCTGTTATTACCGGTGTTCCCAGTGTCAAACAAACAATTACTATTACATGAACAAATGTCAAACCGACTGTAATTATGGATTTCACTGTTATAAATAGAACAATCACACCGAATATATAATCAAAGGTATCAATTAATTGAAAGAAAAACTCCGCCAATAATAATACAGGTAATATCCACAAGTATGTACTACTTATTATCTCTATTTTTTCTAATCTCATACTTTTCAAACATAATACCCAATTAATTGTTAAAAATATCAAGAAGAATATACTTAATTTTATATATTGTTTCTGTACTTCATTTTTTTCTTCATCTTCTGATGAAGATTCATAATCCAATGATGACTCTTCTTCGCTATAATCATATTCGCTTTCTAATTTACTATCCTCATCTGATAATTCATTGTTTTTTTCTTCATGCTCCGTTATTATGCTATTGGATGTTTTCAATGCTCTACCGATTCGCATAAAATCAAAATAGTTTTTTTCAGGTTCGTCAATGATTTCTTTATAGGGTTCTCTATAGGTTTCTGTAACAGTTTTATACTCTTCTGATTGTTGGTAGGTCAAACCACTTTCATCATCTTCATTAATTTTTTCAAAAGCCTCTATTACGTCATCCATGCTCTGGTATCTATCCTCAAGGTAATACTCAGTCATTTTTCTCACAATTCTAGTGATTTTAGGAGAGGCATTAATTGGCGCCGGAAATGTACTATTCGGATCATATTGAAGATTTACCACAGGATGATAAGAATCTGAACAAGGAAATTTCAAATTATTTAACAATAAATAAAGCATTATTCCAAACGAATAGATATCTGCTGCATTTGAATACTTATCCGTAAGATTATTCCTTATCTCGGGTGCTCCGTATCCATCAGTATAAATCACTGTTTCTGCTTCACCCGATTCTATGCATTTAGCAACACCAAAATCGCCTAATAAGTATTTTTCTTCTTTTTTACTCCAAAACACATTTTCAAGCTTAACATCTCTATGGAAAACCCCAAATTCATGCGCTCTTTTCAAGGCGTTCCCTATTTGAATCGCAAACTCTATTATATTATTTTCATCTTTAAGTTTTTCGTCATTTAGTGATTTATTATTATACTTACCATGGTTAATAATAGGCTCTAGTTTTTCCATTATTACGTATTGTAAACTTATTATTCCTTCTGTCTCAGTATCATTATTATCATTAATTTCATCTCGTATTGATAGAACTTCAAGTTCCTCTCCTTCTTCTTTTTGCTTCAATAATATTTCTCTTGCAAATAGTATTTCGACTATATTAGTTCTTATTTTAGATAACTTATTGACTATTTCAACTGTATTCCAGAAATCTTCAGATTTTTGCTTATGCTTATTGAATCCTAAAATTTTCAAAGCATAATGATTTTCTTCATTATTTCTGCCTACCACCTCGTATACAACAGAAAACCCTCCGTATCCGAGCATTTTAGGGACGCCCTTTTCATAAAAAAATTTAAAATCAGGTGCTAATATTCCTCTTTCATTCAAATGAATCAACAAATTATCAATTTCACTTTTTTCCCATTCTATCATGGCTGTACTTATTCTCCTGATACTTCAATATTTCCCAGCAAATAAGTGAAATCGCCCATATAAATAGCAATTCCATTTTCTTTTTCTAATACAGTACCTTTTTTAGGAGAATCCATTCTGATTTTTTCATTCCCATCATTAAAAGTAATGTGTGAATAACCTGCAGTATCATTAACTCTCCATGCGCCTTCAATAGATGATGTTATAAACTTAGCCCAGACTGTCTTGCTATTTATTACAGCTTCACTGCCTCCACCAAAAATCAATGTATCACCATTTTTGAGAATCACCGGTTTTATTTTCCCATGTATTCCTGGCTTTATCTGTTTATTATTATATACTGTACCATTCTTTCCGTTAAAATCCATATAGAACCAATTCCCATCTATATTGGTTAACTCTCCATGCTTTCTGCTCACAGTAGAAAGACTAAGCTTAATATCTGGATTATTTTCAGTAGTTACTCTTCCCACTGTCCAAGATAGCTTATCATCTAAATTATATGTAAATATTTTTCCTTTTTCAATTACTATTAATTTGTTTTCTACTCTATTTTTCATCGCTGATCTCCGATATTTCTGAAATAAATAAATCAATTTCATTATTATTTAATTTCCCTAAAACTTTTTTTGCATATCTACATAAGTCGTCTGGGTCATAATTTTCTCCATTTTTATCCATTAAATTATGCAAACTAGCATCCTCTAGAATAAATATTATTGCGCTTTCAAATAAATTTTTTGCACAAAGTGGTTCCATATGAGCTAAGCTTAACATTTCATCAATCTGTTCATGATCCATTGTTAAATGAAGTCCAAGTGATATTATTTTATTTCTCGTAGGATACCACTTTTTCTGCCTTATAGCTGATACAACTTTTATTAACGACGATGACCATCCCTGACCGTAAGACAATTCATTGACACTGCCAGCTGAATTTGCCATAATGTTTGCTAACGCATAAGAATAAAACTTATTGAATGCTATTGAAAATAGTGCAATATTTCTTTCTATGAAATTTTCTAGTTCTTCCTCACTTTTTACCTTCGACAGCTTAATATCAAATTTAGATGTGCTTATATTTTCTGCCTCTTCCTCCTTATCGTGAATTATATTTAATTTTATACTATTTAAGATACTGTTATACTTTTCAATCTTATTAGTAATATTCTCTTGAGACAAAACATACATACAAACACAATCTTCTAATGTCTTTGAATACAATCCTGGATATCTTCCATATCTTTGAAGCCATATATTCATTTCTTCGATATTATATCCTGCTGCCATACCAATTTTCAAAAATTGTTCTCTGTTCTTAGGAATTGATCCATTACACCATTTAGATACTGTAGGACGACTCACACCACATATTTCTCCAAATGCTTCTTGGCTACATCCTAGTTTATCTAGCATTCCGCTGATTTTTCTTGAAACTTGAGTTTGCTGTGTACTAAGAAGCGGAAGTATTTCTTCCTTGAGTTCATTTATATTTTCACATCGCGATATTTCTTCTTGTATATATTGAGTTTTCTGTTCATCCAAAAAATCAATTTCTACTTCCTTGATATCGTCAATCCCCTTTGACTTTTTTTTTGCTGTTATTTTTACTGTCTTCTTTTCATCATTTACCCTTGATATTTTCTTATCTCTTTTCACGTTTTACAACTCCCTTTGCTTATTTTATTATTGTTACCTAAAATAGCCTGTTTTTTCACTAAAAGTCCTGAATAAAACAGGAACTATTTTTATAGAAAATATGACCATAAGCACAAATACTATATTCAAGATTGCTTTTTTTATAAGAAATTTCTCCATTGCTTTTTTATCTTTTTCATATCCCCAAATAATCGAACTTTTAACACTGCCAATAATTACATCAAAACCTCTATCAAAGCCATTCCAATCTATAGCTTCATGGATATTTATACTTGCGCTGAATACAAATCTTGCACACAAATATGCCGGAATAATTATTATTCCAAGCATACATAATATTACAGCGATTGATAAAACAAATGATTCTAGACCACCATTGGTCCATGAATAATATGTCTTATTTCCAAAAAAATTATTCATTTTCTGATTAATAAAAGAATACCATTTTTCCTTATTGAGTACATAACTAAGTGAATAGATCAAATTTTCTTTTTTCATTATAACAAAATTAGTTAAATAAAAAACTAAAATAAATATTACATTGCTCATTTTAGTTATATATTTCACAAAGAATTTAAACACTTTAAAAATATTTCTAAATAACAAAACCGGCCAATAAGCAAATACAAACAATACTTTAAGATTCGGGTATAACTTAACCTTATCTTTATACTTTTGTTTTTTCAGTTTCTTTCTAGAAGATTCTTTAGAATTATTATTCTTTTTATTTGCTTTATTTATAATAGAATCTATTCCAACATTTGTCAATCCAAAATTATCACTGCTTATTTCATAATAAGATGTAATAAACTCATTTAAATCATAAAAATATTCATGTTCCTTTGCGATAAGCATTAGACTATTTAAGACTTCTTTAGTCACCTTTGTAATCAAAAACATATAAGGTGTTAATTCTGGGTACTTTAATTGAAGAACAAATTCTGCAAAATTATCTTTTACATCCTTTTTTTCAAGCAACTCATTCAAATTATTAAACATATCAACCAATGAAATAAAATCACTGCCGTTTTCTTGTCTAACTGAGTATATTTCTTTACCTTCTTCTTGAATCTTACTCTTAAAAGCATCATAAGCATCATATTCATCTAATTCAAGAAATGAATCTATTCCCTCCTTCATTGAAGGAAATTTAGATACAACAGTTTCACTTTTATTTGCATCATCAAAATGATTGATACACTTTCTCAGTAACATAATTGTTTCTTTTTGAAACAAATTTACAACAATATTCTCGCCATTTTCACTATCTTTACTTGATTTTTTTTGTTCTTTACCTTCTTCATCCTCCTCTTCTACTTTTCCCAATCCTTTGACATTAAACTCTTTTTTTAAATACTCTACAATTACCTTTTTGTTAAGTTTTTCTTTTGGAAAATAATCAAAGTAAAAATCAACATCTTTCTTCAAAATATTTTTAGATTTATTAATCACTCCAAAGAATTTTTTAGCTAAATCTAGCTCTCCAGGCGAATTTCCTTTTTTCTCTTTATTCAGATTATAATAATTATAAAGCTCATTTCGTAATTTTTTATCTCTTAAAATCTTTTCATACTTATCGGCTTTATCTAATCTAGTACTATCTCTTGCAGCAGTTTTCTCATTCGCTCCATTTATACTTTTATTCCATCTTCTTCGCGTCTCTTCTATTTTTATTTCAAGTTCCTCATCTGTAATGTTCGGATTATCAATACGATATAATTTAAAGATGTTTTCTTCTTTATCTATATCTAAATGGTATTTAGTAAAAATTAATTTTTGGATATTAGACATATTGTATTCCTCGCCGTGACACTTCTATTCCATTTTTTCTTTTTATTAACCTTTATAGTAACAATTTATGAACCATTTATTTTGTGTACAGCTAATCAAAGCCGTTTCGTGTAATTTCTGAAATACTTCATATATTTTTTCTTCTATTATATCCAAAACAATTGAAATTATTTCTATTATTTTTCGGAAAATTATAACCAAAACTCCCCAAGCAAGAAATATTCCAACTACGCATATTATTATATTTTCCTGAATATCCGTCATAGAAGCAATTGTATTACCTATCATTATACCTTTAACAGATTTAGATGTATTAGAGAAATCTAAAATCAGATACAAAGACACTAATACAGCAAAAATTCTGCATAAATATTTGACTATTTTGTTGGTATTATCTATAACTTCTATTATACCTTCCAAGATTGCATGTAGCAAAACTATTATATTCATTGGAATAAAAACAATTATACCTAGAATTGAACATATAATACTTTTTAATGCAGACACTTTTTTCTCCTTTATTCTATTTTTGCTTCATTCATTCTCTGTACAGCTGCTAGTTTTTCTGATTCCCCTAACGAATTAGCAAGGTCAAATGTGGCATCAAGCTTAGACATATAGAGCTGTTCTATGGCAATTAAATGTAAAATTCCTGAATTATCCAAACTCATGGTAACTTCAACTTTTGTTCCCTCTGGTACTTTATCTATGAAATGCATCTCAGATTGTAATATTGGTCTTTTATCTTCTATATCTATTCTTTCAGCTGTTGATCTGCTTTCATAGATTTTAATAACTATTCCCTTTTGTTCATTTTTTATTGTAGCATACTCTTCTGTTACTTTTGCTGGGAGTTCATCATTTATCATAAGCATATTCGAAATATAACATTTTTTATTATATACATCATACGCCTCAATGCCGTAGGTTCTTGATAAAACATTGGTAATGTTCATTTTAATACCACCAATAGAGCTTGCCTCTGAAACAGAAAATTTTCTATCCATTTCTCCGGTGAATACGTTTTCATCCTTTAACTGCTCAACAGTTTTGCCCGTCTTATTAGCTTCGTTCATTACAAAATCATTAAATGCTTTTTCATTAATTGCAAATATTGCCGCTCCTTTAGCTACTGCCTCATCCGGATCAGCTAAAACTGGAGTTAAATTATATTCCTTTTGAAGCATTGCTGAAACCTGAGGCATCCTTGACGATCCACCTACTAATAATATCTTATCAATTTTATTTATTGAATACCCCTTCTTCTCCGCTACCGTTAACACATCGTCTAACAAGTTCTTGGTTCGAATTAATAGTTCTCTTGTTATATTCTCGTATTCATCACGAGTTACTTCCATACGCATTCTTCCGGCTGGTCCGTTAACAGTTACATTTACCTTTTCTCTAGTAGTAAGAGATTTCTTCCACACTTCTGCATCTAGATATAGTGTAGCCATTATCTCTGGATCTTCAGAAAGATCTTCTCCAAATTCTTCTGAATATTTTCCGTTTATATATTCAATGAACTTTTCATCCCAGTCCTTACCGCCAAGTTGGTCATCACCGCCTGTACAAACTACAGTAACCGATGCCCCCTTTATGTTCATTATTGTTATATCGAAAGTTCCTCCACCAAGATCATATACAAGAACCGTCTCTTCCTTATCTGCGCCTGAAATACCATAGCTTATTGCTGCAGCCGTAGGCTCATTAATAATACTAAGTACGTTAAGTCCTGCAAGTTCTCCTGCTGTTTTAGTTGCATCTCTTTCCTTCAGTCCAAAATATGCCGGGCAGGTTATAACTACATCTTTTATTTCCTCCCCATCTTTAATTATCCCTTGCTGCTTAAGATCATCATTGGCATCATTTACTACTTTCTTAAGTATCATAGCTGATATTTCAGGTGCATGGTATATAGTTCCACCTATTTCAACGGTATCCTTTTCTTTTCCCATTTTTCTTTTTATAAACTGTATTGTCTTTTCAGACTCAACTTCTATAGATCTCTTCGCCTCATTACCTACAATAATATTTTCTTTAGATTCCATGTAAACTACAGACGGGGTTGTGTGCTCTCCATCACTATTTTTCAATACTACTGGCTTTCCGTATTCATCAATATAGCTAATGCATGAGTAAGTTGTTCCTAAATCAATTCCAAATACATGTTTGTGTCCCATTGTTTTTCTCCTTCATATCAATTATTTATTTTTTACATATTTAAAGACTATTACCCTTTCAGGTAATAGCACTTTCTCACCTTTTCTATATCCTTCCTCTATACTTCTTGCGATTCTTTTGTCTTTGCTTTCATCTTGAGTTTCTTCTATCTTTGCTTTATGAATTACCGCGTCAAAAAGCTCTCCTGGTTTAGTCCGATAAGAATCTATATTTTGTTGCTGAAGTACATCGGTTATATCCTCAAATATATAAACATATTCTCTCTTTAAATCATCTACTGACAAGCTCTCATAACCTTTTGACCTAATCAACTTATTCATATCATTTCTTATCTTAATTATTTTTTTCATCACTTCTGTAACATATCGGTCTGCTGAATCTTGCTTATAATATTCTAGTTCTTTATGAAGCTTACTAATCATTTCATCTTTTACTTCAATCTGATTTTTTATCAAAGCCTCAACCATCTGTCCCTGTTCTCTTGTATTAAGCAGTATTTCCATCAATTTTTCATCAGATGTTATATCAAGCTCTTCACTTTCTTTATTATCTTCCATATGCACCCTCCTGCATTATTTTTTTTTATTATAATGCATTTTAAATTTTGTGTTTTTACCCAAACTTTACATTTTGATTTTTTTTTAATTTTGACATAAAAAAAGCAGAAACGCTTAAGTACGTTTCTGCTCATAATATTATTAATGGTAATCACTCCTGCTCTACAAGTTTATCGAGGATTTTTGCTTCTTCTGTCACCTTCTTTAAGACATTTCTCACAAATTCAAAGTCCTCATCCATTATACCGTTAACTTCTGCTAGAACAAGTGCTTCCTCGTTCTTATCCAGTAATGCAAGGCTCCAGATTTCTTCATCACCCATATCCTCGTTTTCTGCTCCCTCGTAAGAGCCCGGGCCATCTTCTCCTTCTACAAAATCGTAATCATGTCCTAAAAGCTCCTTTAAAGCATCTTCAAAGTCTCCATCGACTTCTATTTCTTTCTCTTCCATCTTCTTCTTGTAAGGAGTGCTTGAAACATAGACACCTATTTTACCAGCTTTTCTGCTCAGTCTTATTGATGCGTCCTGATAGAGCTCCACACTACAATCTACAGCTATTTCTTTTACTTCTGCTAGAAATTTAACTTCTTTTATTTTCATATATCCTCACATCTTTCTACCATTTTTTACTGTTTTATATTTTCAGATACTAGACGTCGCATTTAAATGCAGCATCTCTTTAATTTTAATAAGCCTTCAAGCCTTTTATTTTATCATTTTTCTTATCTCTTCTAATACGATTTCAAAGGCCTTCATGCAGCTTTCATGGTTATTTTCAAGGAATGCCTTATTTTCACTTACTGCTTCTTCTGTTAATGCCTTTGCCGCTGCTTCTAGCTCTCTTGCCATATCTGAGAGCTTTTCTGCTCCTACGTTACGAGAGGTTGATTTTAAGGCATGTATCTGGATCAAATAATCTGAATAATTCTTATTGGCATAATACTCATTCAGCTTTTCTTTTCTTTCCTTTGCCTCCTTTAAATATTCCTCTAGTATTTCCATATAGAGTTCTTCGCTTCCGCCGCAGAAGTTAATTCCGTTTTCCTTATTTATATATTTTACAGATACTGCACCGCTCTTTATATCATTTTCCCCGCTCTTTATTTCACCGCTGCTCTTTACTTCGCCGTTGCTCTTTATCCTATCGCTACGCTTTACCTCAACGGCGATCTTATCTTCACCGCCTCTATATTCCTTACCGCTGCTCTTTACCTTACTGTTTCCTTTATCAGTACCTTCCTCATTTTTCTCTGATTTATCCACAATCAGCTCCTTTGGGAGGTAGGTTATCAGCATCTTATCAAGGCTTCCTGGAAGAATAGGCTTTGTTAAGAAATCTGTAAAGCCCTCTGATAGATACTCTTCCCTTGCTCCTACTATTGCATTAGCTGTCAGCATGATTACAGGTATTTTCTCAAAACGTTCCCTGTCTGTTTCTAGCATTTTATGGAACATTGCTATTCCATCCATTTCCGGCATCATATGATCAAGGAAAATTATATCGAAATCGTTTTCTTTAAGTATCTTAAGACCTTCTGCTGCGCTTTCTGCGGTTTCAATCTGTATTTTGCTGCGCTTAAGCAGGCCTCTGAACACCTTCAGGTTGGTAGCATTATCATCTACTACTAAAAGCCTTGCATTTGGCGCTTCATAATTCACTACCGGAAGGTCTACTTCTTTTTCTTCTAGCTTCTTATAATCTCCCATCGGAGCGCCATCAATTATTTTCTGCTTCAAGATAAAGGAGAATACTGAGCCCTTTCCATATTCGCTTTCAACCTTAAGTTCACTATCCATAAGCTTTAATAGCTGGATAGTTATGCTAAGTCCAAGACCTGTACCCTGTACATATCTTGTCGATTTTTCTTCTATTCTTTCAAAGTCTGCATATAGTCTAGGAATATCCTCCTGCTTTATTCCGATTCCGGTATCCTTTACTTCAAAGTATATTTCTGCATTTCCATCTTTTATTGAATGGCAGCTGACTAAGACCTTCACGCTTCCTTTCTGAGTGTACTTTACAGCATTGGTTGTCAGATTAGCGAGAACTTCCTTTATTCTAAGATCATCTCCCCAAAGCTTCATAGGTATCTTTTCATCTACCTTAAATTCTACCTCAAGACCCTTTTCCTTTGCCCTTACCTTTGTAATATTCTCAACATCTGTAACGATGGATTTCATGCAATATTCTACCGGGTCTATAAGCATCTTTCCTGATTCGATTTTTGAGGAATCCAGGATTTCATTTATTATTTCAAGCAATGAATTTGCTGATACTAAAATGTCGTTTGAAAGTTTTTTAGTCTCCTTTTCCTTAGTTTCCCTGATAATAAGCTCTGTCATTCCCATTACTCCGTTTATAGGAGTTCTGATTTCGTGGCTCATTCTCGCAAGGAAATCTGATTTTGCGCGGTTTGCCTTTTCTGCCGACTGCTTTTCAAGCTCTAGTTGCTCTATAAGGTGCATATCAGGACTTTCTATGGTGAGATAATATGCTATTACTATGAAAGTAACTGCGCAGCTTGATATTAAAGACTGCGGCTGAATCATCATTATTGCAAGAACAAGGAACTGCACTCCATAGGCTAGATATAGCAGTCTTCTTCTTTGAATATTTATTTTTCTGTAATTTTTAAATACCAATACGCAGGCCATTACAAAATACAAAATTGTTGCTACATAGGCTATATAGGCGGCAGGTCCCATTGAGTAATTAGTTACCTCGCCTTCTAAATAATCTAGCGGAAGCACAAATATCAGAACCGCCATAATTATCCACGATATCGCCCACATTTTTGCTGTTTTATAGACTTTTGCACTTGTTCCTTTAACCATTATAAGTGAATAAACATAAACTAAGTAAAGGAAAAAAGTCATGCTTGCTAGATAGATGTCATGTGCTAATCTGTTAAATACAGGCGACACCGCTTCTAGATGATTTACTGTATATACTGTAACAATGTCAAAAATCATATACACGATTCCATCAACTAAAAGCACTGAATACACCTTATGCGAGTCGGTCTTCATTCGCCTTGCCATAAAGTAATTTAGCGCTATATATATTATTATCGCCAATAACGTAATCTGCATTTTTACCGAACTTAAAAACATTTATTCCTCCTATAAGCCTCTGATTTTATTTCGACACTATATAGTACCACATTTTAATATTAACTTCAATAACCAAAAAAGCCTTCCGATATTTACCGGAAGGCTCTAGTTGTGCTTAAATTGCGCTTTAATTGCGCTTTAATTGCGCTTTAATTGCGCTTTAATTATGCTTTATTATCTGGATTGCTGTCAGCGCTAGCATTTACTTCATTTATCCTAACAACTTCACCGCTCATTTTTGCGTCTGCTGATGCCATTTTCTTCTGACCGCTTCTTGTATAGACAAATATTCCAACTGCTGTTATGACTACAAAGGCAATTATACCTGCTATAAGCTCTGTCTTAATGAACTTATGGACATACTGACGATATGCTGGTAATAAGAGCATAAATATATATAGCAAGGTCGGTATTATGTAATACTCATAGAAAAGAGAATCTAAGAAATAGGTGAAAATCATAAGCACAAAGAAAATAATTGCTACGATTATGAAGCTTACCACATTATTCTTTAAGATAAGTCCGTTTATCTTTTCTATTTCTGCTACCTTTGTCATAAGAGACACCATGAAAGGCGTCAGCACTGCTGCTAATAAGCCCGGGAACATATGCTTTCTTAAGATTGCATTTGCTGCTACAAGTGCTAGTATTGTCGCTATTAGTGTAATATATGGCTTTCCGAGCTTATTCTCTAATACTCTTCCTGCTACATATATAAGTACTGGTACAATTATTCCCACTACTATAAAAATAATATGCTTTTTAAGAGCTGCTTTGAATTCCTCTGGCTTTCTATCTTTTCTTGTTAAGTCATACCACTTGCTTCTGCTATACAGCTTATCAAGATGCGTATAACCATCGAATTCTCTGATTTCCCTCTTTACTAATAATACTATTATTGTAAGTACTGCGATTGCGATTTCTACATATATCCAGTACATGTAATTATCACTAATGAGCGCTATTTTTGAATATAGGCCGCCGGCTACTATGAGATTCACTATAGGATATATGAAGGCAAATAGAGGCGATCCATATAAACAGCTAATGAATATGTGGAATATCAGATAGCCTATTGCTAATATCATTGTTATTGATACAACGGTCTTTGCCGTTTCTGATAGCTTTCCTACCTCCTGGAAATTCTTTATCACTAAAATCAATCCATAGGTAATGGCTGGCTCTGCAAGCGTACCAGCTAAATTGTCCGCAAAACAATTGTACATCGAGTTCGACAACGTAACCAAGCATATCATGAAGGCTATTCCCTTGAAATAGTCTTCAACTATGACATTGCCAAAAAGCCCCGCGTTATTTTTTACCAAAAAGCTGTGTATAAAGTTGAACATTACAAAGGTAAACAACGGATAAAGCATAAATAAGCCTATTGCTTTCCAGCTGCGCTTCTTTTTCTCATGCGCACCTGTCCTTATTCGCTCGCTTTCCTCGTCATCCTCTTCTTCCTCTTCATCTTCCTCTTTTACAGGCTTCTTTTTCTTTGATGACTTTTTTACTTCTTTTATTGCATTTTCCTGCTCTGCTTCTTCTCTTTTAGTTTCTTCCTTTGCTGAAGAAGGCTCAAGTCCGTCTGCAAAGCTGCTCATGAATGAATCGGCTATCATAAAGTCAGCATCCTCTGCACTCATCTTCGTTCCCTTATTTCCGATAAAGGTCGCTCCGTCAAGCGATTTGTCAAAGTGCTCAGATGTCCCGTCCTGATCATTATAGATAGTAAATCCGTCCCCATTTAAGTCTTTTTCTAGTCTGCCCATACCTTTTCCTTAATAGTTGTTTTGGCTATTTTAAATTTTTCTTAAATTTATAAAGCAGCGGTCATGTTACTATTTCCGCCATTTATTGGCATAAGCCTGATGCCATTCCGTAATTCCCCACCTTCTATTATAAAATTTCTTTGCACTTTTGTCAAATACTAAATAGACATTGATTCTTAGTCCCAGGCAGCTTCGGCTTTATTATAATAATCCATCAGCACCGGCTTTGTCAGCTGATTTATTGCTACATTTTCTGATACTTCATCCTTTCCGAATTTAAAGAGGGCTATGACATTATCTTCTGTAAGATATTTAGTTTCTACATCAAAGCTTATTTCCTCTGTTAGCTCACCGCGGCTAGCCATATTAAAGCCCCAGTCACCAAAGGCCGGCACCTCCAGGTGATAAGCTTTTACATTAAGGCCTTCGCTTTGTATCGTCTTGTTTATGCACCAGAAGGCATCCTTTGCATAGTAAGGGCTTGTTGACTGGACCACCATTACTCCTTTTTCTGTTAACGAGCCTTTGCACATTCTATAGAAAATATTTGAATACAGTTTATTTAAGGATTCTGAATTCGGATCTGGCAGGTCTACTATTATTAAATCATATTTTTCTTCGTTATTTTCAAGATATTCATAGGCGTCCATATTATAAATAGTCAGCTTTTCTGATAATAGACTGTCCTTATTTATTTCCCTGATATCCTTATTGGTGCTGCAGATCCTTATCATCTCTGAATCTAGATCAACTAAGTCTATTTTTTCTATTTCATCATATTTTAAGACCTCGCGCACTGCCAGGCCGTCTCCTCCGCCTAGAATGAGCACGCTTTTTCTTTCCTCTAGTTCATTCATCGGTACATGCACTAGTGCCTCATGATAGCGATATTCATCCGATGTCGAGAACTGACAGTTTCCATCTATGTAGAGCCTTACATCATCCTTATGCTTGGTCATTACTATCTTCTGATACTGCGTCTGTTCTATCAGTATTACCTTATCTCTATAAAGGCCTCCTTCTATTGACTCTGATATGTTGTCTGCGAATATCATTCCTACACACATAAGTCCTGCCAGCACTGCTCCTAGAGTTCTATAGATAGTTATCTTCTTTACTCTGTCTCCGAATCTGAACATTATGAGCATCGCTGCTACTATATTCATAAGTCCGCATAGAAATGAGGTCGCAAAATAACCGAGCTTTGGCAGCAATATGAGCGGAAATGCTATGGAGCCTAATAATCCTCCAATATAGTCAAAGCTGAATATTGAAGACAAGGTCACCTTCAGATTATTTTCATCCTGCTCTATGATTCTTGTCATTATAGGAATTTCCGCACCTGCAAAGATTCCTATGATGATTATTTCTATGTACATGACAACCGCGTAATTTGATACATAAATATTTGCAAGGAAAAGTATCAGTGAGCTAATTCCGCCTATTACACCGATTCCAAGTTCTATTGTCACAAATACATTGAATAAGTTTTTTGTAAAAAACTTCGATATGTACGAGCCTATTCCCAGCGAGGCCATGTAAAGTCCTATTGTGATGGAATATTGTAGCGTACTGTTTCCTAACAGGTAAGAGCTTACTGCACTGATTATCAGTTCATAACACATTGAACAACCTGATATTATTAATGTTGTCAGCATCAGAAGCCTATACTTTTTACTCATATTGATTTCCTTCTTTACTTCTTTTCTATATAACAGTTTTGTTTTAAAACTAATTTGACCCTACCGCCTTAAGAGAGGTAGGGTCATTACTACTCCATTACTGGATAACGCCGCTTACAACAAAGGCTACTCCAAGAAATATTCCAAATATCATAATTCCTGCTGCCTCATTCTTGTTCTTGAGCTCTTCGTTGAAGTTGAACTTCTTATTTACGATATCTACTGCGAAGTAGCCTACTGCGAAGGCTATTATTCCAACAAGTGAATAGATTAAAGTTTCGATTACTCCCTGAAGGAGATCTACGCCCTTTGATGCTTCAAAGGAAATGATTGCTGAACGAATAATAAAGCCAAGTCCTGTATATATTCCTGCTGCTACCCAGCCTACCGCCTTATTTCCCTCTTGTATTTCCTTTGGGAAATCAAGTGGTATAATAAGGTCTATCAATAAAAATCCTATCATCATTACTGCAAGTCCTACTAAAAGATATACTAATAATTCAACCGCTACCATATTGGGCCTCCTATGTTTTTATATTTTTATCTTATTTTCTAATATTTTGACTCTTTTTTTAAATGCAGACTCTTTTTTAAATGCAAACTCTTTTTTAAATACAGACTCTTTTTTAAATGCAATTTCATTATATCAGCTACTTTCCGCTACTCACACCGCCACTAGATGAATTTCTGCTATTTATGCTGCTCTGTCTTACTGAGGATGAATAGCTGTCAAAGTAACCATTTCCTATGTTATGTACTGTATCACCGCTATAGGATGTATATGCGGATGGTGAATGATATGTCGACGAGTCGGCTGAATAGCTCGAGCTATAATAATGACTTCTGTACCAGGTCGTATCTGAATCTGAGCTCTTATAAGGCGCATTATCCGAGGTATAATTATATTTTCGTTTCGATACCTGAACATATACTTTTTCCGCATTATCCTCTGGATGATAAATCAGGCAATATTCTTTATTCGTAACTATCGCTATCTCTGAATCTTCCACTTCATCCTTTTGAGTAACTGACTCGGTGTCGCCTTCTATTCCGTCTATAATGCTTTTTGCAACGGTATCTGTCGTTGTAGCTGTAAAATATTCATATACATCGGCCTTTTGTTTTTCATTTCCCGTTATCGAGGTCACGAATTCATATAGACTTGACTTTGACACAAACTTAGCTATTGTCTTTTTACTTAACGCAGGACCTACGGTACTGATTATTCCAACGAGTATAAATACAAAGGCGTATGCTATTAGTGCTAATCCACAGCCCGGTGCTCCGCTTTTTGGCTTTTCATAACCTATTATTTCTATTTCTTCTAAATCGAGGTATTCGCCCTTTGAATATTCAGTTCCATCATCCCATATTTCTACTGAAAGAGTTAATTCCTCTGTACTATCTTCGAATTCAACAAATCTAGCTGAATCTCCGCGTTCTACATCTACGTCGCCCTGGGCACGTACAACCACCTGAGTTCCTTCATCTACCTTGTGCCACTCAGGTCCTATATTTCCCCTGACATCGTTAGCTGCCCAAGATACCGAATACTCCTTGTAGACCTCGTCAACTGACAGCCAGCGTTCCCCTTTTTTAGTGGAGACTCTGTATTCAGTCCAGCGGTTACCATGATCCATTCTATTTTCATATTCTATAAGACCTATGACTTTTCCTTCTAGTCCATCTAGCCTTAGTTTGGTTCCTACTTGTATATTCATTTTTTTCTCCTGAATTTACTCTCCTTTATTAATTTCTCGCTCTATGGTCCTTAAGGTCACTTCCTTAGCCTCAAAAAGTTCCTTCAGCTTTTCTGCTATTCCCTCTACCACAGTATCCGTGCACGAGAATATGTCTATTGCTGCATATCCATATTCCGGCCAGGTATGTACCGAGAAATGTGAGGTTGTTATCACTGCAAAATAGGTAACTCCTATAGGGCTAAATTCATGAATGCATTCTTCTACAATTTCAGCCCCTACATATTTGATTGCTGTATGTGCAGCTTCCCTTATTCTTTCTGGATCATCGATTATTTCTCCGCATCCATGAAGATCTGCAATCAGCTGTTTTGCCATTTTCTTCTCCTCTTATTCTCTCTTTTTTCCAAACAACATGCCTGTAAGCTTGTGCAGAGTGCCATACGTATTCTTTGATAGCTTCCTTTGCGCTCCGCACTTCTTACATACATCCGTATCTGACCTGTTGTAGGTATCGCAATAATCACACAGCCAGTCTGGTTCGTTTGTCGTTTTTGCCTCTTCTTCCCTGGTAAGTGTTGCTGCCTCAAGGTCGTCCGGCAGATAAAAGACAGTGTCGATTCCCCTTGCCTTTCCGCATCCCTGGCAGGTGTCATACCTTGCCTTTATCCCCTTTGTTCCGCAGTAAGCACAGTCCCAGAGTCCTTCAACTCTTTTTTGTAGCATGTCTGTTTCACCTTACCCTTCTTTAATATGTTATCCAAATTAGTAGTATTAGTATTTTTACTTCTACAACATATTAATGTTACCATATTATGCCTTTTTTATCAATAAGAAATAATGAAAATAAAGCCTTCATTTTCGCTTTATTAGAAAAAATTTCACCCACATAAAAAAGCGGCATAGAATTATCTCCATACCGCTTTTTTTGATGATAATTAGGCTGAAAACCACATAGTTACTATATTTTAACTGAATATTGCGAAAAATTAGAGTATTCCTATATTAAATCCTCCAGTGTTTTGAATAATACATCCGGTTCTACCGGTTTACTTAGATGTGCATTCATCCCAGCCTGGAGACTCCTTTGAACATCTTCATCAAATGCGTTAGCTGTTAGCGCTATGATAGGAATTGTTTTTGCATCGTCTCTCTCCAGTGCACGTATAGCTTTAGTAGCTTCCAGACCATCCATTTCCGGCATTCTCATATCCATGAGTATTGCGTCGTAATAACCTGCCGGTTTTGATATAAACTTATCTACAGCAATCCTTCCATTTTCAGCTGTATCAACTGATATATCCTTCATCTCAAGAACCATCGACATTATTTCTGCATTTACCTCCACATCCTCAGCAAGTAACACTCTTCTGCCTGCAAGTTCTTTTTTCTGTTCGATTTTAGATTCATTCTTTTTTCTAAATGCCTCTTTGAATTCATCAATCACATTTCCGGCAAAGAGTGGTTTAGAAACAAATGTATCTATTCCTGCCTTTCTTGCCACTTCAGCTATTTCATCCCAATTATAAGAGGTTAGAATAATAATTGGTGTATGATAACCGACTATTTCACGTATCCTTTTCGTAGTTTCTATTCCATCCATCTCAGGCATCTTCCAATCCACTAGTATCAGGTCATAATCTTCTCTTCTTCCATGCTTAACTCTGACCATTTCTATGGCTTCCTGACCGGATGTAACTGTTTCACACTTTATTCCGACCTGACCCATGACTACATTTGCATGCTCACAGGCAATTGCATCATCATCGATAACAAGAACACTAATATCGTGTACGTCTATCTCTCCTTTAGTCAATTCATCCCTTTCTTTCTCTGACTCGTGAAGAGTTACTGTAACTATGAATGTCGTCCCAACATTCTTCCTGCTTTCAACATTAATATGACCATTCATCAGTTCCACCACACTCTTGGTTATAGACATGCCAAGCCCCGTACTTCCATACTTGTTTGCCACCAGAGCATCTTCCTGAGTAAATGGTTCAAACAAATGTGGCAGATATTCCTCACTCATCCCACAACCATTATCTTTCATGGTAAATCGAAGAGTGACATTTTTATCATAGTGATTTATATTTTCAACCAGAAGAGAAATTCTTCCACCTTCCGGTGTAAACTTTACTGAATTTCCAAGAATATTTAAGAGTACCTGTCGAAGCTTTACATCGTCTCCAATGTAGTAGTCATCTACATCACCTTTCATATGGCACTCATACTCAAGTCCTTTATCCTTACACTGTCCTCCGATTATGGTATTAACCTGTTCCAGCATTTTTGAAAACGAAAACTCTTCTTTTTTTACCACCATTCTGCCTGATTCTATACGAGACATATCAAGTATGTCATTAATAATTCCAAGAAGATGGTTTGCGCTGGTACCGATTTTCTCAGAATGCTCACGTACCTTATCACTTATTTCAGAATCATTGAGTATTATACTGTTCAAACCAATGATAGCATTCATCGGTGTACGTATCTCATGACTCATATTTGAAAGGAATGTTGTTTTTGCCTTATTGGCCTGTTCGGCTGCGGAAAGTGCTTCTTGTAAAGCCCTGCTCTGTTCCATAGTTTTTCTTGTTTCACTGTCTACATTTACAAAGCATGCACCTACAGCATGAACTATATGATCCTCTCTGTCCTCCGGATGTCTGACTCCTGCAAAACGTATTTCCTCATATGAATCCACTCCATGGCGACGAACCATATAACGATAAGCTATTACTCTCTGAGTTTTAAGTCCTTCACGTATGCTATCCGGCTGAACAAAATCTATAAATTCCTGCTTATATTCATCCTTTATAGTGCTACTGGCATACTTCTCCAATTCATACAGATAATCAAACCTGTCACCAGCCTTTAGGCCATTTTTTATAGCCGAATGCTGCTGGTAGCAAACCCCTTCACCTGTTTCAAGATCCAGATAATAAACACTCCAATAGTCCGATGCCAGTGCGGTAATAAGTCTATCCTGCTCTTCTCCAAGCTTTTTCTGATTAAGCAATTCTTCCTGAAGAGAAAGTCTGTTTTCCAGTTCTGCCTGCTTAATACGGTTCTCTGTCTCAGCAGTTTCCTTTTCAAGAACAAGATTTGCATTACTGCGCATCTGCCTTGCTATTATATAAAACATAATAAGTAGAATCGCCGTAGCCAGGCATGACTGAATGATACTTCTAAGTATCGTAGCATCCGATATGGACTTTATACGTTCACTGATTACATTTTCCCTTATAAGATATGTCAGCATCCAGTCTGTCCCTTCAATAGGGACATATGTAAGGGTTTCCTGTATACCATTATAATTAAATGTGATTACACCTCTCTTATGATCTGTAAAATCTTTTTTCACTTGTTTCAGAGAATAATCCTTATCAAACTTTGCTATCTCCAGTGCTTTAAAAAGATTATTAACATTTGCCTGTCCACTAAGGACTTTGTTACTCAGAGCTATTCCTTCAGAAGAATACAGATTACAATATGTGGTATTTGACTCGTCAGATGCTACAGAAACACCCTTCAGCATTTCATCCATCTCTATCTCCATAAAACAGACCTTAAGCTCGTGATTTTTAAAAGAAACAGAATTAACAGGTACCGCAGTAATTACCGTCTTATTTTCTTCATTTATATCCTTAACATATATCTCCGCTTCTGAAAGCGTTTCATGATTAAAAGGATACTTGTCGATATCAGTTTTAGTTCCTGTAGAAGTATATATCAGTCCACTCTCGTCAACAAAAGCAAACTTATCTAACTGAAAGAGGTTCTTCATTCTGCGCTGAAATGCCTGCAGATGCTCATCATCACTAAGATCCTCTTCAGAAAGGGAATCGATCGCCGTGTTGATAACCTCTATATTATCATTCAGATTCTTCTCTACAATTTCTTCGCGTCTGCCTGCCAGCTCACCTAAATAAAAGAGGCTTACTGATTGAACAGCCTGTTTTGTTCCATCTGATGCGCTATGTCCCATCCACAAAGTACCCACTATCATAATGAGCGCAACGAGAATGCCTCCAATTATTCCAACACGTATATTCATTTTACTGGAATGACTAATCATTTATACTTTCTTCCTTTCCCATTGCTCTAACAAATAAGTCAATAACACATTAGGACTCCGTTTCGTTTCGCCTCATATACTCAGCGAGACTATGACATAGTCCCGCTGTATATTAATCTGAGTTTGGCTCGTTATCACTCATATTCTACTGTTGCTGTTGGCTTTGGTGTAAAATCATAAAGTACTCTGTTGATTCCTGGTACTTCATGGGTAATTCTGTCTGTAATATGACACATTAACTCGTATGGAATATTTTCTACTGTTACCTGCATTACATCCACTGTATTTATTGCACGAACAATACATGGCCACTCAAAAGCTCTCTTGCCGTCCTTTATTCCAGTTGACTTAAAATCAGGTACTACTGTAAAGTACTGCCATACCTTTCCTGCTAGACCATTCTTTTCAAATTCTTCACGAAGTATGGCATCTGATTCACGCACTGCCTCTAGTCTATCTCTTGTGATTGCACCCGGGCATCTTACTCCTAGTCCTGGTCCTGGGAATGGCTGACGATATACCATATTGTCTGGCAGGCCAAGCCTTGTTCCTATTACACGAACTTCATCTTTGAAGAGAATTCTAACTGGCTCTACAAGTTCAAAGCTTAAATCTTCTGGAAGTCCTCCGGCATTGTGATGTGCCTTTATTCCCTGTTCACTTTCAAGTATGTCTGGCCAGATTGTTCCCTGAGCAAGGAATTCTACTCCATCTAACTTTCTTGCTTCTTCTGCAAATACTTCAATGAATTCTCCACCGATTATCTTTCTTTTGGTTTCTGGATCTGATACTCCTGCAAGCTTATCAAGGAATCTGTCGGTCGCATCTACATATACCAGATTTGCCTTCATTTGATTCTTAAACACCTCAATTACCTGCTCTGGTTCTCCTTTACGAAGAAGTCCATGATTTACATGTACACATACAAGCTGCTGCCCGATTGCCTTAATCAGCAACGCTGCTACCACTGAGGAATCCACTCCTCCTGAAAGTGCAAGCAATACCTTCTTGTCACCTACCTGCTCCTTAATGAGCCTTACCTGTTCTTCGATGAATGCGTCTGCAAGCTCTGGTGTGTTAATGCGCGCCATATCATCTGGACGTCTGATTTCTGCCATTTTTTGCCCTCCAATACATTTTTTATTTACATAACGCTTAGGAAGCATTCTTCCTAGCTCTTATGTTACCACATCTAGTTATCCAGCTTCCAAGCGCTACTTCGCTTACTTTAAGTCCTGATGCCCCTAAATTTCTGTACTTCATACATTTCTCTCCGTAAATTATAATTGCCGTGCAGTATTCTCCTGCACGGCTCTTATTTTACCATATTTTTTGATTTTACTCAATCAATTTATCACTTCTTTTTTTATGCTTTATATATCATAATAATCAATGTTTTTTCAGTTCTTGTACCTGCAGCCTGCAGTACAATCTACATAATTCAGAAGCAGATCCCAATTAGTGTATATTTCATAAAAGGCTACTCCTACTCCATTTTTAAAATATATCCTCAGACTGTTATACTTTCTGAGGTTATTCTTTTTGCCATCATCCTTCTTAATTATTTCGCCATACTCTATGTCATCGATATCAAAATGATTTGTTTTTATAAAATATTTAGTAACTGTTATTTTTTTATCCTTAACTGATAATTTTTTTCCGCATACATCTATTACATTTGCTAAACACGCTAGTACTATCAGTCCCATAAGTGATATCATTATAAAATTAGCTATATAATAGCTGCCCCTAGCTAAAAGTATTCCCCTTAGCATAATGCAGACAAGAGTCATAAATACAAGTATGGATATATTTACGATTTTCTGCTCTTTAGTGGCACTTACGGTAAAATTTTCTTTTGTGATTTTTTCGGCTTCTTTACTCATATTCACTCCTCCTTTCTTAATATATACTTTTTTTATACTCTTACAGTATAACACAAATTCTTCCAAAAGAAAAGGAAAATCGTACCGGAAATTATTAATTTTTTCTGATACGATTTATTTTTTTAGCATTATAATTAATAACTATATTATTGTATCTTTACTTAGCTAATGTGCCATTTACGTATAAATGGTAACCATTTGTATTAACATTTGAAAGATTTCCATCAAAGCTTGTAATATAGCTATTTCCATCATTTATGTTATCTTTTAAATATGAATTTATAGTACAAAGAGTCAGTGTCTTTTTTTTGTAAAAAGTGTGTTTTTTCTGTGAACATTTTCTATTTTTGCCAAAAATGGGGCTGTCGCTTTAGATGATTAAATCATCTGGGCGAAGCCCCTTTATGTTAAATACAGTATTTCAACGCGAAAAAAGGGTCTCGCACTAATTACTTAGTGCGACAGCCCCATTTTTATTTCTTTTCATCATTACAGATTAATTTATTCCTAATCCATCCATTCTACGCTAGTTACATAGATTACCTCGCAGGCATGATCTCCGTCATCACTTCTTGAGGTACTTGAGCTCCACGAAAAGGTCTTTCCGTCAGTGCTACTGCCCTCTATGCTTACAAGATATCCCTTTAGTCTTACATAATCTCCTACCTTTATTTTATTTACCGATCTTCTAACATTATCATCAGCTGGTATTATGTGATTGTTTGAAGAATGCTGCGTAACGCCCGCTACTCCTCCTACCTTATCTATTTCCTCATAGGTTTTTACGTTCCAATAATACCATCTTCCCGACTGCCTCCAGTTAAAGTCTACCACATTATTATAGGCTGCTACTGGTCCCCATGCAAGTGCTAGATCCCTAGGAGATATTTTATCTCCTACATTCGAACTAGAATAATTATGCGTACTTACTACCAGTGCCTTTATATCATATTCGTAAAGATAAGTTACATTCAGTGTATAATCCCCTGAAAATATCTTTGTCTGACCTGTGGCCTGTGTCTGTACCGGGTCCGGAATTCCTGACACTCCTCTCCTTTTTCCCTGCCCGTTAAACTGCCAGATTGCTATGCCGATTATTAATATCGCAAGAATTATTTTAAATCCTTTACCACTTTTCCCGTAATTCATAACTTACTCCCATCTGCTTTCCCATGAAGCCATTCCCTTTCAGCTGCAAGTGCCTTTTCTTCTACAGAATCATTAAAGAAGGTTTCCTTTTTCTCTTTCTCCATTTCTGTATTTTCTTCTAGGGTATATGGTTTTTCCAGGCCTGCGTCCTTTAGTGCAAGTGTTATCGTGTGTCTTACGGCTCCCTCTTCTATAAGGCTTTCTGCTCCTAGTTTTTTCAGCTGATCATTAAGAGAACCATCATGCTCTGTGATATAGAACTTTATTCCTCTATTTTTCAGCTCTTTATGGAACATAACTAATCTCTCTGCCGCGGTTATGTCTATATTTCCTATTCCTCTTGCGTCTACTACTATCTGCTTTGTATCCTCCTTTAACGCCTCTTCGATTTCTCTGCAGAACAGATCTATATTTGCAAAAAACAGATTTCCTCCAAATCTATATATTACAGTATTTTTTATTGGCTTTGCCGTACTGTTTCTTTTTAAAGAATGAAAATTTCCGTGTCCTGGTATTCTTCCCATTAGCGCTGTTGGCGGATTTACGGCTCTTATTGCTACTTCCCAGAAAGAGAGCACTACGCCTATTATAACGCCGTTTATTGTGCCAAATAACAGCACTGCAAGAAGGGCTATCATGAATATGAACCATTCGTTTCTTACGCTTTTCCACAGTCTTTTAGCTAAGTCGAACTCTAATATTCCTATAAGAGCTGTTATTACTATTCCTGTGAGAATAGGTACCGGCAAATACTTTATAAGAGGTGTTCCTATGAATAACACCAGCACCATTGTCAAGGCTGCTGATACCGACATAAGCTGTGATTTGGTGCCCTGTGAATCTGCTATTCCGCTTCTTGACACACTTCCATTTATCGGACAGCATCCTGTAACTCCTGCCGCTACGTTCATTGCTCCATAGGCTAGGAGCTCTGCATTATTATCCATTGGAACATGGTATTTTTTTGCATAGTTTCCTGATGCTAAAAGTGTCTGTGCCATTATTACGCCTGCTATTCCAAGTGATAGCATAATCAGTTCTAAGAAATTATCCCCTGCTACCTTTATGTCCGGTATTATCAGTTTTGGAAGGCCGCTTTCTACCGGCGCCATAAGCTTTACTCCGTATCTGTCAAGCTTAAATATTACTTGCAAAAGGCCCCCTATTACAAGCATTATGATTGTCATGGGAACCTTTGGAATCAGCTTTTTACATACAAGGATTATTACTACCGTTCCTGCACCTAAACATAGGGATAATAAATGGAAGTTTTCCCTTTGATTCCATATATGCTGCAGCAATACTATTATTTCGCCTGTTCCTGGTGTTCCTCCAAATAGTTTTGGCACCTGCATCATTATTATGGTAAGGCCTACGCCTGAGATAAAGCCTCCCATTACAGGCGTTGAGATGTATTTTACTATTCTGCCTGCCTTTAATACGTAAAAGGCAAAGAACCATAACGCTGTTAAAAGGGATATTACCGGCACTAATCTCATGGCTTCTTTTGTTTCCGCCATTATTCCAAACTGAGCGAGCATCCCGCCTACCATTACCGCCGGCATTGCATCTACTCCTACCACGAACTGACGTGAGGTTGTTAGAAGGCCGTACACAAGTATTGGGAGAAGTGAGCCGTATAAGCCATATATTGAAGGCAGTCCTGCAATCTGCGAGTATCCCATTGATATAGGTATTGATACAAGCGCTACTACTATTCCTGAAAATATGTCCTTAATGGCAGCCTTACTGGAATATCCTTTTTTTATCTGTGAAAATAGCCTCATTCATACTTCCTTTTTGGGTTATTTTTTTGCTTTAGATTTGTCTTTAGCTTTTAGTATTATACTCTGATTACATTCCGATTTACTCGAAAGGGAAGGTGTAATCTAACTTACATTCATCCCTTAGCATAATAAGCTCCTTTTGTATTGCCTCTCCTACCGGCACTCCCTTATCCTTGCGGTCCAGGTAATTCAGATATTCCTTTTCACCTGCCGTATAGATTCTTTCAGCTCCTGGTGCCTTCTTGGATGCCCTGAGCGCTCTACAGATTTCTCCTGCTGTTTTCTTAAAGGTTTCTGCTCCCATAAAGAATTCAGGATTTATAACAAAGAAGAAGTGACCTAAACGGTACATTTGCGGCTTTCCATCTTTTGATACTCCGCTCAGTTCCTTCATGAAAGGTCCCCCTGCTAGAGCTGCCGAGAGTATTTCTACTACTGCTGTGATTCCATAGCCCTTATAGCCTGCATTTTCTTCTCCTGGTCCGCCAAGTGGAAGCAGTGCTGCGTGTCCTGATCTCATCTGCTTTAGTATTTCTGCTGAATCGGTCATATCTTCTCCATTTTCGCTGATTACACAGTTTGATGGAGTTGGCTTTCCCTGTCTTTTATAGAATTCTATTTTTCCATTCTGTATTATGCTTGATGCGCAGTCAAGATTGAACGGAAATTCTTCATCTGTTGGTAATGTGAAGGTAAGAGGATTCGTTCCCATCATTGGCTCTACTCCGTTGGTCGGCGCTACTGATGGCCTTGCATTGGTTCCTGTTATTCCGATCATATCTGCCTTTGCTGCCATGCCTGTCCAATAGCCTGCTATTCCGTAATGGGTCGAATTAAATATGGTTCCTCCTGCCATTCCATATTTCTTTGCTTTTTCTATCAGCATTTCCATCATCTTATAGCTTGCTACCATTCCCATTCCATTGTGTGCATCCATTACTATGGTAGTCGGTGTATCTTTTACGATTTCTATTTCCGTTTTTGGAAGGAGAGTTCCTTTCTTGATTCTATCTAGGTAAATAGGCTTGAAGCGGTTGCAGCCATGACTTTCAATTCCTCTTTTATCGCTTTCAAGCAATACGTCTGTACAGATTTTAGCATCTTCCTCTGGTACTCCGTACGTTTTAAATACATCTACCATAAATCTCTGCATTAAATCCCAGCTTACATAAGGTCTTGTTTCTTCCATACGCCCTTCCTCCTAGTTTATTTACCAGTTTTCAGGCCTTTCATTTATGACCTGAATTCCAGTTTTTTTCTTTTAAAACTACACTTTGTTTATTCTTTATTATACCGCATTTTTACAATTTTATCAACTGAATTTGCTGATTTAAAAAGAAAAGCCACGCTTTCACGTGGCTCCTCTTTTCTTGGGGTTATATATGCAACTTATAGATGTATGCTTTTTTGTTTTTGCTTTACTATACTTTACATTTCAATACTTTAAATTGCTATTTTTTAGTATACTTTACATTGCTATACTTTACTATACTTCACATTACTTAATATTCTTTACTACGCTTTATTTTACTGTCACCTTAAGGTTTAAGGTCTTGGTCTTATTATTCTTAAGCGTTACTACGACCTTTATTGTTGCACTACCCTTCTTTACTGCTTTTACCTTGCCCTTTGAGCTTACTGTTGCTACGGATTTGTTTGATGAGCTATAGGTTATCTTCTTGATATTATCCTTATCTACTGTTTTTGATAGGCTGATTGTATAGCTCTTTCCAGCTGTTATTGTTTTACTGCTTCTTGTAAGCTTTATTGAAGACCTTATCGCCTTTTCTGCTGCGGTTGTATCTGCCTTATTTAAAAGAATGTAGAATTCTTCGCCGCTAGCTCCGCTATTTCCAACATTGCTAAGTGGTTTAAGGCTAAGTGTCACGCTTCCATCCTTTGCTACCTTGAAGGTATTGTTTCCATACATTGTTACATCTTCTGAGTTATTTGAGGTATAGAATGGCTTAAGGGTTGTTCCATTTTTAAGATTTGAGGCATATACTGCTGCTGTATACTTTATTGCTCCAGAATAATCCTTTGCGTATACCTTAAGCTGTACATTATCACCTGCGAATTCCTTGATCTGTGCTACAAGTGTTCCTGGAATGGTTGCTGTTACCTTGCCATTCTTTTCTTCTGCTGTGAGATAGATCTCGGCATATGCGTTCTTTATGTTACCCTTTGAATCCTTGCTTATCTTTCCTTTTACGCTAAAGCTAAGATCTCTTCCATTCATTATCTCAAATTCTTCAATATCTGACTTAAAGGTTCCATTTTTCTCTGTCTTTAAGGTTTCTACTGTATAGGTATTATTACCTGATGAATTTATTATGGAATTTTTTGTTACTGTGGTATTTACTCCTGCTCTTGTTGTTGTCTTTTTGACTGATGAGGTTGATTCATTATCATCAACAATAAAGAAATCTGCACTTCTGCTTACTGATCTCTTGTTCCAGAAGGAATCATAGTCATCATAACCGCCATAAGAGTAGTAGTTATATCCGTTATTACTGGTGTTATAATAATCATCTGAATTATTGCTTGAATAATCATTCCAATAATTATTTGTGTCGTTATAATCATCATAATAATTACTTAAATAGCTGCTCCAGTCGTAGTTATTATAATCACTACTGTAGTCGTTATTATAATTGTAACCATAGTCATAATCGTAATAATTATATTCTGTGGTTGTGGTTCTCTTTGTGGTTCTCTTTGTAGTTCTTCTTGTTGTTCTTTCTGGTGTGGCCTCTGTTGTAGTTGTTGGCCTTTCAGTTGTAGCCTCTGTTGTAGTTGTTGGCCTTTCTGTTATGGCCTCTGTTGTTCTTTCTGTTGTAGTTGTTGTTGCCTCGGTTGTAGTTGTTGTTGCCTCGGTTGTGGTTGTTGTCTTCTTGGTTGCTGCCTCTGTTGTAGCCTCGGTCTTTTCTGTTGTTATCTTTGTAGGCATTATTTCTTCTGTTGGATTCTCGAGAGTAGGCTCTTCTTCAACTATTTCCTGTGACTTAGTTGTTGTGGCCTCTGTCTTCTCCTGTACCGGAGCTGGAGTTACCTTTGCTCCATTCTTGTAGCTTACTATAAAGTAAATTCCGCCGATTTCCTTTGAGCCGCCAGAAGTAATTGTATAGTAATTATTGAGCATTACTTCATCCTTTAAATCACCTGTAAGTGCTGCTTCCCATATTTCCTGTGCCAGATCGAAATCGATTGTAATTCCTGCTCTCATTGTAATGCATATATTTTCGCTTCCTTTTTCAAGCTTTTCACGAAGTCCTGCTATTGCAAGCTGCTTTGAGGTATATGGGGTTGCAAAGTAATTCTTTGTAGCCACTGGATACTTTTTCTTGAATTCATCCGTTGCTACATCACCTGCTCTTACATGATTCGTATCAAGGAAACCATTATCTGGTACCAGGAAGTAGTAATAGCAATCCGGTGTTTTTCCGGCATCCCATGTGGCATCAAGGTTGTACCAAAGATCTCCTATCTTTACGAGATTCCATGCATGGGTACTGCTATACATATATCTTACTTCTAAGCCTGCTTCTGCAGCCATTCTACAAAACAATGTTGCATAGCCCATGCATACTGCCTTCTTATTCATAAGTGCTGAATATCCGGTATAAGCTAAGGCTCCATTTACCATCTTTGTATCATAGCTTATATTTGCAGTCAAGTAATTATATATCTTCTGAATTTTCTCTACATCTGACAGATTATCAAGACTTAGTTCTTTTAATACTCTCTTAACTTCCTTGGTAAATTCCTGCTCCTGCTGCTTTGTAATTCTGTATTCAAACCTATAACCAAGTGTACAGTTGTTTATGTCACTTAAATTTTCTCCATAGTAGCTATAGCTCTCGATGGTATTTGCTATGTACTGCCCCTCAGAGCCTTCTACTGCAATAGAAAAAATTTTACCCCAGCAGTCATTTATGTCTGTTATTGAATACTTCTTCCATTCACTTTTATTGAATTTTAACTGAATGGTAATTTCTGGCTCTAATTCACACATTTTTTCTCTGAGCTTATCTGCTGCTTCAACTACTGTTTTGCATACGCTATCTGCCATCAGTGCTATTTTACTGTCTGCAGCCTTTACGCTGGTCACATTTGCTGAAAATAGCGTTGATAATACAAACACTAATGCAAGGGCCATGGATAATTTTTTAAGCTGATTCTTTTTCATTTTACTTCCTTCCTTTAATTAACATATTTATTAAAAAGCTTTCTGCTTTTTATCTATTTGAAAAATAGAATATTGCTGCTATTATTGCTATGATAAGTATTACTGTAATTGCAACCTTTAACTTATCTACTGGTGATTCTCCGCTTACCTTTCCGGTCTGTCCGTTTACTACGAACTGGTACAGCTTTCCGTTAAAAGAAAATGCTGATATCCATACCGGGAACAATAGATACTTATAGGTCTGATTGCTATAATCTGTTGATACATCTACATTTCTTACTGAATCTGCGTTATTTTCCAATTGTATTTTGTTATTAATTTCAACTCTTATCTGGCTATCAATTCTTGATTTGGCTTTTTTCCAGCCATCCTGCACACTGAGTGTATATCTTGTTGCTGAAAAACCTGCCAGATACTCTGGCTTATATTCCTCTGTCTTTTTTGTATCAAATGGTTCCAAGCCACGCATCATTGACTCTCTCTGCTGTGTTGATGCACAGATAAGGAAATCATCTATTTCCGTCTCATAAAAACCGCTTGTATTGTACCAGTCGGTTTCAGTCCTTTCATTCCCATCCTTATCCTTTACTTTTTTGTCTATTCCATATTCTCCTGTATACGTCGATTCTGCCAGTGCATCATAGGTCCAATATGGTACATATACTCCCTTAAACGCACTAGGATATGCTCCCTTCTTCGCCTTGGTCGGACAATAGAACTTTCTTCCAAGCCATGCCTGGAACTTTTCTGCTGCCTGCTTGCTATCTAAAGAAAATGGGATTACTCCTCCCGGAGCCATCACATTCTTATCCTCTTCTTCAATTACCTGATTTGAGCCACAGTATGGACATACATTTGAAATCTGATTTGCATCATAAACTGTTTTTGCCCCGCATGACTTACATTCTACTGTCTTTGTCTGGGTTCCCCAGTCGCATAATGTCCGATCTTTTTCTACACTTGCAAAGTCAAGTTCTCTTGCTACAAAGCTTTCGCCTTCCTTTTTGATATCCTTTTCTGTTCCGCAAAATGGACATTTAAGCTTTCCTGATTTTGGATCGAATACCATTGTTGCGGTGCAATTCGGACATTTCTTGTCTGTTTCTTCAACTGTTGAAGTAAGCTTTACATCGCTTCCGTCCTCATTGACTCCTGCCGCACCCGTTGCAACAGCTTTTGTAACATCAACTGAATTTGCCATAATAATAACCCCTTTATTTAGTAAAATTTAATTTTGTTATATGCTACGTTAAAATAATAACATAATTTCCTATAAAAGGAAAGTACAAATAATGAGTTATGGATTTCATTTTTGGTTCTTGACTTTTTTTACAAAGTCTGCTCAAGCCCTATTCTACTGTGCTCTAGGGCTTACAATTTTTCCTTGTTTTTTATTTTCAATCATTATATCGATTAAATCTCTGACATACAATAGGTTAATTTCCAGCCATTCCAGCTAAGCTGCTACAAAATTATAAAAACGAAGAGCCATGCTTTCGCACGGCTCTTCGTTTCTTGGGGTTATATATGCAAATTTTAGATATTTAGCTAGTTTAGCTTTTTGACTATTTTACTTCTGCTTCCTTCTTTCCTTTTTAATCACCTAGTGCCAAAAGCTTTCGCTCTTTGACAAGGACATATTATCATAGTTTTTATAAAATGAGAAACACTGAAATTGAATTTAATTGTTCATTTTTGGCTCTTGACTTTTGAGTGTTTTTGTGAAACACCTGTAAATGCTGAATTCCAATTAAAAAAAGCAATACAGGATAGCCCATATTGCTTTTATTTATATTATTTTTGCTTTAGCTTACAGTATTACTTTTGCTTTAGCTTACAGTATTATTTTTGCTTTAGTTTACAGTATTATTTTTGCTTTAGCTTTTGATATTCGAGTTTTACTTCCGATATTTACTTTCTCTCATAGGTGCAGTAATTATAAACTATATCAAATACTGTCTCTTCTTCCTCTTCTTCAGTCAGCACAAAGCCTTCCTTTTCTAGATCTGGAATATGTGCATCTGCTACATATGAATAGTCGATTTTTGTTATATAAGCCTTATTTACCTTATCTAAAAACAGCTTATATATGCTTTCTCCGCCTATGATAAAGATTTCATCATCATTATACTGCTTTAGTACCTCAAGCGCTTCTTCCTTACTATGAACGATTATGGCGCCCTGCTCCTTTGCCATTTCACTTACATTATCATCATTTCTTGTAAGGATTACATTGACACGGTTCTTTAGAGGAAGCCCTCCCGGGAAGGTAGATAGTGTTTTTCTTCCTAATACTACAACATGTCCTGTTGTGAGCTTTGCAAAACGTTTTAAATCTGCTGATATTCTTACTAAGAGATTTCCCTTATATCCGATTGCCCAGTTATTATCTACTGCTGCTATTAAATTCATCTGTCCACCTTCTTTTTTACACTGCTATAGGTATGTTCTTTATCTGCTCGCCTGCTACATAGTCTTCTACTATGAGATCATCAGTTGTAAAATCATAGAAATTCTTTATTTCTGGATTGAGTCTTACCTTTGGTGCTGGTAGCTCCGGACGGCTCAACAATTCTTTTATGGCATCTACATGTCTGTCATAGATATGTGCATCTGCTATGACATGTACAAGCTCTCCTGGTATCATATCATTTACCTGTGCTACCATCATAAGTAAAATGGCATACTGACATACATTCCAGTTATTTGCTGCAAGTACATCCTGTGAGCGCTGATTAAGTACCATATTCAGAACTAATTTTCCGCTCTCCTTATCCTTGGTTACGTTATAGGTTGCTGAATAGCAGCATGGATCCAGTTTTCCGGTTGCCAGGTCATGGAACTGATATAAATTAGTCATGATACGGCGTGAATATGGTGTCTCCTTAAGCTGCTTTAAAACATAGTCCATCTGGTCTATTTTTTCGCCCTTAAAATCAAACTTTTCACCTACTACATATCCATAAGCTGTTCCTATTGATCCATTTTCATCTGCCCATTCATCCCAGATATGAGGCTTTAAATCCTTTATGTTATTTGACTTTCTCTGATATATCCATAAAATCTCATCCATGCAGGATTTTAATGCAGTCTTTCGTAGGGTAAGTGCTGGAAATTCTTCACGAAGATCATAGCGATTTACCACTCCGAATTTCTTTATGGTATATGCCTTTTCACCAGTATCTGGCCAGGTAGGGCGTACTGCTTCGTCCCTTGTATCTGTTCCATTTTCCAGGATATCACGGCACATACGCTTGAATAATGCATCTGCTTTACTCATTCTTATCCCCTTTTTGATTCTCTTTTTATCTTTTACTTATGTCTGTTCGTATTCTTTATGAATTTGTCTTTTACTTATGCTTGTTCTAATTCTTTCTAAATTTGTCTTTTAGTCCTGCCAGATTTCTTCGCCAAGTGAGTTAATGAAGGCTGCAAGCTCATCTGACATTACCTCTGCCTCTGGCTTTCTGATATGACCTGGTGTTCCAGTTCCGTTATTTGTATAGAGGAAGTGCTGTACCTTTTTGTCATTGAAAGATTTTGCTACCTCATCTATTGCATCATCCCATTCCTTGCTGTGGCAGAGTATTGTGGTTGTAAGGATGAACTGTGCCTTTGGATACTTTTCACGAAGTGTCTCGATGAACTTCTTATAACCATCCTTCCACTTTTTGCTCTTTTCTTCATCATTACCCATGTAGTTCTCTGGATTTGCATCATTCTGACCGATTGCTATTACTACTACATGAGGTGTATAACGTGCAAAATCCCAATCTGTCATAGGCATGATCTGGTCATTGAAACGAAGCTTATTGTAAATTGTTTCCATTCCTACATAATCCGGTCCATGGAACCAACCTGTTTTGTCAAAGAGTGCTGCTCCGCCCTGTGCTTCATCATAAAGCTGAGCTCCGAGCTTTCTTGCTGTCATGAATGAGTAGCCATACCATGAATTTGAGTAGATGCCTTCATGTCCCTCTGGATCTGGCTTTCCTGCATATTCTACTGCTTCTGATACTTCTCCAGCACTTACTGAATCTCCAAATACTTCCATGCGTCTTGCTGGAAGCTCTGGCTTTTCAAGAAGCTCTGCTTCTTTGTCCTTTGCTTCTAATATTATTTCTGAAATCTCATAAAAATGAGCTGCATCCATTGGCTTATAGATTGTTATTCTACTTTCCTTTGTTGCATCAAGTCCATCTATTAATACTACTTCTGTTTCTTCTTTTAATTCAGTAATTTCTGTCTTTTTTGGATCTTCGCCATTTACGCTTATTCCTACATAGTTATGATAGCAGTTTCTATAATTCTTTATCTTTACACTGATTTTTTCTGCTACTGCCTTCAATTCTACACTGCTGCCCGGCCATGTGAACATTGGCTTTAATGGGTCTGTAAAATCTACTCTTCCTATGAAGGCTAATCTTGGATCATTCATCTTAATGCTTAACTTTGACATTTTTCTCTCCTTTTACCGCGCGCTTTATGCCATTCCTGCTGCCTGCGCTGCTTATAATATCAAAAATATTACATTTTTACAGGGCACTGATTTTTTCTATTATTCTCATCATAAGTGTTGTAAAATGCTTTTCTGTTTTTAATGAGGTCGCCTTTACTTCCTCATGTGATAAAGGCTTATCCTGGAGGCCTGCTGCCTTATTGGTTATGCAGCTGATGCCACACACTCTCATGTTAAGGTGATGTGCTGCTATTGCTTCTATGGCTGTGCTCATTCCTACGGCATCTGCTCCGAGCTGCTTTATCATTCTTATTTCTGCTGGCGTTTCATAGTTAGGTCCTGGAAGCTGACAATACACTCCCTTCTTTAACGGGCTGAATATATTGCTTCCATTATCATCATTTTCTAGTGCTAGTGCTGCATTTTCATAAAGTGTCTCATCTGCTGACTTGGTTATGATTCTCTGCAGTTCTTCGTCATATACATGCGACATATCTGGAAAACGCTCTCCATATTCGAGATTTTCTCCCTTTAACGGTGATGGAACAAAGCTTGATATATGGTCGGTAATCATCATAAGATCACCCGGCTCCATTCCGTCCTGTATTCCTCCTGCCGCATTTGTAAGTATAAGGAATTTTGCTCCAAGTCTTCCCATTACTCTTATTGGAAGTACTACATCTGTGATATCGTAGCCTTCATAGTAATGAACTCTTCCTTTCATGCATATTACAGGCACTCCATTCACATTTCCGAATATAAACCTTCCTGAGTGACCTGATACTGTAGATACTGGGAATCCTGGTATTGCTGCATATGGAATTTCAAGCTCTATTTCGATTTTTTCTGCAAAATCTCCCAGGCCTGATCCTAATACCATTGCTATCTTAGGTACAAAATTTGTTTTTTCCCTTATGAATGCTACAGCTGTATCTAGCTTATCCTTTACTTCTGACATAAACCCTCCATTACTTTAGTCTTCTTCTTTTGCTTCCTCAGCACTCTGCTCTATGTACTGCTCCATCATTTTAAAGAAATCATCTAAGGCTGTATCATTTTCTCTTGCTTTTTCAAGTTCGTTTGATACTTTTTTTCTGAGTTCTTTTACATCATCTGTCTCTCTTAGAGCTTCCATATATGCATTTTCTTCCTGTGATAGTCCGCCTGCGTATATTTTCGGTGCTCCATCTTCATCATACTTTATGTACAATTCATCAAGAGATGGTGCGTAGGTTTCTACTGATGGTATCTCTATGCTATTTTCTACATATGCTACATAGTCAATAGAACCTGCTCCGGTTTTTAAATGAATTTTTATATCATGATATGCATTTACATACTCTACCCTGCTCATTATTACGTTCTCGTCTATCTGCTCAGCAGTAATGCTTTCTGCATCATATATATAGGGTAATATTTCTTCTACTGATATTACTCTTGCAGCATAGTATTCTTCTATAAGCGAAGTTACATCATTTGGTACAAGCTTTTTAAACTCATTTTCTTCAGGTGATGGTGTTGCTGTTGGTCCTGGAGTCGGAGTTGCTGTCGGCGTTACTGATACTGTCTTAGTTGCTACAGTTGGTATCGGAGCCGAGGTGATTTCAAGAGCTGCCGCATCCTTTGCGGTATCCTCTATATTATTTTCATCCGTCTTCATGTTCATTGTCCCAACTATTATAAGTACTACTACTAACAGAAGCGTAAGTGCCGGTGCCATTATAACTTCTGCATTCCTTTTCTTTTTGCTCATATTCTTCTTTTGCTTTTCTATCCTGCAGCTGCCTATATTAGATTATTTTATTATTTTTCAATTCCGCTTACTAATACAGATGCAAGATAAAAATCCTGCTCTCCTGCTTCTACTATTCTTATTTCTACTGTATGTTCTACTGATGGATCTAAATCTTCAAAAGCGCCATTATCATCAAGATATAGCCAATTTCCCCAGCCATTTTCAAAGTTTCCATCTAGTGACACTGCATTTGCTTCATCTCCATCTAATATTGCTATCGCATTTGCTGATTTCATTGATGGCTTTCTCTGATATAAAAGTGCTATTCTTGAGCCCTTAAGACCTGTTAAGGTAATTGATGCTCCCTCTTCCTTTGCACTCCAGCCGTTCTTGAAGCAGTCTGATACTCCGTTCTGAACTGCTGTATCTTCTTCAAAGCCATTAAGCTCTACTGCAAAGTTTGACAGACCTGCTCCCTTAGCTACGTCATTTGTAAGAGACTTGTTATTAAGTCTTACAGATGAAAGGAATGCATTTCCTTCATATATTACTGATGGGATTTCTGTATCTGCTTCACTTGAATAAGTACCGTCAAGTATTTTGCTAAGATAATAAGTAACGCACTTTGCTGTATATTCATGTCCGAGATCGTTTGGATGTAACATGTCTTTTGATACATCTGAAGCCTCTATATTTCCCTTTGTTATTTCTACATATACTGAATTTTTCATTGATACTTCTGGTACTGAATAATTCTTTGATACTGCACTATGCTTAATCTGCGCATTGACACCGTCATTGTACTGCACCATGTTAAGTGTGATGAGTGCTGGTGCATTTTCTGCGGTAAGTATCTGGCGCACGCAGCCCTCATAGGTTCTTGCATAGAAGAATGAATCTGAATCATTTACTGAGAATTCAAGCACTACAAAATCAGGCTTATATGAGAGAAGATCCTCCTGGATTCTTGCTGCTCCAAGTTCTGAGGTTGTAGCTCCTATTCCTGCATTTACTTCTTTAAAGGTTGATTGAGGGAAGGTTTCTACAAACCAGTTGAATACTCTATGAGCATAACAATTGTCATATTTTGATGCTCCTGAGCCTTGGGTTATTGAGCCTCCTATAAAGCCTATTGTTAGTTCTTCTCCTGCTTCCGCACGCTTTAAAAACTCCTGAATTCTATAGCAATTACTTTCATTTACAATTGCTCTTGTTATGAATTCTGGATATTCTGTTTTGTCTACTGTTGTAAAGGCTGATGCTGATGTTGCTTCTGTTGCTTCTGTTGCTTCTGTTGCTTCTGTTGCTTCTATTGTTGCCTCTGTAGTTGCCTCTACATTCCCAGCCTCTGCCTTGGTCTCTGCCTGTGCTGAGGTTGTAGCTTCCTTCGAGCCATTACTACATGCTGAAAGTGATAACGCCATTGTAGTTGTAAGCGCTGCTACCATTACATTTGCCATAAATCTTTTTCTTAAATTCATACCTTTTCTCCTTCAAATAACTATCCTCTATTGCTTATCAGCTATTTCTTATCCGCTATTTCTTATCTGCCATTTTATTTATCAGCATTTCCACTTCTCTTTTCTATTATTTTACGGATAACCTTTGGGTGTTTTCGCACCACATACCTCTCTATTATACCAAATTTCTTGGCAAAAAGCAATACACATAAAAATACCCTTCTTACTGCTTATCCGATATTCCGGATACTTTTCAGTAGGAAGGGTATTTCATTTAACTTTTACACTACTCCAAAATAGGAATTTTTCATTTACTTATATAGCTCTATAAATTAATAATTCTTTTCATGAACCTCGAAGAAGCTCTGTGGATGCTTACATACTGGGCATACCTCTGGTGCCTCTGTACCGATTACGATATGTCCGCAGTTGCGGCATTCCCAAACTGTAATTCCGGCCTTCTTGAATACTTCCATTGCTTCTACGTTCTTAAGAAGCGCACGATATCTTTCCTCGTGATGCTTCTCGATAGCT
>Ga0247611_10001552_pt1 | contig 40478 bp, 58 predicted proteins | sample 177DNAGHGhighgp2_FD_192422 | JGI IMG/M metagenome (GOLD analysis project Ga0247611, IMG submission 192422) | Sheep rumen microbial communities from Palmerston North, Manawatu-Wanganui, New Zealand - 1770 DNA GHGhigh gp2 | ecosystem: Host-associated > Mammals > Digestive system > Stomach > Rumen... | reverse complement strand
GTTTTTTGAATAATATAATTATCATTTTCAACTGTAAGTTTTTCTTCATTATTTAAATCTTTCATATACTCATCAGTGTATCCATTTAAAGTTAATTCTGTATCATAAACATCACTGATAGTATTAAAAATATCGCATTCCATAAAATCATCAAAAGTCCACATTTTTATTCCTCCTTTCCAAAATCATAAACTTTTTCAAAAACAGTTCTAACAATTCGAGGTTTGGATTTCACTCTCTCATCCTTAATGAATTCACTATTAGGATCTTCAAGTTCCTCCTTTACAAATTTAATGGCATCTTCAGGTGTCGTAAAAGTACGAACCTGACTTTCAATAGGAGTGCTGGAGAAATAAGGACAACCTCCACTACCTCTATCAATTGCATAATAAGCATTAACAAGCTTATCATCAAATAGACGGTTATAATCTACTTCAATAACATAATACATAATTCATTCTCCCTTCAGTAAATCATCGAAAATATTATCATTGGTATCAGAACCGATCTTGTTACACCAATGAAATGCATAATCATATCTTTCACCTTTAACCTGCTCATAAAGAAGATTGTGTAGTGATGATATGATATCAGTTAGCATTTCAATGTCATTTTCTTCAATTAGTTCTTTAGAAGAAAACATAACGTTTGGATTTCTCCAAACTTTATCTTTGAGGAATTCGGTAATTTTATTTAGTTTTTCTTCGTTCATAAATTAATCCTCCTTAATTTTTAAAGATAATCATCCATATCTTCATTATCCCATGTTTTATTGTAATTACCATTGGGATAAACCTTTGGAACAGTCGGCTCATCAATAATATTAGTCTCACCGTGAATACACTTCTTAATTCTTATTCCCTTATAAAAAGCATATTCATAACTTCCATTTCTTTTCCAATTGAGAGTATCTAAAAGTTCCCAAACATAAGGATCTTTACATACTTCATGGAAGTCAGGAGTGAAATACATTGAAATAGACTTTCTTGCAAGTCCAGGCTGTCCTGCAAACCATTCAATAGTCTGAAGATTAAGATTTTCTCCTCCAGGAATCTTAAAGTTGATGTGGTCGCTATTTGGAACATTCTTCCAGAATTCAATCTGTTTAGAGTTATTCACAGTGATTTGGATCCAGTTAAAATATGGAAGAATATTAATGATTTTATTCTTTTGAATACCATTCGTAGACATAGAAGGATTCCATCCATAACTACGAATAAGCTTAGCGATTTCAATAAGTTTTTCTTCACTAAGCATTGTAGGTTCTCCTCCTAAGAGGAGAACTGTAAGCTTTCTGTCGCCTACATGTGGCTTCACTTTATCAAGAAACATCTTGATAGTTTCAAGTGAAATTTCCTCTTCATTGCAATGAATGAATTTATCAATGCAATGCTTACATTTATTATTGCACTTATGGCTTGTGATAATATCAATATGGTCGATATACATAAAATTACTCTCCTTTATTAATCTATTAAAGATATAAATAATATTCCTCTTCAAAATTAAGCTCTTCTAGAATTTTGCAATAACACGTCGCTTTATCAATTCCATCAGTCCTAACAATAGTCTCACATATCGTTTTATTATTTTTAACAATATATATTTTAATGAAATTATTATTTAAATATCTTAGATATTTGAGTTCATAATCACAGTCGAAGTCGCATAAAGTTTTTTGAATATCTTTATCCAATTCATCAAAATCTTTTATTTCATCCGTAGGAATATCAACTTCAGAGAAACCCAATTCTTTCATTAATTCTTTAATATATTCTATATAATTTGGATAATACTTTAATTCATAATCATGAATTACAATAGTATTTGTATTGCAATTATTAACCATTAGAATTACTAAAAAGTCATTATCCTCCTTTTTAATACAGTATTTCTTATCTAAGCTTTTAAGCTTATTAATATTATCCATAATTATCATTCCTTTTATATAAGATTAAAATAAAGATTCGATATATGAATCCATGAATCTTTATAAATACCTAATGATATAACTTTTTCATTAGAATTATTACCCTTAAGCAACCATTTTTCATATTTCTTAGAAAATTCTTTAGCTGCATTTATACTGTCAAACTTGATAAGATTATCATCTGGTTTTTGCATATAAAAGGGATATCCTGTAGTTAAGTCTTCACAAAGATATCCCTCATATAGTTCATTATTATCTGTATTTTTAATTCTAGCTTTAATACAATATTCTTTATTGGTTTCCATAATATCCTCCTTAAATATAATTTCTTATATCTACTACAACAGTTCCTTCTTCAACTATTGTAGCACAGCTATTAGGAATAGGTCTTACAAATCGGTATGGAACTGGTTTCTGAAATTCATTTTCTTTAATCAGAATATGACCAGATTTAATGAGACTTATAAAATCTGAATAATAATAAGTATCACTTCCAAACCGCTGATTACAAGCAGTCAGCTTTATCTTATATGGAGGATTTTTCTCATCATTAAAATTAATGAGGAATTCATCCTCATTAATATAGCACTCTGTCCACTCCTCTCTATTATTATTTCCTCCATAAGTTTTTCCAAAGTACATTAACCCCATTCCTGGAAGTCCTACAATATCGAACGGTACCATTCTTACAAAGAATCTGGTATTTCTATCAATAGTATGAGAAATACCATTCTCATCGACAATAGTTTCTGACGAGTAATCTCTAAAAACGCTCATAATTTATTCTCCTTCTTTATTTCTTCTTGGATAAATATTGAACCATTCATCACAGCCACTACTTATCTCGGCAGTGTAAACATTTTGTGCCAAATTAAATAATGCTCTGACTATTCCCATATAATCGATATCGCTATATTTAAAGGATTTTGATGCCGTGGGAACACAGTTTAAGTATTTATCCCATGCCCATTTCATGGATTTGTAAAATTCTTCTTTGATAAATCTTTTTACAATAACAGGGCTGTTATTGTAATCATAATCATTTTCCGTTAGTGACTTAAAGATATCCTCGATGTCAGAATCTTCATGTGGGAAAATAATTTTTTCACTTTCATTAGTTTCTTCATTATTATTTTCATTTTCATCTTTATTTTGACAAGACATGGATAGTCCATAAACTCGTTGTACAAAACCATCAATATGAGGATCCATACGAAAATCATTAGTAATTTGTAACGCTTTTTTAAACGCTTCATTCCCATCTTCAAGAAATTCAACTATTTCTTTCTGACTTACAATTTGCTTTTTATAAGGAAACTTTATATTTCTTACGATTTTATCAGTCACCTTTACAACTGCATACATCATTAGTTTTTACCTCCTACTACTGGATATTTCTTAAGTATATCAAGATATTCCTGAGCTTCTTTGACAGCATTTTCTGCTTCTTCAAGCTCTTTTTGAGAGACACCATGTACATATCCTTTGCTCTCAAATCTCTTCATATGAGCATCCATATTATAGTCATTATCGATGAAGCTATCAACAAGTACATCATTGTCATACAGTTTATATTCGGAATTACCGATATAAGCTTTCTCAATTGTATAGATTTTCATATTTAAAACTCCCTTCAGTCACAATTTTTAGTTATATAGATTTCCTTCTTTTCATCATCTACTTCGGTTCTATCCCATCTAAATTTAAGCTGTCTGATATTCATCTTATTAGTGTCTCGTTCCGTACCATTTATATATAGTGTGTAATCTTTTTCTTCTATATATTCATATAGAGTTTCATCATATAAATTCCTAGCATCACTCATTATTTTGCAACTTATAATAAGACCAACAATGCAAACTATTATGGATGAGGTAAATAGTGTTAATGTAATAAAATCAAATACATTACTATCGCTTTTTGATTTTACCCATATGATGGCTATAATTACACCTATTGCAAATATTATTATCGATATTATTACGAATGTAGTTGATAAGTCATCTAATCTCTTAACTTCTTTTAATATTTCTTCCATAATTTTATTCTCCTATCTTTTTTAAATTATTATACTTTACTTTTCTTTCAAATCTCATGATACATTTATCAGAGATTCTATTTCCAGAATGAAATTTAGCAAATCCAAATTTTACACCCTGAGGATTTTCATATAACACATGAGAACCTTTTTGGTTCTTAATATACCTGAAACCATATGGTTTCAGGTATTTCTTTTCGAATTCAGTAAAAGTCATTCCTAACACCCCTTACTCGATGTAATCATCGTAGATGTTAAGAATATAATCCGTTTTAAATTTCTTCTTATATTCTTCATAGAGATTATTAGTTGGACTATCCATGATACGTTTAGCTGAATATATTACGATATCTTTATTGGTTTTTTCAAATAGAGTATTGATAGCTTCTTCTAATGAAAGAACATTCATTGTAAAGAAATATTCAACTCGATACTTATCTCCACTAATACTTGGATTATTCAACTGATAACTGATTGAATCACTCTCTAAAATACCATTCAGTTCTGGGTACATAGAAAATAATTCATTCTCCATATCTTCAGCCTTACAGCCAAAAGACAGCTTAACACTTTCAACCATAATTTTCATATTATTTTTCCTCCATATCAATAATACTTTCATCCTTCAAATAAGCATACTTTTCAGCAGTATCTCTTCCAATATAAAAGATCCTGATTACCGATCCATCAGTTCCTCTTATATATCTGATACCGTCTTCTGTTTCATGAAAGAAGTATATCATTCCGCAGATTTCTAAATAAGGTGCCATATTAGAAATCATTCCAGAATCCTTAAAATGATTAAGAAATTCATTAGGATAGTAGAAATCCTCTCTGGTATCCTTTAGATAAAGAACTTCCTTTACAAAGTCTTCGAAATCAATTCCAGTATCATCTACATCTGCAACGCTAAAAATATCTTCATTACTTTCTACTTTCAAGAAAGCTCTGAAAATTTCTGATCTGTTTCCTAATTCACATGATGAATAGTCTCTGTCATTTTCAATCTCCTCTTGTAAAGTTAAAGGTTTGTCCTCATCAAACACATGATACTTTTTGTTCATAATTATTCTCCTCCTCCTTGATTTATAAGAGTTAAAGTTTCAAAATATGTTTTAATTGATTCATCAACTTCAATATTTAATACATAACCATAATTTCCTTTCTTATTTTTTCTTCTAAATTCTTTTAAAGAATAACACTCAACTTTCTTTTCTTCATTATTCTCCTTTCGATTTAATAATATACTCTTAATATTTTCTTTAAAAAATGATTCATTTAGTAATGTTACAAATTCAATTACATTTGAAATGATAAGATTATCTTTATTTTTAAGAGTAATATTAGTAGAACCATTAACTAATATACAAAATCTTTCATTTTCATTTGTCAAATATATTTCATTATATAAATAGAGAGAATTAAAAGAATCAATTTTTATATATGCATTATCCATATCAAGTAAAATATCAGTAAACATTGATGAATGATATGCTGGATATGCTGGATCCATGATACCGTTTGACCAATAATGATACATAGCTGAAATTGGATCACGCAGATCTGGTTTCTTTTCTTCTTTAATATATCTTGTATTATGACATAATATTAACATAAGTTGTATCAAATCATTAAGTGATTCTGGAAATTTTCTTTCTGGAAGATTATTTCTAAATTCTTTAATTTTTTTATTAGTCATGAATTATTCCTCCATTGTTATTTTTATTAAATCAAAGAAATCATATATTTCTTTAGTAACCTCGAATCTCAATGTAATTTTTCTTTGAAAGAATCTAGTAATTCCCATATCGGGATATTCTGCACGTATTTGTTCTCTATTAAATAAACTTATATCTTTTATATAATTTGTTATATGATCTCCGTTTTCATACATTTCCACTATATAATCTATAAAATCTACTAATGAAACCTTTATGGTTTTAGGATTATCAAAATATTTTCCTTTTGGATCACTAATACTAATAAAATTTAATCTACTACCATAGTAACCATCTAGTTCATTTAAAAAATCACTATATGTCATAACCCTTTCAAGTATTGCTTTCTTTTCAAAATCTGAAATATTTTCTTTTATATTTTTAAGTGCTTCTGCCATTTTATAATCCGAACTATAATCAGTTAAAAGCTGATCCATCATATAATCACCCCTCTATTAGTCTCATCAAATTGAAATAAGCAAAACCATCATTATTCATATAAATAATGAATCTATTGGTAAGTTCAAAATCATCTTCTCCTTCTTCTTGCATAAATTCACCATAAGTTATATATGTCAAATTTAAAGTCTCTCTTTCAATTTTTTCAACTGCTTCATGAAAAAGTTTTTCACTCGATTGATTATAAGTTAATGCATAAACATTAGAAATTACTCTTTCAAAAGATCTAGTAGATGGGAATTGTACACTTTCATCATCTTCATTTTTGATAACAACGTTCATTCCAAACTCATTTATTACTCCGTCATAAACGAGTTTCATAAATTGACTGGTTGTAAACTGTTTGTGCTGTTTTTTATCATAAATAACTTCTATTTTTGTATTTTTACTTTTCAGATCCATTATTTATCTTTCCTTTCAAATGAATTTAAATAGTCATAATATTCCTTGACTGTAGGATATCTATCATTTTCTTTTAGACTCTTATATAAAGGATCCAGACTTTCCTTTCTACCGATATTAAATTGACTGACGATCCAATCAAAGGTAAGCTCATTCTCAGATACTACTAATAGAAAAGTATTAATTAAATTCTTAAGAAAATCATCAGCAAAATATTCGGTAGTATCGAAATCAAAATATTTACTTTCTGAGGTTACATTAATTTTTCTATATTTATCTATAAGAATTTTAGGATCATTTTCTATTATATAATATAAAGCTAAAGGATAAATAAGAATAAATGATGAATCATCAAAATTAACTCTAACTCTCATTCCAGGATCCATACTTTCATTCTTTAAATTTTCATATGCATTATCGAATACTAACTCTCCATAAGAGCAGTTATAACGATTTGTAAAAACTTCGTTATTATAAAATACTTCTTCCAGAGCACATTGCATTCCTTGCTGTAATAAACCAGAAGTAAACAGCCAATCTTTTGAATAGGGTATGTTTTTGTTCATTAAACTCATAAATACTTCCTCCAAATTATTTAATAAAAAATCATAGAGTTATTATCTATTAATTTTTTTAATAATTCACCTGTAGGTTTTGCAAATTTCAGTTTTGAACCAGTTCTTCTTAAGAAATCATCATATTTCGTATCTTTAAAATTTTTCAAATAAGCCATGATAGTTTTTTCATAGTCACCGTCAATATCATATTTTTTATCTCTAGCAAGATCGATAAAACTAAAATTATTAACAGTTTTATTTATAGAAATATATTCAAATAGCTCATCTGTAACAAATATAACTAATGGATGAAAACTTTTTGTTTCATTATTAATAGTATATCCTAAAAGTGAACCAGGAAAAGAATTATAACATTCATCTTCTACTAAAATAGAAAATAATAGATATGGATGAATAGTAAGAACTTTTCCTGATTCTTCAAGATTGTGTTTTAAAAAAGGAACTTTTACGAATAGTTCCATATCAACACCTGAATTTAGATTCCCTAAAACCTCCATTGTTTCTTTATAGTTAACTTTATTTTCAGCTTCGACCATAAATGGATATTCCATATTATTCACCCCTCTTCTTTTTTTCTGTACCATTTATAATATTGAATGTATCGAGAAGAGTTTTTGCTTCTTCACTTATAATAAAATGAAGTGTTATTGAATATGGACCTATTTTATATATTTCCTCTGATAAAAGGTCAACTAATTTTACAATTTCTCTTCTTCTAAATATATCAGAATTATAAATTATATCATTTACTCTTCTGGGTTCATACAAATTTTCTTTATAATAAATTGAATTTCTGAAGTATACTTTAAATAAAAAGATAAATTTACCTAATTCTTCTTCATTAAAACTACTTAGAAATTCTAAAAATGTAAGTGCATCGATATCATACTCAGGATTAAATGTTGATTCATTTGTTAGTACGAATTTTATTGATTCTTTACCAACTAAATCTTTTATTTTATCTTCATCCATTGAAATTATTTTTTCTTTTAAATATGAAAAAATTTTATTAGTAGCATCATCTGCTTTATTTGACTCAAACATAATATCCTCCTAAAAAATAATTCCCCTTGAGAATATTACTCTCAAGGGGAATATTAATATTTTATAAATATTTTCTTCCTTCAATATTAAGAAATCTAATTTTTCTTCTAAATTTTTCATTCTTAACTGAAAGAGTATTATTGAGACCAGTCAGTACCCAAATTAGATCAAATCTTCCTCTTAACTTATCGTCTATTTCATATTCCCCATATCCATCGGTGAAATACAAAACTATATCAGGTTTTTTGTATTTAGGGATGGTATTCTTAATATATTCAAATACTGGTGTGAAAGAAGTACCTCCTCTACCTTTTATTTCTATTTTTGACATAGCAGTTGTTCTTTCAATCTTTTCATAAGATGATACTTCTGCATCGCACTGTAGGAGATATACTTCTGCATTTATATCCTTTACTACATTAAATATTTCATTTAAAAAGAATGAGACTTCATCATTTGATACAGACATTGAAGTATCAATAGCTGCAAGGATAGATACTTTTCTATCATTAACTCTTCCTAAGATATCAGATCTATCAGGAAGTCTTCTATTTTTTATCCTCATTGTTTTTCGATAAGGACAAGGAATAGAACCTATTGAATGACGAAACTCTTTTTGCCAAGGAATAATTGGCTTTTTAAAATATATATTGTCCAGCATTTCTGAAAGCGAAGAAGGAATCTTTCCTCTTTCTTTTGCTTCTTTTATTGAATCTTTTATCATATCTTCAATAGTAAGTTCATCTGCTGTATTTTTTACCATTTCATTATTTTGAGAGATATCTCCTAAGATTACATTATTTTTCACATAATCTTTAATCTCATCAAGTGTATCTGTTTCTTCTCCATCTTCTGATTCAGAAAGTTCTTCAAGTAATGATTTTAACGTATCATCATTTTTTTCATTCTTTTCCGATTCTTTAATAAGAAGATTATAATAATATTCGAACTCTCTTTTTGGTTCAGCATTTAAATTAAATTTTTTATTAAATTTGTTTAAAGTATATAACTTGTCTTCCATATTTGTTGTAAGTTTTATATACTGATTAACAGAAACATCCATTGCTATATTAGCTAGATCGTGACAAGGACACTCTCTTTCTTTTAATAAATGTTTAAAGATAAGATGATAAACCTCATGTGTAATTACATTTACAAAGTCCTCATATGAATCAATTAGTAGAAAGAGTAGCAAAGGATTCATCAAAAGTGTTGGAACACTTTTCTTTATAGTAACTGCTGCTGGAGCAGGAAACTTGACGAAATATTCCCTATTCATTTTTGGAAGAAATATTCCTATGAAGGCTTCATTATTATTTCCAAGTTCAATTGCAGTAATCATATTATCGATACATTCTCTTGTATCAATTTTTAATTGATTATCAGTATCAAAGGAGATACCTTTCTGGTATCTCTCTTTGACAGACTTGAATAGATTTAAGAAATTAGGGTTACTTGATATATTAACTCTTGACATAAGTAATCTCCCTTCTTATCTTAAATGAGATATTTCTGAAATTCACTCATTCTCTTAGAATCAAGCTTAACAAGCTTAACGAGTGTCATTTTCTTTCGTTTACTAATATCTATAATTGTACCCATAGTAATATCTCTTGCTACAGAATATAGACAATTTGCATAGATTTTGAAAATATCATCATCTACATTATTATTGATGATGAAGTCAGTTAATCTTGACATTGTAATACACTGACGAGTCGGTGTATCATTCTTTAACTTTTCAAGATTTTTATTCATAGTAGAAGTGTCTACATTGAAGAAATCTTCTGGTTTGAGAATTGGGTTGTAAGCTTCTCTTGCAAACCGAACGAAGTTTAGAGTTACTTCCTTACCAAGAATAGCACTTCCAGTAATGATAACTTCATCTTCATTATCAGCTATTGAACCTTTTCTGGATTTAATTACATTTAGTACATCTGAGAACATCTTCCAACCTCTAGGTGTCGGATTTAATTCATTCTCACTAACCAAATGTAACATATTCGGATATTCTGAAATGAATGTTATAACATCCTCATCGAGGTTGGTTTTTGTTGCCCACTGAAGCCATTCTACAGGATCGACATCAAGACGATAAATAAACATTCGGTTCTTCAGAGCTGGATCCATTGGAAGAACTGAATAATCATCAGATGCTCCTTCAAACTCACTTATATCTTCAGGATTACCTGCTGTAAGAATAATGAGTTCCTTTGGAAGAATTGTATCCTGAACCTTTTTACTTAAAATAATAGGCATTAACTCATTAAAAACCTGTCGGTCAGTTCTATTTATCTCATCAAAGAAGATGATCGGAATAATACCCTTTTTAGCTTCTTTAATGACTTCATTGAATACACTATATGTGGTATAGGTATTAATTAAAAGTCCAGTTTCTGGATCTGTTGTTGTAATTGGCATTCCTGTAAGCTCACCTTCTTTGATGTGAGCTACGTCTTTCGGATGGAAAGAAACTTTCTTTCCATAATATTTTGAAATATCATCGCATATTCCTTCCATCATTTCTGATTTGCCAATTCCATGCAAACCCCTAACAAAAGGAACCTTACCTGCGATGACGGTATCCATTACGGCATTTTTGATTTCTGAAAATTTCATACTTTTATCCTCCTAAAAATAATTAATCGGTATATTCTTCCTCTAACTTTCTGTTAGACATTTCCTTTAAAAATAGATTTTCCCTTTTTAGAGATTCGTTTTCTGCCTTAAGTCTGGCGAGTTCTTTTTCAACTCTTTCCAACTGGATCATATAATATTCGGCAGGAAGAATATTCTTATTCTTATTATCTTCAAACATTCCATGACCTCCTTAATTATGATAAATATTTTCAAAGAAATATCTCATTTCTTCATTGGACTCTATGATTAAGACTTTAACAAACTCATCATCGAAGAGTTTGAGAAAACCTTCGGATTTGACGAATTCATAATCCGTACAGTCCAATTCATAATGAAATATATCTTCAAAGTTTTTTGTTTCCTTTTTATCAGTCCAATTTCTCCAAAGACAGATCTTAGAAAGAATTTTTCTAATGTATGGATCTGTTGAATTTGTATAGCATCTATAACCATATGCACTCGGTGTCGTATGTCTTCCCTCAGGTTGCTTTCCAGGAGTAAGGTTTACCAAGATAAAGAAATCACCCTTTTTGATATCTTTAACATTAATCTTTTCTCTCATAAATTTATCCTCCATTTATTTTATTATTAGATTACTTTTAGTAATCATCATTAAAATACATATTTAAAATAAAAAAATAAAAAAAAAAAGAACTGCAGTATGTAATACTTGTTTGCAGTTCTTATTATTTTCACTTATTTACAACCGTGTCAGTTGAATAGAAGTTTCTGTTACCGAGTACTTCTATCGGTTACTCTGAATCTTAGTCAATACTGGTTCAGATCGGACATCTGGAAATCCCAAAATGTCTGAAGCATATCCCAAATAGCATAAGCTATCTGGTCTATGTCGTCAGTCATACTGTCAGACATCTTGAATACTTCATGCCACTCTCTCTCATCGATCTCAAGTTCGGAATTTCCGAAAAGATCGATGGTTTCAGGTTCGTCTTTATCAAAGCACAGACTAGCTGCTGTACCAATAACTCCTGAAACCTTGAAGAGAACAGCCTGGTAATTTCCATCTTTATGTACTGTATTGAAGGAAATTACCTGTCCATTTTTCTCCAATTCACGAAGTCGTTGAATGACTTTCTCACAAACTTCGTGAAAGAGTTTAAGATTCTCCATGATATCACCTCCTTTATTTATACTAATTCATGGATCTTCACAATTATAATATACTTTCAAAAATGCAGTTTAATACGGTTATTTGATACAATCTCTTATTAGATGATTTTTATATTTTTCATCATCCATACTTTCAAAATCAAATACTCTTTCTGAAACATCTATTGCTAGACCATTCCAATCAAAAAATTCATCTTCTATTTCATAAAGAAAGTGTCCATCTATCGGATCATACATAATTCTCCCTCCAGGAAATCTTTCTTTAAGAATTACCGCAAAATAATAACAATTTCCATTCAACCAATTACAATCTATTGGAAATCTTCTCTCTATAAATTCTTCTACTTCTTTAACAATATTCATAAAATTCCTCCTTAAAAAAAAACTCCCCATCATACGATGGGGAGTAATTATTCATATCAAATTAGAATCTATTTTTAATATTCTTTAAATCTTTTTTAAAGGATTCACTACGATAATATTTATCAAATTCTTCGTTTTCAAATACGATGTTCGGGTTGATTTCATCATTTGAAGGGAACCAGAATGAAGTTCCATGAGCTGATGAACCGTATTCTTTTACGGCAAAAGAATATTTTCCATAATTACTGCTTCCAACTTTAGTATCCTTATAAAGACCAATAATAATATATCGCTTATTAACATTTGCTCCTCTACTCTTAAGGTTTCTAATTACTAGACCTTTACAAAATGCATGAGGATCTGTGGGATTTGTATACTTTTCAAATTCTTCAGACGAACAGGAAGAATTATTTTTATCAGAATCATCTTCATTAAGATATGAGAAATCAAATTCTGGTTCAATAACATGACCATTTAAATCATGATGATTTAAACACTTATCTGAATTTCTCAGTACATTATCATTTGGATTAGTAATATAATTAGTTAATGACTCGAAACTTTCGTTCCAACATTCTTCAAGTTCCTTTTTATCCTCATCTGTCATATTATCAATATAACGTCTTTCTTCCTCATTTGTATAAAGAAGTTTAGCATAGAAATCAGTAGAGTAACGAGCATTCTTACCGAAAAAGTAGCTCATTTCTTTATCAGTGAGACCTAAAATCTTACCGATAATTTTAGCTGCACGATCCTGTCTGAAATAATAAATGACATCATCTCCACAGTTACCAGCATCATTTTCAATTAGCTCTGAAAGGAAACAAAATGCATCAAGTAATTCATTTGCAGCAGAACGACTCAAATTTTTCTCCATAGCTCTTTTTACTACATCTTCCCTTTCAAAAGGCATAAAGAACTTCTTTGTAACGTATTTCATAATTTTTTTCCTCCTAAAAATATTTTTTAATATTATTATTTTCCCCTATGACTTTATTTTTAGTCATAGGGGAATAAATAAACTATTTATGAATTTTCGATGAGATAGTTTAAAGCATATTCAAATATTGAAAGAGCTTCTTCATCGAATATATTTGTAGATGTTCTAACTTTCTCATCTATATAGGTTTTCATGGAGTCTTTATTAAATACTCCGATTAACCATTCAACAGCTTTAGACTTTGGTGGATTTCCTGTTACTACATACTCAGTTGCAATGAGTTTCATTGTTTTTTCTTCCTCATCAAAGAATCCATCAATGAATATTTCTTGATGGTTTTCTTTTTTGAAGAAATGCTTACAAAATATTTTTTTCAAACAGTATCCCTCCTTTAATAAGGATATTATACTGTTTTAAAGTGAAGATTATCGCTCTTATAGATTCTCTTAAGAGTAATTTTATCTGTTGTCTTACTCTTATAATTCTTTACCTTTGAAGGATCGATTCCATCATCAGCTTCATAGTAGATTTCAAAATCTCCATTTCTGACAATATAAGTACTACTTACATAGTCATACTTAGCTACAGAAGGATCAAATACTACTCTTGTGAAGAATTCTCCCTTTTCATCAGGAAGCCAAACGTCAATATCGGTATCCTCATCAAAGAGATTAAGAGTAAACTTCTTCTTAAGGACAGTTCCATCAGTATACTTTAGTGTAAGCATATATTCGTATCTTTCATTATTATTGACGATATTAAGATACTTGATAGCTTCTTTGAATAGAACACCATTATTAAGCTCAAAAGCAATTGCTCTTAAGCAGTCATAATTGAGATCTACTCTTGAAGCAAACTTCTTTACTTCTGAGATCTGATCCCAGTACATTTCATTTACTTTATCCTTGAGATAAATCTCGATTTCGTTCTCCTTTGGATATTCAAAACGAATATGATAATGGAAACGACCAGGTCTATTAATGATGAATTCGGAAACATTCCTCGTATTGTTACAAGTAACAATAAAGAGTTTCTTTCCTTCACAGGATGCCACACCATCAAATAATGTAAGCATTTCTGTCTGAGGATCATTTCTTCCATTATTCTCATTTGAATACTGACCATTGGTGAAATTCTTGTCATATTCATCAAACAGTACGACAGCATTCTGACGGATATCATTAATAAAGTTTGCAATACCTGGATAATAGGTATCGCAAATGATTACTGGTAGACCTTTTTCCATTGCAGATTCGCAGAGAATTTTTGCAAAGAGAGTCTTTCCAATGCCTTTATCACCTGAGAGAATAACTCCCAAATTTCTTTCAAAGACATCATAACTTGCAAGAACTCTGGCTGCAAGCTCTTCATGGTTTCCAAATACTTTTTCATTAACAGTAAAACCGTTAAACTTTTCAAGATAGAATCCTTGGAACTTAGAAAATTTTACAACCATTTGAATAGAAGGAAGTTTAGTTCCTACCTTCACATTATCATTGGTATAAAGCTGAAAAATGGATCCACTTTCGATAATAGACATATTACTCATAATAATTTCCTCCTAGTTTTTAACTTAATCTTTTTTGCAAATATTAATAGTCCTGAAGTCATAGGCTCCATTCTCATTAATAATCTCTTCGAATATTCTGCGATTTAAAACCACAGAATCATTTGGTATATTAGGATTTATTTGAATCCTAAAACCAATATCATTTGAAGGAACTACTAACTCATTTTCAGGTGTAAATACCTGTACATATTTAGTTAAATTTCCTTCAACCAAATTATACAGCTTAGCTGTATGTTTATTCATCAAAATAACATACTCTGGGATATAGTAAGTTGAATCATGGATATTTAGAGAAATTGTATTATTCCATGCAACCTTCTTGAAAAGACGTTCAAGAACGTCAGTGTAACAGTCATAGTTTCTTTCTGGATGTTCCTTTTTTACTTCTACATAAGTCTTATAAGACTTGATGATTTCTGAAATAGAATATGGGAAATTTTCTTTATTATCTTCCACATCCAAATCTACTTCTTCCATATACAGGTCTCCATAGAAGTAATCTTCACAATCCTCAGAGTTAAAATCATAAGGACAACCATTCAAAGAATACTTTTCTATGAATTTAGAAGCCTCCCATTCATCAGTGAAACCTCGAATAATTTTTTCACACTCTACATCCCACTCACCTATATATCTCTCTTTAACGAGATATGCTTTGTTAATTTTGTCACTCATTTTAAATCCTCCTTACCAGGTTTAAATACGGATAACATCTTATAATAACCATCTGTCAAATAAGATAGATTATTCCAAGAAATTCCTACATGATCATTCGAAATGTCAATAAATGGTTTTTCCTTTTCATTTGTAGCTGTTACAATTTTGGCTACTTTTAATACCTTTAAAGTAAGAATTTTACCATCAGTAGGATAGGCTATTACTTTTACGGTATCTTCGTCTTTGAAAATATCCTTTGCGATAACTATGGTATTGTCATCAACATCTTCTACTGAAGGATAGAAAGAATATAATTCCATTTTAATACCTCCTTAATAAATTATTATATTCTTACACCTTAATAATATACATATAAAAAATAATACTCCCATAAGTTTTTAACCTTATGGGATTCTTTAATATTTAATGTGTTAATTCGTAATTTTTATTTTTGCAAATACAGAAACTACGTATTATATAGGTTAAAGGAGATGAATAATATGAATTATAATAATTTTCTAGATAAAATGATAAATGAAAAATTTGATCCAATTCATGATAATCTAATGAAAATTCTAGCTTTTCATCAATCAATGAAAGATTTTGAATATGGATTTTATAATAATAAAAGATATACAGGAAAAATATTAGATAAAAATGGTACATTTGATAATTATAAATTAATGAAACCAGAAGATGTTGAAAAATATAAAGTATGTGTATGTTGGGATGCAGTAAAATATGAAGCTAAATGGTTTAAAGATAATCTACCAAATATTCCAGTAAAATGTTATTATTGTGAATATGAACCAAATATAGGAAATACTCATACATGGTTAACTTTTAAATTGAATAATGATTGGTATGTATTTGAACATACATGGTATTCCAAAAGAGGAGTTAAAAAGATAAATCTTGAACAACATTTAAAGTCTTATATAAATGATATTCCAAAATCAGAACATACTCCAAATAAACTTAAAAATGCAAAGTGGGTATTATTTGAATATGAACCATTAAAAGAAGAAAATGGATTAAATTGTATAGAGTTTATGAATTCCAAATGGAAAGATGGTAAACTTTTAAAGACCAATTGTAATTCATTGGATGATTTAATTAGTACATATGAATTTAATGAAAATGATATTAAAAATCTAAAACTTAAAGAAATTATCAATCCAATGAAAAGATTTAATGAATCATATGATTTTAAATGTAATTGGAGGATTGTTAGATTTCCTTCAGCTGAAGCTAAAAAATTATTGATAAAAGATTCTGAATGTAAAAAATATTTGAATAGTTTAATAAATAACGATGTAGGTGAAATTATTTATAATCCAGATAATAATGAAATTATAGGTTATGTTTTCGTCCATAATAAAAAAGATAAAGGATTTATTTTTAATTTAATAGTCAAGCCTAAATATAGAGGACAAGGATTTGGAAAAATTTTAATTAAAGATGCTATTAATAAATTTGGTGGAATTGATTTAACAGTCAAAAAGAAAAACGATATAGCAGTAAATCTTTATAAGAAAAATGGTTTTACAATAGTGGGTAATGGAAACTCTGAAGCAGAATATTATATGAAATTATCAAAGAAAAAATTAAATGAAGAATATTTCAATGAATCAGTAATTATTCCAGAAAAAAATTTTGAAATAAATATAGATCAATGGAGAGAAGGCAATCCTCTTTGGATCACTGGTTCTAGTGGTGATGGTAAAAGCACTTATGCAAATATGCTTACAGAAAAGCATAATGCTTATTTAATTCATCTTGATTTATTTTTAGGAAGAATATGTAGACCTAAAGAAAAATATGAAAAATGGTTAAAAAGTACTAATGGTACAATTAATTCTAATGGTACTGAAATGACTTTAGAATATATAAATCAACATCCAGAACTTCCTTGGATGGTTGAACAGACATATAAATGGGATGAATTTGCTGTATACTGGAATGATTTCTTTGATTGGATTTTACATAATGCAAAATACAATCCAAAATATAGAAACAAAAAGATAATCGTTGAAGGTTGTGATATATGTTATATGCCACCTGAAAAAGCTATAAAGTTACCTTTAATAATAATGGGAACAAGTGAATTACAGTCTAGTATTAGAAGAATTAAAAGAGATCGTCCAGATGGTAGAACTTTATTAAAAGATATATTTAGAGAAATTAAAAGAAGCCGTGGATATATAAAAGATCTTAATAGACATAAAGATGAATTTAAGAAAGCTTTAATTAAAGAATTAAATGAAACTCCATTAGAAACTAGATTAACTGATATAAGATCTAACTTTGAAAAAGAGGTTACTTTATATCATGGAACGGATCATAGAATTCCGAATAAAATTATAGATCCAGCTTATGGTAGAATTAATGTAGGAACAAGATTATCTGGTCCAAGATATTCTACATGGTGGACAAAAAATCCTTTCTTTCCATTTTATTATTGTTGTAATGAAGTTCTTACTAAGATTTTATATGATAACGGATATATTGAAAGAGGAACTAAAATAAATCTTTTAAATTTATTTGAATTAACTAAAAGATATTTTTGTGTTGATGCAGATAATAATGTATTATATATTAATAAAATACTTAAAAATGATATTATGAAAAATTTAAATAAAAATCCAGGTTATATTTATAAAGTAACGGTTCCTTGGAAATTAGTAGGAAGAGGTCATGATGTTACTTTAGATGAGTATACATTAGATATTCCAGTACAGGCTGAAGAAATTGTTGTAGATTATAAAACTCTTTGCAGAAATATAGATATTCGTTTTATCGATGAATATGAATGTGTATTAAGGTCTACTAAACTTCACATTAAAAAAGGAGATCTTGAATTTAGAAAAGTTCCTTTCATGCATAAATTAATATATCATAAAATGGAAGATAGACGAGTTAAATATTCTAAAATGTACAATAATGATTTGACTAGAAGAAAACAAGAAAGATTAAAAAATAAATAAATATTTATTTCCCCTAAGAGATAAAACTCTTAGGGGATTTTTATTTTCTATTATAGATATATATTATATTTTTGGTTACAATTGTAACTAAAATTCTATTGTATGGAGGAAATTATTATGGCTAAAGAAGAAATTATTAAAAAAGAGTGGACTAGTGAAGAAGAAGAAATTTTATTTAAATATTATACTAAAAAATTGAAAAAAATTTCTGAAAAACTTGGAAGAGATAATGAGACAGTTCAATTAAAATTATTAGAATTAATTCAATTAAAAGAAGCAAAAACTAAACCTACAAGATTTAGAAGGAGATGGGATAAAGAAGAAGAATATAAAGCTTATAAGTATCAGAAAGAAGGATTTACTTTGAAAGAAATTGCTAATATGCTTGGAAGAACTGTTTCAGGTGTAAGTAGCAGAGTATGTTTTGTCAAATGGTATAGAGATTATTATGGTTTTGAAAATTTTAAAAACGAATATGGAAAATATGATCCTAAATTGAAAGAAGAAGGAGACTGATTTATATGACTGCTAAAGAAAATTTATTAAGATATTTATCCTCTATGATTAAATTCGTAGAAGATAATATTCCTAATGATACTGAAATCATTGGAATAACTAGATTTCAAAGTACTGATGCAACAAATTATATAACTGCCGATTGTAATTTTGAAGAAGTCATTAGTAAACATAAAGAAGGTTATGTACCAGATGAATATTTATTAACTGATAGAAATATAATCGGTTTCTATAATAAATCTAGAGATGAGCTTGATGAAGTTGAAAAAACTTTACAAGCTGCTTATGATTTATACTGTCAAGTTTATGATAAAGATAAGGAAAATTTTAAAGAAGCTGATGAAGCTTTTTGCAAAAAAGTTTCTTATATTAAGGTTGATATTTAAAAGGAGAGTAATTATGAATACGTTAACAATTAATATGCTTAAAGAAAATTTTGAAAGTTCAATTAAAGAACAAAGTGCAATAAATGTTGAAAAATTAAAACGTATATTTTCTCATTATTTTGGAAATGATGAATTAATTGAAGTTACCATTTATAATTATATTAAAAATAAGGAAAAAACTCAAGATGATTATAATATTTTAAATACTTATTTTAATATAGTTGATTATAAGCTATTAGTAAAAACATATTATAAAGAAATAATTGACGATGATGAATATAACGATGAAGCAGAAAATAATGCAGCAGATAATGCAGGTGTTTCTAAATCTTTAAAAGAAAATTTTGAAGTAATTGAATTTTCAAAAGAATACATTACTTATGAAGATGAAGATTATGGCGATGATTTAATGGTTATTAAAACAAGTACTAATAAAATTATTATTTGCCTGTTTACTTCTGAGCTTGGAATGCTTTCAATGTTTATGAGTATAAATGATTTAAAAATGACTCCTAAAGAAAATTTAATAAGACAACTTGAAAATATGATTGAAAGTATCAAAGAAAAAGTTTCTGATGATTGTAAAGAAATATTGATTCGTCCTACAAGTGATAAGGCAGATGTGCATTTTTATAATAATAATACTCCTATTGAAATTGAGGTGGTTAATGATACTTTTAGTCATATTGATAATTATTATGAATATGCTAGTGAAATTAGTTATGATGAAAAGTTAAATGATCATGATATGATATCTATTATTGATATGTAAATTAAAAATTATACTGAGTGTATTAATTTAAAAGGAGAGTAAATTATGAGAATTAACAAAAATAATGAAATGATTGAAAAGATCAATGATTCTATTAATTATTTGAATAGATTATCTGATGAATGTGATGAAAAAATAATTAAACAAACCAAAAAACTATTAAAAGAATATAAAAAAACTTTAATAGATTCTGCAAAAGATTATCTGGTTTATTTAGTAGATCCAAAGACTGAAAAACCTGCTATTTTCTTAGATCAGCACGGATATTATCTTTCTATTTTTAATTATTTAGATTTGAATAGTAATGATGTTACAAAAAATCCAATAGAAATCGAAAATATCTTAGATGAAATTAATTTAAATATAATTAAAAATTTTGGATTAAATTATAAAAATATTAAAAATATTTTAAATGGAATTTTATTAAGCGAAGAACGCTTTAATGAAGTTCTTTCAGTATATGAAGAAGAATATGGAAAAGAAGTAACATTAAGAGTTGTTGTAATATTAGATAAAGATTCGAAAAAATTTGAATATATATTGAAACAACAATTCACTTTATAACTTGATATATTTAAAAAGATAACCCAATGGTTATCTTTTTTTTTAGTTGATTCATATTTCCATAATTACAAATTCTAATTTATTATGTTATTATATCATAAATGGAGCGTAGAAAATGACTCTTCATAAAAAATAAATAAAAAAAAAATTTAGTCCAACCCAATTATGGGTTGGACTATAAATTAAATCACTTTATTTTAGAATACATACTCTTCTAAGAGAAGTCTATCTCTTTCCTTAAACGGAAGGTAGGGTATTACACCCTCCTTGATTTTTCCTTTATAGGGATTTACAGATACCAATCTTATTTCATCTTCCTCAAACAAGAGGAAAATGAAAGTCCTCCCTTCAGGAAGGACACTATCTGGCTTACCTTCAGTAAGCCATTCAAAATCGATATTATTTCTTTCAGTAAATTTATCTATAAGACCAGATCTGGTCTTATAGAGTGCAGCAGGTCTGCCACACCAGCTCTGATTAATGTCTCCATCTGATAACAGCTCTTTTGCGTGGTTATAAATACGCAATTGCGTATTCGCTACTAAAAGGTCATCATTTGTGTAATGGAAACTATCCTCATAATCATAGAGGCTGTCATAATTGTCGGAGAAGTATGTCTGTTCGGTCACATAGTTGAAGAGATCGGCTATAGCCTTTATTCCTGTTATCATCTTATTCATCTTATTCATATTAACTTCCTTTTGGATCATACAAACTTAACAGGAAATCATAAAGAACGTCTGCTAAGAAACTCATTTTTTTATTGCTGAGAGAGTTTTTATCATATATCCAACTCAGTTCGAGATAGAAGTTTATGTATTACTTTTCTTCTTCTCACAATTATAATATACTATTGAGATTATAGTTTAATACGGTTTAAACAAATTTTTTATTATAATAAAGAAAGGAAGAATACTATGGAAAAGTTTGAATTAAACGAAACTCATTTAAAACTTTATAAGAATAAAAATAATAATCTTAAAAAGTTAAAATTTAAAGACGTTTCAAAGGGTTTCATCTATTCGGAAAACGGTCAATATGCTGGATGTGTTGCAGTGGATTCTTATAATAGAATTATATATTTTGAAATTATGGAAACTTTTTACAAATATAATGATTCGGAAAAGATTATTAATGACTCAGTCAATTTATTAAATGCTACAGAAGTTTCTGTTCCAATAAATGATATTAAGGATATTTTATCTTTTCAGCATAAAGGGTTTAAAATAGATAAAACTACTAAGAAAGAAGTAACACTTAAAAAAATTACCCCTATACCATAATTGGTATAGGGGATAATAATTTTATTCTTCATTTGGAATATAATTAACTGAAGTTGAAATACCTTCTACGATACCGTAGCCAACTAACAAAATACTCATGATAACAGAAAGATCACTAATATTAGAAATAAATACTGAAAGTAATCCAGCCATAGCCCATGAAGTTAAAGAAAGACCATGAATTTTTGAAATATTTTTAGAACCGTAAATATCTGAGAGAAGAGAAGGAAGACAACTGAATCCTGCTCCATAACCAGTAGCAATTATACATAAAGCTATAAATAAAATGATAGGCTGTTTAAATGCCATTACACAGACCATTGCAAGTGCTTCAGCTAATGAAATAATATTATAGATATGAATTCGTTTATTAAGTTTATCGGATAATGTTGAAATAACAATTCTTCCAAGACCATTAAATATTCCAATAACTCCTACGATCTGTAATGTAAAGATTGAATTCTCACCTGCTACAACTTTCATAATAGGCTCCGCTTTAGCAATAAGTGAAATACCACATAGAATATTAATAAACATTACGAACCAAATTTTTACAAAAGTATGATCTTTCCACATAATCATTGGATTAAATGAAGAATTACTAACTTCATCTTCAACCCACCATGAAGGCTTCTTAAGTAGGAAAGAACCAATAGCCATTGGAATTGCATAAATAACTCCTAATAAAAGGAATACCTTTTCAAGAGAATACCTTTCTAATAGAAAATGATTAAGTTGATTAGCAATAGTATTTGCAAATCCGAAAGCACATACTGCAATACCAGTAGCTAAACCTTTATTTTTATCAAACCAAAGCATTAAAGTTTTTACTGGAGTTAAATATCCAACACCTAGTCCAATACCCATAATTGCACCGTATGAAATATAAAGTAGTGGAATAGATTTAAAATGAATAGAAACTCCTGTCATTAATAATCCTACACAGAAAAATAACATGCTAATTCTAGAAGATACATGAATATTCTTTTCAACAATTCTTCCTCCAAAAGCAGCACTCATTCCTAAGAAAAAAATTGCTAGAGAAAAAGCAAATCTTACAAGATTCTCACTCTTTCCCATTGACTCAGAAACACTTGTTACTAAATTACTCCATGCATACACGGATCCGATGGATCCGTGTATTAGAATTGCAGGTAAAGCACCATTAAGCCATTTATTTTCTTTCATTATAATCAATCCTTTCTAATTAAATCAAACTCTATAACTTCTTTAATTGTTTCTATTTTCTTTTTTCTGGATTTACAAACCCTTTGAAATTTAACATTAAATCTTTTAGTGTATTTAATGTTTTGACATACATCAATTGCTTTTTTATATGGAAAATGTAAGCTGCTTAACATAGTAGGATTTAATTCATGAATGAAATAGTAACCCATAGTATTCATTAAATTTTCATAAAATGTATTAAATTCTTTTATAAATTGCTCGCTATTTACATTACAACTTAGAGGAGTATAACCTGTATGAAATTCATCGTTAACCAATACTCTGATATGATTTCTTGACATAAACATCACCTTCCATTTAATTAATTTGATGGATGATCATATTCTCCTATAAATTTATTCAAATCTTCTTTATATTCTCCTAGAATTTTATTCAATAAATCTTTATCAAATTCTTCAGCAGCATTTTTAATATCTTCCTCAGTTATGCTTTCAATAGAAAAAGATTTTTCTTCTCCTTTAAATAAACAATCAATAGGTTCGTCAAGTATATAATTTCCTCTATAGTTTCTTAGTGATTTGTCTAATTCTTTTAATGCTCCCTCTATTACCTCTGCTTTATAAATTCTTCCATTTCGATTTGGTTTAGTGGTATCTGCAAGCATAAATCTTACTTTCATTCTTGTAGATTTTCCATTAACATCAATGACGTTAATTACTTGAAAACCATTTTTATAATCATTATAATGCTTACAAAATAATCTTTTCTTTAATTTTTTATATATTCTTTTATTCATTTTGTGAAACTCCTTGCATCAAAAATTACATTCAATGTATTACTATCGTCTGGTTTTTCATGAATGAAAATCATATTTTTTGGAACTTTAAGACTATTTGCCATTTGTTGTCTTAATTCTTCGATAAATTGTTTTCTATATTTATCTTCATTAGTATAATCGAATTTATAATTTTTAGCATCTCTTTCAATTATTCTAACAAGTTCCTTAAAGGCTCTATCTGCTTCTTTAAATTTTTTATAATGAAAATATTTTCTTTTTGAAAGCTTTTTCTTTTGTCTTTTATTCATGTTTATCATCCTCCATACAAAGTGCAAAACAGATAAATTCTTTAATTTCAATTTTTTCAGGATTTGAAGCATCAACTAGCAATCTCGGCATAGTATAGAATTTACCTTTATCATATAAAGATACAAACATTTTACTCCATTCTGTATCTTTAAAACGATTAATGTTTATATTGACATATAATTCAGATGAACGATTTCCATTTTCATCAATATTATATTCAAAACTATCAGTAAGACCGACAACTCTTGAAAGATCTATGATTGAATTCTTTAATGCATTATATTTATCGAACTTTGCTTCACTATCTGGATAAATTAGAACATTCAAATGCATAGCCTTATATCTCTTATAAGTACTACTATTTTTTAAAAATTCCAAAAACATTTCAGGAGTAATTCCATCTTGAAACTTGATTGGAATTTTATAAGTTACATTGTACTTTTCTTCCATTTTCATTAAAAATTCTTTAATCTCTTTATATGCGTTTTCCTCATCGGTTTTTACTTTAATATTGAATGTACCACTGTGATCTTTGTTAATGTTAAATTTTAATGACATAAAATATTCCTCCTTATTTATCAGTTACAATTCCTTTATTTAAATTATATGAATATGAACTTAATGCTTTTTCAAAATCTAATAAAGGTAATTCTGCATAGTCTTTATATTCTCTTCCAATCCATTTATTATCAATTTTTTCATTAGCTTCAATTACCTTATCGTTATAATCTTTAATATCGGAAATTTGGTCGTATTCAGTTATCATATTATTTTCAATGAGAATTTGATATTTTTCATAAAATTTAGTATTTTCTTTTCTATCTGATTTTTCTTTTAAATATCCTAATCCCATAGATGATGCGAAAAAGATACAAAATAAAGATATAGCTGCAAATCCCAAAGATAATTTTAGAATTACATCTCCAGCACAAAAGGAAGTTGTTTCTTCAAGTATAATAAAAATGACAAGCTGAAGAATTCCAATTATTCCTACGATTAAGAAAATATAAAATAAGCCCATTATTTTTCCTCCTTAATATATTTATTATCAACTATGTTATATGAAACCCAAGTATGATACATACATTCATCACAACACCATCCACGACCACCTTGAGAATCACAATCAAATAATCTTAATTTTTTACCACATTTAGGACACTTACCATTGTTAAATGCTTTCTTTTCTGCCATGATAGCATATAGTACTAATAGTACAAAAATAATAATTAATAAAAGAAATAATAATTTCATTTTATTTTCCTCCTTAATAAAAATAATTAAAAAATAAAGAGGAACATAGAAATTCCTCTTTATTTTTTTATGTATTAATTAATAAAAGAAACCGATTTCCTTTCTTGCATAGTAACCGTCTGAGTCATCAGCTCCTTTATAGAAATTAGGATAATTCAACCCAGTGCTATTTAATTCCGATATGTACTTATTCCATACTACTCGGATTTCATTTACATTACTTGCGGGTCTTCCTTTTGTACCGAAAAAGTAGTCGATCATATTCTGATCTATTCCATATTTATCAATTTCCTCTTTTGAAAGGTCTGCTAATAAAATTATTTTTCTCATAATTAACTCCTTAAAAATTTAATCTCCCATAGAATTTAATCTATGGGAGATTTATTAGCATCATCATTCTTCTTCCGAACTTTCAGTCTCTTCAATTATTCCTTCATCGTCATCCAAATCTACAATAATAGGTTCATCTGAAAGATATTCTCCAGTATCCCAATCGTAAGGATAATATAGAACAGTCTTCATTCTTACACCAAGAATTCTATCCCATTCCTCAAACCTATCTGGACCTAGCTGACAGTGCTTATCCAAAGAATACTTTAGATTATAACCATCTTTCTGACCTTTCTTTGTATAAATTTGGTCTAAAGGCGGTTTAATGATGTTGATCAGCTTTTTCTTCAAGAGAATAAGATATCTATCTCTTTCTCTTTTAATTGGCATCGTTACCACCTTTTTAGTTTTTCCACCAGAACTCTTTCTTTTATGTGATAAACCTTTAACTTTGGATGCCTTTTTAATAAGTTCGGAAGAAGAATCTAAAGATCTTTTAATCTTTTTCTTTGGATCCTTCTTCCTCATATTATCCTCCTTAATTATTAGAAGAGTTCTTCATCATCTTCGTCTTCTCCGAGTTCAATATCTACATCATCAGATGCTTCAATCATTTCATCAAGAGACATCTGTCTCGGTGCAGACTTCTTAGCAGACTTTGAAGACTTCTTAGCAGAAGACTTAGCCTTCTTAACCTTCTTAGGAGTAGGAGCTGGTGATTCATCATCGTCATCATTAGCTGCATCACTAAATGCTTCATCCATTTCAGCTTCAATATCTTCTGGTGATTCATCATCGTCATCATCTGAAGATGAATTAAATGAATTTCTATTGAAACGAGATTTTCCACCGTTCATCTTACTACCGATTGTTCTTCCACCCATCTTACTAGAAGCGGATCTTCCAGAACCTCCTTCAGAATTTGAGAGAAGCTGAATGAGAAGGCTCTCAATCCATACAGCATGTCCTGCCATATAGAGATCATACTTATTCAGCTGATTAACGAGAGTGATAAAATGGCTGAGTGTTACTTCACTACCCAGAGTATCATTATTCTCATCAACGATCATAAGTCCTACACCATTTACTGATGTACCATCAAACTCAACCATACAAGGATAAACTGCAAGACTCTTACCACCTGTGAGAGTTTCTGACTGCCAGATTTCATCTGAATAAGACTTAGCAACCTTATTCTTGATGTAAATCTTATCAATGTCATTCTGAATTGTATTCAGAATTTCATTGAAGAAATCCTGCACGATCTCAACCTGACGATAAGAACACCAGATTGAGTCATTTACAAAGTTGTTGCTATCGTCAGTTTCAAAAACTGAGAAGCTAAGCCAAAAGCTCGGATTTTCATTAACTCTTGAAAGTTTTGAGATATTTGAGTACTTCTGACTCTCATATTCTTTTTCGTAAATACAATCGAGTCTCTTATCCTCTGAATTCTTACTTCCAGTAGTAACTACTGTATCTACTGAGAAGCCTCCAGACTTCCAAAGATTGTTCTGAGTGGTTTCGATAGACTTAAAATAGTTTGCCATAGCTTTATTCCTCCTGAATAAATGAATTTAGAATTATTTGAGTTGAGTCTTCTAAGACTAATGTGTCTAAAAGAATACTCATTCTCTCTATAATAATATACGCTTGACTTTCTTTATCATCTTTAGCATTCTTGATAAACATATCTAAAAACTCAGATTTAGTCTTAAGATATCTATCCCAATCACCAACGAGAGTATAGAAAGTCTCTATGATAATACTTCCAGTTTCAATGAAATCTGGAATTATAGCATAGCCATTTTTGTGTTCAAAAGCTTCTGAAATGAAGTATATATAGTCGTATGAATTTTCAAAAACCATTACAACTCTCTTACTAGATTTTTCATATACTTCTTCAATAAACTTTTGAATTTTATCTATTTGCTTAGCTTTATCCTGACTAATGAAAGCATTTACTGGAACGAAATCATTTCCCTCATCTTTCTTTAGTACTTTAAGATTGGCATCGGCTTCAGCCATTCCTTGAAAATATGACTGTTTAAATAGATAATTGAATGTGTCTGCATCACATTTAGTATTATTATGTGGTACTTCTACATATAATACCTTTTCTTCAGATTTAAGACATATAAACCAAACAGATCCCTCTTTTATATCAGAGGAATCTGTTGTTACTGAAATATAAACATGATTATCCATTTATACCTCTCAATCTATCCATAATGATATTCTTCATTCCTTTGAAGATTCTCTTTACGGATTTAAAATACGAAATATTTTCAATATATGCAAATTTTCTTACAACATAATCGAAAAATAGAAAACATACAACAACTTCAATAATCATCCAAGCTTTGAGTAGCATAATAAATTCCTCACTTTTCTTCAATATATGGTTTTTTAGATGAAAGAATTAAACCAACTCCAAAAACAGCTTCAAATTCATCTTTAGCTGTTTTTATAATATTATTAGTAATTCTTTCGGTAAACATAATTCTAGCTTCTTGAATTTCATTTAAAGCTTCATTAAGTTTTGTATAATATTGAGAAAGTTCATTAACTCTTTTTTCTCTTTTCTTAATCCAGTTAATAAATGAATTTGACTTGTAAATAAGCTTATTGAGTTCATATTTTTCTTCTGTAACTCTATTTTTCTCAGCTAATACTTCTCCAAATAGTCTATCTAGAAATGATTTAACTTCATCAATAGGATATCTTTCAATTGTTTCAGTTTCAAGATTAATTTCAAATAAACCTACTTTTTGAAACATATCAGCTCGAAATTCTTTACCACTTCCTGGACTAAATTCATCTGGATGTTCATTCATATAGTTTTCGATAAATCCGATTATAATATCTGGAAGTTTAACTCCAAATATATAGTCTAAATAATCGTAACTCATTACAAAGAAAGTTCTTTCTTGAATTTGTTTTTTATTTAAGACAGCCTGGAGTTCCTGATGGAATTTTTGATGAGCCTCCTCATACATATTTCTATGCATGAGAAGACTTCTACGATAATTTCTTAACTCATCAGATTTCATTCATAATCCTCCTCCGAATTTTTATGTTTTGTTTCACAAAAAGTTTTTCCAATTACATTGTATACCTTTTGTTTTTTATTTCGTAATTGATACTTTATGGATTCAAAACCGATATCATTAATATCTATGAAAATTACTTCTTTATTTGGAATTTTTCTTAATCGTCCTATAACTTGAATGAGTTTTGTTTCTGACGAGAATGGTACTGTATTAATTACTCTTAAAAGATTTTTAACATCAATTCCCTTTCCAAAAGATTTATCAGTAGTAATGATTATATCACTACTATCAAGAATTTCTTTTTTATCATCTTTCTTTACAGTTCCATTAAAGATTCCTACTTTCAACTTGTAACCTTTACTTTCATTATAAGAAATTAAGTCTTTTGCAAATTTATCTATAAGAGCATTACTTCCTAATAAAATTGCAGTTTTCTTTTTCCTTCTATTTTTTAAGACTATATTAAAAAGAACATCAGTTACAACTCTGAAGAATTTCTCATATTTATTATTAAGAATATAATTACAATATCTAGCCATTGAAAAACCATACTTAGTTTTACAGTCAATTTGATCGATTAACTTAGGGTTACTATTATAATTATATGCTATAATATTATGATAATTTTCATCTTCTTCTTCATCTTCATCGTCTTCATTTTCAACCATCCATGAAAAGAATTTTGGAACCATAGAAAACATATTTTGATAAACTTCGTCTTCTTCTTTACTTGATCTCATTGGAGTAGCTGATAAATAAATAGATCTTGCATTATGGATCATATCTATTTTAAAAATAGACGTATACTCAACATGAGCTTCATCGTATACTTTTAAATTAACTCTTATCTTATTGAGCAATTTTACAATATCATTTGAAGATCCAGTATTTTTAATATTTGTCGTAAGAGTTCTATAACAACAAATAAAGAATTTGATATTCATAATTTCCATTTCAGTTTTCTTCATTAATTTCTTAATTGAAGGAGCACCCGATATATAGAATATCTCTTCCTTTTTAGTGTCAGTATACTCTTGAATTCTTTCAATCCATTGTAAACCTAATGCTTCTTGATCAACAAAGATTATAGGTCTATCACCATTATCGGCAATTGTTTTTACAGTACAAAAAGTTTTTCCTTCACCTGTTTTAAGGCAAAGAAATCTTTGCATATATCTATATCGTTGTCTACGATATTTATATGTGTCATTTAAATACTTCACTGATTCTTCTTGAATTTTATCCCTACAATTATAATTCATATGAATATCATTTAATTGTGAGAGCTTTTTTAGACTTTTATCTATAAAAGGTCTTTTATCTTCAATTTCAGCTCCAGGTAATAAGGATTGTAGGAAATTTATATTCATACATTGTGGCATGATAAGTCTTTGCTTGTTTTCATCTTTAATAAATGCTTGGAAAGTATAACTATGAGTGACAGGATTCCAAACACTTAATCGATTTTCAATCCTTGAAATCCTTTCATGATATCCTTCGATTACAATTCTTGTAGGATATAAAATGATTTTAGAATCCAAAATTCTAGAATCTGACATTTTATAAACCTCCAAAATTTCTTTTTTGAAAATACAAATATGATACTTTTTTGTTATTATTTTTTTTAAAATTTAAGGGGTAAGCTTTGTTGCTTACCCCTTAAAATTTCACATTTACTTTAATAACTCATCATGACTACTCTTACCAGTTTTATTAAAAGTACCATACTGGTCTAATAGTAGTTGTTTCTTAACCTGCTCAAAGAGAATTGGTTTCGAAATAGATTCGGAGCAATACTGAATTGCATCAGAAATCTTATATAGTGTATAAGAAGGCTCTTCCTTTTCTTTAAATTTTTCTCTTCCTTCGTGAACCATCATCATATTTTTAATGATAATAGAAATATGAACGAAATCAATAGTGGAACCTGATTCCATTATGAGTTCAACAAAACGATTGTAAAGTTCATAAACGGTATGCTCTTCAATATACTTATTCTTATCGATTAAATCCTTAACAAGAAGCATTGTTCTTGAAAGACCATTATTTTCGATACTATGACTGAATACATAATCGTAATCTGCGAAATCTTTTCCCTTGAAAACATATTTACCATTACTTTTACTGAAGAAGCTATCAATATCTTCCTTAAGTTCTTCATTTAAGAATAATGGGATTTCACTATCGATTACATACTCCTTATCGCCATCTACTACGGTAAATCTATCAAGTCTAAGCTCATCCGTATCTTCATCGTCATTATCGAACGTATCTCCATCAATTTCAATTCTGATCTTATCAAAATCGTCCTTAAGGAAAATTTTATCTCTGTTAAAATCAAAATACTTAATGAACGCTGTAGGAAATTCTCTATTCTTAATCTTAGCCTGAAGAAGATGCTTTGTAGAAAGCATTGTCTGAGTGAACTCATTAGTCATAATTAAGCATGCAATGATACCAATATTAAGACTATGAGTTACCTTCCAAAGATCTCCATAACAAGTTCTGCAAACACCACTCTTGCAAGCACAAGTAATTGGATCTCTTAGATAAATTGTTTTTCCTATTAAATCTGAATAATCTTCTTCATCTTCAAAAGTCTGAAGGTTCTTTCCTGAAGGATATTTAGAAAACTTTCTGAATCTAAGTTTATCCAAATATTTTTCAGATTTAATCTGAAGAGGTACAAGATGTTTAGTACCACAATCCTCCACTTCTACATTAAGATATTCATCATTAAGAAGCATCTCAAGTTTTCTAGTGAAATAACCTGAGTTCTTAACCTGAATATGTGATGTGATTAATGCTTTAAGACAACCTACTGAATTAATATAGAAGTCTTGAGCATTTCTTAATCCCATTGCAAAATTACTTGCAATTTCTTTTGGAATAATCTTTTCTCTTAAGTCTGGTTTTGCACCAATAAAACCAAAAAGCTGAGAGAACTGTTCAGGTTTTACACCAGAACCAGATACGATCCAATACTTGAACGTATTTTCATCATCAGATGTTACAATATCAATAATCTCATTGCAAATCTTCTTAGTATGATCTACAATTTCTTTCATATTGAAAACACCATTCTTAGATTCCTTGTCTGGTTCATACAAAATTTCTGCAAATCTCTTATTTCTTTTTGCAAGTTCAATGAACTGATACATTGAAAAAGTAGGAGCATAAGCAGAAGTAATAATATAAGAAATCTTATTGAGTTTATTAATAGCTTCAATAATGATTTCTCCTGTGATGGATATACTATCCTCATCTTCTGGATCATCTAAACTATATCTGTCAATACCAAATACTTTGATAACCCTATCAAGATAATTTTCAAAATTCTTAATTGGAAGAATATCAAAAATCATATTATCTGTAGGTTCTTCTTCAAAGTAATAAAATGGAGAAAACAGAATTAGATAGGTTAGATAATTTCCGAGTGTCATTACTCTAGTTGTAGTTTCAGTTAAAGTAATTTTACACTCAAGATGTCTTCTTGAAATATCTTCTTTGATATAATCCATTAGATAGTCTATTCGTTCCTGATAGACATTTTCGTCTTCATTGAATAGAACATCACGAATATCTTCAGTTAGAAAATATTTCTTAGATTTCTTAGTTTTTGTAGCCATAATTTATTATCCTCCTGTAAATATTGATAATATCATATTCTATATTTACTAAAATAAAAATACGATTTTATCATTAAAATAATATACATTTTAAAAAAATTTTTTCCCCTTAAGCTCGATACCAAAAGCTTAAGGGGAATATTTACATAGGAGGATTTGGACTTTATGCCAGAAAGTCCTTCGAGTAGACACAAAAACCGTGAAAAAAGTCTACTACAATAAATTGTTTTATGATTATTTTTTATTTTTTAATTGTCAGAACCTTTATTAGCTGCCATCCACTGACGAACAATAACCTTTGCCTTAGAACCATACTTCTGCTCAATCTGTCTACGATAAGTCTTACGAAGCTTAGTATGCTTAACATACTTCTTGTAAAGTGGATCATCAGCCTGCTTAGCTGCAGCAAGAGTAGCTCTTGTCATCATCCTACGCTTCATTGTCTTCTGGTCCATTCTAACAATATTTGTCTCATTAAGTACTCTGAAAGATTCATTCATGTACTCAAGAGTATTGTCGGTTGAATAATTATCAAAAAAGTTTGACATCTTTAAGACTCCTTTCGAGTTAAATTTTTATTATTTTATTCATTGGAGCATACATAACTCTCAATTTATATTATATTGTTAAAAGATGAAAATTAAAAAATAGTTATTTACAAACGTTTTTTTATATTCAAAATATATGTATATTATAAAAATGACTTATAGTCAAAATTTTTAAGGAGGAAAACTATGAATAAAATTATGTCTTATGTTAATGATATTACTAATATCATTAAAGATTTCTTTCCTGATGAAGATCCAGAACTAATCAAAACATTAGTTACTGAAGAAGTAAAGGAAAGAGAAAATCGAGAATTCAATAGACCAACTTTTCTAATTGAATATCCGAAGGGTAAAACTGTAACAGATATTTCACTTAGAAAAATTGAAAAGCTTCTTGATAAAGAGAAACCTATTATAACTAAATATGGTACTTGTTTTTATCGTCATGATGAAAAGGAGTCTATCCTTGCTAGTATGTTAGCATATGAAGGTAAGGAAAGAAAGGTTGTTAAGAAAGAAGCATTCAAGCATATTAATGATGAAGATCCAACAGAATATGTAAGACTTGATAATATTCAGAAGACAATTAAGATTCTAATGAATTCTTTCTATGGTGTTCTGAATGCAATGGGAAGTATTTTCTATTCACCAGACTGTGCAGCAAGTATTACTTATTGTGGTGAGAATATTATCATGACTGCAATCACTTGTTTTGAAAGATTTCTCACTAACAATATAAAATTCTATTCTTATTCCGATATGATTTCTTATTGTAAGAATATTATTGAAGAAGAATATACAAATGCTGATTGTTATGATGTTTCTTTTGATATTGATTTCAGTGTTGATGCTGTATATGAATATCTAATGGAGCATTTTTATGAACATAATCAGACTAAGGCAATTTCTACAGATGAACCGAAATCTACTTCTATTTATAAGTATCTTTCAATTATTTCTGAAAGAGAAAATGGACAGGAACTTTTAAATAGAATTGTTTATAAAAATAATCTTAAGAATTTTATTCTTCATGCATATGTAGGAGAAGATAAATTATTAGATTATTTTGAAAGTATCTTCAATACTGAATTTCTCGATCCTAATGAGCCAAATGAAGAACAGAAGGAAACTCTAGATGCAATGAGAGAAATTATTCTCGATTATGTATTCTATGATTATCAAAACTTCTTCAAGAATGAAGAGTGTAAAAAGGGTGAAAGACGAACAGTTCTTACAGTTGACACAGATAGTACGTTCTTATACTTAGGAAGTTATTATTACTATTTTAAGGATAACTGTAGTAATGTAACTGATGAAAAGGAATGTATCATTACAGTTATTAATACTATGACTTATTTCTTAACAGGAGTTATTAATAAGGCATATGAGACAATGACTGGCTCTTCAAATATTCCTGAGGATAAGAGATCTTTAATTAATATGAAAAATGAGTTTCTTATTAGAAGAATTATGCTTACAAAGAATAAGAAGAATTATGCTTACTCTTGTCTGATGAGAGAAGGAAATCTTATCGAACATCCAAAGCTTGAAATTAAAGGTCTTCCAATTAAAAAGGTATCTACTAATAAATATATTAGAGAATACTTTACAGAACTTCTGAATAACGATATTATTCAGGCTGATGAAATCAATTATCCAAAGATTATTGGAAAATATTTTGATTTAACAGATATGATTGAAAGTTCTATTAGTAAGGGTGAAACTAAATATACAGTTCCAGTAAAAGTTAATGAAGCTGATAGTTATGAAGATCCATTTTCTATTAAAGGCTTCAGAGGAGCTGCAATTTGGAATATTCTTTATCCAGAACTTGAGATTAGTTTCCCATCTAAGCTTAATATGATGAATCTTATAATGGTAGATGATTTTGATGTAGTTTCTAAGACTATTAAAGATTATATCGAACCACTATTAGAAGAACCTTCAATCAGCGACGAATTTGCAAAGGAATATGAAATATTTATGGAGAGACTTCAGGAAATTTATAATGAACCAAGATATTTCAAATCTGGTATTATTAATTCTATTTGTCTTCCTAAAAATATTAAAGAATTTCCTGTTTTCCTTAGACCGTTTATCGATAAGGATAAGATGATTCTTGATAATATTAATTCTGGAACACTTATTCTGGATGCTCTCGATATTAATACACCTAAGATTGCAGACAATATTGTACCTACAAATTATATTAAATTTTAAATTAATAATAGGAGGATTTTATATGCAGCCATTACCTAAAACAGAAAGAGTTGCCATTGTGGATGTAGATGATATTATCTTCTACACCACATCTTTATGGTATGACCGAATCTACCTCCATCCAAAGGATTTTGTAGATTATATTAACCCTAACAAAATTATCTTACCATATTCTTATGAAAATGATTTTCTTAAGATTTATGACAGAGATAAGTTTTACTTCTCAGATTATTTTCTTAAAGAAGATCTTACTGAGGAAGAGAAGAAGGCTGGAAATAAAGCTATTATGGATATTTATCTTAAAGATAAATTTTATGATAGTCCAAAGCTTCTTCCAACAGCGGTGCTATTTTACTGTAAGAAATTACTTCAATATCCAAATTTGGGTATTAATAAAATAGTATTTGTAACAAGAACCTTTCCAGAGCATGCTCAGGCTAAGGTAGATATCATTAGAGATTATTTTAAAGATGTAATGAACTCCGTTGATATTATTATCGTAGAACCTGAAGAAAAGAAATCTGATGCTATTAAAGAATATAATAATATTGGAATTATATTTGATGATGAATTAAAGAATATTCTTGATTATCTTGAAAATTCAGATCATATTCAGTATGCATTATTTATGATTCCAGAATATGGTTATAATTCAATGAATAATCCCAACAATTCTGAGATAATTCAGAAAATCATTGATTTGGCTGATAAGTCTCATAATGAAATTCATTATTATAAACCAGATTCTCTGTTTTAACAAATTTAATCCCCTAACCAATTACGGTTAGGGGATTTTTTTTTAAAGAGATTACATATTAGAAAGAACGAAATCAATAAGCTCTTCTTTATTGAGCTTTAAGAGATCTGTCTTATTGGAATACTCAATATCATTTTCATCACAATATGCAACAATCTGCTTCTTAGTTAAAGAACGAAGGTAATCTTCAACAGACATATCATCCTCTTCGGAAATGTCCTCAGATTCCTCATCGACCTCATTATCTGAGTCCTGAATCTCTTCGGTTTCAGTTGTTTCAGCAATTACGTCTTCATCGGGTTCATTAATTACTTCGGTTTCTTCCGCTTCCTTTAGAATCTCTTCAATTTCAGCTTCAGTTTCAGTATTTTCTACTTCTGTAGATATTTCTACAGTTTCCTCAATTACAGGTTTAGAATCTTTCTTAGGAGTTTCCTTTACTTCAAGGTTAGTATTTGATACTGAATTAATAATTTTTCTTTCATCATTTGTAGCTTCAGAGAAATTTTCACTTCTCTTTTGTCTATTCTTTACTCCTGTTTCAACAATGGAAACTTTCTTAGAAACATCAAAAATTCTAAGACCCATTCTCTTATAAAGAAAATACTTATCTTGAGGAATTTCAATTGGTTCTAAAAAAGGTCCTTTGCCAAGACCAGGAACAAACGATTCATCAAAAATAATTACTTTCATTTGTTCTGTTTTCCTTTCCTATTAATCTAAGTAATTCTGGAGAAATGCAGAAACGCTCTCATCAAGAGCATCCTCATCAGATCCAAAACGATCCTTAAGCTTAGCAGCATTGATATTATTGATTGAGTGACGACCATAGAGACTTCCAGTAGAAACCTCAGAACGAATTCCGTAGAACTCTTCATTGTCATCATCATTATAAGTATCTCCAGCAGAAGCATAGAGATCGTAATCATTACCCTCTTCTTCATAATCTTCATCGTCCATTTCTACTGAACCAAGAAGACTCTTATCAAGGAAAACGTTGCCATACTTCTTATAATTTGCATTACCAAAGTCAACGAATTCTCTACCAGAAGCTCCTTTACGATTCATTACCTTTTCATATTGAGGAGAAGGAGGAGTATCTGTATCTGGAAGGTCTGAAGCATCACCAAATACTTCACGCTTGTTAGCATAAACACCTTCGCATTCGTCATCAGATTCACCGAGAATAGCTTCAAGAAGATCATCATAATCCTCTTCTATATCCTCGTAAATGTCTTCATCGAGATTGATACTATTAGTAGTACCATCAATCTCACCACTTAAAGAATCTTCCTCATCATCATCGTCATAAAGCATGTCGTCATCACCATCGCCGATAACACCCTCATCATAATCGATAGAGTCTTCGTCATCGTCGTCATAGTCATCATCGTCACAGTCTTCATGGCACTTGCATTTATCTCCGCACTCACCGCATTGGCTGCAAGGAGAACCTTCGAGAAGTAAAGACTCTACAATACTGTCAATATCGGAAGGAGAAGCGAATCCAGAAGAATTCTCAACTTCATCAGCTACATCGTCTTCCATGTCCTCGTAGTCTTCATCAACATCATCTACGAGTTCATCGTCTGCAGCTCCGTTATCAGAGATTTCCATCTCGTCTAACTCGTCAAGTTCATTATCTTCTTCAAGTAGTGCAATCTTGTTAAGCTCTTCTCTTAAACTATTAAACATAACCGTTCAATCCTTTCTATTGAATATAGTTTGTTTTATGTAATATTTGTTCTTTTACTTTTTTAAGTACAAATAATACACAAGGAATTAATAAATAACTATCAAAATCCTTATCGACTTTAACCTCTTTAGATAACTCCACGATATCTTCGAAGTGGTCTGATATATTATCTTGTTTGTAATTTAAAAGCCTTAAATAAATGACCAAAATTTTTTCTTTAGTTGGAATTTCGTCAATTAATAAGGATTCGTCTTTTACATATTCTTTAAGATCGATAGTTGTAAACTTACCATCTTTTACTAAATGTGGAGGAATGTATTTATGTTTATAAATACATACTGGATTGTGTACTAATTCATGAAATCTATCTTGAAATAACATGAACGTTGATTCATTTATACCATTGAAGAAAAAGTATGGATATTCATATTCTTCAATATCTCCTGTTTCTAAAAATGAATAAATACATTTTTCATAATCCAAATCTCTATTTTTTAGTAAACATTCAATAAATATATTTGTAAGGAATGTTTTTTGATTGGTAAATAAATCATTACGTTTAATAAATAAAGCTAGTTTTGGATCATAGATACCGTTATCTTTATAAAATTCGTGAATAGCTAAATTCATTCTATCCTTATTATAAATAAAGGAATTCATCTTTTTATCATAATATAGACGTATATATCTTTCACTAAGATAATTTATTCTTTCATCAATATCTTTTATTAAAGAAAACATTTTAGAAGGAATAACTGGATCTAATTCAGTTCCAATATTCTCATAGATTCCTTTATATTCCTCTTCTACTTGTCTTTTTTCAAGAGCATCTATATCAAATGGAGAAATAAAGAAAGAAATTCTATAAAACGTTCTCATTGAAGTATTAGATGTTTCAACATTTGAAACTCTGTATATAAACTTTTTTTCCAAAAATTTAAATACAACTAAATCATCATTTTGTGGAACAATAGTTCCAGGAAGTACAGTTGCAGTACCTTCTGATTCAGCATCGAAACCAGCATCATCTTCAAGTTGTTGCATAAAATTTACTTCATTATCAAGATAAATTGGAAAATCTATAATTTTATTATATTTTACTGGGGATTCTGCACCTACAACTTCAGTTACATTGTTTAATCCCTGATCCTGAGTTGAACTTTCAAGTTTAATAGGATAGTAATCTACAAATGTAGGAGTACCTGGTTGATATTTAGCGTATCGATTGGTAGAATCCAAATATCCATCAAAATAATTATTGACAAGTTCCTTAACAGGCTCATTTTCTTGAATGAATTTTCCCATATCGATCACCTCTTTTGTTGTTGCATTGGTTGAATGGCTCCTGATGTAGCAGATACATTTATAGCATTTACTTCATCTGCAAATTTAGTAATAAATGAAACATACTTCATAGCATGTTTTCTTATACTTTGATCATCAGCAGCTCTTCTATTATTAAAAGTTAGTAGATTCTTAGCAGCGGCACCTGCAGCTAAACCTGCTCCAGCACCTACTGCAGTTCTTTTTACTGCACCAGCTCCAGCACTTCCTGCAACTTTAGAACCTATTTTAGCACCTGCTGCAGCAGCACCTATAGTTACGGCTGTTTTAAGTAATGGAACAGCTGCTTGTCCAGCACCTCTTCCAGTTTCTCCAATTTTATTAGCAACTCCAGTAGCTTTACTTGCAACTCCAGCACCCATTGATTTTATAGCATTTGGATTGCTTCTAGCTTGACCTTGCATTTTAGCATCTAAATTTTTGATGGAATTTAGAATTATACTTCGTGAATTACTAGCCTTTTTAATAACTCCTATAAAATCACCTTTAGCTAATAAAGATGATACCGCAGTTCTTTCATTTTTAACCTGTACCATTAAAGCTGTCTTTTCAGGAGGAGTTTTTACAGATTTAGCTTTTTCTCTCCAAGCTTGTATTGCAGAGTCTACTTTCTCTTGAGCCTCTATTTCAGTTATAAATACTTCTAATAATAACTGATCGAATTCTTCTCCAATACCTTCCCAATCCCAAAAATCTTCATATTCAAAATTTTCTTGAAGTCTCTTTGGAAGATATTCATAAATTGGAGAGTCCTTTCTAATATCAACGTTATATTTATTTGCAGCATGATATATATTAGTAGCTAATTCATTTTTATGACTCATTGGACAATGATGAAAAAATTGAATAGCCTTTCTTACATGTTCTGCATCATTTAAAGGAAATTTTCTTAAAGAAGGAATACCGAATTCACCTTCATCAAGACTATTTCTTTTTTTAGCTGTTAATTCCGACATTATTTCACCAACTTTCATATGAAATATATAATAAAAGACTGTTTAAACTCTATTAAAAGTCATTAATAAGTTAATAAACTTATTAATACTATCCCATTCTACTAAGAATGGTTTATCCATAAAGAAAGTTGAAAATTTATTACTAGGTGGAATATCAGTAAAGCAATTAATTCTGAATTTGGATAAGATATTAATATCGAGGAAATTAGTTAATTCTTTATGATAAAGGAAGTCTCTATCGTATAACATTTTAAGATTTCTATTTACTTTAATTACATAATTAAGACTTTCTCTTAAACCTTCCTCTTCTATTTGTGTTACATCGTTAATATACTTCATTACAGATGGAACCTTTTTAACACCTATTTCAATTACACCAGTAAAATCTTTAGCAGGTAATCCTTTTTCTTGAGATGAAAAATCAATATCAACTACTGA
>Ga0247611_10001550_pt1 | contig 40492 bp, 41 predicted proteins | sample 177DNAGHGhighgp2_FD_192422 | JGI IMG/M metagenome (GOLD analysis project Ga0247611, IMG submission 192422) | Sheep rumen microbial communities from Palmerston North, Manawatu-Wanganui, New Zealand - 1770 DNA GHGhigh gp2 | ecosystem: Host-associated > Mammals > Digestive system > Stomach > Rumen... | reverse complement strand
TACCCCTATTGACTTACTGACACACACAATTATTTGTGAGCTTTATGGCATGATGACGTGTTGGTGTATGTCGGATGGCGTGTTTGAACCGAAAGATTGGACAAAGAAATTTTTCAAAATCCAAGTCCAGCCCATGCTAAAGGATTATTTGACGGAGGAAAAGAAATGAAAAAGTTTTTACCAATTATCTTAGTGTCAACAATGCTTTTGACAGGAGGTCAAGCGATGGCTATTACGGTCAATATCTATTATACAGGTGAAAACGGCAATGCCCGAAAGTTTGCCGAGGAAATGGAGCAAAGCGGAACAGTTGCGGCTATTCGTGCCGAAGAAGGCAATAAAAAATACGAATACTTTTATCCCAAAAATGATCCGGAGACAGTGCTTTTAATTGATAGCTGGGAAAGCCAAGAAGCCATTGATAGACACCACGCAACGCCAATGATGAACAAAATTGCCGAACTGCGCAACAAGTATGATCTGCATATGCGGGTGGAACGCTTTATTGATGATGAAACAATCCCTGAGCAGGATCAAAACTTTATCAGGAAATAATCGGGAGGAAATATGAAAAGGTTTTTATCAATCATCTTAATGACAACAGTACTTTTGACAGGAGGTCAAACAATGGCAAAAGCTTTAAATACGGAACAAGAATCTATTGCAGAAGTGGCGGCTTATGCGGCCAGAGGTAACCAAGAAGGATTAAAAAAAGCCCTTATCCAAGGACTGGATAATAAAGTTCCTGTTAATACTTTCAAGGAAATCTTGGTGCAATCTTATGCTTATTGCGGATTTCCACGTTCTTTAAATGCACTTTCCACTTTAATGCAAGTGGTGAATGAACGTGGCAACAAAGATGAATTAGGCAAGGAACCATCAGCCAAACCTCAGGGTGAAGCGTTAACTTATGGCACAGAAAATCAAACAAAATTAGTGGGAAATCCTGTTAAAGGGAAACTGTTTGACTTTGCCCCTGCCATTGATGAATACTTGAAAGCCCACTTGTTTGGAGATATCTTTGCCAGAGATAATGTGGATTGGAAAACTCGTGAATTGGCAACAATTGCGATGCTTGCCGCCCGAGATGGTGTAAAAAGCCAATTGGATGCTCATATCAACATTGGGAAACATAATGGTTTGACAGATGAAGAAGTGACTCAAATCAAAACAATTGCTGATAAAACAGGAAATGACAGCCTGTTATTTGGTTTTGGGGAAGAAAATCCCTATGGTAAATACTTTACGGGGAAAAGTTATTTGAAACCGATTACCACAACAAATGGTGTACCGATGTATAATGTGACCTTTGAACCTGGATGTCGCAATAACTGGCATGTTCATCATAAAGGCGGACAAATTTTGCTTGTAACTCAAGGGCGCGGATACTATCAGGAATGGGGTAAGCCGGCGCAAGAACTTCATCCCGGTGATGTTGTGAATATTCCGCCCGAGACAAAGCATTGGCATGGTGCGGCAAAAGACAGTTGGTTTACACATATTGCGGTAGAAGTACCGGCAAAAGACGGTTCAAACGAATGGTTAGAACGTGTATCAGATGAAGAATATAATAAATTAAAATAGAAAGGATAATATTATGAAGTTGATATCAGTGATTGGATGTGTTGCTTTAGGCTCATTATTAACAGCAGGTGTGATGCACTATAGATACACAAAAACAACGGATACCCTGCAACTAACAAAAGAATGGGATAAGGTGTTTGCGAAGTCCGACAAAGTGGATACACGCAAGGTTACTTTTAAGAACCGTTATGGGATTACGTTGGTTGGGGACTTATATTTACCAAAGGATGTTCAAGGCAAAATGCCGGCGATTGCTGTTTCCGGTCCTTTCGGGGCAGTTAAAGAACAATCTTCCGGACTTTACGCTCAAACAATGGCGGAACGTGGATTTATCACTCTTGCCTTTGACCCATCCTTTACCGGTGAAAGCGGGGGGAATGTGCGGGATGTTGCTTCGCCAGATATTAATACAGAAGATTTTTCTGCCGCTGTGGATTACCTGACAACTTTGGACAATGTTGATGAAAATAAAATCGGCATTATCGGTATTTGCGGTTGGGGTGGTTTTGCCTTGAATGCTGCCGCTATGGATACTCGCATTAAAGCGACAGTGACCAGCACTATGTATGACATGACCCGCGTTTCGTCTAAAGGTTATAATGATGTGATGAGTGCCGATGATTTATACAAACTGCGTGAAAGATTAAATGCGCAACGCACCAAAGATTATAAGAGTGGCACTTTTGCCAAGGCAGATGGTTTACCCGAAAAACTCACCGGCAATGAACCGCAATTTGTGCAAGATTATTACGGGTATTATAAGACACCGATTGGATTCCATAAACGGTCTATCAACTCCAACGGGCATTGGAACACAACTTCTGCTTTATCTTTGATTACGCAGCCGATTTTGGCGTATGCGGACACCATTAAATCTCCTGTTTTGATGATTCATGGTGAAAAAGCACACAGTCGGTATTTTTCGGAAGGAGCCTATGCCAAACTGACAGGAAATAACAAAGAGTTGATGATTATCCCAGGCGCAAACCATGTGGATTTGTATTACAAAACTGATGTCATTCCCTTTGATAAAATGGAACAATTTTTCAAAAATAATTTGAAATAAGGACTATTTCTATGACGATGTGGATTATAATTTTCTGGGTAAGCATTATATTTGCTATAACAACATTGTTTTATGTCAGTGCAAGAATACCCAACTTAATAGAATTTGCTAATCTTGCCGAATGGGGAAAATTTAAGCAATTTTCGCTCGGTTTACTTATAGCATTGGGTTTTACCGGAATAATTGCGCTTTGCATTGATTTTATAAATGCCATTGTTTGCGTAATGTATGTGGCGATGATATGGGCTTTAAGTGATTTTGCTTTTTGGTTGATAGAAAAATTCGGCCGCATAACATTTGAACATTATTATGCTGGCTGGATTGCTCTAATAATAAGTGTGATAGCTTTGAGTGCCGGTTGGTATTTGGATCATCATGTTTGGCAAACCGATTATGAATTAAAAACCGATAAACAAATACCGGATTTGAAAGTTGCGATGTTTGCTGATTCGCATATCGGAACAACTTTTGATGATAAGGGTTTTGCCAAACATTTAGAAGCTGTTCAAGCTCAAAATCCTGACATACTGCTTATTGTCGGGGATTATGTGGATGACGGAACGACAAGAGAACAAATGATAAATGCTACACATGCTTTGGGAAAAATAAAAACAAAATATGGAATTTATTATGTTTCCGGTAACCATGATAAAGGCTATTATGGTGCAATACATCGCGGATTTTCTGAAGATGATTTATTTAGAGAACTTGAAAAAAACGGTATCAATATATTACAAGATGAGAGCATTTTGATAGATAATTCGTTTTATGTTATCGGACGAAAGGATTATTCCGTTAAACATGAGCAGGGAGGATTTAGAAAATCGATAGAAGAACTTACCAAAGATTTGGATAAAAGCAAATATATGATTGTTTTAGACCATCAACCGGTGGAATATGATAAAGAAGCGGAAGCAGAGGTTGACTTAGTTTTAAACGGTCATACCCATGGCGGGCAACTTTTTCCGTTTAATCAAATCGGTAAATGGATAAAAGCAAACGATTTGGTATATGGACATGAAAAACGTAAAAATGCTGATTTTATCGTAACTTCAGGTATATCTGATTGGGCAATTAAATTCAAAACCGGCACAAAATCAGAGTTTGTTATCATAAACATAAAGAAAGGAAAACATAATGAAAGTCTTACTCATTAACGGTAGTCCGCACAAAGAAGGTTGCACTTTTACCGCCTTGAGCGAAGTGGCCGATACTTTGAATAAAAACGGTATTGAAACGGAAATCTATCACATTGGGGTAAAACCGATTGCCGGGTGTATTGCTTGTCGAAAATGCGGTGAAACAGGGAAATGCGTATTTAATGACGGTGTCAATGAACTTAGTGCTCGATTGGATGAGTTTGACGGTATTATTTTGGGAAGTCCCGTTTATTATGCCGGACCATCCGGGCAAATGTGCGCATTTTGTGACAGATTTTTCTTTTCTAATTTCGGAAAATTTTCCGGCAAATTAGCCGCTGCCGTTGTATCTTGCCGCAGAGGTGGTGCAACAGCATCTTTCGACCGCTTAAATAAATACTTCACAATGAACAATATGATGGTCGTCAGCTCTCAATATTGGAATATGGTACATGGACATACACCTGATGATGTCAGAAAAGACAAAGAAGGGTTGCAAACCATGCGCACATTAGGGCAAAATATGGCATGGCTGTTAAAATGCATTGAACTGGGCAAGAAAAATGGTATTAACAGACCGGAATATGAACCGATTACATTTACCAGCTTCACTGATGGAAAATAAAGGAGAAATAAAATGAAAGGAGAATATAAAATGAAAAAACTTTTAACCGCAATTTTATTGGGGAGTGCTATGACGACGACAACAGTCGAAGCCAAAACATTAGTAGCGTATTTTACCTTAACCGGTAATACGGAAAAAGCGGCAAAAGTTATTGCCGAAGAAACAAAGGCGGATTTATATAAAATTGAATTGGTTACACCTTATCCGGCAGAATATAAGGCGCAAACGGAACTCGCCAAAAAAGAATTGGCAGACGGGACGTTACCTTCGATTAAACCTTGGCCGGAAAATATTGATGAATATGATGTGGTATTTGTAGGTTCGCCTGTATGGTGGGGAACAATGGCAACACCGGTGCGCACATTCTTGGCTTCCGGTGTCTTAAAAGGTAAGACAGTAATTCCTTTTGTGACACATGGCGGTGGCGGTGCAGATAATTCCTTTACGGATACGGCAAAATTGTGTGAAGGTTGCAGCGTTATCACAGATGGTTGGTCCAATTATGGCAGTATCACCTTGGGTGTCGGCAGATGGGCCAAGAAAAGTTTGGAAAAAATCACCAAATGAAAAAATGGATTCAATCGTTTAGATTAATTATACAGGCCTGCTTTACGGCGGGTCTGTTTTTTCCTTTGATTCATCCGGAAACGATATCAGCTTATCTGTTTTGGACGGTGTTGGCAGTTGGCGTATTTTTTTGCGGATGGGTATGTCCTTTTGGAACAGTGCAAGAATGGATCGGATGGATTGCAAAGAAGTGCAAACTGCCTCGCTTCAAGATGCCTCGGAAAATCCAAAAATATCTGCAATTTTCGCGTTATACCTTTTTTGCTTTAATGTTTTTGGAAATTAGCTTTTCATTTCTGAATGCTCGTTTTTATTTTCAAGATAACCTTGTTCACAATATGCTCTCGTGGACAAGCGGTATCACCTTGGCAATCTTTTTGATTATCAGCCTGTTTTTTGACAGACCTTTTTGTAATTATTTTTGTATGAAAGGTGCTGCCGACGGATTGATGAGCATAATCCGTCCTATCAGCATTAAACGCGATAATCAAATTTGCGTGCATTGCCACTTATGCGATAAAATATGCCCGATGAATGTGCTTGTGGAAAATACAACCTTTGTGCGCCACCCTAACTGCATTAATTGTATGAAATGTTTAAGTATCTGTCCTAAAAACTGTATCAAATTTAGTTTAATGAATTTTCATCTTAAAAAGGAGAAAAAATGACTAAGGTAATGATTATCAACGGAAGTCCGCGTAAAAATTTTAATACGGCAAAACTTTTAAAAGAGGCTGCCAGAGGGGTTCAAGATGCCGGTGCCGAAGTTGAATATGTCAACCTTTATGATCTGAATTATAAAGGTTGTATCAGCTGTTTGATATGTAAACGTAAAGGTGTTGAACAGCAAGGTTTGTGTTTTTATAAAGATGACTTGCGCCCTTTATTGGAAAAGTGCTTAAATGCCGATGCGGTGATTATCGGCTCACCGGTTTATCATTCTTATCCGACCGGTATGATGCGCAGTTTTTTAGAGCGTTTTATGTTTCCGGCACATACTTATATGATTGATAAAGAAAAGGGGGGATTAAAGCGTGTTTTGAAACATATTCTGCCGACGGCATTGATTTTTACAATGAATGCTACGGAAGAACAATTTAAGCAACATCATTATGATGTTGTTTTAGGCGATAATGAGATAAGTTTGCGCGCGGTGTTCGGCTATTGTGAAACATTATATGCATTTGACACTTTCCAATATACTGATTATGCTAAATATGATTGCGATTTGTTTGATCCCGAACATAAGGCAAAAATACGTGATGAACAATTTCCAAAAGATTTGCAAAAAGCTTATGAAATGGGAAAAAGACTTGCAACAATAACTTTCCAGGAGAACTCGTAAGATTGGCGTTGTCCACGTTGCAAACAGCCGAAAACCAAATTTAACGCCGCTTAAAAGGAGATAAAGATGAACAAAATTGAAGCACATAAAGCAGCGATGAGACGCTTTGAAACAATGATTAATACTGCAGATTCAAACCTTGCAAAAGAATTGGTGGCAGATGATGCTCGTTTTTATACGCCGGCATCCCCCACGCCTCTCTACGGCGGTGAGGGTTATTTATCCGTTGTTCATTGGATGAGAAAAGGTTTTTCTGATGTTCAGTGGAAACTTGAAGAGATGGTCGCCGAGGGTAATGTTGTCGCGGTGCGCTGGAGTTTAACCGGCACCAATGACGGCGATTTTATGGGAATGCCCGCAACCGGTAAACATATCTCCACTTCGGTGATGAATTTCTACTATTTAAACGACGAAGGCAAAGTAATTAATGATATTGCTGCCGAAGGTATGATAGGCATCTTGCGCGGTATCGGTATGCTGGAAAAATGATTTTACCTGTTCGCATATAAAACACTTTTGTGATAAGGACAACAAATGAACTATTTGCACCATTATCAATCTCCGTTAGGCGGCATTACTATTGCCAGTGACGGCAAAGCTCTTATCGGTTTGTGGTTTGACGGACAAAAGTATTTTGCCGATACTATTGATAAAAACACACCGGAAAAATTATTGCCGATTTTTGAACTTACCGATAAATGGCTGGATATTTATTTCAGTGGGGTTAACCCCGATTTTATACCTCCTTTGAAAATGAATACGACTACCTTCAGAAGAGCGGTATGGGAAATTATGCTTTCCATACCATTTGGTAAAACTATGACTTATGGAGAAATAGCTCAAAAAATTGCCATACAGAGAGGGCTTAAAAGAATGTCGGCGCAAGCTGTGGGAGATGCTGTCAAACATAATTCCATATCGCTTATTATTCCTTGTCACCGAGTTATCGGTGCTAAGGGAAATTTGACGGGGTATGCAGCAGGACTTGATAAGAAAATCAAACTTCTGAAATTAGAGGGTATAAAATGACAATTACCAAGCGGATTAATTATCCGAATTAGTTTTATTTCATTTTAATTGCTGCTTTGGGGCAAACGTGCGAGCACAAAGAACATCCGATACAGGAATTTTTATCAACCACGACTTTGTCATCAAAAATCGACAAAGCACTGTTTTCAGATTCATTGCAAATCATGATGCACTTACCACACTTAACACATGAGGCCTCATCAATTTGCGGATAAGCCTGTCTTTGTTTATCCAATGTTTTATGCGCTGAAATATTCTTGATGGCACGATTTTTCAAATCTGACGGACTGTTAAATCCTTTTTCTTCCAAGTAATTTAACAGTCCTTTTTTCATTGCAGTAATAATGCTATATCCATTGACCATAACCTCGGTGCAAACTTGAATGACATCTGCACCTAGTGCAATATATTCTGCCGCATCTTGCCAATTAGAAATTCCGCCGATTCCTAAAATTGGTAAATCACTGTTTTGTCTGATTTGGGCGACACAACGCAGGCCTATCGGCTTCACGGCTATTCCGGAATACCCGCCGAAAGTAGTCTTACCATTAACATTGGGCAGAGGTTCAAATGTATCTAAATCAACCCCCATAAGCGATTGCACGGTATTAATAGCTGCCAATCCGTTGGCACCGGCTTTTTCAACCGCCTTAGCAATCTCAACAATATTACTGACATTCGGCGAAAGCTTTACAAACACCGGTTTTTGTGCCACTTCCATAACCCATTCGGTAATCATTGCCGAAACTTCCGAATGAGTGCCGATAGCCATACCGATTCCTTTTTCCGGCATACCGTGCGGGCAAGAAAAGTTCAGCTCAAAAGCGTCTATTTCAGACTCATTGAAAGTATTAACCAATTTTTGCCATTCTTCTTTGATAACAGGAGCCATAATACTGGCAATTTGGACTTTTGTCGGATGTTTTTGGCGCAAAAACTTAATGCCGTCAAGCCATTCTTGCACTGTTAAATGACTTAATAACTCAATATTTTCAAAACCACATACCTTGTTGCCGGATTTCCATACGGCATAACGCTGTGAGGCCTCGATCATTTCTAAATTATCAGGAGTAATTGTTTTGAAAACAGCTCCTCCCCATCCGAGAGAGAATGCCTTATCGATGCTTGCAATTTTCGCTGTCGGTGGTGCAGAAGCTAAAATAAACGGATTTTCAAAATCAATATCCAAAACTTTTGTTTTTAGTGTTGTCATTATATTTTCCATAAGTGTTATCTTAATTTGTTTAGTTATTTTTTATAGTTTTTTTATAAAAGTCTATCATTTTTTATATTTTATAAATTATATTTTATATTACAAAAAGGCGGATTGAATCTTCTCAAAGAACTTTATACCGGTAATTTCCAAATTTTTCTTGCTTTTATGTGGATACAACTAATCCCTCTTAACCTCGGCGCCTTGATTTTCATCAAACATTGCATAGCCGGAGGCGGGTATAAGCGATCGGTTTGATTTTGCTTAGTCAAGATAATGCTTCATAGTTTTAAAATATGCAAAGTATGAAGTATCTTAATCTATTCAAACATTGCTCTTATACCAATCTTTCGGCTTAATAACTTTTACTTTATCTCCCCAAGTGTATAGATGCCAATCCATTTCACGTCTGCCACCGATTATTTTTCGGTAATGAATACTCACTTGTATGACATAAAGAATATCCAGCGATCGGACTATTTTCTAAAGTCACTATTTAAAAACACGCTCCTTCTTTCCACTGGCCACCGCATTGTTGGCAAGTATCATAATCTAAGTATTTTATATTTTCAGGACATTTATAGCAATTGTATTCTGATAAATATCGTTTTCCTTTACAAACACTCTCACATTTCCACTCATTATATTGCAGATTGACAGCTTCCGAAGTATCGCAACTCCAACAGTGTCCGACAGTATCCATAAGTGGTGTATCTTGCGAGCATTTCAAAATACTCGGGGGATTTCCGCCGGCTGTATTCAAAATTTCTCTGTTTTTACAAACAGTATTGCACTCTTTTACTTTATCGAAATTACATTCGGTATCGACAATTATATGCTCTTTGGTATCACAAGCATAGCATATATTATTCCAAGATTTAATCGGTTTGTCGGGAGGACATATGTTATCATCTCCATAAGGTTTATTATCATATTTTTCCCATGCATTCTTCAATGGCTTTTGCCCTTTAATTAAGCAATTTCCGTCTTTGTCCACATAACGATTGAGGCAAACATCACAATTTTGGATATCCGCATCCGTAACATATTCCCAAGTCGTATCGCAAGAATAACAACTTCCCACCTTATCGCGTAACGGTGCATCTTTCGGACACTCTTTTAGTGCACAATTTGCCGTACTTGGATTTGATCCTAAATTTTCTAAATTATAAGTTCTGTTTGGGCAATATTCTTCGCACATAGACCAATAACCAACCTCAAAACTCTGTAAATCATCGCAGTTATGGCAATGAGTTGATGTTTCAAACACACAATTTTTTCGTTTTGTTTCGGGTAAATCTTCAGGATTGTAGCATTTTTCCATATACCAAACACCTTTGCATTGAACGCATGCGCTATGTGACAAATATTCTTTATTGTTCGGACATTTATAACTCCAAAATCCTTCTAAATATCTTTTATTTAAGCAATACATTGCATTTGTTTCTTGATTAAAATTCAAATCTATAGGTGTTTCTTCATCACAACGCCAACACATGAAGAATCTATCCATTAACGGTCTGTTTTGCGGACATTTTAAAACGCTGTAACTCTCAACAACATCTGTGCCATGTATCATACGGTTAGGGCAAAAATGATCGTATTTTTCTCCAAAATGACTTTCTGACACAGCAACAGCTTCTGTAGTATCACAAGAATAACATTTATCAAAACTTCCTTTAAAGAAACCTTTTTCTTCGCATTTTGACATATCAACAGCCGTATCTTTATATATTGATAAAGCCGTCTTTTCATCCAAATCACAAGAAGCATATCTTCCTTGACGTATGGAAACACGATTTGGACAATGTTTCAGACAGTTATCCGGGGTTCCGACTTTTAAAGAATAAGGGGTGTCACAATTAAAACACTCGCCCTTTACCATAAATTCACAATCATCTGCCCAGACGCTTTTTCCGGCAAGAAGAAAGCACAATATCAACAATATTCTCTTTAACTTTGTTTCTTCACTTATAATTATTTTCAAAATATTGTTGCCATTTAAAAATAAATTCATTTCAATTCTCCCGTTTAATGCAAAGTTATCCTAAAAAATACAAAAGTGCAATACTGAATATTTTTTTGACTTATTTGTTTATGGTGGGCACAAAAGGATTTGCTTTGTTTCACTTTAGTGCTGCGTCTGCATGTTATAGCGCCGGCATAACTCCTTAACTTCGTCAACATCTGAAGGCTTCCTGACCATGTGAATTTTCACTGTTTTCATTGCATTTCCTTTCGTTTGATACAATGAATGCTTGGATTTCAGCAGAAGTCCAGTGAAATAGAAGAAAAATTTAAATAATATTGTAAATTATAAAACTTTTGATTAGAATGAAACGACATTCTGTTAAAATGAGGAGCTTCACATGGACGCAGGAAAAAGAAATATAAGGCACACGGGGGTGTGCCGGTGCCGTAAGGCATAGCCGACGCAGCGGCGCAGATTTTTTATCAAAAAATCAAGCCAATCTCGTCGCCCCGACTAACTGTTAATACCTACCCTTTGCGGTGGGTATTTTTTTATGCCGTAAAAGCCCCGTATAAACCTAACATAATTTCAATATTAAATTTCCTAATGCTGTCATAATTTGACATTTTCACTTCTTTTGTCGGCGTATCAAAATACCTTTTATATACGGAGTTCTGTTGTGCGTTTCATAAATAATCTTTTTTTCATCTTCCGTACAACCGAGCAATATTTTAATTTCGGAATCTTTTTTCAGCAAGTCAACAATGCACATAACGGCGTCAACTTGCATTCCGCGGCTTCCCAACCACACGTCTATGCCGGCACCATCCATTGAGGATGTATCTCTTAAATAGCCGTAATCAACTTTGTATACAAAGTCGGGAAATTTCGGGTGTACCGTTCCCTTTGGACGGTCAATAATCACTTCCGATTTACTTACCAATTCATCTAATGCTTTCCAAAATTCACTATTATATTCTTTCATTTCTGTATCTCCTTACACGCCTGTCTTAACAATGCCCCTGCCAAATTTAGCTTCGAGTTCGTCCACGAGGTGTGAGAGTTTGTCGTCATGGGGCTTTACTTCCTCAAACAGCGATTGTTGCACTTCGCCGTAGGTTAAATGAGTCAGAGTTACGCCGGTTGAGCGGTAAATTAAATTCGGACGGTAGAGTTGTTTTAAGAGGTTTATAGCCGCCATGCGCACTTCCTGGTCGCCGTTCGTCGGATTGGGCAGTTTCGCCTCAATGGCGAGATATTTGAAGTCCTTCGTGCGGAGCATAACTTCCACCCCTTGGCAAAAGCCGTTCCACCGCCGCAACTTCTGACATGCCTCATGAACGTGCCGATTTAATTCATGCTCCAAATATTCCAAACTCTGCGTGAAGTCCTCAAAACTGCGCGTGACTTGTATGCTCTGCGGGGCGGTGGGCTCATTGTTTACCAAAGATGTGGCAATTCCGGTCAGTTCGCTTTTAAGGTTCAATCCGTTAATTCCAAAGGCTTTTCTGATCCAGCCGTTTTCTTTCTCCACAAAATCTTTAATCGTAAAAATGCCGCTGAACTTCATGTGCTCGCTATTCTTGCGTCCGATACCGCTGACGTCCTCAATCGGCATACTACCCACAATATCCAAGATTTTATCCGGCGGAATAACAAATATTCCATTATTGCTTTTCGCCTTATCGCTCGCTAATTTAGCCAGCGTTTTGGAAGTTCCCAAGCCGATGGAAACGGGAATACCGACCTTATCCCACACAGTTTGGCGAATGTTTTTGATAATATCGGTATAAGTCGAGTGATAAACCTTGTTGAGGCTGGTCAAATCAATAAAAGCTTCATCAACCGAGGTGACTTCGACATCCGGACTGAACGTCTTAATAGTGTCCATCACAACTTTCGAAACCTCGGTATAGCGGTGGTGACGCGCCGGAATACAAATCGCGGTCGGGAAGTTCGGCTTAACCTGGAAATACGGTTGTCCCATTTTAATTCCGAGAGCCTTGGCTTCCTTTGAGCGGGAGACAATAATTCCCTTTGAACCACCGCCGGTCATCACGCACACCGGCTTTCCCTGCAAATCGGGATTATCTTTCCGTTCGCAAGAAACGAAAAAGCAGTCACAATCAACCAATGCTATAACGTGCTGGCGCATTTTACCTCTTCAATGTTCTATTTCTGTTCTATTATTAGCGCGGAAATTTTCGGAGTCAATAAATTTGGTGTGATAATCCCACTTATAATTAAGGTTACATTTACCGGTATCTCTTTTCTGATTTGCTCAAGAGTGGCGAGGATATGGGATACGAACTTGGGTGGGTCAGAGGCTAATAAAATCAGGGCGAAATGGTCTGAGTGAGCTCAAACCAAAAGTATCTATTTTGGTGTAGCGGGCGGTATCTTTTCAAAAATCATCAAATGTGACATCTTGATCGCATCAAACGAATCTTTTGCAAGCACCCCCAAACATTGGGCTTTCTCGCTCCCTTTAAAACAGAAAAAAAGAGGAAGTATATCTTTCCTCTTTTTTATATGGTGGTGAATTGAGATTGGAATGGCAATTACGGATACTTTAAAGCAAAAAGTATCTGTTATCAAAAACACTTCTAGACCATATTTTACTTATATTTCAAGGTATGGCGCTAGTTCGCCTTTTGTAATGAATGAAGGCATTTAATGCAAAAAGAATATCCCGCGACCGGAATTCAAAAATGTTGCATTTTAAAATTTGCAATATTATTCATAAAAATTGACAATATAAATTGAAAATATTACAAATAAAATCAATAAGTTAATCGTTGCAAAATGGTCTGGACAGTGCTATAAAAAGATGAATGTTTTTTTCAATTTTAAGTAATAAAATATAAAATTTTTATCGTAAAAATTGAACTAACTATTTGAAATTGTGTGTTTTTTCGTATGCTGGTGGATAGGATATTAAAAGGCGAAATCGGATAACTTTTGCGCCGGTTTGTGAATTATTCTAACCATTGGTATCTCTAATTGTCCGGACCATTACCCATATCTGGCCACCTCTTTTCTCGTATCGCAACCTGGGTTTCATTACAAAAATAAGAAATGGCGACCAGACTAATTTAAGAAAAATGTGTATATTAAAATCGAATTTATTTAGAATTTTGTGTATAATTTATCAAAATAATTCTTGAATTTTGTGTATTTTTATGTTAAATATAGCTTATAAAATGTGTATAATATATTTAAGGAACAGCGAATGTATCGTAAAGCAGAGAAAATATTGCAAGCTTGGAAGGCTAATCCGAAAAAAAAGGCCTTATTGATAACCGGTCAAAGGCAGGCCGGTAAAACTTATATCGTACGTGAGTTCGGTAAAGCTAATTATAAACACTATGTAGAAATTAACTTCATTACAACACCTTCTGCCAAAGATATCTTCTCCGGTGATCTAAACGCCGATACTTTAATCATGAATTTAACAGCATTCATCGGAAAGTCATTGGAAAAAGGGAAAACCTTGATATTCCTTGATGAAATACAGGAATGTCCTAATGCAAGAACAGCCATTAAGTTTTTGGTTGATGATGGTCGATTTGATTACATAGAATCAGGCTCATTATTAGGCGTTCAATATAAGCAAGTTCCATCTTATCCTGTGGGGTATGAAGAAATATACCAGATGTATCCGATGGATTTTGAAGAATTTTGTATTGCCAATGGAGTTCAATCATCAACGCTTGATTATTTGCATGAATGTTATGAAAAACAGACGCCGATAACGGATTCCATTCATCAAACCATGTCTAATCTATTCAAGTATTACATTGTTGTCGGCGGTATGCCTGATGTGGTCAAAAGATTTATAAACACACATGATATAGGACAAGTCGTAAATGTTCAACGAGATATTATTGCCCAATATCGACAGGATATAAGCAAATATTCTACCACCGGCAAAAATATGATTAACAATATATTTGATAATATACCATCACAGCTGGATGATAAAAATCGCCGATTTATGCTCTCATCAGTTCAAAAGAACGCCAGACTTCGTGATTATGAGAATTCTTTTGTTTGGCTTTCAGATGCCGGCGTTGCTCTGCCTTGTTATAATCTGACAGAGCCAAAAATCCCGCTTAAAATTAACGAACAAAGCCGTTTGTTCAAGCTTTATATGAGTGATGTCGGCTTACTATGCGCAATGAGCCTGGAAAATATACAATTTGAGATACTACAGGGTAATTTATCTATAAATATGGGTGGAATATTAGAAAATGCCTTTGCCGAACTTTTAAAAGCCAATGGTTTTGCATTGCGGTATCTTAATAAAAAGAATATAGGAGAGCTGGACTTTGTGGTTCAGCAAAATGATGAAGTTATGCCGATTGAAATTAAATCAGGTAAAGATTATAAAACACATGCCGCACTTAATAATGCCTTAAAAGTTAAAGAATGGAACCTCAAAAAAGGTATTGTATTTTGTATGGACAATATCCAAAAAACCGAGAGAATAACCTATCTTCCTTGGTATTTAGTGATGTTTCTGAAACAAAATAATCATGATGAATCAATGATTGTAAATGTGGATTTAAGTGGATTATGATATCTAAGTCTGCCAGACCATTTTTTATTGTCCAACCACCACTTTCACTGTATCGCAACCCTACTTTCATTACAAAAAGAAGAATTGATGACCAGACTAATTGAAAGACTTATTCCCAAAGGTGTCGAATTCGACACCTTTGGAAGCATATAAATAAAAAGCCATCATAAATGTATGATGGCTTATTTGGTTTACTCTTCAACAGGAATAAAATCCATCAGATCTCCATTACATTCTGGATAATTAGGACACATTATCATTTCTAATTCATCCAACTCGGATTGTTTGTATTCATCTTTTGTTTTAATAACTTTAACATCCTTAAACAAAAAATGCTTTCCGCAATGTAGACATTCGACCATTGTATCATCAGAAAAACCTAATCCAGCCTTTCTTTGATCATCAATAGCTTTTTCTCTCATTTTTCCTTCTAGTAATAAATATTCATCAGCATTTATTGTTGTACTTTCCTCAAAAAAATTACTGACGGTTTCTTCAAATAATCTTTTTCTCTTTTCCAACTCTATAGATGAAGTATTTATTAAATCACTCCAACTACTGAAACCCATAAGTTTAGAAACTATGTGTTGTGCTTTCATAAGAGTGCAATCTTTTATTTCCGTAGAATCTAAAATAGAACGAAAGTCAACGGGAAAATTAACCCATTCATCATTTCGAATATCTTTTAATAAATTTTTTGATAATGTTTTAAAATATTGAATATTTGGCATTTTTATACCTTTCAGTTGTATCTATGTTTATTACCTGTATAAAAAATGCGTTCGTAATCTTTTTTGATAATAAACACAGAAAGGTTTAAATACCAAGTGTTGGATGACAAAGTCTTCGCACGAACGAACTAGCGTTCCAACAAGCTATATAAGATATTTAGTTCAAATTTGAATAAAATGCAAGAAATAATTTAATTTTCTTCTATTTCACTGGACTTCTTCGTTTTTTCAAGCATTCATTGTATCAAACGAAAGGAAATACAATGAAAACAGTGAAAATTTACATGGTCCGGAAGCCCTCAGATATCGACGAAGTTAAGGAGTTATGCCAGCGCTATAACAATCAAGCCGAAGAAGTAACAGTTGCAGAAACGGTCAACTTGCCTCCGGTCTGGTATGATGCAGTGTGCCGAGCGCCGCTCGACGATTACATCTTTTTATCCGGCAAAGGTGGCTACGACGACGAAAACCACCGCCAAGTGGTTGCCTTACAATGCCCCGGCAAACCAACACTTTACGTTGACCCATCCGGATCCTCCTACTGCCGATACATGGGAGTTGAATTATGAAAATGCGTAAATATGAGGATATTAAGCCCAGCAACCGGACAAACTTTGTGATGGTTTATTATCACGCCAGCAGAACCTTAACTCAAATCGAAACCTTACTAAAAAAGGCCTATGGCAACCCTCTACCTGTCAGACCTCGCGACCGCCTCAACCGCCTGCAATTCAAACTCGAACAAATGGCCGCCCGATATAAACAGTGCCAAAATGAGCTTCATATTCAGTATCAAAAACAGAAAGAAAAATAGTTATTGTTTTTTTAAGATTCCTTGTTTATAGTTAATTTCGTTAGGACAGCCCAAGTCCTGACAGGACATTGACAGTCTAATCGCTATGGGCAAAACATAACTTTTGTGTTACGTTGTAATATAAAAGACGATTGCCATATTGGGCATCTCACCGTAACGGGTGGATGCCAGTGAATAAGGCATATACCCAATAGCTGGGCTACTTATCATAGCGATTGTAGTGTCAACGTCCACCCACCTTACGAGGTGGGTGAATTTGTTTGGGCTGATTGGTAATTCAGTTTGAGCATATGCGCGTTTTTCGGCCACCGCGACACCCCGATGTCATCTTCAATAGAAAACCATTTATCGGAAGTTGTCAGAGGTTTAATTATAAATCATGATGTAACTGAATTTTGGCTTTGTGAACAAGGCACTTTTGATTGTTTGTCGCGCCTTGTAATGAAGGAACTAAAAAAAGAATTTGATAATATTACCCTTTGCCTGTTCCCGGCATATTACCCCAATAATGCTAAACTTGATTGGATGTACGACAACGACTACGATTTAATGTATCCGGATGAAGTGGCAAAGGCACCACCTCAAGTTGCCATTTTACGTCGCAACGAATATATTGCTAAAAATGCCGATTATATTGTTTGCTACATAAACCGTAAATCAGGCGGCGCCTATAGAGCAGTTGAAATTGCGAGAAAATATGATAAAAAAGTAATCAACCTCGCCGAGTATATTTAATTCAAGCCTTACAACTTCAAATACTCTAAAAACGCCTGACAACCTTCGTAAATATCCCAATAGCTCTCGTCAAAATTGCCGGTGTACCATGGGTCGCGAATATTGCGCGGATTATTCGTATAATCAAGCAAGCGGTGGATTTTGTTTTCCGTATCTGGACCGACGAGCGATTGAATGTCCTCAATGTTGCTGTCATCCATCGCCAAAATATAGTCATAATATGCATAATCGTGCGGACGAATGCGGCGCGAATAATGCTCCTCAAACGGCACATGCATGGATTTCAACATCTCGCGCGTGCCATGATGAATGCCGGCATGACACATCTCGTTGTAACTTTCTGTCGCGGCAGAATCAATTTCAAACTGCTCAGCCAAACCGCGCTCCTCAACCATCTGCTTAAACACAAACTGTGCCATCGGCGACCGACAAATATTTCCAAGACATACAAACAAAACTTTAATCATTTTTGCTCCTGTTTTTAAGGCCCTTAAATTAAACTAACTTTTCTTAATAATCTATTTAGGATATATTCTCTGAATCAATATATTATTTGCATTTTATAATATAAGCATTTAAAACAAATGCTGAGACAAAATAAATGTTAATTATTTTGAATTTTAATTACTATTTAATTAAAATCGGTTTACATTTTTGTTGGAATATTTTATTTTCACTATAGACTGGGGAAGTTTTTAAAGAAACGAAATAATATAATAGGATTTTGCTAATGAAAAATTGTTTAGTGCTGGTTCAGTATAGAGGGGATGACAAAAAAGGTAATACCTATAATGATTTTATAGGTAAATTTTACCACTTTCCCGGAAATGAAAATAAATCGTATCTCAAACAATTTGATAAGTTGCCTATTGAATTTATATATTATGAACCCACTAAAAATGGAGGAAAAGGAGAATATTTTGGTTATGGTAAAATAACAAAAAATCCTTTTCTTGATAAGAGAGAAGATGGATACTATTTTGTTGAAATAGACGAATATAAACCTTTTGGGAAACCAGTACCGTACAAAAAAATTGATGGCTCACATTGGGAAGCTGATAATCCAAGCTACAATGCCCAGAATTCTGTCAGACAAATTTCCGACAGTATACTTGAAGAAATCTGTCTTGAAGGCGAAATACAACTTAATTTTCAAGTAGATTCTCACTTAATAGAAGTATTAGGAGAACAATTAATTGGTTCAGAAAAAGTGGGAATACTTGAACTAATTAAAAATGCATATGATGCTGGAGCCTCAGAATGTAATGTATATATTGAAAATTCTAAATCATTACCAGATTTGGAAGGAAATAATAAGTATAAATTTACAGAATATGAAGGCCCTGTAATTGTTATAGAAGATAATGGCTCTGGTATGACCAAAGATATAATTGAAAATGGTTGGCTTCGCCCCGCATCTACGATAAAAACAAATGTTAAAGAAAAAATCAAAAAAGAACGAGAAGATGCTATTAAAAGAGGAACTCTAGGAAACTATGATGCTCTAATAAAAGGCCTTAAAGATGCAAATAATGGCAGAATTCCACTAGGAGAAAAAGGAGTCGGAAGATTTGCAACACACCGGCTTGGTCGATATTTAACAATAAAAACAAAAGTTGAATCATTGGATTATGAATATGTTCTTAATGTTGACTGGGATGAATTCGATCAAATTAATGATATACATACAAATATTGATGCCATCGGTATTAACATAAAAAGACAATCACCATCAAGGGATTATGGTCCTCAAAACAGTGGTACCCAGGTAATTATATACGGAGGAAGAGACGGTTATTCCTGGACAGAAGAAAAAATCAGAGACTTAAATGATTCTATTGTACAGTTAAATTCTCCACATCCAAATCCTAATTGTGATAATTCACCATTTTCAGCAAAACTAATTGTTCCTCAAGTACCAGATTTAACAAATGATGATATCGTATCTACTTTTACTCCATCATTTGAGTTTACCGGAATCGTTGATTCTTCCGGCATGTTAGATTATGATCTCTATTTTAATTCTCATCCATCGCTCCCTATTCCTTCAGAAAAAAGGAGTGACAAAATTAATATTCGAGATATTTATGATAAATTAAACAATACTAAAGATTTAAAATGTGGTGACTATTACATACACATAAAAATATGGTATAGGAAAGCTCCATGGATTGATGGGCCTGATGCTAAAAGATTTAGGGATTATCTTGAGAAATACGGTGGAATATCTATTTATAGAGATTCAATAAACATTTTCCCGGCAGAATGGGGAGCTCAAAATGATTGGCTAGATTTATCGAAAGCGCATATAAAGCAGGGTTGGAGAATATCATATTATGATATGCTTGGAAATATTGAGATTAGTCAAGATAAAAATATTTTTATAACGGATAAGACCAATCGTGAAGGATTAGTTGAAAATGAAGCATACCGAGATTTGAAATACTCTGTAGAAGCGATAATTAACACAATCATTTTGAATGCATGGGTTGAAAAACGTGATTTATATACAAATTTAACGAAAGAAATTATTCGTTCGCCAAAAGAACTAAAGGAATATACTAAAAAAATTATTAGCGTTAATGATAGAATCCAAGAAAAATACCCTGTTGAAGAAGATCCATATGAAATATTAGATATTTTAGGGAAATCCCCAGAAGAAAAGAAAATAGGTCTAGTTAATTTATCAAAGTCCTTAAAAGATTTGAAGGAAAGTATAGAAGTTATGGAAGAAGTCCAAGATATGTTGACGGAGCAAGCAGGATTTGGTCTGGCTATTGCGTCTTCTTTACATGAAATAAACAAGATTACTTCCAATTTTTATAATGGTATTAGTACAATTTTGAAGTCTGAAAGTTATGATAAGCAAAAATTAGAAAGTCTTTCAGATGCATCGTTATCGTTAAAATCTGAACTAAAACGTCTTGGGCCACTAAGAGCTATAAAAGCTGAAAAGCGTAAAAGATTTAATATTATTGAGCCTATAAATTATATGCTCAGTGTTCAGGAAAGAGAATTAAAGAAAAATGGCGTAAATGTTGAGATTCAAGGGGAAACAGATGGTTTTGATATTTATGCAAGATATGGTGCAGTCATACAGATATTTACCAACTTAATGTCAAATTCTATATATTGGTTAAATTCAAAAGAAGCAAATAGCAAAAAAGTTATTATAAAAATTGATAATGAGCACAAGACAATAATATTTGCAGATGATGGTCCTGGTATTCATGCATCCATATTACCGCATCTTTTCAAACCTGGTTATAGTATGAAAATTCCGCGTAGTGGTCTGGGATTATATATATCACAATATTATGTGAATGAAATGAAGGGTGCTATTAACAATATAAACAATGACAAATATAGAATTGAGAATATGCATGGCGCACAATTTTTAATAGATTTATCGAAAACACCGAGGGAATGTAATGGGTAGAATAATAAATAGAGAAAAACATATTTATATTGTAGATGATGCATTTATAAATCCTGCTCAATCAATAAAAAAAGATAGTGATAAAATTTTTTATAATAGTGAGATACAAGAATTTATAAATATGCCAGATGAAATATGGACTGATGTTATTGTTAAAAATTTATGTTCTTCATTAATTTCATATGGCTGGCTTGTATATGGTTTTTCTCATCCAAGTCATTTCCTCGAAAATTTGGAAAATGATTCTTCAATGTGTCCTGCAATTATAATCTATGATTGGGATTATGCTGGTTCAAGCACTGAAAATTCAAGTATATTAAAAGAAATTCTATCCAAATATCCTGTATATATTTTTGTGTACACAGGGAGCGATAAAATAAAAGAAATAACTGATTTAATACAATCTGATGAATTTCATTTATATGAACGTAGAATATCTCCGTTAGAAAAAATAATTAACGGAGAATCCTCTGTCAACAGTCTTACTACTGAATTAAACAACTTAATTCAAAATGATTTTTCATTTATATTCGGAAGTAATATGCGTAAAATTTTATTAAATGGAATTGACAAAACTCTATCAAATTTTTCAAATATGAATATTAATGATGTATTGAAATTACTAAATGGTGAACAAAATGAAAGTTTAAGCAAAGAAATAAAACGCGTGATTGCTGATAAAATTACTAGTTATATAAAAATGTCAAAAGATGTAGATGATATCATAAAAGAGTTTAATTCTGATATTAAAATAATAAATGAAATAAAAAATATTTTGAGTAGTAAAATTGAAAACAATATTATATCGGCAGAATTGACAATAGATAATAGTAGTGAAACAGAAGAAGAGAGCGCTAGCAATGATACTAAAGCATTAATGAGAGAACTTTGGGCATATAGATTATATAATAATCCGACTGATAATGTAGTAAGAACAGGAGATATAATAAGAAAAAAGGGGAGTGATAATTATAATAACCTATATTTAATTATTACAGACAATTGTTCATTAACAAGATTTAAAAGTAAAACGGCTGGATTACTTAATACAATTGAATTAAAGCCGTTAAACTTATTTTCTCAAGATGAAATAAAAGCAAAAAATATTACATCATTAACAAATACAACAGGTTTTTCTAAAACATATGGAAGACCTCTGCTATTGCCGTATATTAATCTAAATAAAGAATATGTAGATTATATATTGTATATGCAAAATCACAAATGCATCCAAGTAAATGTAGAGGAGTATAATGAAAGAGAGCCTCTTTTATATGGTGATAAATTTGATTATGAAATTGTTTGCTCCATAAGTTCTGAATTTTTACATCCTCTAATCGGAACCATAATAAATAATTTATATGGTTGGGGATGCGAAGACTATTCACAAATTGTTCAAAAAGACATAGAAGCTAGATGTAGTCATATAACAAAAATGGAGGCTACGGATGCGTAAATATAATTGTATAGATTTATTCTCCGGTTGTGGTGGTTTATCAGAAGGTTTAAAACAGGCTGGCTTTAAAATTGTGGCAGCAATAGAAATTGTTCCAGATGCAATAAAAGCATATAAATTAAATCATAAGCGAACAAAAGTAATTGCTAAGGATATAAGAAAAGTTAGTTGTGAAGAGGTTAAAAAACTTTTAAAAGGAGAACCCCTTCACATGCTGGCAGGCTGTCCCCCTTGTCAAGGTTTCTCTTCTATAAGAAGATTAAACCGCAAAAAAAGTGTTAAAGATGATAGGAATAGTCTAGTTTTAGAGTATTTAAGATTTGTTAGAGAATTAAAACCTTTAACAATTATGATGGAAAATGTACCAGGATTAAAAGACTATTATTTATTTAAGCAAGTTATTAATGAACTTGAAAGAATAGGTTATAAAATAGAAGTAAAAGTAGTAAATGTAAAAAATTATAATGTTCCTCAAAACAGAAGAAGATTAATAATGGTAGGTTCACTATTAGATGAAATTCATATAGCAAAAGGCAATGATGAGAAAGTAACAGTCAGGGATATTATTGGAAAGTTACCTGAACCAGAAAAAGCCATTGATCCATTACAAAAAATAGTAGCAAAACATACTGCAGAAGTTAGTCGTCGTATTAAATTAACTCCTAAAGATGGTGGTAGTTGGAAGGATTTACCTGCAGAATATACACTTGAATGTCATAAAAAGAAAAATATAGGATTTAATGATGTTTATGGCCGGCTCAGATGGGACGATTATTCAACAACAATTACGGGTGGTTGTTTAAATCCATCAAAAGGAAGGTTCCTTCACCCAGAACAAGATAGAGTTATTACTCCAAGAGAAGCGGCCCTTTTACAGTCTTTTCCAGAAGACTATCAATTTCCATTGGATATACCCAAACAGGCACTTGCATTGTTGATTGGAAATGCTTTGCCACCTAAATTCAGTTATTATCAGTCAAAAAATATTAAGGAACACCTTGATAAATATTTGAAGAAACTGCCAGATTAAGTTTTATCAAATTACTAGTTGATACTATTTTAATTATAGTCTATTTTATATTTTAAAAGACTAAATAGCGCACTGGTATCTATGCCGCTTTCTTATACAGATATTGTTGGAAGGTGCAGAACATTGAGCGGATTTCATCCGGTTTGCCTAGTTCCTGCAAGGCATTCATCGGCGAGCCATATTTCAAGTTGACCAGTTTACCAATTCTCTCGTCATCAAGCTCTGAAATACCTTCCTTAACATACTGCTGCAATACAAATTCAATAAAGGCGAACTGTCTTGCCGCATAGTTATCCATAACATAAAACTTGCATTGGTCCGCTCTTTCGCTTCTTGTCATCATATCATTGCAGAATTCCGCTAAGAAGCTTAAAACATCAAACACATCATTATTTTCGGCATTTAAAGCTTTCTGAATATACTTAAATGTTTCTCGGTTGTAGCCGCGTTCGGCAAAACGTTTGAGCAATGTCTTTCTGGTTATCGGGTCAAGCCATACTTGGCGCAATTCTTCTTCCGTCTTAAAGAAGTTTGGCATTTGACCGACCAGTCTTTCAATAAATTCTTTGGCACCGATAGGTTTGCCTAAGTCCTTATCATAAAATGTGGTGCCGTCATCAAAAATTTTAACTTCGCGACCTTTGCCTAATTTAATTTTAGTAATTTTCTTCGGTTCCGGAGTTTCGCCACCATTTCCATTACCGCCATTTCCGCCGTTACCTCCTTGACCGCCTTTGCCACCATTGCCACCACTAGGCTTTCCCGTATATTCTGTCGGGCCGTCCCATTCTTTATCTTCAAAATTATGTGATGCTCCGACAAAGTCATAAATTGTGAAATAATCCTTGTCTTCGCAAACTCTGGTTCCTCTACCGATAATCTGCTTAAATTCAATCATTGAGTTCACCGGCCGGAGCAAAACGATATTTTTCACCTGAATAGCATCAACACCGGTCGAAAGCTTTTGTGATGTGGTTAAAATGGTCGGGATAGTTTTGGACGTATCTTGGAACTGCCGCAAAAACATTTCTCCACGTGCGCCGTCATCTGCAGTCACACGCACACAATAGTTTGGGTTAGTGCTTGCGGTTTTATATTGGTTTATCATATCTCTGATTAAACCGGCGTGCGTTTGTGTGGCGCAAAAGACAAGTGTTTTATCGTTTTGATTGATTTCATCCATAAACTTTTTAACCCGCTCAAGCTCCTTATCAACAATAAATACCTCATTGCCCTTATAAGTTTTTTCCGGGTCAATTTCCCCATCAACGTCATCAGAGGCATTATACTGATATTCGTCAAAGTTTGTGCTTAGGTTTCTAACCCTAAACGGTGTTAAAAAGCCGTCATTTATACCTTGTTTAAGCGAATATGTATAAACCGGCTCACCAAAATATTTATAAGTATCCACATTATCTTTGCGTTTTGGCGTAGCTGTTAAACCTAAGTGAACAGCGCAATCAAAATAGTTCAAAATCTCGCGCCAGTTGCTTTCATCATTAGCCCCACCGCGGTGGCATTCATCAATAATGACTAAGTCAAAAAAGTCCTTCGGATATTGCCCAAAATATGGCTTTTCGCCACTCATAAAGGTTTGGAAAATGGTGAAGAATATGCTTTGCGCATCCGGTACTCTGCCATTTTTCTTAATATCTGCCGGCGTAATTCGGGCAAGTGAATTGAGCGGAAAAGCCTGAAAAGCGTTAAAAGCTTGGTCGGCTAATATATTTCTATCAGCTAAAAACAGCACGCGAGGCAAGCGGTCGCCGATGTTTTTAATGTTCCACTTTGCCTGCATCAGTTTCCACACAATTTGGAAAGCAATACAAGTTTTGCCGGTTCCGGTAGCAAGGGTTAGTAAAATTCTTGGCTTTCCTTCGCTCAATGCTTTTATCGTAGCGTTGATAGCATTTTCCTGATAATAGCGCAATTCAAACTGACCGTCGGTTTTTGATGGAATAGCAGAAAGCAGATTAAATATCTTGTTGTCTTGGCTGTATGTCATCTGCCAGAGTTCTTCCGGAGATGGATAGGCTGTAACTTGCTGTTCCTTGCCGGTTTCCATATCTATTTGATAGATTTCTGCGCCATTGGTGGCATAGGTAAAGCGAATATTTAAGAGTTCAGCATATTGTTTGGCTTGCGCCACACCATCGGTATAAGAGCGAGAAGACTTTTTAGCTTCTACCACCGCTAATTTAACATTTTTGTAGATAAGAACGTAATCTGCGCTCAGCTTCGGTGCACGAGCATTCATACCGATAATTTTACCTTTAGAGATAGGATATTCCCGACGAACGATTACATTGTCGCCGGTTTTCCAACCGCACTCTATCAACTTCGGGTTTATCAGTTCTTCTCTGGTATCAGCTTCAGAAACCATCACAGTTCTCCTCTAAATGCTTTTTGCAATATAGATTGTTTTAGTTCATCACATTCTTTGATTTTTTGCGTGTAAATTTGCTCAAGTTGTTTGGTCTGTTCTTGTAGCACATCAAGTTTTTCAACAATTTTTTGTTGTTCACTTTGCAATGGAAAAGAAATTATAATCTCATGTATATAATTTCTGTTAAGTGTTGGTACACCAGCACCAGAACTATATTCTGCTAAATTCAGTGATTTTAGATAATAAAAAATGTATTTAGGAACGTTATCCTTAAAATCTTTTACATACAAAGTTGTATTTAATGGCCAAGAATTCTCATCAACATAATGAACGCTTCCTATAGTTCCACTTCGACCAGTAACAACGACAGGACGTTTTATTTTATATGTGTCTATAAAATCGGTTATTCCATTAGAACTAACTAAAGGATATTGCCCTTTTTTTCTATCCTGTTTAGGTAAATCAAACCCTCTTTGTAATACAAAATAATTGTCTAATCTACCTGTAGTCCAATTTGCTTTTTTATCATTACACAGTGAATAAAGCGTGCTTTCAAACAGCTCTTTTGCATTTGTAAGGTTTTGCTCGGCGTTGGCTTTTACTTTATCTATCGCCTCAAAGGCTTTATCCAACTTCGCCACAATCCTCTCTTGCTCTGGTAATGGAGGTAATTTAAATTTAACTTTTTTAATTAAATCACTGCTTATATTTTGAACAATAGCCCCTGTTGCAAGTGCATCATATTGCTCTCTTATATAATTTGAAGACAACAGATAATAAAAGTAGTCCGCATTAACCAAATTTTTGTTCAATCTTAATACAAACCAGCCATCGTGAATAAAGCCATCAATCTTTAATATATAAGGTTTACCATAAGACATAGAATTGCTTATTATAAAATCTCCAACTTTTACAGCTCTTGATTTTTTAGCACCTTCTATTGTAATCTTTTGTGCTGTATTTGTTACATACTTTCCTGAACAATCCCCGATCTTAATCCAATTAACACCACTATTATCAGAAGTAACAAAATTTTTTATGGGACGAGGTGAACTACCACGTTCTACGATACACACGTCATTTATTGTCTTTTCTTCCCATTTTTCAAGAGTATTATTTGAGCGCATCAGCAATTTCCTCTTCTGTGATTATATCTTCTGCATGTTCTTTGAATATTGGGTGATCTTTGGACGACACATATTTTGCATGTTCATTATGATAGGAAATATACCAAAGTATTTTCTGCCTTATCTTTAAATTATCTTTAGCTTCATTTAGTTTTGATAACAGTATAGGTTTGGCTATTATCAATATAGCAGGTTCTGTAAAATGGTAATTATTAACGTAGTAAAATCCATCATTATCCTTTAATGTAAGTGGCTCATGACGATATTTTATATCAGGATGTAATATAATTCTCGGGTAAATGGCATTGTCTTCTTCTAATGTTACAGCATTGACCAATGCTTTGCCATGAACAAATAAGCCTTTTTCATCTATAAAAAATTCTCCTTTTGTTATAGCTCCTCTTGCAAAATATCCTTTTCGTAAAATTCTTGTTTGCAGATGTCCGGCAAGATGCAATAAAGTAAGCACTTTTCCAGATTCATCTTGTTCATTTTCATCTATTTTTATTGCAAATAATATGTTGTCCGAAAAAATTTTAATGAATAATTGATTCTTAAAACTTTTTTCAAAAGTATCTAAATCATGTAATGCATTATGTACAATATTATTTAAGTTATTTAAGTATTCATCATTCTTATCATTTCCGACTATTTTCTTTGTTCCCAATATATCAATATACGCCACATAATATATTGAAGAATGTTTCTCTTTCAAATCTTTGGCAAAATCTGACGCATCAATAACTTCTTTACGCATTTTGTATTTCATCAGTAGTTTACCTCTCTCAAATTTTCAATCCACAGCTTTATCGCTTCGGCTTGTGCTTTGATAATATTCTTTTCAGAATCAGGGACATTGGCTTGCTTAAGTTCAGACCAACGGTCAATAACGGCTTTCATACCATCTTTTCTTTCTCTGTCCGTCACGTATTGTCCCGATATTATTTTGCTCAGAGTTTCGGCAATTGTCTTATCGCTCATTAAGACAGTTAAAACTGATTCCAGATTGTTTTCCATTACATCAGCTCCTTAATTTTAGCGAGAATTTCGGCACTTTCGGCATCAAGTTGCTCAATTTCTGCAATAATATCTTTGGGCTCACGATAAACAACTTCATCACTCTTATTCGGGTTTTTAACCGACAAATCTAACGTATCCGGATTAACATCTTTTAGGTCAACAAACCAAGAGTTCTCGGTTTCTTTTTGCTCTTTGAAACACTCTAAGAAATCAGCTAAATCATTTTCGTTTAATGGGTTGGTCTTGCCTAAATTCCGGTCAAGGTTTAGCTGATAATACCAAATCTTTTTTGTCGGTTCGCCTTTTTTGAAAAACAGCACCACAGTTTTTACTCCAGCAGAAAATACTTTTGCCGGCAAATCTAATACGGCATATAAATTACAGCTTTCTAATAGCTCTCGTCTGACTTCCGTTGCATCACCATTGCTTAAAAAGGTGTTTTTAATAACCACACCGGCATTACCTCCGGCTTTTAAGTATTTAATAAAATGCTGAATAAACATATAAGCCGTTTCACTGGTCTTTATCGGAAAATTTTGAATGTCAGATTTGCTGGTGGCGGCACCAAACGGCGGATTGGCTAAAATAACATTAAACTGGTCTTTGGTTTGCACCGCCATAATGTTTTCGGAAAGCGTATCTTTGCGGATAATATTCGGCGCTTCAACCCCATGCAAAATCATATTCATAATGGCAATGATATACGGCAACGGCTTAAATTCTTTACCGTAGAGCGTTTTCTTTTGCAGTATTTCTAATTCATCAACGGTTAATTGCTTGCTTTCCTTAAGATAATTAAACGCCTCAACTAAGAATCCGGCAGAACCACAAGCGCCGTCATAAATTTTATCGCCCAGTTTTGGTTGAACAACATTGATAATAGCTCTGATGAGTGGTCTTGGGGTATAATATTCACCGCCGTTGCGCCCGCTGTTACCCATATTTTGAATTTTACCTTCGTAAAGTTCAGAAAGCTCGTGCTTTTCTTCCGAGGTTTGAAAGCGCATTTCTTGCATAATATTGATGACGGTGCGCAAAATATAGCCGTCATTGATTTTGTTTCTTAATTCGCTGAAAATAACCCCGATTTTATATTCCAAAGTGTCGGCGGCCTCCGCTAATTCCTTAAAATGCGCCAAATAAGGCCATAACTTATCTCTGACGAAGTTTACTAAGTCATCCCCAGTCATCGCTTTGTGATAATCAAGCTTGCCATCAGCAGTTTTAGGATACGCCCAACTGCTCCAAGTATAATTCTCATCAATAATCGGGGTATATTTTTTGCCGTTAAGCTCGGCTTCCATTGCCCGATTGTTTTCCAAATCTTCCAGATATTTCAAGAACAACAGCCACGAAGTCTGCTCAATATAATCCATTTCGGTTGAGCAACCGGCATCTTTGTGCAACTCATTATCAATATTCTTAAAACTCTGTTCAAACATAATATAATCCTTTAGTCTTAGTCTCTTTTGATGGTTACATATTTTTGCATTATTTATTCTTAATCCATTCTTCAATTTCTGCTTTTTTGAAACGCCAGAATTTTCCTACACGAAACGCAGGTATCTTTTTCTCTGCCGCCAATTTATAGACAGTCTTTTTAGCAAGTTTTAGGTACTCAGCCACTTCTTCAACGGTTAGAATATCACTCGTCATCATTTTTCTCCATCATATCAAAAGAATGCTGTTATTCTAATAAACACCAAAATATAATGCAAGAAAAATTTCCCTTAAAAGGAACAAAAGGGAATAAAAAGGAAAAAACAATCCCTTCATTCGGTCATTTGTGACATTTTCATTCGGCAAATTGTGGAATTTTTCGCATATTTCTGCACTTTTTCTGCATTATTTACTGGATATAATTTTATTTCCAAGCATTCATTGTGTTGTGTTAACCAGATAGAAAGGATACAAACATGACAACACAAAAGAAAAGCTCAAGAGCTAAAGCCACAACAAAAAAATCGACCTCCAAAGCTAAAGTAGAAATAAAAATAGAACCGGTAGCGCTAGAACACCGCGACAAAACAGCTTTTATGGTTGTGATGCTCAGCCGTCCGGAAGGTGCAACCTTAAAAGAGATGGCCGAGGCCCTTGGATGGAAAGAAAACTCGATACGCGGTGCGATGTCAGCTTATGCTAAAAAGACCGGTGGAACCATCGCCTCCGAAAAGAAAGCTGACATCCGGACTTATTACCTTAAAACCAACGCTTAAATTATCATCCAACAAAAAAGGGGCTTATTATCGGTCCCTATTTTTTTACTTAAAAATCAAGATGACTAACATTTTTAATCAAATATATTTCATTGATTTTCAAAATATTTCATCTAAATTCGGTCATTTGTGGAAATTTATCTCACAGCTCCTTGTTTAAAATATCCTGGCTTTCGGTGAGCATTTTGCGGATATACTCGTCCAAGATTGCGGAGGTTTGGTGTTCGTCGGTTCCGAGTTCGGCGGCGATTAAGGCACCGTAGCGCACCGGGAAGCTCATAAACAAATCTCTCAAAGCCCGACCGAGGTTAAAGGCATAATTGCCGGCACGTTTACGGTCAACCATTTCACCAGTCAACATTCGCAACTTGGCCTTAGCCAACATCGCCCGATAATAAATATCTGCAGTCTTTGCCTGCTGAAAGGTTCCCATATTGCTCATACGAACGCCACCTTGCGCCTCAAACAGCGGGTCCGGTTTGCGTTGTTGTGCCGGATCGGTATTCATAAACCACTCCCGGTTCGCCTCGTCGACATCAATTTTATCATCTCTCGTCTTATGAATACGCCCGGACTTTATCGCCGTCTGCACCGCATTCAGGTTCACCCCGCGAATACGCGCATATTCTCGCATTGATACTAATCTTCCCATAAATTTCCCTTTCAAAACCCTAGGTGACCAGCCGGATTTATAAAATGACCAGCCCGCATTTTAAGGAGTTGTTACAACTATTTGATATTGCATTGTTTTTCAAAGCACCCGACCAGCCGGAATTTTTCTGTTCAGCTAGCGAAACGGCGCGGCTTGCGTCCCCGCATACGAAAAATCGTCAGGAAGGACCCATTGGTTACCACCGCGCCGGCATTGCAAATTTACAGTTCTCGCATTCTTTTGAAGAACTTGTAAATCGTCTCTTTGCTGATATGTAGCGTGCGCGACACACTGTCAATGCTTTCACCTTCCATGATAAGTCGCATGGCCTTTTTAAGTTTCGGTGTATCGGCTCTTTCAAGAAACTCATAAGCCATCAACATCCGAACATTGTCAGTAGATGTGCTTAAATTGGCGCAAAAAAAATCCCCATCAGATTGATCAGAATCTAATGAGGATGTTAAATGTGCGCGGGTTCGCTTTCGTTTGTCCAGTAAGTGCAAGGCATATTGACGCAGGTCATGCACCACTAATGCTTCAGGGGCATCAGGGATTTCGTAAAACTTATACAAATAGTGGCATAGCATGTCCTGCGCAATATCTTCCCGGTCGTCATAGCCGAAGTACGGCGTAGACAACAATTTTTTGATTTGAGCACAGATTGTGATACGGATATACTGCGGAAATCCGTTGAAAATCTCTTTATTCATGATTAATCCCTGATGTTTAAAATTTAAAACAAAAAACGGGGGCGGCTTTTTAAGGCCGTCCCCGGTAGTCCGAATTAAGAGTTCAGGTAGTCACAAATAGTCACGAAAAACGGGAGGTTACTCGAACCTCCCGATCATACCAAGAAATGTATGTATTTTTGCAAAAAGAGTCCAGTGTTATTTTGCCCAGGGCATTTTTCCCAGATTATACAGCTATTATACTGTAAATACGGCAAAAATGTCCACGACTTTTATGTCCCGACAAATCACTTCCGATTATACAGTAAATTGTATGCATTTTTGTTCAAAATGTCTTGTAAAAAATTGTCTATACAAATTAGTTGTTCAAAATTAGAAGTTTCGCGTGCATTTATTCGCACATTATACTTCAAAAATACCCCATTTTTCGGTAAAATGTCCACTATAAAAATGTTCACCACATTTTCATCGCCGATGATACCATAAAACTAATTCAATTTCCGGTAAAATGTCCAGTGCTAAGATGTTCGGAACAACTTCCCGATTATATCACAGAATTACATCGATTTTTGGGAAAATGTCCACGAGTTTTTTGTTCGCAACATCTTTTGCAGATTATACCAGTAAATTACTTCATTTTATGCAAAAATGTCCACGACTTTTTTGTGTACACAATTTCTTCCGATTATATTTGAAATATTGCACATTTTTGGGAAAAATGTAAACATCAAAGATGTCATTACAACTTTCTCCCGATTATACATTAAATTCTAGTCAAATTCGGTGAAAATGTTAAGTACTTTTTTGTTCAGAACATTTTTCCCCAATCATACTGGTATTTATAAACCATTTTGCTGAAAATGTTGCATGTTTTTTTGTTGCAACATTTTTGCTGGTTTTGTTACATCAAAATCATGAACTTCAAATACTTGGGATTAATCATGAATAGATAATAATACCAAGGTTACAAAGCCTACCGCATTATAACCTCTTTTATAATAATTTTTTGAAGATTTGTCGCGCACTTTTTTGTCGCGACATAATAATTGTTAAAAGCCCTATAAATCAGCATTGAAAGCCTCTTTAAAATGTCAAATCGGGAGCAATTTATTCATCGCTCCCGATTATATCCGGTTTTATAACCTAAAAATTCAAAAATGTCTCATACTTTTTTGTCTCCAACATTTTTCCCTTTGAGATAAAAGGAAATTTTTATTAACACCCGATGAAAACGTCGCCACATTTCGGCTCGCCCGTAACCGAATTCCCGACACAAAAATTTCCAAGGAATATGGTTGGCTCGCTTCCATGCAAGCCGTCGTTCCTCCGGTTCCAAAATCATAAACCAGTCTAAGACCACACGTTCCCATGTATCAATTTGTTCCGGGGTTGGGTTAAGTTTGGGTGGTTTACGTTCCATCAACTCCATCTCTTGCTGAGAATAGATAATCTCAAATTGCCAGCCTGAGGCTTTAGGTGGTTGCACTTTTGGCATCATACGATCAACAAATGCCGCAGTCTGCAGGTCTTGTTTGATTTGCTCAACGGTTATCATAACGCACCGCCTTTGCTGAGCTCTTTTGCGTATTCTCGCTTCAAGACCGCAACTTCAAATTCATGCAAGGAAAGCTCGTTATCTTTGCAATACCATTGCCGAACTGCCTTCTGCCAGTCACGCGCAATACATTTCTTGCCATGCTTCCAACCGCGCTCATTGTGCCAACTAATGAAAGCCGGTATGTCGATCGTTATCCCGATTTCATCACAATAACCGGCCACATCTTCTGCCGTCGGCGCTCCGATGTAGCTCAAGTTATCCACAAATGCCGTCTCTCTTTCTCTACAATCCTTATCATTAACCTTATCAGATTCCTTCTCATTCTCCGACTCCTTCTCCTGTTGGCGACCGGTTGACGGAAACTCAATAACTTCGCTGACCGTTCGTTTAGCGTTCGCTTTGCGACGGCTGACCGCGCGTTTGGCATTTTGTGCGTTAATTTCGCAGGTTTGACGCCATTTCTCATTATGATTTGCAATCACTTGTTGAATCGCATCAAATCTTTTTTTATTCAGCTCCGATAATTTTACTGACGTGGCACCGAATAAATTAAATTCACATATCGCGACAATTAAATTTGCAATCTCGCTTTTCTTAAAGTTATGCACAGAAGCAAGGAAGTCTGCCGGATAGATGATAATTGAGGTTTTTCTATTTTCCATCGCCGCCTCCTTTTTTAAGCGTTTGCTTAATACGCTTTAAGCCGGCCACCCATTTACGGGCAAGCTCGGAGCGTTTACCTTCTTCCTCAATGCGCTTTTCAAGTTCGTCCAAAGCCGTCATCTCAAGATTAAGCAGATAGGCAACCGGAATTTTGCGGATTTCCGCAGTAACGTAGTGTTTTTTGTCTCTGTGAAACATGTTATTTCTCCTTTTCTAAAATTCTTGTTTCACTAAGGAACACTCCGCAAAATCGGAAAATCGTTCGGCAAAATTTAAAAAAAATATAAAAAAATTGCCCCGGATATATTCCGAGGCGATAAGCGATTGATTTTCCTAGTCTAAAATCGTGAAGCCGAACTGTTTCACCTGATCCTCCCAAATCGGCGGGATAGTTTTACGCAATAAGTTGCGCAGGTATAATTTCGGCGGTTGATGGCCTTTCAATATCGTGCGTATAATTGTCGGCGAGAGTGAAGTCAAACGCAACAGCCGACCGATATGAGAGGCATCGGTATTTTCTGTGATAGCCAAATCGGCGATACTCATTTTCTTCTGATCCATCATTTTTTGATACTTAAACCCGAGACAAATTCCCTTAATCAGCTCATTATCAAAATGCGGTTCAACCTCTATATTTTCCGGCAAATGAATTTCCGTTCGACCTTTATGCTTTACAAACGGCATCGGCAAAATTGTCTGATGTCCGGTTGTTTTTTGCAACAGATGATCCGGAAGCAGACTTAAACCTAAGTCCGTCCAGTTTATCTCCATGGTTTCGGCATTAACCGTCACACCGGTTATCATCAGGCGCATTAAAAGCAGTTGATGCCTTTCCGAAAGCTTATTAAATACCCGTTCCGGTGAGCGCAAAACTCTTAATAACTCCATTGATTTATTCGGCGCGACTTTCTCAAGCAGACCTTGAAAAACTTTCGGGTCCAAGAACAGTTGTGATACAATTTTTATCATACATTCGTCCATCGCAACCACCGGCACAGATCCGTTGGTGCATTTATGATGTCCGTACATTTTCGCTACCGTTGAGGTGTAATAATAGCGCTTCATTCCATGCGCCTGGCTGGAAGTCGGTGTCATCAAAGAATGACAACACCCGCAAGTTAAAAGACCGCGCATAATCCCGACCTCATTTTTATCATACATACAAGTGCGTTGTTTCTTCGGCTTTTCTGCCACCACATTTTGTGCCGCCTTAAAAATTTCCTCGCTGACAATAGCTTCATGCTGTCCGTCATAAAGAACGTCCTGATGTTTAATCTTGCCCATATAAATCGGGTTTTTAAGCATGCGGTCAATCGAGGCTCTGGCAAAGGTTTTCATGCCAGCTTCTTCCATCAGCTTGGATACGGCAAGCGGCGATTTATACTCCAGATATTTTTCAAACATAAACTTAATCGCTTTGGCTTCATCCGGTTTGATGACCAGCTTGCGTTTAATCGGCTCATAACCGTATGGCACGCAACCACCCATCCAAATACCTTTCTTCTTGGAGGCGGCAACTTTATCGCGGATACGTTCTCCGCTGATTTCACGCTCGAACTGAGCAAAGGACAACAGCATATTTAAGGTCAGTCGACCCATGCTGTCGGCAGTGTTGAAGTTTTGCGTTACCGAAACAAACGAGCAATGATATTTATCAAAAATATCGACCATCTTGGCAAAATCGGTCAGTGAACGGGTAAGTCGGTCAATTTTATAAACCACAATCATATTCACTTTGCCGGCTTCAACATCTTGCAACAAACGTTTAAGTGACGGCCGGTTCATGTTACCACCGCTAAAACCGCCATCATCATAATGCTCTTTAATCAGCACCCAGCCTTGGTGCTTTTGGCTTTTAACATAGTTTTCGCCGGCCTCGCGCTGGGCCTCTAAGGTATTAAACTCTTTTTCCAAGCCTTCGTCCGTTGATTTTCTGGTATAAACCGCACACTTGATTTCTTCCATCGCTATACTCCGAAAAATGCCTGTCCCGAAATTTTGCGCCCGGTAATGGTTCTGGCCACCGCACCGAGCGATTTATAAACCTCACCGTCCATCATAAAACCGCCGTTGACAACGCGCACTTTATAAGTTGCACCTTTGTATTTTTTCACGAGCTCAATACCGGCAACCATTTTATGCTCGCTTAATTCCTTAATTTCCATATTCTCTAACACCCGGCGTGTTTTGTTATCCAGCCCGCCGAAACGCATTTCCTGCAATTTGTTGGTAATGCGCCAGACATAATATTCCTTGCGGGTGGAAGTTGTCGGTATATTAAACAGAGCCTCATAATATTCCTTCAATTCAGGAAATGTGAGCGACGGGATTTTGCGCAAGTCCACATTTAAATCCACCTTAATCATCGGTTTCTCCTTTTGTGTCTTTTTCCTTGTTTTCTTCTATCAGCACCAGAACGGCACTAAATATTAAATTGATTAAATTATCCATTAGTCACCTCTTTGTTACTACCAATGCTTGGAATTTCATTATTATCCAGTAAATTAGATACTTTTCCGCCATTTTCTTGCTCATCAAGCAAAATCATTATCGGAGTTGAGAGAAGTTCAATCAAAGTTTCAAAAGCATTGTCTGTATCCATTGTTTTTTCCTTTCAACAGACAACACTCCGCAAAATCAAAAAATCGTTCGGCATAATTTGAAAAATTTTTTATGCTCACAAAAACAGGGGTTTTGAAACGCGAACAGTTGGGAATAAAAAGCCTTAGTTTTAAGCCGAAAATGGTCGGGTCTGTCCAGACCAAAAGTATCTATTTTGGTATCTTTTTTGGGAAATGGGTAAAAATAAAAAATAGATACGCGACCAGACCAGCGCACAAATGCGCCTATAAATGAGATTGATGAAAAATCGGAAAGTGCCGGAAAATAAGGGATATAGAGGCAATATTTTAAGCTAAAATTGCACCTGAGAATTTAAAACAAAAAAACCTCTTCTTTGCGAAGAGGCTTTTATATGGTGGGTCCTGATGGACTCGAACCAACGACCAGACCGTTATGAGCGGCCTGCTCTAACCAACTGAGCTAAGGACCCATAAACTGAGAGAATAGATAAGCCAAATTTATTTTATAGTCAAGCAAAAATTTTATCGACGTTCAATACTGTTAAAATATTGTACTGTTTCAGATGGCAGTTTGGTGGCAGCTTTATCATCACAAACCACTATCCCATGCGGATGCATCTGCAATGCGCTCACTGTCCATTTATGATTAACTGCTCCTTCAATTGCCTGATAAACTGCCTGAGCTTTATTAGCTCCGAATGCCATGATAATTACCTCTTTAGCATCCATAATCGTTCCAACTCCGACAGTTAAAGCCTGGTGAGGAACATTGGTAACATTATTGCCGAAAAAGCGTGAATTGTCTTTGATGGTTGAAGGGGCCAAAGTTTTAATTCTGGTGCGCGATTGTAACGAAGAAAAAGGTTCGTTAAACGCTATATGCCCGTCGCTGCCGACACCGCCTAAAAACAAATCTATTCCGCCATAAGTCTGAATTGCTCGCTCATAATTTTCACATTCTTTGGCATAATCCTTGGTCAATCCGTTCAAAATATGAATATTTTTAGGGTTAATATCAATATGATCAAAAAAGTTGTGATACATAAAATAGTGATAGCTCTGCGGGTTGGTCGGTTCTAATCCTACATATTCGTCCATATTGAAAGTAACAACATGTTCAAACGAAACTTTTTTATTTTTACACAAACTGATAAGTTCCTGATAAACTCCCAAGGGAGTCGAACCGGTTGGCAAACCTAAAACAAAAGGTTTTTTTGCGGTAGGTTTTGCTCTTTTAATACGATAAGCAATATATCTCGCTACCCAAGTTGAACAATCAGCCGCATTTTCCTTTATTATTACTCGCATCAGATTTTCCCCTTAACAAATTTACCTTTAACAATGGTATAAACTAAATCTAAATCTTTGTCCAGCACAATTATATCCGCGTCATTCCCCGGCACCAGAAGACCGATATTTTTCTGTTTCATAATTTGTGCCGGATTAGTTGAAGTCATTCGCACCGCTTTTTCAATCGGTATTCCCCAGGAAACAAGATTGCGAAAACCATCCAACATTGAAATTGCCGAACCGCTCATCACATTATCTTTCTTGCGATAAAAACATTTATCTAAATATAAATCCGGTGTCATTGATAAATCAGTCTTTGCCGGATAAAGTGCATCGGTAATCATTACTATTTGGCTGAGCGGTTTGCATTTCAATAACAAATTAACCAAATTAGGATTAACATGCACTCCGTCGCCGATAATTTCACATGATAATTCCGAATGTATCAAAGCAGCACCAACAACTCCGGGTTCACGATGGTGCATCGGCCGCATTGCATTAAATAAATGGGTAACATGCATAATATTGGCCTGCATACCTTCCATCATTTGATCATAGGTGGCATCAGTATGTCCGGCTTGCAAAACAATTCCTTTTTTATTGCAATATAATGCCAACTCCCGCATACCTTTTAGTTCCGGAGCCACAGTCATGTTAATTATTTTACCTTGGGCTGCCTTATACAAGCGTTTCATATAAGATAAATCGACTTTAGATAATCCTCCTGCCATCTGAGCACCTATTCTTGCGGGGGATAAAAAAGGACCTTCCAAATGCATACCTAAAATTCCGGCACCTTTTTCATTACCCATAGCTTCAACTATTGCCTTAATGTTTTGTAGAAGTTTAGGTTCAACATCGGTCATACAAGTCGGAATAAACGAAGTAACTCCATAATCAACCAAAGTATCCGACATATGCAAAATTGATTCTTTTTTGCCGTCGTCAGTGCCAAATCCGCCGATTCCGTGAATATGTGTATCAATAAACCCCGGCATTACATGAGCACCGTTAACATCAATAACTTTTACATTGGCGGCAAATTTTTTTTGTTTAAGGCGCTCTTCATTATAAACATCAAATATTTTACCGTTTTTAACATGCACAGCACATCGAGGCATTACCGAAAATCCGGTAAATACGTTGGCATTATGCAGACAAAACTCCGACTGCATCACAAATCTCCTTAATTAAAACTCAATACGTACAATTACACGTCGATTCTTAATTCGGTTCTCCGGAATAGGCTCTCCGTATGGATTCATATTGGGATATGCCGGAGAAATCTCAGCCAAACCGACGGCTTTGAAGCGGTTGATGTCCATATGGTTTGCTATCATTGCTCTAACCACGGCTCCGGCACGAGCTCCCGATAGTTCCCAATTCGACGGCAATTCTTCAGATTCATTGGTATCATCAGTATGGCCTTCAACTACTATACTGTATTTTTTGTATTTGGTTGAATTTAACAGCATGGAAATTTTTTCAATAACAGGGATTGCTTCCGGCTTTAATATTACCGATCCTTTATCAAACAGATTAATTGATGTCATCTCCAAAGTTGCACCATTGGCATCAGATGAAACAATGACTCCGCTATCTTCCAAATTCAGGTCTTTGACATCATTCATAAAATTGGTCATAACATTGCCGTGATCTTCGGTATCTTGCACTCCACCAAAGGCAGCAGCCAAAGCATATTGGATCTGTGCCGCCTTATTTTTATCCAAACTTGATGAGGCAAACAAAACAATGAACAAAGCCAACAATAAGGTTAACAAATCCGAATAAGGAATAAGCCAAGTTTCGTCGGGATGCTCTTCGTGAGGCGGATGATCCGGTTTCTTTTTTACCATAATACTTACCTACCTAAAAATTAGCTGTCACGTTGTGATTTACGTTCCGAAGTCGGAATAAACGACTGTAATCTGGATTCAATGGCGATTGAGGAAGCGCCTTCCTGTAAAGCCAAAGCACCTTCCAACACCATTCTTTTCATAACTACTTCTTCAGCATTAAGTTGTTTTAATTTATTGGCAAACGGGTGCCAACAAACATAACCGGTAAAAATACCTAACAAAGTAGCAACGAAGGCCGCCGCAATGGAGTGTCCTAATTGGTTAATATCATCCAAATTGCCCAAAGCTGCAATCAATCCGATAACCGCACCCAAAACACCCAAGGTTGGTGCATACATTCCGCATTGTGCAAAAATTAAAGCTCCGCTACGATGACGTTCTTCCATTTGTTTAATATCAGCATCAACAACATTATAAATAAAATCGGCATTGAATCCGTCTGCAACCATTGTTAAAGTTGAACGAATAAACGGATCAGCTACTTCATTGGCACGTTTTTCAATTGCCATAACACCTTCTTGTTTAGCAGATTTTGCAACCGATACGAACAATTCCAAAATTTCCTGCTTAGGCGTAAAACTTCGTCCAAAGAAAATAAGCTTCAACAATTTGGGAAAATGTTTAATTTCTCTCATCGGAAAAGCGTTAAAAATAGCTGCCGCAGTTCCGGCAATAATAATCAAAAAAGCCGCCGGATTAATCAATGCATGCGGATCCGCACCTTTAAGGTACATACCGACACCCACAGCACCAATTCCGCCGATAAATCCTATCCAAGTAGATTTTTCCATATCTTATTTCCTATAAAAAATTACCCTTTTGCTAGGCATTATACGATTGATAATTTAATTTTAGGTTAACATTAAAAGAAAGAAAAGAAAAACTGTATAAAAAATCGAACCGACCTCAATTTATAATTTAAGGTTATTACCGAGCATTTTGTGATTGAGAAAAGAGAAAAAGTGGCTTTTGCCGATAATGATATGGTCTTGCAATTTTATTCCCATCAAATCGCAGGCTTGTTCTACGCGTCCGGTAACGGTTATGTCATTTTCCGAAGGTTTTACATTATCCGAGGGGTGATTATGAACCATTATCAGATTGGCTGCTTTTTTATCCAGAG
>Ga0247611_10001549_pt1 | contig 40493 bp, 61 predicted proteins | sample 177DNAGHGhighgp2_FD_192422 | JGI IMG/M metagenome (GOLD analysis project Ga0247611, IMG submission 192422) | Sheep rumen microbial communities from Palmerston North, Manawatu-Wanganui, New Zealand - 1770 DNA GHGhigh gp2 | ecosystem: Host-associated > Mammals > Digestive system > Stomach > Rumen... | reverse complement strand
CGTTAAGTTTGGTGTGTCACCAAAAGACAATATTGACAGAGAAAATAACGGAATTAAAGACATTAAGAAAAATGCCTCAAGCACAAAGAAAAAGGAATCTCGCACAGAGGATGAGAGAAAACAGGATGAAGGACATCCCAGCAGATTTGTTGACCACTCAGAAAAAGAAAGCCAACCAACTGAAGAAAGAAAAGAAAATGTAACAGTAAGAAAAATACGAATTATTAAGAAACAGTAATGATTGACGTAAAAAGTAAATCAAAGATTAACATCCACTGGAAGGTTTCTCCTTATGATTTCTCTAAGGAGAAGCTTAATTCGCTGATTGCTAAAGCTAGCAAGAAATATGAAATTCCAAAGGATAGGATAAAAGTCATACCAGAATTTATTATATCAAATGATGGTAGTGGGGATATTGCATTGGCAACTGACATTATTCAGAATATTCAAGACCCTCAGTTCCAATTAAAATTGTTCCAAGACTATCTCAATGTAAATAAGATAACTGATTATGACTTTGAGTTAATAAAGAAGATTGACTCTGAGATTAATGCCCAGATTGACTATCAAGTATATGACAAGTATAGGAGGTATTCTATCAAGTGGATTAAGTGGAGCAATTTTCTAAGTTATGGTGAAGATAACTATTTCGACTTCACAAGTATCAAGCATCTTGTATTGTTGAGTGGTGAGCCAGCAAATCAGAGTGGTAAGACAACATTTGCCATAGATTTGCTGCATTTCTTGTTGTTTGGAAAAACCACTAAGGTTGCAACACAAGATAAGATATTCAATAAGCATATACCAGAAGCTATTAACGTTGTTGTTGAGGGTTGTATTAACATTGATGGTGTTAATTACATTATTAAAAGAACGTTATCAAGACCAGCTCTTGATAAAAGAACTTCCAAGAGTAAAACCACACAGAGGGTAGAATATTACAAAGTTGTTGGTGAAAATAAGGAAGAGTTGGAAGATTACATTGACAATCAGCAAGAAGAGAATAGTATCCAGACCAATAAGGTTATCAAGGAAGCCATTGGTAGAGAGAGTGATTTCGATTTGATTATGTCTGTCACAGAGTCTTCATTGGATGACCTTGTTAATAAGAAAGAAGCTGAAAGAGGTAGATTACTCTCAAGATGGATTGGTTTGCTACCTATTGAGGAAAAAGATATTCTTGCTAGGGAGAAATTCAATTCAGAGGTTAAAACAAGGTTGGTATCGAACCAGTTTAATGAAGAGACATTAAGACAAGAGATTAGTGCTTATGAATTGAATATTAAGACTCTAGCAGCACAGAATAAGAAATATATTAAGGAGAATTCTAGTTTAGAAAAAGAAATTGCCAATCTAGAAAACAATAAATCAGCATTACTATCTTCTAAGAGACAAATTGACGAGAATCTTCTGAAGATTGATATTACCACACTCAAGGCTAGGATGGCAAATGATGTTACCGAAGGTAAGAAAAAAGGTGAGGAAATAAAACTAATTGACAAAGAGATACAAGAAATTGGAGAGGTTGATTTTTCAGTAGAAGAGTACGACAAACTCCAAGAGGAACTGTCTAAGGTAAATTCTGAGATTGCTGTAATAACTGAGAGGTATAGAACAGCAGACAAGAATTACAAACACCTTCAGTCAAGTAGATTGTGCCCAGTTTGTGGAAGGGAAATGCAGAATTTCGACCAAGCAAAGCTTTGTATGTTAGGGCATGAGGTAGAAGACATCAGTAATGAGGGTAAAAAGAAGAGAGAAGAACAAAAAGCAATACAAGAGAAAATAGACAAACAGAAAGTGAATAGAGAGCTATTTACAAAGAAGTCACAGTTGACTATCAAGAAGTCTGCACTAGAGGTAAATGTAGAGCGTTTAAGAAACGAGTATAAGGAAAAGAAACACATAAAAGATGAGTATGAGAAGAATAGTGAGGCTATTGATAAGAACAATGAAATAGACATCCAGATTAGAAATACTGACGCATTCATTCGTGACAAGCGTAACACTAGAGAAAGTAATTCTTCTTTCATTGCAAAGAATGAATCTGATATGAAGAACCAGAGAGAGCAGATTGAAACTAGAATGAAGCTTATCAATAAGATTAAGGAGGAAGAGGTTTTAATTAAGAACTGGAAGATTTATCTTGAGCTTGTTGGTAAGAACGGTATTACTAAAATGGTACTCAGAAAGACATTACCAATTATTAACGCAAGACTAGCACAATTACTTGGTGATGTATGCGACTTTGATGTAGAGGTCGGAATTAATCTAAAGAATGAGGTTATGTTCTATCTTGTAAAAGATGGTGTTTATTCAGACCTAAGTAGTGGTAGCGGATTTGAACTTACAGCATCAGCATTGGCACTGAGAGCAGTTTTGGCTGATATGTCAACTATACCAAGAATGAATGCTGTTGTTTGGGATGAAATTTTTGGTCGTGTAGCAAAAGAAAACTATGACAATATAAAACATTTATGTCATAAAATTGCCGAGTCATACGATTTTGTGTGGATAATAAGCCATAATGATGAGATAAAAGACTGGTGTGATGATAATGTTGTAGTTAAAAAAGAAAATAATATTTCAAAGATTGTTTTGAAATAATGTTAATATTACCAATCAATATGAACCAATATGCTAATGATTTTACAGAAACCGTTAGGGTCTATTATGATGACTTGAAAAAATATAAACCTCTTACGAAAGCGAAAGAAAGACGATTGCTGAAGAAATGTAAGAAAGGTAATCTAAAAGCTAAAAATGAAATATTGGAAGCTAATCTTAGGTTTGTTTTCGATATTGCCAAACACTACACAGGTCGTGGAGTACCTATTTCAGAGCTTATATCTGACGGAAATATGGGGCTATTAAAAGCGATTGATAAATTTGATGAATCAAAAGACGTGAAATTTATATCGTATGCGGTCTGGTGGATTAGACAAGCGATACTAGAGTCCATTAAGAAAAGAAATGCTATTAATTTCGTTGAGATAGAACCAAATACAGACAATGATGCCTCAATAGATAAGAAACTTATTGAGGACGATGAAGATGAGGTTTCATTCAACAATGATTTCTCAAATGAGAATGATGAAAAGAGTAGAGAAGTGACTGAGAACCAGAGAAATATCATCACAAGTCTAATAGGTACGTTATCAGATAGAGAACGTGACATTGTGGAAAACTATTACGGTATAAATGATAAAAAGGAGTTAACACTCACAGATATAGGTAAGAAATACAATTTGAGTAGTGAAAGAGTTAGACAAATAAAGCTAAATGCGATACGCAAACTACGTTCCAAAATATTATTGTATGATGATTTGGAAGATTTATTTGTTTAATGATATTTATAATTAATAAAAGTTATAATGATATGGCAAAAAAAGAAACTGTAAAGAAAAGTACAGCCAAGAAAGCAACAAAGAAAGTTTCGGCTAAAAAAGTTGAAAATATAGAAGAAGTGACAATAACTGAGCCAGTACAGACTGAGGAAGTGGTTGAGGTTGAAAAGCCTGAATTGAATTATGAGGGTTTATATAAGGAGTCTGATAAGTCAGTTGTAGTGGAGAATGAGCCAGAAGATGATAAGGTATTTCAAGAGCAAGTTATGAAACACGTTGCTAGTGAGATATTGGTAGAAAAAAACAACAATTTAGACGAACTGCTAACCATGAACGAAGAGGAAATGGTAGAGAAAGCTAAAGAAAAGATTACAGAAATTAAAAAAGTAAATAATGAGAGGGTTAATCAAAGAATAGATAATATATTTGGTTATCTCTGGAACGGTCAAGAAATGGATTATTAGTATGGCAAGTGAAATGAGTATTACAAAGAAGATGTTGGCTACTTTGAGAGAAGGAAGAGTAAATCAAGCAAAGCAAGCATCACAAGTATTTGTTAAGGAAGAAAAGGAAGCTGACAACTTCATCACAAGGTCTAAGATTCTTATGGAAGAGGCAATTGATAAAAAAAAAGTCTTGACCGAGGAAGAGCTTGATGATGACCACAAGAAAACATTTGAAATAAAGAAGGATACCCCACAGTTCGGTGATGTAAGAACGTCACAGGAAGAGGCATTGCGTAAAACAATTAATGATAACATTAAATTTGAGAGTAATGCATTGAAATATTATCCTGATGCAGATGATATGACACTTGATGGTAAGATACCATCATTAAATCTTACTTTTCAATTTAGATACTCAGACCCTTCTGGGGCCGATGGCTGTTATTTATGGTGCGATGCTATGCAATTAAGTGAAACAAATGCTAGAACTATTGGTAAAATCCGTGATGCTTATATGAATTGGCGTAATTCCATTACATCTGATTCCGACCTTATGGAAAAATTGAAAAAAGCAGCAGAAAATAATGAGTAAAAAATTAACAAGTGAAGAGTTTATAGAAAAAGCCAAAAAAGTTCATGGAGATAAATGGATATATGATAGTGTAAACTATGTAAATGCAATCACTAAAGTTGGGATTATTTGTAAAATTCATGGAATATTTTATCAAACACCAAACTCTCACTTAAATGGCCACGGTTGCCCAATGTGCTGTAAAACTGGTGTTAAATTATCTTCTGATGATTTTAAACGTAAAGCAGAGATTGTTCATGGGAATAAATGGAGGTATGATAAAGTATAATATGTTAATGAAAAAACTAAAGTATGTATAACATGCCCTATTCACGGAGATTTTTGGCAAACTCCAGATAAACATTTACAAGGACAAGGATGTCCTATGTGCAGAGGTAAAAATAGAAAAACATCTGAACAATTTATTTCTGAATGCAAAGAATTGTATGGGGATAAATACGATTATTCTAATGTAGTATATGTTAATAAAAACACTAAAGTTTCCATTATATGTAATAAATGTGGAAAAGAATTTTTAATGACACCGCATAATCATTTAACACACAAAGAAGAATGCCCTTATTGTAAAACATCTAAATTAGAAACTTCTGTTGAGAATATATTGATGAAAAATAATATAGAATATGAACAGCAAAAAGTATTTGATTGGTTTATAGACGGAAAAAGCATAAAACGTTTAGATTTTTATTTACCAGAATATAATATAGCTATTGAATGTCAAGGGCTACAGCATTTTAAACCAATAGAGTGGTTTGGTGGTATTGAGGCATTTAATTCTTTAGTTGAAAGGGATAAATTGAAAAAAAATCTTTGTGAAGAACATAACGTAAAAATTGTATATTATTCAAATTTAGATATTCAATATCCATATAAAGTTATTACCCAAGAAGACGAATTAATTAAAGAAATAAAAGGATGCTAGAAGTAGCATCCTTTTTTGTTTTACTTTATATTTATATATAAATTTATAATGTATGATTTCAGACGAAAGAATTAAACAGATAATAAATGAAGAGATAAGCAAAACAGATGTAGAAGCTATCGTTTCTCGCAAGATTTCATCTTCATATGACTCAAGGGATTTCAAGAAAGCAGTTAAGGAAGTTACTGCTGATGTGATTGAGGATTTGTTTAGGACTCTTTGGAATCGTAGTAGCACATGGAGAGGGGGAGTAACCAGATGAAAATAGTACACTTAAATGAGTCAAAGTTTAATGCTATTCTTGAAGAGAAGAAAGAACTCCCATTTCAGACGTTCTATGAAGAGGTTTTGAAGTTTATAAAGGGTTTACTAAATGACCCAATCGGAACGAAACCAAGCGAGATATTGAGGGATTATGGCTTACATAATGGAATGTTGAGAAAAAGACTGTTGGATTATGGGGTAATTACAAAGGAGGAAGATATACGTGAGCCTTATGATGAGACGGATGGAAATCAAGAATCAAGATATTATGTTAAGTACAGTGTTCCTAGGGAGAATTTCAAGGATAAACTAAGAAAGTTGCATAGCAGTTTGACATCAATAGCTGAAGCATACCATACATCAAAAGGCTTAATGCTGCATAAAAATGAATTGGGAAATGATTTAACTATGAGAGGTCAAATCGACACAATGCTAGCTTCACCATTGACAATGGGGGTAATTAGTAGTGAAGATGCGCCTGAATATGTTAAGCAAGCAACTGACATATATAATAACAAAATAAAAAATAGAAAAATATGAAACAAAAGATTAGAACACTAGACTTTTATGGATTTGATGATGGCAGTATAACTAAAGATGGTAGTAATTTCGTAAAAAACCCAGAAAATAGTGGTGCTACAATTTCAAAAAACGGAGAGTATAGAGTAATTAACCGAATAGGCAAATAATTAATATAAAACGTTTTATAATACAATGGATAAGAAACCAATTAGATTAACAGAACAAGACCTTCATTTCCTTGTTGAGAATGCTGTTCAAGCATATCTTACAGAGAACGGAATAGATGAAGGATTTTTCGGTGGATTAGGCGCACTTGGTTCAAAATTTGGTAATCGTATGAAGACTGCTGGACAGAACATGTCTAATGCTGCTAGTCAGAAATGGGGTCAAGCTAAAAATGCTATGGGTCAAGCAGCAAATGCTGTTGGACAGAAGATGAATCAAGCTGGTCAAGCAATGGGTCAAGCATATAACAATGCAAAGAACACCTATCAGACTGGTTCAGCAAACCAAGACGCACAGAAAGCAATTCAGAATGCAGTTCAAGCACTTAATAACCTAAAGGCTGCTGACCAGAAGCTTCAGAGTATGGGTCAGTACAGTGTTATTGGTAAGCAGATGGGCTTAATTGATAATCTTATCAAGGTATTGAGCCAAGGCGGTGCAACAAGTGTTAGTGGAAGATTCCAGAACAGAAGAAATGCATTCACCAACTAATTAACCAAATAGAAAACTAAAAAAACTTTTTGATTTAGGTGCATTCTCAGTCTTTTTGAATGAGGATGCATCTTTAGTTTTTGTAATATTCAGTCCATATTTTTCGTTTAATTCATTGGCAATTTCCATAAATTTTTTACCATGAGCACCATTGTCTTTAATTCCATTCCATGCAATGTAGTAGTGTACCATTTCATGTACCATGATTTCGATAAAGTCTTTTTCATCGAAGTCAAAGCAGTCAGAGAACATAAGCATCTTGTATTCAAGAGGCTTTTTTGCTTTGTTTTTGCCATTGTTTTTTCTATACTCAAAACGAGCTAAGATGCTTGTCTTATTGATAAGACCAAACTTAGGCATAGGGAGTTCGTGATTGAAATATTTCTTATTACACTCACTGAACATCATTGGCATTGTGTTAAAATCTGCAATCATTGTACTATTTATTATTTGTTATCTTTCTAATGCAAAGGTACGAAAAAATATCGAGATAGCCAAAATATAATTGTTAAACTATGTTTAACGATTAATTTTGGTACGACTATAATATTTATATATAAATAAATGCGTTCATATGAGAAAAATTATAAGATTGACTGAATCTGATTTACATAATATTATAAAAAAATCAGTGAATAGGGTTTTAAGAGAATCAGAGTATCTTGATGCTGAACCTTATGATATTGATGTTTTTGACCACACATATGATGATGATTTTGATAATATTATGTCTGATTATTCAAAGATGCCAGATGGATATGACGATGATATTGACCCATTACATTTGGATACAGATAGAATTGCCATGCTTAACAAAAACTATGAAGCAGAAGCATTCCCATATTTGAAGGGTGTACAGAATAATGCATCTTGGCAAGCATTTGATGACGATGTGAGAAGAAATCGTGATATGTGGGAGTCAATAATCAGAAACTCTATTAACAAAGTACTAAAAGAAGATGGTGAAATTGGAGGCGGTGGTGCTACGAACTGTGTTGGCATCAACGTAGGTGGTGCTGCTGGTCAAGCTAAAAATCATATTGATGCTGCTCCTTTCAGCAATAAGCCATTGAAGCAGAAGCATAATCTTGGAAATCCAACAACAAAGAAAGCTAACATGGTTGACATTACGCCAGCTTTGGATAGAACTCCAGGATTCTCAATGGGTGAACGTGTTGGAGGTAAAAAGAAATAAATTATGATAGATTACGAAGCAAATGCAGATACCATTAAGAAAGTCAGAGAGATAAGCGATAAACTTAATGAAGAGACTGATGGTAAAGCTAGGACAAAATTAATGTTTGAGCAATTATTAAGGGGATTATACATAAATCAATTTAATTAAATAAATTATGGTAACAAAAATTAGTGTAGGCGAATTGAGAAGAGTTATCAAGGAAAGTCAAAACGAATTCAAACCAGTAGTTTTTGGAAATGATGAGTCAAAGAAAATCAACGACAAGGCTTACAGCGACATTAAAAAGGAAACCGACAATTATGACGGTGGACTTTCTAAAGGAACTAAAAAACTTGGAGGTGGCATAAGTGCAACCGATAATAAAGGTATGCACGATTTGGCTTACGACAATATCAGCAAGCCTTTTAAGGACAGAATCAAGTCCCAGATGAAGGGTTATGTATCAAAGGAAGCTGAAGACAAACACAAGAATGATGAGTTTGGAAACGCTACATTTGACAAAGATGAGAACATCTACAATGCAGCCAAAGAACATGCAAAGGCAGTTAAGCAAGGAAAAGATACAGCTGCTGAAATTGGTCTCACTGGACGTGAGCTAAATAAAAATGACATTGAAAAAAATACGGAAACAATGGAAGAATCTAAAAAGATTAAGATGCTATCCTTCAAGAACACTAAATTTATTTCAGAAGGCCATATGATGACTATGATACCAGATGAGTTTAAGGTTGAAGGTAAGAGATTTATTATGAGAGACGGTGCTGATAACCAGTATTTGGTAGAGTGGACAGCAAAAGAGCCTAACGTAACTAAGAAGCTTAATATGACTCTAGTAAATGAGCAGAATGAGAGAATAAAACAGCTTTGGGGCTATAAAAGCGCAGAAGCTAAAACATCAACTTCTAATTTCAGAATCCAGGAGGATAAGGAATTTGCTGATATGGTCAAAAAGGCTAGAAAGTTAATAGATTAATAATGATTTAATATTTGTATTTTGAAATGAAAAACAATGATATAAACATTAATATCAGCCCAAAAGAGGATAAAAAAGAACCAGTTTATACACAAGTTGGTAAATGGTTTACAAGTACAATCGCAAATGCAAAATGGACTAAAATAATTAAAGTTTACTTCGTTACGTTTTTCTTTCTAGCCACCGCATTGACAGCATTTTATGCTTATAATATTGTTAAAAATGAAGAGTTCATTAAAGAGACATCACATAAGATTGTAGAAAATTCTAAAGAAGAAGAAGATTTAAGAGATTTTGTTGTTACTCCAAAAGTTCAACATGATATAGAGGTATTACTTTATACATTGGGGGCAGATAGAGTATTTATTTTTGAACTTCACAATGGTAAAAAAAATATGAGCGGATTGCCTTTCAGATACGCTGATATGTCATACGAAATAACAAATAGGGAAAAAGGAGTTGTTAGGTGTTATCAAAAATTCCAAGATGTTCCATTAAATATGTATACATATCCAAATTATATGTATAAAAACAAATTCTTTGTGGGTACTATAGATGAAATAGAGAGTGTGGATTATGAATTTGCAAAATCTATAAAAGAAGAAGGTGGAAAATATGTTTCAATGGTTTATTTAAATGGTAGTGAAGGACCTATTGGCTTTCTTGGCATTACGTTTCATAGTATAGAGTCTTTGCCTTCAGATGATTTAATCACTTCTAAACTAAAATCTTATGGTAACACAATTAGTGAACTTCTTGATTTACAAGTACAATTAAGAAAAAGAAAAAATATAAGCGAAAAATGAAAAAACTATTTAAGGAAAAATGTTTTTACATAGTGCTTGCATTGTTTTTGGTAACGTGCGGTTTAATATGGTTTTCAAATAAACAATATGAATCTTCTAAAAAATTAATAGAAGAGGTAGAATATTATGACAGTTTGAATAACTATAACAAAATATATTACAGTAAAACATTTAAGGAATTAAAAAAAGAAAATAAAGAACTTTATGATTCTTTAAAGCAGTACAAAGATAAAATTGATTTCATTGTACAATTTACTCACGAAAAAGAATATGAAACTGGTAAAATAGAAACTAAACCGAATATTGTAGACAGCATAGTGTTTGATACCATTAAGATTAGTGAGACATTGATGGCAAAAACATATGAGTATAACAGTGAGCCAAATGATACTTTTCAATATAAGTTAAATGTAAATTCGTATACAGAACCCAATTGGTATTCTTTAAATGTTAGAACTAAAAATAAATTTACAATAGTAAACAAAGAAGAAGGGGGAATTAATCATACTACGATTGGTTCTAATAATGGTGGAACTATATCTGATGTGACATTATTTAATAAAAAAGAAAAAAAGAAGTTTTTCAGCAGATTTAGTATAGGACCATCTGTTACGGCTGGTTATGACGTAATAAATAAACAATGGGGAATAATGGCTGGTGCTTCAGTTACGTTTGATTTGACAAAATAATGGTAGATAAACAAAAACAATTTGAACTTATCACTAATGGTAATCCATTCAATTCAGAACTAGGAAATCATACATGGATTAAAGATGTTTCTGATATAAAAACATATGAAGAGGTTTGGCAAGAAGAAGGTGAAATATATGGAATAACTCCAGATTTTTCAAAAAAAGACGCAATAAATGCGTTAAATAGCGGAAAAATTGTGGTGTATAGTTCCTATCCAATTAAAAATGGTACATTTGTCACACCATCTAGAATGGAAGCCATGAGTTATGCTGGTAGTAATAAAGTTTATAGTAAAGTTGTTAGTTTAGACGATGTAGCTTGGATTGACCCAACACAAGGTCAATATGCTAAAACTAATATAGTAGAAAATAAAACACACATGAAAAAAATTATAAGATTAACAGAAAGCGATTTGCATCAAATAATCGAAAACTCTGTTAGGCGTATTTTAAAAGAAGATTTCAACCAATATTCAGACGGTGATTTTGCTAGCACTGGTGACCCATATGAAATGGGCGATGATGATATAGACCCAATATCAGATGTATCGCATATAAAACCAGATGATTTAAGAAAAGTATATGTATGGGAAACAGGAGATTCATATTATGAATTTGAGGCTGATTATGGAGAGGGTATGTCAGAAGCAGTGTCATTCAGAGGAACATTTGACGGAGACTTCCAAGTTGACGATGTAGTATTAGGACATAGCGGTTTTGGACATCAAATGAATCCAAATGATTTACACACATCACAATTTGAAAATTGGTTTAATAGCACACTTGGTGAGCAACTTGCTAGAATAATATATACAAAGATTAAATCTGGCGATTTTTCTAATGATGCAGAAAGTGGGTATTAATTGATGATAAATGCTTAACAACACTTTAATTGTTAAGCATTTTTTTTATATTTTATAATGAATATGATATTTAATTAAACAATTTTTATTTAACATGGAATTTAAAAAAGGTAGTGTAGTAGTAACTCACGATGGAGAATATATTTTGAAAAATGTAATGACACTTTATAACCCTTTTAATTTGAAGCCAGTTAGTGTTTTCATTGTTGACAATAATGGGGCTGAAAGGTCAATTACAGAGGATAAAGTCATTACAGTTAAAAATAATCATTTAGAAAATATTGAAGAGCCATGATAGTCAGTTTATTATTAGAATTAAAAGTGTTCTTGTTCATTATGGCAATATTTGTTGTATTGGCAGGAATCTTGCATACAGTTACAATCTTCAGATTGAAGAAGGGTAAACTAGTTTCTTCAGAAAGGGGCTTGGCATTATTTGGTGCTGCCGTTGCGTATATAATAACAATGTTAATTTGTGGTTTTTAAATGAAAACGTTACAAGAGAGAATGAATGACATGAAGCCTTATTTTCGTGGTATTGAAATGTATAATGAGGCTTTAATGGTTAAGGTTGTGTATCCAAATAATTGGCGAGCATATCCAAGTGATGATGGTAGAATTAAAGTTACGCCAAGTGACGATAAATCTAGCAATGTTACATATTATTATGCTGATTCAAAAGATACTACATACGAGGAAATGTTTGACCTTGTTGAGCAAACAATAAAAGCAAACCAAGACATTGTGCTTAAACTTAAACTTCTTAAGGATAAAGTAGAAGAACTGAAAGAATTATTCCAGAATACGTCTTATGATGACCTATTGAATCTACAGTTTGTAATTGAAAAACCTACGAAGCCTAAGAGGAAATATGTAAGGAAAAAGGTGAAGGTAAATGAAGAGGCTAAACAAGAAGAGATTATGGAAAATAATGAAACAAATGAAGAAATAGACGATAATGATTAATATTTTAATTTACATTTTGTTTGCCTATGGGTTAAGCAATCTATTGGTATTCGGAATGGGGCCTTATGATTTGTTAGATTGGATTAGAAACATGGCAAAAAAAGTATTTGGAAAATTAGGTAATATGTTAGATTGCATGATGTGTACATCTTTCAATATTGCGTGGGTTACATCTTTGCTTAATTTGCTGCTGATTCCAACATTGCCAATGACACCTATGCTTATATTATATGGAACTGTTTTACCTTGGTACGTTATAATATTTTGTGATGCTTGTATCACTAGTGGAACAGTATGGCTAATAAATACATTACAAGAAGCATTAGAACGAAGTAATACTTATGGACAAGGAAATGAGTAGGGAAATACAAACTCTAGAGAGTGAGAAACGTATGGATAAATTAGCCTTAAAGGGTCACCAGTGGACTATCGCACAGAAGCTGAATAGCTCAATGGGTCAAGATATGAAAGACGTTCTAGAGGGCAAGAAACAAGTTAAGTTCTCACTATGGAGAAGAATAAAAAATGGTTTTGATAAATGGTTATGGCATTTAAGTTTGGAACAATGAGTATATTTGAACTAGGTCAGTTCATATCATCGAAATTGAAGGAAGACGGTGTTACAATACAGTCAGAATTGACTGTTTATGTGACTAGTGAAGAATTCAAAAAAGTAGATGAGGATTTATACTACAGGAATAGAAAGGATGAGTCTCAAGAGTTTATTCCGTCTGAGGGTGAAATAGATATAAACTTTGAATTAGTTAAGATAATAATTAAAGAAAAAGGTGAAGATTAGTTCTTCACCTTTTTTATGGTCGTGTACTTGTTCTGTTTATTTTATCATACAATTTATTTTTTAATATTCTCGTATTTTCGTTATAATTATAATATATTAGATTTACATCGTTAGTTTTACATAAGATGGCTTTTTCTTTATCCCTTGCTTTGGTTTCTAATAACCTTTTTTCTCCACCAAAAAAATCACTAGGAATAAAATGCTGTTTACCTTGGCATTCAATTGCAATATTATAATCTGGAAGATAGAAGTCTAAACTTTTTTTACCTAGCCAATCAAACATTTTTTGATATTCGAATCTTATTTTATTATTTTCTAATAATATTCTAGTCTCTTCTTCTAATTTACTTTCACTACATAGTGGGCATCCTTGCCCTAAAAGATGTTTGTTTGGTGCTTGCAAAAACTCTCCATGTATAGGACATATAATGCAAATTTTAGTTTTTGAATTTACGTATTCTACTTTCGAATAGTTATACTTATCACCGTGAACTTTCTTCGATTTTTCAATGAAAAAAGCAGTAGTAAACTTGTTTTTATTTGTTATATTGTCAATGCTACATTTAGGACATCCTTGATTAGAAAGGTGGTTATTTGGGGTTTGCCAAAATTCTCCATGTTTAGGACATATTATACATATTTTTTCTTTTGACCCTTTATATTCTACTTTTGAATAATCATATATATCACCATGAATTTCTTTAGCTTTTTGTATAAAAATATTAGTGTCTAATTTTTTTGTTCCGCTACATTTTGGACATCCTTTACAAGAAAGATGATTATGTGGTGTCTGTAAGAATTCTCCATGTTTAGGACATATTATACATACCTTAGTTTTACTATCAATATATTCTACTTTTGAATAGTCATATTTATCCCCATGAACTTTCTTTGCTTTTTCTATAAAACTAATCGTATTTAATTTTTCTGAATCAAAATAACATTTTTTACATTTTCTTCCACGTAAATGATTATGTGGGGTTTGCCAAAATTCGCCATGCTCTGGACAAATTATGCAAACTTTGGTGTTTGTATCAATATAATTTACTTTTGAATAATCATATCTATTACCATGAATTTTTATAGCTTTTTTTATAAAATCTTTTGTTTTCATAATTTTATTTTTCTTAATAATAAATATTATGAAAATTAAAAAAAGGTCTTGTTTTTTATCATTTTATTTTTTAATGGAACACCACTACGGTCTTGTTGAGTTTCTGTTTATCTTGGTGCGACTCCAATGGGTTAAATTTTGTATTTTATCAATCCAATCCTTTTTATATTTGCTGTGGGCAATATCACCCATAAACATCACATATTTCATTTTCCTATTGGCGCACCATTTCTCCAATTGGTTATAGAACCTTATGGAGTCTTTTTTGTTTTTACAGATAACTATCTCTAATTTTCCATTACATTCAATCAATACTTTATTTAAATAAACTTGAATTGATTTGAACATATATTTGTTTTTGGAATCCTTGGAAATGAAGTTATCGAATATCCAATCAAATGTTTTCCTCTGTAACCTTGGATGGTAGCCATATACCCAGAATGTTTCCTCAATATTATAGTTTGCACGGTCAATAACAATCCAATCGTCATCGGAAGATTCGTAGTTGGTAAACTGGCCATATTCATCCCTAACCTTATTAACATCTTTATCTCCAAACTCTTTACATTTAATGATTACCAATTCATATTCTGACTCTACCATTACATGCTCCAAGTTGTTATATTGAACTGGGAATGAAACCTTTTTATTCTCTTTTAATATCTCGTTAAATTTCTTGTATATTTTTACCTCTGTTGTGTCACTACATATCGTCCTCAGTTGTTTGCCATGATTAACTAAAATAATGCTGTATATTTTCTTTTTATTTCTACGAGCCATATTTTTTTTTAAAAAATAGTATAAATTAAAAAAAATTAAATGAAAATTTGTTTTTTTAACCTTTTTTATATATCTTTGCAAAAAAGATGAAAGTAGGAGACATTGTAGAGTACATAGACTATTGGAAAAAAGGTAGAGAATGGTATCTCTACAGCCTCAGTAAAGAAGATTTATGTACTATTGTGATATTGAGGGATGGTAAGATTACCAATGAGAAAAACGGTGAGGAAAGGCTGAATGCTAGCATCGTTAACCTAAATATAGAAAAAATAAGACTTATAAAATAACAATTCAAATTATGGCAAAAATTTTTAAGACATCTGATGATATTGCCGAACTTGCACAAGATAAATTTGAGGATACTGGTCTTGCGCAGATGGGAATAAATTTAAAAGTACTTTCTGTAACAAAGTCAAAAAACGTTCTTAAAGTTTCTAAAGCTGGTGCTATACTTCATGATTTGACTGGAAAAGATGTAATACTAGTGGTTTATGAGGAAGCATTTGATAGACTTTCAGATGAATATAAGAATAGACTTATGGAAGGTGCTATAAGTAATATTAGCTATGACACAGACAAGGATAAATTGAATGTTGAGACTGATATTGCGAAAGAGCTTTTCAGAATGCGTAGAAAGTATGAGAACTATATAGACATAATGGAGGCTTCATATCTTGTAATTAACCAAATTGAGGAAGAGGAAAAGGAGAGGAAAGAAGCTGAAAAAGCTCAAAAAGCTGCCGCTAGAGAAGCTAAAAAGAAAAATCAATAATGGCAAAAGTAATTGGAAAGGCTCCAGCCCCAAGGGGTCACAAGAGCAGAAAGAAGAATAAGGTTAGGGAACAAGCCTTTAGGGAGATTGCAAGGCAATATCCAAATCTAGTAGATTCTGAGGAAAAGAGAAAGGAATTGATGAACATTATCAGCAACGTTGATGTGGCGGTTGATGATACTGGTCAGATGAGAATGTTCTATAAAGGAGAAGAGCAAAAATAATGAGTAAAAAAAATTAACAATGGCAAATTTAAACACTAAATGGCTGAATCTTGTCTTCATCATTGACAAGAGTGGAAGTATGTACCCATCAACACAAGATGTTATTGGTGGTTTCAATAAGATTATTGATGAGCAAAAGGCAATTAAGGATGGTAAGGTTACTGTATCACTTTATACATTTAACGAGAAGGTAACTGAGGAATATCTTGGAATTGACATTAATGACATCAAAGAGTTCAAGTATAATGCAGGTGGTTCAACTGCAATGAATGATGGTATCGGAGTTGGTATTGACAACGTTGGTAAGTGGCTTCATGCAAAGGATGTAAATGGCGAGGAAATGCCTGGTAAGACACTTGTTGTTGTTATGACTGACGGTATGGAAAACGCTTCTAGAGAGTATAGCTTGAAGACAGTTCAAGAGAAGATTAAGGAGCAGACCGAGAAGTATTCTTGGGTGTTCATGTATCAAGGCTGTGACATCACCACATCTAAGGCTGCTGATGAGCTTGGATTTAAGTTCAAAACATATTCATCAAGGAAGAAGTTCGCTAATAACTACGATGTGATTAATTGTGCTGTCAGCAGCTATAGAAGTATGGCGAATACTGGTGCATCACTTGATGCTGCAACATTATCATTCTGTGACACACTTAATGAAGAGGCATTAAAGGCAACTACAGATTACGAAGCAGAGATAGGACAGAAGATTTCAACAAATTAATTTATAAGTGGGGGTTGTGAAACTCAACAATCCCCATTAAACATTTAAATTATGAGTGATATAAAGTTACTTGAGAAAATAAAAAGCTACGATAAGGATTGGTGCTATCAGTACCAGAAGAGGCTAGATACATTACAAGAGGATATGGATAAATACGGATGGACTGATGATGACATCAAAACAATTTCTCTTGATGATTTTACATTCTCTTACATTGATTCAGTAGAAGATAAGAAAGAAGCAACTGAATTTATTAAACGCTATGAATGGTTAGGTACTATAGGCTCTTTTCCAACCCATTGGTTTACAGCTAGATATAAAGGTATATTGGGCGGTGTTGTTATTATGGGTATGCCAAATGCATTTAGCAAACTAATGGGTGAAGATACAAAGAATATAGAAAGGCTGATTGCTAGAGGGGCATCTGCCTCATGGTGTCCATTTAACTTGGGCAGCAAGTTTGTTATGTGGTGTATAAAGTGGATGGTAAAAAATACTCCATATAGGTTGTTCACTTGTTATAGCGATGTCCAAGCAAAGGAGATAGGAAGTATATACCAAGGTCTTAATTTCTATTATTTAGGTCAAGGAAGTGGAACATCTGTAAGGTGTGTCAATCCGTATAATCCAAATGTAATGATTTCTGACAGAGCATTTAGGGCTAGGAGCATGTATAAGAGATATGCAAAGGATTTAGGTATAGAATGGCAGAAAAATTGGAATAACGACCAATCTGTATTGTGGGAAAATATTCCAGATGATATAGAAAAACGACTTAGGGATTATTCAAAAGAAATGTTCAATAAGGCTGAGAAAATTTATTTTCCAAGTAAGCATAAATACGCATTCCTTCTAGGAAGAGACAAGAGGGAAACTAAAGCTCTTAGGAGAAGGTTTCTTGAGTTGAATAAAACATACGAATATCCGAAGGAGAGGGGAAAATGAAGTTGCATTTCAAAAAACCTATTGTTGTAGTAAGAGATAGAAATAACATCAATGGATATACTACAATTTGGGACAATGCTACTAGTGTAATTGAAAAAGTTTTGGAGAATGTTGGTTTGATTACAGGCCAAGATATACTGAATGCTATAGCAATTTTTAATCATGACAATATGACTAGTTTTACTATTGATGATTTCGCTGTAATAGTGCATAGTAATGACACATTATGAAACTGTTAACTGACGAGGAAATAACATATCAGTACTTAGCGAATAATATAGCTATTGAGATTGATAGAAACATATTGGAAGCCATGAGGCTTTACGGAATACATGGACTTGAAGTTTGAAAAAAAGAAAGGTATTGTATTAGGTAACTATATGCCAATGGATGACCCACCACAGACGTTAGAAGAGGCGTTGAGCGTTTTTGTTGGTGAAGTTGACAATGCAGTTACTAGGTCAAGAATACGGTTTACCCTAGATAGGTGGAACATGATACACGGCACAGATGTAACAATGAATGACTTAAATTTTAATTAATATTGAGAAATGAAAGATTTAACAAAAGATTTTAGAAAGTTTGCGCTTAGTAATACTAATGCAAGAGCTAGCGTTTTGGATGACCAGATTAAAAAGGCTAACAACATACTTACTCCTTACATCCTAGAGGAAAGACAGTTGAATGTTGCGACCTTTGACGTATTCTCAAGATTGATGTATGATAGAATTATCTATTTCACTGGAGTTGTTGACGATGATTCATGCAATACAGCAGTAGCACAGTTGCTTTATCTATCATCAGTTGATGAAAGAGACATCAGTATGTATATTAATAGTGGTGGTGGTTCAGTCGTTGATGGACTTGGATTAGTAGATACTATGAACTACATCAGTTGTGATATTTCTACTACTTGTATTGGTATGGCGGCTTCTATGGGTTCAGTACTGTTAAGTAATGGCGCAAAGGGAAAGAGATTCGTTCTACCTCATAGTAGAGTGATGATTCATCAAGTATCCTCAAGTCAATCTGGAACTCTTGCTGACCTTGAAATTGAGATTGAGCAGACAAGAAGATGTAAAAACGATGTATATAAGATTCTAGCAGATAACACTGGTCATACATTTGAAGATATGGAAAAGCTTTGTGACAGAAACAATTGGTTTATAGGTCAAGAGGCAGTCGAATTAGGCATTGCAGATAAAGTGTTAATTTCACCTAAAAATAAGTGATTTATTTGGATTTCCCATTTTAAATCTATATATTTGCACTGTTATGAAGAAGAACAAATTATTTTTACCTCCTTTCAATTATGATAATAGTGTTTACACAATAGATGGTGTAGTACCATTAAACCTATTTCTAGGAGGTACAATTGATAATGGAAGCTCTTTGGATTGGCAGAAAACATTAGTGGATGAACTGAATCTTAGTGATACGGTTCATCCTATTATGATTTATAATCCAAGGAGAGAGGATTGGCCAGATAGTAATGATAATAACGAAATTGAGAAACAAATCAATTGGGAGTTGTATCATCTTGAGAGGGCTGACCTAATTGTTATGAATATATTGGGTAACTCAAAGTCACCAATATCACTTATGGAGTTAGGACTATTTGCAAGAACTAAGAAATTAATTGTGTTCTGCAACCCTAATTTCTACAGATATGATAATGTGAGAATTGTGTGTAGAACATATAATATTCCATTATATAACACAAACGACATTTTAGTAATTAAGAAAAAAGTATTGGAGAGAGCTAATGAAGACGCTGATATAATATATTCTGGCAGTGTATATGGTTCTCCGTATTATCAACAGTAGTTATGTTTAAGAATTTAAAGCAAATAAAATATAGAAACTTAAAAATATGGTTAGTTGACCAGATTAAAAGGAAGAGGTGGTTTACTAATTTCTTTATCACTCGTAATGCGTGGGGAGCATTTTCAATCAACTCACACATCAACCAACATACTGGTCAACCAAAAGTAATGTACAATAGCGTTAAGTCAGCACAGAAAGCTGCTGATAGCATGTCAAAGAAACGTGGTGTACATTTCTCGTTCTACAAGTGTCTGTTTTGTGATGGATACCATGTAGGAAAAAATAGAGAAAATAAAATAGAAGGTTATGATAAAGTTTAAGAAGTTTACAGTAAAAGAAAAGAGTACATTTAAATATTGGTATTATCATTGGTTAGCTTTCAACTATACAGCATGGAAGTTAGGTGTATGGAAACCTAAATGGCTTTTACATGATATTGAGAAGCCTTGGCTTAAACTTATTTGGGGTGATTATATGCGTGTAAGACAATGGCATAAGTACCACAACAGCCATCATATATTCTATGGTAGAAGAAACGGCATGAATAAGATTGATTGGCTTGGTGCAGTTATAGATTGGGAATGCAGTCACCTTACCAAATGTGTAGCTGTAAGAAATGGTAGGGAAGAGGTTGATTACCTTATAAGTGATAAATCAAAATACACAAAAGACGAAAAGGAAGAGATAAGAAAAAACTGTTATCCAATATTAGATTATCTTGGATTATGATAATATTTGAAATACTACCTCTAGTATTCATTGTGGGTACTGAATATGCCATATATTATTATGTGACTAAAGAATATGACAATATTAACAAAAATATTAAAAAATATTGAGTATTTTTCGAAGTTTGTTATATTTATAATACAAAGAAATAATTTTAATGAAAAAAATAATTAGATTAACTGAGTCAGATTTGCACAATCTCATTCAACGTAGTGTTGAAAGGGTGTTGCGTGAGCAAAATGATACTTTGTTCTTGCAAGACATTGCTCAATGTATCGTTCAAAAGGGTGAAATTGACGTAAATCCTGGAGAAAACGATTTGGAGGTGGAATTGCAAGATGGACGATTAGTATATATAAAATACAATGTTTTATGTAGCCCATACTTACAGCAAGGAATGAAAAGCAACAGCTACGATGTGCCAGATGACCCAGATGAAATAATTGATGATTGGGATGTAGAAATCATAGACATCTGTTTATATGATTATGATGACAATGAGGTTACAATTAATGATAATGGAATTGTTAAAGAATCATTAAAGCGTGTATTACAGATTGATTACAGTAACTATGATGTTCCAAGTGAGGAAGATTATTTCTTTGATGAAAACCCTTATAATGAATAATAACGTTATTAAAAATATATAAAAAACTATGGCATGTGGATGTAGTAAAAACAAAGGAAATAGTGCTGCTGCAAACAAGGTAACAGCACAAACAAGACCAAGTAGACCACTTAGTGAGGGTGGAAGAATCAGAAGAGCAGAGAAGAGAATTATTCGTTAAAAAGCTCTAAAATATTTGGTTAATTAAAAAATTTTTCATATCTTTGCATCGTGAATTGGGAAACAAACTCAGTTTACGATGCTAATTTTTTTATAAAAATGATTAAAGTAGAATTTACAAGTACATTTGATAGTCCAAAAAATTTTGGCATTATATGTGAAAAACTTGGTATAACATATGAAAAAGACCCAAATTATAAACAACATTTTTTTGGGTGTGACGCTCCTGATGTGGGGTACATAGTAGATACTGATAATTTTCAAGAAATTAAAAAGTTAGCAACTAAAGATTTATATGTTGAAAATTTAATCGAATATTAATAAAATTAGCAACCGAGGCGATTATAGGTGTGTGGTAGGAAGGAGACAGATATGGTCTCGTGTAGGTTGCAAAAATAAACAACGTAGAGCGTTACCTAAGAGACAACAACGTTGTTTTATAATATGGCTCTGTGCTGAAATTGGTAGAACAGGCTGGTCTCAAACACTAGTGTCCGAGAGGACGTGTGGGTTCGACTCCCACCAGAGCTACAAATATACCTTCGTGGTGGAACGGCAGACACGCTACACTAAGGATGTAGAGTCCGAAAGGGCATTGAGGGTTCGAATCCCTCCGAGGGTACAATATGGCTCTGTGGCGAAATTGGTAGTACGCATCAGACTAGACCAAGAGAAAGTAGTCTCAGAAATTAGGTTGCTATGGCGAGAAATCCCATAGTAGAATCTCCCTAAAACGGTGGAAGTCCTTGTGTTGAAACTTGTACTCTAACATTGCCTATATGTCGTAAGGGTTGGCTTGCAAGGTAAGCATATAGGTACACTAACCAATAATGTGTAAGGATAATACCGTGCTAAATTGAGAATAATAGGTACAAGAAAAGGAAAAACCTTGTAAGTAAGTCTATTTAACCAATAGTTTATTCTCATAAATGTGTAGAGAGTATATAGGAGATACCTAAGTTGAAATTAGTGAGGGAAGGTCACAGTAGTCCTGTTATAAAACATCGGAAAACCTCCTTGCTTACTTGCAAGAATTTCAATATGGTAAAGATGTATTCCAGACTACAACAAACAAAAGAGAATGGTTCAAATCCATATACGGTGTTCGTTTTACAAAACGTGCTCACGTGGTAGAAGTTGGTATCTACGTTTGTTTGGCTATGGTAACATAGAGTAGTAGGTAAAATCTGAGGTCCAGGAATGGACGTGAGGGTTCGACTCCCTTCAGAGCTACAAAAATATTTAATGTTATGAATTGGAATAATACTGAAAAAAATGAATTACCAATTGTCAAAAATTATGACGATTTGGGAGAAATTGGGTATTTGGCTGCATTTTGGAGTGAAGACCCAAACAATGTTTGTGACGATGATGAACCATATACAGATGAAGATTTAGAAATGGATATTGTCTATTACTATGGAAACAATCATTGGAAAAATAAACGTTGGGAAAAAGTTTGGGTCAAGTATTGGATGGAAATACCACCATTACCATTTGAAAATAATGAAGTGTAACTATCATAATATAAAGGGGATTGGTGTAGCGGTCTGCACGAGTGACTTTGACTCAACAGGTAATGGTTCGACTCCATTATCCCCTACCAATGCAAATTTTTAGAAATATGTCTAAAGGTAAGAAATATAAAACCCCAAAGAGGTTTTGGAACAAGATGCCTCATAAGAAGTCTTGGAAAGCTCATGTTATGAGCAGTGACCATAAAAAATTCAAATGGTTTTTCCGCAAGAAGAAATGGTTTACTGAGGAATCCATAAAGCGTATGGCTATGAGATTCCCTATGTCGCATGAAATTTGGGGTTGGGATTGAAACTGAAATTAAAACAAATCCTATATGTTGACCTTGAAAATAGGTCTTTTTAAATGCTAGTTGTCTGTGAAGATAGCTAGCATTTTTTATTTTTTGAAAATATGTTTATATTTATTCTAAAATTATAAAATTATGAACATATTTAGAAGTGATAAAATTGAAATTGAGTATGATTCTCATGAGAGAGAGTTTACTGTAACCATGTATGACAAGTATGGACACTATATAGATTCAACTAAGATTGATAGGGATGACATGAAAGCATTATATGAATCGTTAAATGAAATTAAAGACGTGTTTTAATTTGCAATTTTAAATTATTTTATATATCTTTGCATAAAATAGATTATATTATGGCAAATATTTTTTTGAAAAAGACTATGGCATCAATGTTGAACATGCCTAGTGACCAAGTTGATGCTATACTGAATGCAGCAGAAGCCTTTAAGGGCAATGAGATAGATAGAAACTTAGCAATTAAGTTATTTGATAAGTTTTCCAAGAAGACTCCAAAGGAGATAAACCAAATGTTGAAATTTGTTGATGAGAATTTCTAATGGAATGTATGTTAGATATTATACACACCTTTGGAATAAATTCTTGAGAAATCTACAATTTCAAATTAAAAACCAATGATACATATATACAACATACATAATGAAGACCATTCCTCAGAAGAGTGCTGTTATTACAATTATATGTTTTTGATGATTTTTTGATTGGTCTTGATATTTATATAAAAAGTCATCAAAATGGATACAAAAACATTTATCGAAAAGGCAAGGAAAATTCATGGTGATAAGTATGATTATTCAAAAGTTGAATATACTAATACCAAAACAAAAGTATGTATAATATGTCCCATTCACGGAGAATTTTGGATTACACCGCATAATCATATACAGCATAGGGGGTGTAAAAAGTGTGGGGATATTATGAAAGGAAAATCTTGGGAAAAAAGGGATATATCGAAAATAAAAAACGAGGCTTTGGAAACATTTATCGAAAAGGCAAGGAAAATTCATGGTGATAAGTATGATTATTCAAAAGTTGAATATACTAATTCTGTAAGTAAAGTGTGCATAATATGCCCTATTCACGGAGAATCTTGGATTACACCTAGGCAGCATTTAAAAGGGTGTGGGTGTAATGAATGTAGTAAAGAAATTTTATCTATTAAAAGAAAAATGGGTAAAGAAAAATTTATTGAAAGGGCAAGAAAAATTCATGGTGACAAATATGATTATTCCAAAGTTGAATATGTTGGTAGCAAAAGTAAAGTATGTATTGTTTGTAAAGAACATGGTGAATTCTTCCAGACTCCTTCTGCACATATAAATTTGAAACAAGGTTGCCCAAGGTGCAATGAAAGTCATCTAGAGAAAAAAATTAGAACGGATTTAAAAAATAACAATATTGAGTTTATTCCAGAATGTTCCAAAGATGTTTTTCCTTGGTTAAAATTACAAAAACTTGATTTTTATCTACCAAAATATAATATTGCGATAGAATGTCAAGGAAAACAACATTTAAATGCCAATGCTTTTTCTAGTAGAGAAAAAAAACGTGATTTTGAACGCCAAATTAAGAATGATGTTTTGAAAAAAGAAAAATGCGAGAACAATGGGATTAAATTATATTATATTGTTGAAAATATAGAGTATACTTTAAACAGTAAAATACCAATCTATAATAAAAGCAATACATTTGTTGATTTGAATGATATATTATATGGGTAAAATAAATATTGTTAATATAAATTTAGAAGATAAAACTTCAGAAGAATGTTATTATTACTGTGGTAGGCATAGAAATAAAGATACAAAGCGAAACGACAATCCTTTAGGTAATCCGTTTACCCATAATGGAGTTAAAACTAGCATTGCAAATCTTTCATTTAAAACAAGGGAAGAGGCAATAGAGGCATTTGGAGAATATTTTGATAAGGCATATGGTGTTGACGAAGAATTAACAACTGCCTTTGATAAAATATATGAAAGCTATAAAAATGGTAAAGAAATATGGTTAGGGTGCTTTTGCAAGCCATTACCATGCCATTGCGATATAATTGCCGATAGATTACAGAGGAAACTTATTAAGGAGAAGTTAGAAGAAAGAAAAAAGTTAAAAAATAATAAAAGTTGAGCTGTATATTTGGTCAGTTCAACTTTTTTTCGTACCTTTGCAGTAGAATTAAAAACACATTGTTATATTATGATTTCGAGACAGAAAACCCTTAAATTGATTAAGGAAAAAGTTGATGCACGAACAAGCGGCAAGATTAAGTTGAAGAAACAGTTTTGGTGTGAGTTTGTTGAGGGTACGTTCCGTCATAAGGAACGCAAGAGAATTATGTCCATGTATAAGAATGGTAATTCTGTATTTTGGATAGACGATGGTTACAGTGTCCGTAATATTAATATGCTTAATACGAAAGACTTGCATAAGATTATGTGGCAGTTGACAACCGATAAGGAGAAGCGAGAGATTGCACTTGAGCATCTTCTTTCATCTAAAACATATTTGGAGGAATAACTATGGCAAGCGGTTATACATCAATGTCCTCTATGGAGAGAGACACTTGTAAGATTACTGTTGGCGGCAAGTCTTATACTATGGTTGAGTATAAGAAGATGCTGAAGGAGAAGAAAGAAGCCGAAGGTAAGAAGGTCAAGAAGCATAAGAAGGCCGTTAAAGAGATTAGTGCTGTTGCAATGGAGGTTGAGAAGATGCTGAAGCCTATCACAACTCTCAAGTCTCTGTCAGCATACTATGACCATGCTTATCGCCAGTGGGGTACAATTGCCAACGAGATTCTTGAACATCATAAAATTCGCCCTCATTTCGTGCGTTACCGTGTGAATGTCAGTGAGCTTTCTAGCCTCGTTGAAGAGGTACAGAAGATGGCTAAGAGAAACGAGAAAGCTGCATACCAGTATGTGGAAAAGATTGCTTGGAAACTTGAGGACATCAAGACCCATATCACCAATTTGATGAATGGTGCTGTTGAAAGCGGACTCATGGAGCTTTATAAGAATGAGGAATGCATCAATGGCAAGGGTAGGAGGCTTGGATTACAGACATTGGCTGGAAAGACATTCAAGGCAATCAGTCAGCTTGAGGATGCCATTGGTACATTGAAGAAGATTGCAGACGATGGTACAGACCCATTCTCTGTAGGAGACCATATGAGTGCTCGAACAAGAGCAAGGTGTTGGGCATAAAAATAAGGGAACTACCGAAATAGTTCCCTTTTATTGTAATGGATGGTCAAGTTCCCCCAATAATATTCCCAAATTCTTTTAATCTCACATTAAAATCTTCAATAAGTGTCTTCATTGTTTCTTGGTCATAGACTCTTCCGTATCTATCTGGTTTATCAAAATTCATCTTCATTGGTATAATTCTAGCATTAAAATAGAATGGATTGTCTTTGAGACATGATATAATTTTTTCTTTTTCCTCACAGACCCCTCTAAAAGCTTCTGTATCGCTTTCGGATAACTCAAACCATTCCCCTATAAGGTTTGATGATTTGAAGTGATTGTGGAGCATTTTTTCAAGTTTGAAAGGATGCTCTGTTTCATAGCTTTCCTTAATGAATAGTTCTGAAGAGTTCCCAGTTTGTAGTTGTTTCAACCTTTTGTTAACATCTTTTGCCTTGGTAGAACCTATCTTATATTTACCTTCTTTACCGATTTCACCTATCAAATAAACGTATCCCATGATAATAATATATTCTTTAAAAAAAATATGGAAAAAATATTTTGCTTTTAAATAGAAAAGGTGTGATTTTTTCAGTTCAGTTTAATAATTATTATTAAACTTAGAAACAAAATGAATAATAACTATGGGAAAATATTTAAGAAAATTTGAAACAAATGCTGACTATAAGTCAGCAAAAGACAGTTTGATTAAACCAAATGTATCATACATTGTGGAAGGTAATACAGTGGAATATGAACCAGTTCCACCACCATTCTTCTGCAAACTAACCTTGAATAATGGTGAAGTTGTTGAACTTGAAGGTAGTGGAGAACTTAAAAGTGCAATGACAAGTTCGTATAAATCCACGCTTGTTAGTGCTGAAATAGGTGCGTTATGTACAAGTATTGGCGCTCAAGCTTTCTATGCTTGTAGTGGTCTTACAAGTATAGAAATACCAAGTGGTGTTACAAGTATTGGCGTTGAGGCTTTCAGTGATTGTAGTGGTCTTACAAGTATAGAAATACCAAGTGGTGTTACAAGTATTGGCGTTGAGGCTTTCAGTGGTTGTACTAGTCTTACAAGTTGTACCATAGGTAGTGGTGTTACAATGATTAGTGAGTATGCTTTCCATCAGTGTTATAGCCTTACAAGTATAGATATACCAGATAGTGTAACAAGTATTGGTCAATATGCTTTCTATAATTGTAGAAGTCTTACAAGTATAGAAATACCAAGTGGTGTTACAAGTATTGGTAAAGCTGCTTTCTATGGTTGTAGAAGTCTTACAAGTATAGAAATACCAAGTGGTGTTACAAGTATTGGTAATGCTGCTTTCCAACTCTGTACTGGTATTACAAGTATAGTTATTCCAGATAGTGTAACAAGTATTGGTCAAAGTGCTTTCAACAGTTGTAGCGGTATGACAAGTGTTACTATCGGTAGTGGTGTTACATATATTTATAATTATGCTTTCGGTGATTGTAAAAGTCTTACAAGTATAACATCTAATAGAAAAACAGCACCTTCAATACAAAATACTACATTCCAATATGTTAAAGCAGGCGGTACTTTAATAGTACCAAGTGGTAGCAGTGGCTATGATAAATGGATGGGTACAGGTAATTGGTATCTTGGAAAATATAATTGGACAAAGGTTGAACAATAACATATCAAGAGCAATCAGCAATGGTTGCTCTTTTTTTCATTTAAAATACTATTTATTATTAAAATAATAATATGTCAAGCAAATATATATTTGCTTTAAAATAATACTAAATAGTAAAAAATTCAAAAGAAATGAGTAAAGACAGAAAAAAACTGTTACACATTCACAGCAGTGTGAATGACAAACAACCAACACCAGCAACCCTTGAGCTTGGTGAATTGGGTGTGAACAACGCAAAAGGTAATGCGTTTATTTCCACAAAGAACAGTGATGGTGAGGTCGTTAGATTCTCTGAGGATGAAACCATTATTGGATGGATGGAACAGAAAGAGGTATTCCCATATGAGGGATATGTAAGGGGTTCTGATGGTAACAAAGGCGTTACTGAGCAAGACCTTTTGAATAATAAATCAAACATCATCATCAAGCTTAATCAAGTTGTTCCAGAGAATACTGATTATAGCCCATATGATGAAAAAGTAAATGGTGCAAAAGACATTTATGGAAATTTAATCAACCCTATCTCTGAAGGTGGCTATCAAGATGGCGCTGGACTTGCTATTGATATGTCTCAGTATGTAATGCAAGGTGCAAATCCATCATTCAGTTCTGTCACAACTACTTGTGGAGCACTTTTTCAAGGCACAACTGAAATTGAAGGACTTGATGGTGATTGTGGTAGTGAGTTTAATGTACATGTTGAAAATGTTTGCATTGATGCAAATGACATCTTAAATGAGTATGGAGCTAATGAATCCAATTTTGGCGTGAGCTGCGATAAAAATTATATTTCAAATGCCACGACTTTAAAGGGTGAAAAAATATTGATTGATTCTCCAAGTGGCGATTCGACAGTAGATATTAAAGCTTGTAGCCACATAAGCGGATACACAAACAATTTTGTTGTCGAAGAGTGTCAAGATGGTAACGGTAAAGTAGAAATAAAAACAACAGACGTTGATGTGTCAGCGAATACCACTGATATTAAATCTTGTGACAGAATTAGTCTTGAATCAAAAAATATCATTTTAACGGACGGTGATTGTGGTAATGGAGAAATCACAATAGAGACAAATGACCTTTGTCTTGCTGGTAATGAAAAAATTAATGTCTACGGTGACGAGACAAATGTAGGACTTGATTGTGATGATGAAATTGTTGCAACCAATACCAACGTATATGGAAAAAACATTTTAGTTTCAGCAACTACTGGTTCAATTTGTGAAATGTCACCTAATGATGCTACGTTATATGGTGCTGTTAAAACAAATATAGGTATTAACTGTAATGATACTGCAACAGCAGAAACTACAACAGTTAAAGGTGGAAAAGTAATCGTAGATGCTTCTACAACAGACCTTGGTTTAACATCAAAACGAGACATTGTTGAATCGTCAGAAAGAGATATTAAAATTACAGCAAATGACAACATTTGTGAAACTGCTGGTAATGAGGCTTCACTCTATGGAGTTAGTGTAACTAGACTTGGCGAAAATTGTGATGGAACAACTAAGACTAGTCAACTTGAACTTGGTGGTGAAAATATTTGTGTAGATGCAACTGACAGAGCAAGTATGTATGGTGCTAATAAGTCAGACCTCGGTATCAACTGTTCTGACAACGACAGAAGCACATTGACAAGAGTTAGTGGTGACACCGTTAATGAGGGTGGTAACATCGTTAATACAAATGCTGAGACTTCAATCAATGAGACAGCACCTACTATTACAGAGTCTGCTTCAACATCAATTAGCGAAACTGCTCCAAATATTACTGAGACCGCTTCTCAGAACATAACTGAAACAGCAGAACATGATATTACTGAAACTGCTAGTCACGATATTAACAATACAGCAACTAACGATATTTATGTAACTGCTGGTAATAAGCTTTGTGAAAATGGTAAGGATTCTTATTTCTATGGGACTAATTCAACAACAATAGGTAAGGGTTGTGATGATACTTTGTCATCAAACATTACATATTGGAGAAATACAGAACCAGTTTGTGACAATGGTGTAGTTGGATTCTCAGCAACAACAGTTGATGGAGCACTTGATGAGGTTTATTACAGAAGTCAAGTTAGCATGACATCAACAGGTAACACAACTGGTATTGATGTTCCTGTTCCAGAGAGTGGTACAAGTATCGTTAGAAGCGGTTCTACAACATATACAATACACCAAGACTCAGATGGCTGTGATAAGACTTATGATTTTACTGTTGATAATACAATAGTATCAATGTCAGCTTATACATATAGTGCTGCCGAAGAGCTTGCTAAGAAATATACATTCTGGCAATATATTGGCGATACAAGAGTTGAAATTGGTGAAATCAATATCCCAAAAGACCACATATTGAAGGATGCTTCAATTGTTAATGGTCATCTTAATGGAGGTACATTTACTCCATGCCCAGCTGGTGATGATACTTGCCATTGGTACATAAAACTTGTTTGGAATGTATTTGACCCATCTACTGGCCACGCAGATGATAAGATTACATATCTTCCTGCTGATGATTTTGTAAAAGACTTAGTTGTTAATAATCCAACAAACAATGGTGTATGCTTAGATATATGGTATGATGGTCAGAAAAAGAACATTTCAGCGCATACTGAGGCACACATGATTCATGGTAACAACAGTACCGACACTAAGTACACTATTACTGATGGATGTAAGCATTCATTAACATCTTACACATTGAATTCAGTAAGTGGTGACGTTAAGACAGCTAATGCTGCAACAAACTGGACATACGACCCATTTGATAAGAAGGTAACAATTACTGCTGCAACTGACGTAAATCATCTTAATAGAAAGACTGTAAGTTGGACATATGGTGACGTTAAGAGTGCTGCTGGCGCATCTTATGACCCAGGTGATGGCGAAGTGAATACCACTAGTAATGAGCGTTCTATGGAATTTATAATTCCTAATAGCATCGACCATCTTAACAAGGGAAGCTTAACCGTTACCCATAATGGATTTAATAATGTGTTTGACTTGGCAAGCGATAGCGTATGGTCATTACCACATAGTTCGTTGACAATTACTTATGGTAATACATGTGGCTTGCAAGATACTAGTTTGACATATGATACTTCCGAGAATAAGAATGTGATAATACCAAAAACGATTAGTGATGTAACTAATGGTGCAATGTCTTATGATTGTACAAGTGATTGTATAACAGTGTCCAAAAACATTTGTATGGACGATTACGATGTGACTGCAAAAGGTTTTTACTCCAAATCAGATGTGAACTTGAAAGAGAACATCAATAATTTGGATTTTAAAGATTATAGTAAAGTTGAAAATGTTGCATTCAAGTCATTTAACTTCAAAAATGATGAGACAAAGACTAAAACTTACGGTGTTATAGCACAAGAAGTACAAGCAGCTGGACTCAATGAAATCGTTCACAAAGACAATGATGGAAATTTAAGCGTTGATTATATATCATTGCTTATTTTAAAAATCGCAGAGTTAGAAGATAAAGTTAATAAATTGTCTGAAGAATTAAAAAATAAATAAATCTGTTAAATAATATTTGGGGTAATATAGTTTGAAAATATTACCCCATATTTAAAACATATATTTTATTATGGCAAATTGCTGTGAAGAATTTAATACAAATTGTAATAAAATAGTTGATATTGCATATTTGAAAGAGTTTTTGCAAGGAACTCCGATAGTTGTAACAACAAGTGTGCAAGATGACTATTGCCCTACTTACGATGAGTTGACCAATGGTAGTATTGTTCCAGTGACAAATGCAAACACTATCACAGATTTCCACGAAGGAATTGACGGAATATACGTAGACCCTAGCGGATATACGGACGCACCATCTAGCAATGATGAGTGTTGCAATAGTAGCAGTGGCCAAAAAAACGTAAAAGCACAAGACTTGTCACTATATTATTATAATCTTACTGATTTTGACGCTAGTTTGAATGTCAACCGTAATGATTTGTGCGGAGCAGAAGCGGAAGTGATTGGTGGGTATAACATAAACAGACACAAGAAATATTTGTCCGTTGATTGTTTGGGGGTTAGCGATAACACCACCAAGGCATTTGATATATGTAATTCACATGTGTCAATTTCTCCTAGTTGTTCAGAAACATATGGGGCTAATGTTTGCGATGCAAGTCAAGCATCTGCTGGAGATGACGTTGATTGTTCGACAGCTGACATAACTCACGATTTTTCAGCTACTCTATCCTACAAAGGTGAAACTTACGGATTTAATGATAGTTTTACGCAACAGGGCATGAGCATAAATATTACATGGGATAGTTCCGCTGCAAGTGAGGAGATTGAAAGCGAAGGAACTAGTGGTCTAGAAGAGATAGGAACTATTAGCCACAGTGATAATGTAACAATTATAAATGCAGAATCAGATGCTGAAGAAGGGGTCGAAGTCTTTATTGAAAGCGATGGCAGAATAATGCTGGATGTAAGCGAGTATAGTGACAGCGACCAACGACAGTTTTCAGTTTCCGTTAGATATACAGCATGTGAAGACTATGTTGCAACTAGTTCACAGTTTACTCAACAAGGAGTACAGCTTCCACCAAGTCCAATCTCAGGAGATTGTTATGAATATGACGGAGGAGGTATGGGTTCTTGCACTAGTCAATATTATGTATGCAAATATCTTTCTGGTGCCTCATCTCATATGAATGATTGGACATACATAGATAAAATGAAATTAAAAGTGGCTGATGACGGTTACTATAACGCGCAAATATTATACTCTGGTTATTCCAAAGATACTAACCAAGAACGAATGAACGCATACATAAACAAACACAGCGTTGCTGCTGCAAATGATGATGAATGGAATGCAGTTTTCCACGTATTCAGTAGCATTTCAAGAACAAACGTTTCGATGTTTGAATCAAATAGCGACTTGATGGAAATAACATTACCTTGCGAAGTGAGCACAATAAGTCAAAGAACTTTCGAGGGTTGCACAAATCTCACAGACATTTATTATGACTATGTAACTAGTATAGGAGAAAATGCATTTTTTAATTGCTCTAGCCTTAGTGGTGTAGATTTGAGTAATGTTGAGACAATCGGTGATAGCGCATTTGAAGATTGTACTGGTTTGACTAGTGTAACTTTATCTACAAATTTAGGAAGTATAGCTAATGGAGTTTTCTTAGGGTGCTCATCTTTGGAGGACATTGGATTGAGTAGGATTAATACAATAGGTGAGAACGCATTTAGCGGTTGCACTAGTTTGATTAGTGTAGATTTGAGCAATGTTGAGACAATAGGTGTGAGCGCATTTGAAGATTGCACTAGTTTGACTAGTGTAGATTTGAGCAGTGCAGATACAATAGATAATTACGCATTTTACGATTGCACTAGTTTGACTAGTGTAACTTTATCTACAAATTTAGGAAGCATAGCTAATGGAGTTTTTTATGGGTGCTCATCTTTGGAGGACATTGATTTGAGAGATGTTGAGACAATAGGTGAGAGCGCATTTAGAGATTGCACTAGTTTAACAAGTGTAACCATTGGTAGTGGCGTTACAGATATTGGTGAATCTGCATTTGATAATTGTAGTAATTTGGAAGAAATATGGATATATGCGGAAGAACCTCCAGCAAAAGGTAGCTACGCATTTTATGGTGCTGATAATTCTACACTTTATGTTCCTAGAGGCACTAAAGACAGTTATGAACAAGATTGGCCAGAATTTATAAACAGAATTGTGGAAATGTCATAATATTTGCTTTAATCCATTGAATATAATTAACTAAAATAATATATTTAAAACATATGATAACATAAATGAATAATTGTTTTAATGTGAATTGTAGCCAATGTGATGATACATTGGTGTGTTGGTTTAATAGTGGTCAAACAATAAATGTCGCCTACGATGTAAGCAATTTTTATTGCCAAGGGTTTGATGGGTGTAGGGCTTTAATTTCAGTAAATGGTGTCGAACCAAACGACTATATTGAAACAAGTCATACTTTTACTGGGTCATCTTTTCTCAATACTACGGCCAATACTGGCTCATATAAAGGTTATGGCGAAGGCGATGAATGCGAAAAATGCGGTTCAAGCTCTAGTTTTGTGATTGATGGCGCACATATAGTAGAATATGGTCTTAGAGAAGTATCTGGTAAGTCATATAGCGTTATAATAGAGGACTCAATGAGTGGACTCGGTGACTTGTTAAGGGTATATATCCCATCTAAAGTTATTTCAATAAAAAAATCGGCATTTAGCAATTGTACAAAATTAGAAGACGTTTTCATTGGTACTAATGTGACGTCAGTTGGTGATAATGCATTTTTGGGTTGTAAAAGTTTAAAAAATATTGATTGGGGTTGTTGCAATAACAATAATAAAACATTGTCATTAGGAAATTATGCTTTTAAGGGTTGCACCTCATTAGAAACTTTAAATATAGAAGATTGCATCAAAACCGCAAAAGACTATTGTTTTGAAGGGTGTACTAGTCTTACTAATTTAATTTTAGGAACTGGCCTTAGAAAATTAAGCAATGGAATTTTTAAGGATTGCAGTAGTTTGTCAGGAGTTTCCATTCCTAGTAATATAAAATCAATTGGTGGCGCAGCGTTTTCAGGTTGTAGTAGTCTTGAAAGTATTGATTTGAGCAGCGTAACTAGCATTGGTAATAGCGCGTTCAAGTCTTGTACTAGTTTGTCTAGTGTCACTTTATCTAATGATTTAAAAGGAATTAGTGGGCAAACTTTTAGTCACTGTTTTAACCTCGCCAATATCAATTTAAATAACATAAAATCAATTGGTGGTTCAGCGTTTGAAGGTTGTGGTAGTCTTAAAAGTATTGATTTGAGCATGGCTGAGACCATAGGTGAGAGAACATTCATTGATTGTACTGGTTTGACTAGGGCTACATTTGGTGAAAATTTGACAACTATTGACGATAATGCATTTAAAAACACAAGAATTGATAAAATCGAACTTGGGAGTAACATATCAAGAATAGGTCAAAATGCATTTGATATTCAAGTCAATAGGACAATAACAATAAAAAGATTAATACCTCCTGAATTAATGTATTATGCGTTAGGAAATCCAGGGACTATTGATAAGATTTGTGTTCCTGACCCATTTAAGTATGAGCAAAATCCTACTTGGGAGGATTATAAAGAGAAATTAGTTAAAATAAATTAATTTTTTTTTTAATAAAGTGGGCAATTATTTTTTAATTGCTCATTTTATTTGTTTTTTTAATATATTTTATATATCTTTGCAAAAATGGTTATGTATCATGGCTAAAAAACTGATAAAAGTAGATGGAGAACCAAAAGAAGTTACAGAAATAAGAAACAAAATATTAAATGAATTCAAAGACCTTGAGTTTATTGAGGAAGGGCATAAATATTTTTTAAATGGAGTTCAATTACCTTCAGTATCGGAGGTCACACATAAATTTTGTCAATATCCGTTTGATACGGAAGCACAAGCGATTGCTTATGCTGAGAAACATGGAGAAACACCACAGCATTGGATTGATGAATGGAAATTTAAGAATCTTAGAGCAACAACAACTGGTACATTGGTACACGCTTATGGTGAATCACTAGGATGGTTGAAGAATGGACACCCAGAGTTGATAACAGAAGATAATAAATGTAAATATATAAAAGACAAAAATTGGCTGATACCAACAAGACCAAAAGAAGAGGCAATACTAAAATTTTACAATGAACTACATCCTAATCTTCATTTTGTACTAGCTGAAACAAAGGTATACTCCAATAAAAGTAAAAGTTCAGAGGTAGAAAGACCTTTTTGTGGAACTTTTGATTTATTAATGTATTATGAAAATAAAAACGATGATTCTAAAAGTGGGTTAGTTGTTCTTGATTGGAAAACAAATAAAGAACTTAAAAAAGATTTTAGTAGAGAAAATGGTAAATTTTTATTACCTCCATTTGGTAATTTATACGAAGAGCCATTATCATACTACACATTACAGTTAAACCTTTATAGTTTATGTTTAGCTGGTATAGGATTGCCACCGATAGCAGCTAGAGTAATTTGGTTAAAAGATGACGGAAACTATGAACTAATACCAATAAATCTTTTATATAAGGAAGAATGGTTTAAGAACGCATTTTAATTAAAAAATCTGTTCATTATAGTAATTTTTTGGTTATTTGATATATTTATAATAAAATTAATATTATGAATAAAAAATTTACTAGAGAAGATTTTATAAAAAAAGCTAGAGAGGTTCATGGTGATAAATATGATTATTCTAAAGTGGACTATTTTGACAGTAGACATGATGTTGTTATTATTTGTCGTAAACACGGTGAATTTATACAAAGGGCAAATAGGCATTTGCAAGGCTGTGGATGTAAAAAATGTTCATCCGAAAAAAGAGCAGTGGATAGTAGTTTAAATACAGATGAGTGGGTTAAAATGGCTAAGAAAGTACATGGTAATAAATACGACTATTCTAAGGTAGAATATAAAAACAGTTATACAAAAGTATGTATTGTCTGTCCCATTCATGGAGAATTTTGGATACTTCCTTATGCGCATGTTAATCTTGGCGAGGGTTGCGCAAAATGCGCTAATACAGAAAAATTATCGAAAGAAACATTTATAGAAAAAGCTAGAAAAGTTCATGGAGATAAATATGATTATTCTAAGGTGGAGTACATCAACTCACGAACCAAAGTGTGCATAATATGTCCCATTCATGGAGAGTTCTGGCAAAGGCCCTCTAGTCATTTAGAGGGGTATGGGTGCAAGAAATGTTCTACTATTAAAAATAGTATAAAGCAATCATCTACCAAAGATGATTTTATAGAAAAAGCTAGAAAAGTTCATGGAGATAGATATGATTATTCTAAAGTAGAGTATAGAAATAATTACACTAAAGTTTGTATAATATGTCCAGAACATGGAGAGTTTTGGCAAACGCCAAACGGACATTTATATAATTTACAAGGATGCCCAAATTGCAAGAAATCTAGAATGGAATGTTACACTAAATTATTATTGGAGCGTAATGGTATTAACTATGAAACTGAAAAAACGTTTGATTGGTTAATATACGAAAATAATATGAAATTAGATTTCTTATGCGGTAAAATTGCTATTGAATGTCAAGGTGGACAGCATTTTGTGACAGTTAAAAAATACGGTGGTGACGAAGGATTAGTAACTAGGCTAGAAAGGGATAAATTAAAATATGAAAAGTGTAAAGAACATAATATACCAATTATATATATAATACCATATAGATATAGAAATAGCAAAGTTTTTAATGATTTTTATAAAGATAAAAATTATATCTTTTTTAAAGACATAGATGATAAATTAGTAGATAGATTAAGAGAAGTGTTATAAATCAAAATATTTATTAAGCATACTCATTAGACATATATAACCAAATATAACAAAAAAAAAAATAAATGGCTAAAGGTAAAATAGTTGTACTTTCTCATTATCTATTTGATGAGAAAATGAGAGAATGGGGGCTGAACAATCAAAATGTAGATAATTTAAAAGATACTGCTTTCATATCTATTATAGGAACTAGAGAATGTTTAGAGTATTATCTTGATGAAGGTAAGACAAAACACTTTTTTATGAATAACCATGAGAATGTGCTAAACCTAGATTTTGATGATATTTCAACTGATGTAGATTATGACGGACACATCTTCAAAACAATGAGGATGGAGCAAGCAGAGAAAGCCGTTGAGTTCATTGAGAATATGGTTAACCAAGGCAGAACAACTTTCTACATTCATTGTAGAGCTGGTATGTCTCGTTCTCGTGCTTTCGGTGAGTTCATCTACAGAACATTCGGAGAGGATTTCGATATAGAGTATGAAGACAGAAACAACTATACAACTATATTGAATCAAGGGGTATTAAGAAGACTTAATCATGCTTATTGGAAAAAGCATAAGATAAATTGCTATGCCAATGGTGAGGATTATGAGGATGAATTAGTACACCCAGAAATAAGAAAAATACACTTATAACTAGTTTCTTATGGATAAAAATTGTTTTAACTGCGCACATTTCCCTAATTGTAGGGTGTTAAGAGGTACGTATTCTGAAAACGATAGTGATGCGGATAGAATAGCATTTCTTGAGAATTACGGTAGTTCGTGTGCGTTTTATTATGGGAGATATTGAATAATGGAGAAGTATAATGGAATAATAGACGAAGTTCTATATTATAGTGAAAGGACAGAAGATGGTAGATGGATTATTCCAATTGAAGTAGATTGGGATTATACACTTACCAAATGCTCTAGTTGGGAGACTGGAGAAATGGTTCTTAATGAAGAGGCTTTTAAAATAATGAGACGTTGGGTAAAGGATTATAACGTAGGTTGGATTCTTAATTCAATGAGACGTGACGAATTATTAAAAGAACCTCTAATAATTCTTGAAAAAGAGGGCGTAAAACCTTATTCTTTAAGAAAGAACCCAAGACAGTTGGATGACGAGCATAATAAGGAGGTCACAAAATCATTTGCTGTGTTCTCAATTGACGATAGAAACGTTGGAACACCAGTGAAATGGCTGGATGGCTGTGACAGACCACACGTAGATTGGGTTGAAGTGGATAAAATAATGTCACCTATATTAAAACATATTAGTGACACCTTAGATAAAGTAAAGTTATGAACGAAAAGTATGTATTAATTAAACCATTTGAATGTAAGTATGGAATATTGCCAGAAGGAACAGAAATTATTGCATTTAGAGGGCAAATATGGGTAAATGGTGGTCCTATACCATCTGGATATAATAGTATATTCCTAGACCTAATTCAAGATTCAAATTATGTAAGAAAAGTAAAGATTCAGAAGAATACATTCTAAGAGGAAATAATAATTCAAATTAAACTATATAGTTATGAGTAAAGTAAAGTATTATCATGCTTGGGCGAAAGCTACAAGTATTAATGGTGACGAGCATTACGTTACAGTTGTGGGTAAGTTTGAACAGTCACGGAAGGAAGAGATTGTTCAAGATGTAGTTCCAGTAGAGACAAAGCCAAATACAATTGTAGATGGCATTTTGACATACGGAGTGAAAAATCTTAACAGAAAACTGACATTGGGTGTGTCAATTTGTCACCCATCTGACACATTTAATGAAGAAATTGGAATAAATATTGCAAAAGGAAGAATTAATAGGGGCCAAGACCTTGGACAGATTGAAACCTCTAATGTAACTATGCTTACAGAGGATGCAATTATGGCAGAAATTCTAGTTAAGTTGAATCATATATGCCAAAATATTGATGGATATATTTCAGAATAATGCAAGATTTGTTAAATAATATTAAAAAGTTGGAGTAACATTTGGTTATTCCAATTTTTTTTGGTATCTTTGCAGTCGAAGAAAAAGTAAAAACATGAAAGATTTGTTTTTAGTGGTTGGTGTAGTTAGTTTATACACCGTTTTATTATATATTGTGTCAGATTATCGCATAAATAAGTTGACAAGATAAAGTTTGGCACAGTATTTGCATAGATATGGGTGTAAAAGAGTTATACGTGTCTGAGGGCAATGTAGTAGGTTCTACATACGTCCTTATGATATTGGAAGATGGTACTCCTATCCTTACTTGGTATATGGGTAATCAGAAAGTTGAAGAAGAAAACCCCATAATATCTAAAAGGTATGATGGCTCTATGAAAATAGAATATGGGGAACAAAATCTTTTCGGTGCTAGACAAGTACTGTGTTTCATTGATTCAAGGGGTAAACTTGAAGAAAGATGGGATAGAATAAAATAATTAAATAAAAATATAAAAAAGTTTATGGGAAAAGTTATTGGAATTGACCTCGGAACTTCAACGTCATGTGTGTCAGTTTTTGAAGGAGGTCAGCCTACTGTTATTGTGAACAGTGAGGGTAATCGCACAACCCCATCAGTTGTGGGTTTTGTTAATGGTGAACGTAAAGTGGGTGATGCTGCACGTAGACAAGCAATCACCAATCCTAAGAATACTGTGTACGCAATCAAGCGTTTCATGGGTATTCCATTTGATAAGGCGCAGAAGGAAGCAGACCGTGTGACCTACAACGTCATTAATGAGGGTGGCTATCCTCGTGTGGACATTGATGGTCGCAAATACACTCCACAAGAGATTTCAGCAACAATTCTTCAGAAGATGAAGAAGACCGCAGAGGATTACCTTGGCACAGAGGTAAAGGATGCTGTCATTACAGTGCCAGCTTATTTTGATGATAGTCAGCGTAAGGCTACTATTGAGGCTGGTCAGATTGCAGGACTTAATGTTCTTCGTATAATCAATGAGCCTACAGCCGCAGCACTCGCTTATGGTGTTGACAAGGCTAATAAGGACATGAATATCGTTGTGTATGACATTGGTGGTGGTACATCTGACGTATCTATCCTTAACTTTGGTGGTGGCGTGTTTGAGGTTATTTCAACCAATGGTGACTCACACCTTGGTGGTGAGGACTTTGACCAAGCAATCGTAAACTACCTTGTTGAAGAGTTCGAGAAGCAAGAGGGTGTAAACGTATCTAGTGACGCTATGGCAATGCAGCGACTCAAGGAAGCTGCTGAAAAGGCTAAGATTGAGCTTTCTACAGCTACATCTACTGATATTAACTTGCCTTACTTGGCTCCAGTTAATGGTGTTCCAAAGCACCTTATGCTTACACTCACACGTGCAAAGTTTGAGCAGTTGACAGAGAATCTTTACAACAAGCTTATTGAGCTTTGTAAGGAAGC
>Ga0247611_10001548_pt1 | contig 40499 bp, 40 predicted proteins | sample 177DNAGHGhighgp2_FD_192422 | JGI IMG/M metagenome (GOLD analysis project Ga0247611, IMG submission 192422) | Sheep rumen microbial communities from Palmerston North, Manawatu-Wanganui, New Zealand - 1770 DNA GHGhigh gp2 | ecosystem: Host-associated > Mammals > Digestive system > Stomach > Rumen... | reverse complement strand
TTTTTATTTAAGGTTAGGAGGGGAATTAAACCACTTGCTGAAACCCTCCTAACCGAGACAAAAAAGAACAAGTTTGCAACCTTATTCTATTATAAATATATCTTAACTTTAAAAAGTTATCAATATTTAATGCAAAGATATAAAAATTTTTTTAAAAATACAAATTATTAACTAATTATTTTATAATATATTATTATAATAATATATTGATATATAATAAATTATTATAGATTTATAATAAAAAATATTTTGTTAAAAAATGTAAAATATTTCATAAATAATTTGCTTTTCAATTTTATTTTCTATATGTTTGCAATGTTCAGAAGAACAAGGTTAATCTCTATCACCTTTTATAAGTATAGAGAAGGTATTAAATTTATATAGTATGATTAAAAATTTAATTGAATTTGTTGCCAAAGATGGCAAGGCAGAGTACAGTCTTAACCTTTTTATGCACAATGTTAACCTTTTTACAGTCGGTTATGTATGTACTACACAAACTAATGTAATGTTCATCACAGCCACTAGGATAGACCTAGAAACAGATGAGAATGGCGAGCCATATAAAATGATGGACTACACAACAATCTTCAATGGTTTACCGACACCGAAAAATTTGTTAAAGGTGTGTGAAAAAGATGCAGAGGCTGCAAAGGAGATAATCGAAGTACTCAAGGGAGAAGATGTATTTGAATTTGCTGCTGAGTATTGGAACTTTGAGAAGAGTGAGTGGGAAGATAACCTTGATGACACACTTGAACTCTATTTGGAAAAGGTAAATAAATAAAAGTTTTTTGATTTTTGTCATATTTTCCCCCAACGGTTCGAGACGAATAGTTGGGGTTTTAATTTAAGGCCATTTCCAGCCCCATAGAGGCATTTCTGCTAGGTGGGTGGATAAGTTGTCCACCAAAGGTGAGAAAACGCCTCAGAGAGGCTAGAATTTAATACTTTATTTTAATTTAAATTATGGAAGAAAGATTAACGGATAAAGAAATAGAAGAAATTTGGAATGAGTATATGAAAATCCAAAGAGAATTAAAAAAAGATGAGTTTAAAGAAATGATTGATACAGTAAAGGAATATGAGGAATCTGAAAAAAAAGGATGACTCAATTAGAGTCACCCTTTACATCCACAAGTATTCTTTTTATTATTTGGAAAGTATATCAAATTGTGGAACTCACGTTCATTTGTGCCATCACCTTCTTCATATTTGCTACATAAACAAGGTTTTTCTGGTCTCCACAGTGGATACAAGCTTGAACAATGGCATAGATATTTAATAAGCAGTTCAGTGTACATTTCCCCTTGATTTTTTAAGTTAAGCTCATATTCAGCTAATTCTTTTTCTGAAATTGGTTGAGAGTTTTCTGATTTTTCAAGAGAAATGCCTTTTTGTGTAAAACTGTATGCTAGTCCACGAATTGAAAGATAAGATGTCCAAAATGCTAGAGACGGTGCAATCTTAAGTATAAGAGCTTTGTTTTCTTCGGTAAGTGAATCATCTGCTATTTGCTGTTGCAGCTCTTCCTTGAGCGGTTGTCCGATGACTGGAATAATGTAGTACTCTTGGGCAAGTGTAACGAAAGGAAAGATTCTATCAACTCCTACATTCTTTGAAATAGGAGACCAAAGCTTAAGCAATTCTTCGCTTATTAAAAGTGTTTCAGATAATTTCTTTTTTGCCATATTACACCTCCTTTTTTGTTTCAACATTATTTTCAGCACCTTCATCTTCTACTTGCTGTTGTTCAGTGTCTTTTGCTCCAGCACCTTCGTTAAGTTTGTCAGTATTCTCTTCAGTTGCACCTTCGAACTCCTTTGCTAGATTGTAGTCTTGAATTGTCAGATTCCTAGCATAGCCATTCATCGATAAAAGGTCGTTAAAAGCATCAAGGACAAACTGACGTTCAGAATTAATAACTGTAAGGCGATATTGTACTGTTGCAGCTATAATCTCATCAGACTTGCTTGAGAATCCACTAGATGTACTGATACCAGCTAGAATAGGGCTTGTAAGCCTATTTGCAGACACTATGGCGAGCTTTACAGTGTCACAGACTGAATTGTATAAGTCGGCGTTTACACTCTCAATAGAAGAGATTTCTGGTGTCACACCATTCTCACCAAAAAGTAGAAGAATATTTCCAGCATTCTCACTGCCACCAAATGACTTTTGAAGAGCTTCATATAATTGTGCTTTCTTTTCTTCATCTGGTTCCGTTGGATATTTGATTGCCAAATTCGCTGAGAAATTATTTCTGATGTAGTTGTTATAGTACTGTGACAATGCAGCATCAGCAGCCACATAGTTAGCAGCAGACATCCACTGAGGAATTGCATAGTAATACTCTCCCAACTGATGTTTCTTGAAGTACATCAAGTATCTTTCACCTTTCTTTGGAGTTTCAGACCCCCACATTTTAATTTCTGTGATTAAGTCTCTGTTTCCCTTTCCCCAATTTGTAGAAAGATATGCTTTATCAATCATGTTGTATTCATTGTACTGCCCTAGTCGAACTTGGTCTACTGGCTGATGATAAAACAACCATTTATTGCCGCTTTCAGACAATATACACTGTATTGCAAATGCCCCCAGATATGTATAGTCTGTCATACATTTGTAGAGCAGTTGTGACCACGATTCTGACAGATTTGGTGTATATATATTGTCTTCAACCTTTGCAAGACCAGCTCCGAACATGTATGAAAGTTTATTTTCAAGTATAGCTTTCTGTAGTGGGCTTGAATTTGCAAGTTCAAGGCATAACTCTGGATAGAGGTTATCATATCCGAATCTTACCCATTGTCTTCTGGTTGCTTTATCAATATAGGGAGACGGAATTGAAAAATCTCTGAAATTGATATTAGGTATAATATTATCTAATTTATTCATAAAAAATCATTTTTCATAAAGATGATATATGTTAAAAAAAGGCAGAATTAACAGTTCTGCCCTTTTAAATTATAAAGAATATATTCTGCTTGCATATGTGCTCCAATTCGTTGCAGATTTATATGCTTCTAGCGATGCTGACGGAACATATATTTTTAAATTTGTATTAGTGTTTGCAAGTGCACCTAAATTAAGCGTTGGTGGCGTTTCCGCTCTGACAGTTATGCTTGTAAGTCCACTGCAATTTCTGAAAGCATAAGAACCAATACTTGTAACACCACTTGGAATATCAATGCTTGTAAGACCACTACAATTTTCGAAAGCACTAGTACTAATGTTCGTTAACTGAGAATCTTCCTCAAATGTGCAACTTGAAAGGCTTGTACAACCATTGAAAACATTTTGTGAAATCCTTGTAACACCACTTGGTATAGTTATGCTTGTGAGTCCACTACAATTATTGAAAGCACTCCAACCAATGCTTGTAACACCACTTGGAATATCTATACTTGTAAGGGCATAACAACTAGTGAAAGCTTGATTACCAATTCTAGTGACGCTATTTGATATTGTAACACTTGTTAGATAAGTCAAGTAAAGTAGGGCACTATCACCAATTTCCGTTACACAACTTCCTATTTCAGCGGTTAACATTTCATAATTTGTGGCTGATTTTGTGTCTCCAGTTGTTAAAACAGAGTTTCCATCACACTCAACCTCATAGTTTGGTTTACCAGCAAATGTTGCTATAAACTTTGTGCCACCAGTCGGTGTTTCACTCCAAACAAGGCTACCGCCACAAGCATATATTTTGCTTATGGTGTAGCCACTGTAATAGATGTTGCTTATATTTGTATTTCCACTTATAATAGGCATAGTTTATTCGTGAATCATATAGACAGTGTTGCTGTCCTTATTTTGAATTAAATCATATTCTGCTTGAGTACCACACCAGAACTTGGTAACTGTACTTATCACATTCTGATTGCTGATGGTGATGTTGTCTCCAGCTGTATAAGTTGTATCTGTTGCACTGATTACATTATTAGTGATACTGACATTCGTTCCTGCACTAAGTGTCTCTTGAAGTCCACTAGTTGCAGCAGTTATTGCACTCTGAGCTTCTGCTGATGTAATGTATCCAGCATCATTAGTGAAAGCAGTATTACTCGTTGGAACTGTTGGAATCGTTGGCTTATCAGTCAAATCATTATAACTTCCACTAAAGTTTGATTTAGCATCCCAACTAGCAGTTTGAGCAGTTGTAACGTGGATAGCAGTATTTGCAGTGTGAGCACTGAAGTCACTTTCATCAGTTTTTCCGCTGATTGATTCATCAATCATTGTTTGAACGTCTGCTGGTGTAACTCCACCACCACCTCCAAGTTGGTCTTGCAACTTAACATCTTGACCATTTAATGAAAGATATATATCACCATTCTGTCTTATTTCAAAGGCATTATGTCTAGCATTAATAGAAGTTCCGTTGCCAACTGAGAATAAAGTATTCCTACTATCACCAAAGGTTGTAGTTGCTGAGTTGCTTGCATTGTAAACTCCACTTGCATGTTCATATTTATTGTTTGCATTTGTTTGATAACCTTCAGTATGAGAATAATCAGCATTAGCTTTTGTAAAATATCCTTCAGCGTGTGAATATAATCCATTAGCAATACTCTGCTCGCCTTCAGCGTGAGCACATCGTTTGTTAGCATAAGTTGCCCATCCTTCTGTAAATGAATAAGCACCGCTACCATTTGAAGCATTTAATGTACAACTGATAATATCATTGGTAATATCAATGTTTGTTCCAGCAGAGTAAGTTGAACCTCCACCTCCAGTTGCACTGATGACATTATTAACGATTGAAATGCCACTTCCAGCTGTTAAGGTGTCTTGTTTGCCACTAACAGATTCATCAATCAAATTTAGAACATCAGAAGTTGTAGGATATTCATCTAAGTCAGAAGCGGTAATATACCCAGCATCGTTGTTAAAAGTACTTACTTCCGTTGGTTGGTTTATCAAGTCATCATAGTCACCACTGAAATCAGACTTGCCATCCCAATAATCCTTCTCTGCTGCTGTGACATGGATGTTGGTATTGCCACTGTGACTGTTGAAATTAGTGATTGTGGCAAACTTTGCATCAGACTCTGCTTTGGTGTATGCATCAATTGGTGTAGAACCACCAGTTGCACTGATGACATTATCAACGATTGAAATGCCACTTCCAGCTGTTAATGTGTCTTGCTTGTCATTTAATGCATCGTTAAGATTGTTAAGTGCAGCAGCGGTTACTTGCTCGACCTCATCAATCTTGTTATAGATTACTCTGTTTTCTACAGGATTTGTTGAACCACTATCTAAAACTGAATCTACAGTTAGTGTATATGCAGTTACATCTAGTTTCTCATCTAACAATGCATCAGTTGCAGTTTTATTATAATACTGTGTTGGGTCAAATGAGCCGCCACCAGCAACCTTTTCATCAATGGTTTCCTTGTCATAGGTGAATGCTGAAAGTTGAGCACCAGTTACATAATCACCCTTTAATTGATATTTGCCATCACTCTCACTCTTGGTATAGTAATTACTCAAGTCAATATCATCAATTTCGCTAGATAGTGTCTGGACTTCGCCACTAATGGTTGTAACATTACCACTAATGGTTTCTACTTTTTCATTTAAAGTTGTAACATTACCACTAATAGTCTGAACATCGCCACTAATAGTTGTGACATTTCCACTAATTTCATTTATCTTAGTATCTTGAGCACTCTGTGATGCATCCACTTCACTCTTGGTGTAGTAATTTGACAAATCAGTTGGCGTGTATGCACTTGCATCTAACTTGTCATCTAACAAATCATCAACCTCGGTTTTGTTATAGTAATTAGTTAAATCAATATCATCTACCTCTTCTTTGATTGTCTGGACTTCTCCACTAATAGTCTGAACACTTCCACTAATTGTTACAGTTTCGCTAGATAATGTCTGGACTTCTCCGCTCAATGTATCAATTTTACCATCTAATACTTGTACATCACCACTAATAGTCTGGACATCACCACTAATGGTTTCTACTTTTTCATTTAAAGTTGCAACATCGCCACTAATGGTTGTGACATCACCACTGAGTGCAGTTATCTTAGTATCTTGGGCACTTTGTGATGCATCCACTTCATTCTTAGTGTAGTAATTTGTTGGGTCGAATATGTCTGAAAGTGGTATACTGATTGCTTCTTTTCTAGAATCGGTATTAAATGTAATAACCAAATATCCATTTTCAATTACAACATTATCAACCATGCCGTCTTTAATAAATGCTGAAGCATCAATGTATGACTTTATGGCATTGCCGTGCATAAAATTAATTCTCTTTGCATTTGAATCATACTCTACCCCATCATAGAAATCAACGATTAATGCATCAGTTTCAGCCTTTGTATAAGTGTTTCCGCTTATATATTCTTTGGTGACATACTTTGCATCACTTTCAGCCTTTGTATAAACGTCAGAAGCATTAGCCTTTCCGACTTCAAGTGCTGTGATTCTCTGCAACTGTTCTGCATCAGCAGTTGTCCTTGCCGACACCTCATTGTTTAAATCGTTTCTAAGGCCATTTTCAGCCCCTTGAGCGCGATTAATTTCATTCTGTAGTGAAGTTGTAAGGCCACTGATTAAAGCGTCTTGAGAAGCGTCTTTTGCAGTTGAACGAGTAACTTCATCATTGATGAGTCCTTCGATTCTAGCCTCTTCACCCTCTGCTCTAGCAGTCTCAGCAGTCAACTGATTCTGAAGGTTGGTATCACCACTTATTCTATCAGCTATTTCCTTGTCAATCTTTGCATCAAGTGCATCTGAAGCATCTGTAAGTCCACTGATAAGCATGTCGTGTTCAATGTCCTTGTTGGTAGAGCGAGTGACTTCAGCATTGATGAGTCCTTCTATTCTGGTCTCTTCGGCATTTGCCCTTGTGATTTCTGCATCAATCTTGTCATCAAGGTCTTCTTCTGCTGCTTCTGCCCTAGCTATTTCAGCATCAAGGTCATTTGCAATTTCAGTTTCGGCTGACGTTGCCCTAGCTATTTCAGCATCCAAAGAATCTGTAAGTGCTGATTCATTTGTTACAATTTCTGCAATATCCGATTCTATCTCTGCTATTTTGTCTGCAATATTGCCGTCTGTCATAATTGTGCTTAATTGCACTCCGACTTCTTCTGGAGTGCTGTACACTTCTCCATTTATCATTAATGGGATGTCTGCTGACCAGACATTGTTAACCCAAGGTTGGTCTTGGTCTTTCAAATAGAAAGTGACCTTGTTATTTGTGATTTGATAGTAAACTCCACCAAATTCAAAACCTCTAGATTTCAATATCTTGCCATTATCATCAGCTTCAATGAACTGAACGTGACTGTTATTTGTTAAGATATATCTCATAATAATAATTAATTTTATATAAAGATAAATATACATAAAATAAAAAAGGGCTTTTCAAAAAGCCCTTTTGAAATAATTATTGAATTGGGAATATTCTATCAGCAAGTGTGCTCCATTCACTTGCTGTTTTATATGCTTCCACCGATGCTGACGGAGTATATATTGGGCAATTGTTAGTGCCGTTAAATGCATAGGCACTTGCCAATGTTGGAGGTGTTGTAGCATTAATTGTTATGCTTGTGAGACTACTACAATTATAGAAAGTGTGACTGCCGATGCTTGTAACTCCACTTGGTATGTCTATACTTGAAAGACCACTACAATAATAGAATGCATACTGACCAATACTTGTAACACCACTTGGTATATCTATACTTGTAAGTGACATACAACCTCTAAAAGTAGTATAACCAATACTTGTAACACCACTTGGTATATCTATACTAGTTAGACTTTGACAACCATCGAAAGCACTGTCAATCCTTGTAACACCACTGCCAATAGTACAAGTTGTGAGATTAGTGCAGTTTTGAAAAGCACCAGCAATGCTTGTAACACCACTTGGTACATTAATACTAGTAAGGCTTCTACAATTTTCGAAAGCACTATCACCAATACTTGTAACACTGTTACCTATGGTTACACTTGTTAGACCACTACAATTTTGGAAAGCTCTAAAACCAATACTTGTAACACTGTCAGGTATGTCTATACTTGTTAGACTAGTACAATTAGTGAAAGCATACTGACCAATACTTGTAACACCACTACCTATTGTACAACTTGTAAGACTACTACAATTATAGAAAGCATACTGACCAATACTTGTAACACCACTGCCAATAGTACAAGTTGTGAGATTAGTGCAGTTTTGAAAAGCACTCCAACCAATACTTGTGCAACCTTTTCCGACCTCTGCACTGACCATTGTTTGTGTGTATGGACTAAGCATATTTTGGGCTAACTGTCCACTGCCTTCTATATCAACTATTGTTCCGTCTGCAAGCTCTAGTCTGCACAATCCGCTATAAGGAGGTGCTTTTGGAGAGTAATGCAATTCATTCTCTTGTACACAATAGCTTACATTTGGGTAGTCTAGAGTTGCTTCTTCATACTGAGTATGATTATCAAATTTTGTAATATATTTCTTCATAATTTTTTAAATTAATTGTAAATGTCACTTATGTAATCACACATCTGCTTATACTGGTAAGTTTCCTTGATATTCTGAAATAGGATGTATGTTGTTTACCAGTGGATTCCAAGCAGTCTGATATACACTTATTTTAATTTCTTTTCCATATTTTACACTACTACTGAAGGATAATCTGTATGTGAATCTACACATTCAGTCTGTATGCAATCACCTTGTTCAATGCACTCACCAGTCTCTTCATCATACTCTAAGCAATCATATTCTGTGCATTCATTCTGGTCACAAACCTCAACTGACGGAACATCGGTACTCTTCAAATAGAATCCGCTTCCAAGAATATCACATAAGTCAATTACAGCGCTTTCGCTAGTGTCTTCATATACAATTTGCATAGAAGATTCGATGAGAATGCCATAATCAAGGAATCCTCCTACATCTGGGTCAACGTTTTTAGTTACACTAACCCTATATGCCCAAGTTGCATCATTTGGGGAATTGTAAAGAAATACTTCTAGGGCCTCCAAGTCCTCTATATTATATGCCATACCAAGGTCTATTTGATATACTTTTTGTGAAAAGTCAAATTCATTTGGGTCGGCACTTACCCATACATTTGGATTTGTCGGCTCACAAGTCGGCACTGGTATTACATTATCAAAATGTACTGTATCGCTGCTCACCACCCAACTCACTGATGGATAGTTTAACGTTGCAGCTTGGTAATCTGCTTCAGTTGTAAAACGTCTAAGGTTGTTCATTATTCTGTATTTTTTTCTTTTATTATTTTTATGAATTCATTATATTCTTTTTTTTTTTGAGTATTCTTCCTTGAACATTATGGAATTGCTTGAATTCTTGAAGCATAAGTTGACCAATTGGTTGCACTTTGGTATGCTGATACCGATGCTGCTGGAACATATATTGGACAGTCGTTAGTGTTGTCGAATACAGCAGAGCTTAATGTTGGTGGTGTTGCAGCATTAACTGTTATACTAGAAAGGCCACTACAATCTCTGAAAACACTAGTACCAATATTTGTAACACTATTTGGTATATCTATACTTGTAAGACTAGAACAACTTTGGAAAGCACTACTACCAATACTTGTAACACTATTTGGTATATCTATACTTGTAAGGCTTGTACAACCATTAAAAACACCATTACTAATACTTGTAACACTATTTGGTATATCTATACTTGTAAGACTAGAACAACTTTGGAAAGCCTCAACACCGATACTTGTAACACCACTTGGAATATCTATACTTATAAGGCCACTACAATTATAGAAAGCATAATCACCAATACTTGTTACACCACTTGGGATTGTTATACTAGAAAGGCCACTACAATCTCTGAAAGCATTATTGCTAATACTTGTAACACCACTTGGGATTGTTATACTAGAAAGACTTGAACAATTTCTAAAAGCACTAGTACCAATACTTGTTACACCACTTGGGATTGTTATACTAGAAAGGCCACTACAATCTCTGAAAGCACCAGTACCAATACTTGTAACACTATTTGGTATATCTATACTTGTAAGACTAGAACAACTTTGGAAAGCATAATCACCAATACTTGTAACACCACTTGGGATTGTTATACTAGAAAGGCCACTACAATCTCTGAAAGCATTATTGCTAATACTTGTAACACCACTTGGTATATCCATATTTGTGAGACTAGTACAGCCTCTGAAAGCCCAGCCACCAATACTTGTAACACCACTACCTATTGTACAACTTGTAAGGCTAGTACACCCACTGAAAACTCTATTACCGATACTTGTAACACAATCACCGATTATAACTGACTGAAGGTTTGTTAATGTTATTTCATTCTGGAATATTGCTGATGTTGAATCACATTCTGCTGATTCTGTATGGGTGTCTTTATATGTTGCAAGCCATTTACCATTGAATGATGGCTCTTCTGATGGATAAAGCTTAACATCACCAAGATATACCTTGACATTATCGCTTGTGCCAAGGTATAACTTATCTATATCTAAATTTCCTATTTTTACTCCCATATCTTTATCCAACTATCACATAAAGTGTATTATTATCTTTTGTTGCTAAAGCATTGTATTCAGCTTGGCTAAGTTTTACAAGTTTTAAACCACCAAGTGCTGTTGTATTTGCTGCTGTCGCTGTAATAGTGTCTTGAAGTTTTGAACCATCATTTAGGTATATGTCACCATTTCTTTTTATTTCAAATGCATTATGCTTTGCTGAACTTGATGTACCATTACCAACGCTGAATAATGTTGCTTTTGATGTATCAGTTCCACTTGTTGAAATGTTGTATGTTCCACTTGCAAATTCGCCTCTATTATTTGCCACAACGAAATATCCGCCAGCGTGTGATGCTTCGCCTTGAGCAACAGAACTATAACCTTGTGAATGTGAATAAATTCCGCTTGCAGTTGTTACAATACCTTCAGCGTGGGATGCATAGCCACTTGCAGTTGTTGTTTCACCTTCAGCGTGAGCATTTTGTGCTGTTGCTTTAGTTTGATAGCCTTCAGCGTGTGAATACTGAGCAGATGCTGTGTTAAGTTCAGAGCCTTCCTTGATTGATGTACTAACACCTTTCCAAATTGCAGCATCTAAACTAATTGTATTCGAAGTTGAAATTGCAATGCTTTTTCCAGCAGTTAACTTGTTTTGCTTTTTGCTCAAGTTTGTTTCAACCTCATCAAAACGGTCATACACTGCCTTTGCTGATGGAACTTGTGAATCAGTTGAAGCAGAAGTTACAGATGTAGTAATTGCTGATGTATCAACCTTTCCAGTTACACTGATAACATCATTAGTTATGTCAATGCCATCACCAGCGGTATATGATGAACCGCCACCTCCAAGTTGGTCTTGCAACTTAATATCTTGGCCGTCTTTGTTTATGTAAATGTCACCGTTTTGTCGAATTTCAAATGCATTATGCCTTGCATTATCTGCTGTACCATTACCAACACTGAATAATGCATCACTTGAAGAACTATTATACCTACCAAATACAACACCACCTCTATTGATGTTATATTCGCCAACAGTCAAAGTATGATAAAAATTGGGGTCACTTGTTGTTAATCCTATTTTGTTGTAGTCACCAATAATATAATGTCTTGAGCCATAATTATTAATAGTGTTATCATGACCACCAAAATAACAATAAATACCTTTATTAGTGTTATTATAGCCTCCTAAAGTTACAGAATTAGTTTCAATTTTTTCAAAAGGTAATGTACAGTTGATGGTATCAGCTGTTTCTCCAGTGGTAATGGAGATATTAGTGCCAGCACTTATTGCTTTTCCACCACCACCTTCAGCAGAAATGACATTTCCACTTATGGTAATGCCGCTTCCAGCTGTTAGAGTATCTTGTTTGTCATTTAATGCATCGTTAAGATTGTTAAGTGCAGCAGCAGTTACTTGCTCTACCTCATCAATCTTATTGTACAGTACTTTGTTTTGAACTGGGTTCGTTGAACCACTATCTAAAGCAGAATCTACAGTTAGTGTATAAGCACTTGCATCAAGTTTCCTTGTGTTGAGGTCATTCAGTGAACGACTGATAACTAAGTTTGTGGAATCAAACGTTGCCACATCAACTTTCTCATCTAACAGTCCATCAACCTCATCAAAACGGTCATAGACAGCACCTCCAGCTACAGCATTGGTATCACCACTTGTTATTGCACTTGACACTTCACTACCTAAGTTATCTTGCAACTTTATATCTTGGCCATCTTTGCTTATGTAAATGTCACCATTCTGTCTTATTTCAAAGGCATTATGCCTAGCGTTTTCAGCAGTACCATTACCAACACTGAATAAAGTATTACCACTATTACCAAATGTTGTAGATTCTGAAACAGAATTATTAAACACACCACAACTAAATTCATTTTCATTTTTTGCTCTTGTCCTATTTCCAATTGCTGATGATGAATCTTTATTTGCTATTGTTTGAAATCCTACAGTGAATGAATTACCTCCTAATGCTTGTGTTTGATACCCAAAAGAAACATCAGCTTGGTTTTTTGCTTTACAATTAGCGCCAAAAGCAAATGCCCAAAAACTAGTTGCACTTGAACCTTCACCTCCAGCAAAAGTATAATTTCCAGTTGCTTTACTATTTCTGTCACTAACTATTATAGAATTACTGCCAGTTCCAGCCGATATTGGAAGATTAAATGATATTGTGTCATTGGTTATGTCGATGCCTCTGCCAGCTTGCAAGGTGTCTTGTTTGTCATCAAGCAGACCATCAACCTCACTCTTGGTGTAGTAATTGTCAAGGTCGATTTGAACGGATGTGTCACCTAGCTTTTCAAATTCGCCATTCTGCCATATATATTCAGAATACACATTCATTTCACTTGGGTCTTCTGAAGGAACAAGATAGATGACATTCTCTTGTCCAACAGTCGGAAGCTCATCTACAATTTCACAGCGAAGTGAAGAACCAGCTTTTGACCAAGCATCAGCAATAGCATCTTCTAGTGCACTTACTGAAGAATATACTTGGCCGTTAAGCTCCAAATCTGAGACCATTGAAGTCATCAATGCCAATCCGCTAGTCTTGTGAAAATGAACTAGTAAGAAACTAACGTTGTCTTCTCCATAGACACTGTACACTTGTGTCGGAGACACGTTAATAACTTTGCCGTCACCAGAGACGAACTGTATGTTGCCATTTGTAGTTATTACTTTATTTTTCATATGTTCTATTTTGTATAAAGATTAATAATTAAATATTATGATTGTTTGCATTCAATTCTGTATATAATATTTCTTATCGATTGTATGCCTTTTATAATAAAGTCCGCCTCTCTTCTCTCTCCAGTCGGATTTGCTTCAAGAGTCCAACTTAAAACACCATTGCTTATTGTAGCAGTTGCATATCCCTCTTGGAGTTGGTGTCCGTCAAGTGCATAGTATTTGATTTCAACCTCATATGCTGTTGCATCACTCCTTAAGCCATTTGCAATGTTATAGAAATTTGAGAATGATAATGAACCACTTTGAGCACTTGCAGTATAATTATATTCTGCTTTACCTAAATTTTCAGAATTGCCACCGACAATTGCAGTTCCGTCAACTGTGCCATAGCTTCTTAAGTTTCTGCCACTTGGTGTTGTCATTCTGTTTGTGAAGAATGCAGACTTTGACTTGATGTCATATTCCAAGGTTGCAACGTGGCTGTAATATCCCTTCTCATCCCCAGTAGGAGACTGATACCTTGCTGATGCATTTGTGGTAGAGAATGCTTGAACATGGCCACTGACTGTCATTTCACTTACAAGTTGTGTATTTCCAGTTGGAACAAAGATGAATGGATTGCCTTCAGTACCGTGCTGCATACCATCACCCTTGTAGGTTTTGAATGTGATTGAACAGTTACCGTTTTGATATTCATTGTACCAGTTGCCATATAACTCACAATATAATGTTGTTATGCCTTCAGTTATATAGTCGTGGTCACATATTGTCTTCCAATTGACCAATGCACACTCATTTCCACTTTGGGTATTATCACCTCCGTGCTGCAAATACTGACTTGTTGCTGCTGAATAAGCTTCTCTTCCACCCAAACAGCCATAACCGACTGGTACTTCATCCAACGTCTTGTCTACAATCGGCAGATGACTGCCAAGTACAAATGTTGCTGTATCAAGGTCTTTGCCATCTTCGCTAGACCAATTAAAGGTGAATGTCAAATAATCAAAGTCTGGCAGTACCTTTTGGTCAACACCACTCTGCTTTATTACAATAACCTCACTGTACAAGTCATTATACTTTGCCTTGAACTTTGCAACTTTTTGTATATTCACATCATTTGCTTGTGCACTGAACGTCTTATAGAGTCTTCCATCATTTCCACTTGATATTTGTGTATATGTAAATGCAGTCTCTCCTTCATCCAATGGAACTGTCTCAAGAGTCAAATTGTCTAATGTTATAACGCCATCAACAGTTGCCCAATAATGGATGGTAAATGTCGTTGCAGATTCACCTTCAATCAAGTACTTGTTACTTTCAGCATTTACAGTGATAACGGTCTGTCTGCTTGGACATTTTTCTTCATTCTCCCTAACTATTGTGACAGCACTGAGATATGACATCGAATAAGGATTTCGGTCAATTCCAGTCACTTCTTCATAGCCATTTGTATGGAGCTGTCCATCTTCTCCTACCTCAAGCACACAATTGGATGTTATCACTTCAATTTTAGGCTCAGTGTCAACTGCTTCACAAGGATATTCGCCAAATTCTTCTTCAAGCTCTTCAGTCCAGTCACTTTCAGTTATTGAACTTGTGATTGTTTGGTTAAATGTAGCTGATGCATCGTTTTCATCAGTCATCGAAAGGACATAAATGCCAGTATTGCCTTCTAGACCACTCGGAAACACTTTAGTTTCACAATAAGACTCTTCTGTGTCTATAACCCAATTTGGGTCAGTGCTTTTTAATGGACACCTTAACAAGTTCATTGACCTTGTTTCTCTAGTTTGGCCATATGTTGGGGAATCAATGTTCACATCCATTTCGGTAAGTATCTCATATCCAGTGTTTTGAAGGCTCTCATCTAGCTCACAATATCTAGAAACCTCTTGCCAATTAGCACTTTCGGCATCACAGTCAGCATCAGCCACCCTTTCAGTCCTTGTAGTTTGAAAAGTCGGACTCATTGGGTTGACATCAATGTATGTTATGATTTTATATCCAGTTTTTGCCATAAATCTTAAATAATTTCACAAAACGAATCCAATACTTGCCAACTTGGATTAGCATTATTACCTAGAATCTTCACATTTACTTGTTTTACCTCATTGGAATCGTCTGAATGAGTCAAAACAAAGGTGAAATTCTGCTCATTTTCACTTACTGAAGGGCTGCATACCAAATATCCGTTAGAATCTTTAGTTACAGACAATGATGGACTTACTGTGTATGTGTAATCAGCACTTCCACCTTGAACTTGAGGTGTCAAAATGAACTGTGTAGTGCCATATGGAAAAACATAGCTATTATTTATCTTGATAATATTGACATTTACAGTTAAAGTCACCCTTTCCTTCGTTCTTCTATTCTGGAACACAATTTCATCGCTTCCTCCGACACCTTGATGATAAACTGTGACGATTGTGTTTCCTTCCACACCGTTTGTAGGTGAAATTGTGACATAATTTGGTGTTGAAAGCATTGTCCAACTGTTTTCTGAAGAAATTGTGACTGAACTTGAAACCGTTACTGAATTTAAGTTTAAAGTTTCAGCACTTTTGCCATTTATCAGAATTGTGCCTTCCACATATGCTGGACACAAGTCTAAATCATATATTCTGACTGGCAAACCTTCAAACCAAGCATTTGATTCATATTCTCCGATGATGTTATACCCACCATCTGACTGTATTAAGTTAAGTTTATATGCATCTTGCTTCAGTCCGCTCCATTGGCAGAGTTTATTGTTTCTGTCAAGTGCTTGTCCAGCTGCATTTACTTTAACGACATACATTGCAACGGCAAATCCGTCATTCATACCACCTTCGATTTCACAGTATGCTGCTGAGTATAAAGGCTTGAAAATCGGTGTATAAACTTTGTCCCTTGTGTTAAAATTATCACTGTAAACACTGAATAAAGGATATTCTGAAACATCTTCTAGTCGAATTGTGTAGCCTTGAGAATCTTCAGAAACACCTAACGAATAAGTTAGCGATGCTCCTTGTTTCCAACCGAACATTCTGTAATCACTGTCACCATTTGGCCTGAATGCTACCAAATAACGACCAGCTACAGAATCAGATAGAAGGTCTTCGAACTCTTGGTTGATATTATTAACTGAGAGTTCGATACTATGTGTCCATTTTCCGTCATCATAGTCTTCTTGGTATGTTGCATTAGTAAAATCAATCGAATAGAAAGGTGCACTAGTAATAATGGTGTCAACTACTAGCGAATAATCAGACCTATTGTCGTTTTCAAATTTCAGATTTTCAATATCACTTATGTTGTAAACATAGACTGGAGTCCTAATACCACCAACACCCATTGAAATGTCAGTGGAATTACAACCAACGCTTGACCCACCTTCTCCACCACTAGAGGAACTGTTGTTTAAGCTGATATTTCTTGTTAATTTACATAGTAAACTCATAAACTATTATTTTTCATAAAGATAAAAAGGGCAGTGTAACCCTTGATGAGTTACACCACCCTTAATGAATATATATATATTGTGAAATAATGAATTAAGCCATCAATCCTTTTACAACACTCCAATCAGTAATCTTGACAGGTGCATTAGGCTGTGCACCACTGAATACAAAGTTGATACCATTTGCATCACCTTCAGCGGTACCAGTGTCATAAGTCCAAGTCTCAGCGGTCAAACCGTTGTCTACACCAAATGCATAAACGTCTCTGTTCTTGGTCTCAACGAAGATTATAACACGACCAAGGAACCAGTTGTTATATTCACCAATCATATCACAATCGAGCTTTGCAATCTGACCAGTTACAGCGTGCTGATGATAACGAGACTCGTTGTTACCACCGATTGTACCAGTTGAAGTGGCATTGCCAGTTCCATCAAGGATTGCAAAGTTGTATGCCTTTTCGTCTCCAAGGTCAATAGAGTCAACACATGAGCCACTCTGTGAAGCAGTAAAGGTGTAATCTTCAGACCAGTTAGCGATAGCCATTCTAAGAACACCGCTTACATTAGGAGAGCATTGTGCATCAATACCTTTTGCTATTTTACAATTAAAAGAAGCCATATTATCTAGTGTTTTTATGAATATTATTATTAATTAAATGGAGAGGAAGTACTATTATTTCCTCCCCATATTTGTGTGTTTTTAAGTTTAAACTGAATAGATAACCACCTCGTCACCGAAGATGTAACCAGCGTCTGCACGATAAGCACCCTTTGCATACCACTTGGACTCATCATACAAATCGTTACCCATCTGGGCTCTGATTTCAGTAGTGTCACTCAAAAGGTCAGTTGCAAAGTAAAGGTTGTCCTTAGAAGCAGCAATCATAGTGCCCTTTGGAAGTCCAACAAGACAAATCTCTACACCCATATAGAAAATCTTACCACCTTCGATAGTGAAAGAAGGAAGAGTTACTTGATAATTAGTAGGAGTGGTAGAAAGTGCTTGCTTCAAATATCTCATAATGTCAAGTGACACAAAGATTTTAACAGCTGCCTTCTCTGGCTCAAACTCGCCCTCGTTCAAAACATTGTCAGGAATTGCATCATAAACTCTCTGAATCTCAGCAAGAACATTAGTTGAATCAATCGTTACAGGGTTCTGAACCTTAATGGTGTCAGCATCAGCAAGAGCCTTGTCAAGAATACCATCGTGGATGCCAGCAACTGTATTACCACTTCCACCCCAAATCAAACGCTCAACGTCATTTGAAAGACTGTTCTGCAAATGGAACATCAAAGCACTCTCAAGACTCTGAGGCTCACCAACTGCTGGCCACTTGTCTTTCGTTGCACCAATGCTATTGAAGACCATTTCAGAATAGATTGAGTCAAGCTCTTCTAAGCACTGCTCTTCATTAATCTTGAAATTCTTAACGGTAATGGTCTTGCCATCAAAGGTAAATCTCTGGGTTGGAGTCCATTCACAATTTCTACCATCAACTTGGGAAATGGTGTTTTTGTCCATCACTAACTTCTTAATGTAAGTATCTTTAGTTACATTAGGAAGAACTCTCACATAACCATTGTCAATAGTATGTGCTTTTTGAAGGGTCTTGTAAAACCACTCTGGCTGATTCTTTACAGTATACTGTATGTTGTTTTCAATCATTTTATTAGCTGCCATAGTATTTTATTTTTTAATGTAAATTATTTTTTATTTTTGATAAAGATAATTATTTTTTATTTTTTATAATTAAGCAATTTGATTGCTTCATACAAGTCATTTTCTTCAGAACTTTGAGCAATTACACTTGGAATCGGTGATGCTGATGGTATTCTTTCTTTCATCAAGCTCAACTCAGACTGAACACTGTCCTTTGCTGCAATCAAGCTGTTGATAAAGTCAACGACCTCTTGTGGAAGATTGTACTCAACGCCATTGATGTCAAAAGGCACAAGAGTGCTTGGAATTTCTTCCTTTGGCTCTTCTACTACCACTTCTTCCTTTGGCTCTTCATCAACTACTGCATTTGCAACTCGTTTTTTCTCTTCATCCTCTTCATCTGAACTTTCGCCATTCTCTTCAGTGCCCATAGACTTGTCCTCATCGCTAGGTTCAGCATCGCCTCCGTCAGCTTCTGCTTTAGGCTCTGCACCATCTTCTTTATTTTCTTCATCTTCTTTTTCTTTGTCTTCTTCCTTTAGTTTCTCTTCTGCAATTGGAGCTTCAACTGGTTTCTCTTCACCATCTTCGTTGTTAGCACTACCACTTTCAGTTCCGACAAACTTATTCTGTGAGTCCACAACGAAATAATTGCCATCTGCCAATAGATATTTGCCTTCATCGACAAGGTTGTATTCTTCATCCCTTGCAAATCCTTCAGCATCAACCTCAATGTAGTGGTCATCGTCAAGATAGTATTTCAAGGAAACCTCACCACTGTTGGTCTCATCCTTTTTGGCTGTTTTTGCAATGTCTTCTGCTTCAGCAGACACTTCATTCATAAAACTGATAAATTTCTGGAACAAAGACATCTGTTTTGCTGTAACATCTAATTTATCCATATTAACATTAATATTTACATTTGAATTATTTTTAATCATACTAGTGAATGCTTCGATGGATACACCCTTTAACTCACCGCTCTTAATTCTCTGCCATATCTTTCTGTTGTGTACCTTGAAATGTACCATCAACGTTCCTTCTGGCAGATTAAAGCAATACTTGGTGTTTGCATCATCCGTTTCAGCATTGTCAATTGTCCAAATTCTCAGCATATAGACATCTTTCTCAAGGGCATCTTCATACTTCATATCCTTATTGTAGAATGTTGGATGCATTACAGTGAAATTGTTGAACCAACCATTTGCAATGTACTTCTCAGCAGCAATCCTAATAGTGTCGGCAGTCCATCTTATGTAATACAACTCACCCTTGTCATTTTGTCTTAAAATCAACTGATTCGGAATTAAGACTGGAGAAACAATCTCTCTCTTCTCCCTAGATGACATCCAAATCATCTGCTGCTCAGTCATAGCCTTGAAAGCGACAAAATCTTGCATTATCGCTGGTTCGTCTACTAAGCTGATTGCAGTCAGTCCTAAACTATTGTCATCTATTACCACATCATATATAGGAAAAGTATTATTCATATTTTTTTACTTTTTCATAAAGATAATTAATAAAAAATTTTGCTTTTTTAAGATATTTTATATATATTTGCAAAAATAAGTTAAATTATGGGCAAACAAATAGAAGAGTGGAGAGACATTAAAGGATATGAAAGTCTCTATCAAATATCGGATTGGGGTAGGGTTAAAGCACTAAAGAAAAATGTGACTGGAAAAGGTAAAAATCAATATGATGATGAACATATTCTAAAACTACATAAAAGTACTCATTATGGTAAAGAACGTGTACAAGCAACTTTGTATAAAAACGGTGTAAAGAAATACCCAATTGTGTCAAGATTAGTGTATGAAGCATTTCTCGGTGATATACCAGAAAATATACAAGTCAACCACATTGATGAAGACCCAAGTAATAATTTCGTTGAGAACCTTAATCTAATGACTCCAAAACAAAATACAAATTGGGGAACTTGTATTGAAAGAAGAAAAGAAACTTTTAAAAAGAATGGTAAACTGTCAAAACCTGTTGACCAAAATGATATTGTCACTGGTGAGATTATTGCTACATATCCATCTGCAAAAGAAGCTGCAAGACAATTAGGGTTTGCTCAAACAAACATTTCAAGGTGTTGTAATGGTGGCTTCAATTGGAAAGGTAAATGGATTAATATGAATAATGCTTATGGTTTTACTTGGAAATATAAAGAAAAAGAACAGCCTAATTAAAGACTGTTCTTTCAATTTATTTAATAAGTGGTGAAGAGGAGCCAGCTAGTTCACGAACTTGTGTTAGATGATTAATGCCTTTGGCAATTTGTACAACTTCTACTACTGGGTGCATATCAATCATTCCGACACTTTCTTTGATGACTTGAGTGGTGCTGTTCCTTTCAATGTTGTTGACCATTCTATTTGTGTCGATAACGCCACCAACAGCATAACGCTTGATATTAGAAGATGTTTTTAACAATGTATGCTTTCCACCATTGCCATCAGCATTTATTGCATCAAGCAGTGGAAGATACTTGGCTGTGCTCTTTCTGTTAATCACTGCTTCTCCACGCTCAACTTCCACACCCATAGAAGGAATTGGATTGCCACCATCTGAATGATAACGCCCACCAAGGATGCCACCGTCTGCTAGCTTTGACAACTGCTTTGCAATTATTGCAGTTTGTGCAGCACCCATAGCACCGATTATTGCTGCAAATATTGCACCTAAAGGCCAGCCCCAAGTCAAAGCTTTTGTGACTGAAACAGCAGTGTTAGAAATACCTTCTGCAAGTGACATCTTAAGCTCTAGTTTCTTCTGTTGTTTTTGCTTTCTTTCGAGTTCCCTTTCGCGTTTTTCTTTTTCCCTTGCAAGCCTTTTTTCTTCAGCTTCCCTCTGGGCTAACAACAGCATTTCATCTGCTTGCTGCTGCTTTAACGCCTCAAGCTGGTTGCCACTTGCATTTGCCATTTCGTTTTTGATTTCGGCAAGACGTTGATTTGATGCTGCCACTTGTTCAACTGACTTGTCATGCATTTCAGTTGCCTTGTCAAGTGCCTCTTGAGCTTCTTCTATTTGGAATTCCAACAATGCACTGAATGCTTCTGCAATTGGGTCAAATACATTTTCAAAAAATACATCTGCAAGCTCTTCTAGGTTTTCAAAGACCTCTTGTTCACCATCCCATAAGGAATCCCAATTGGTGTTACCCCTAGCATCAGTCTTAGACTCTTTTTTGTTTATCGGTGAAGCATTGCTTATTCCGCCTTTACTAGTAGGTACTCTCTTACCTTCCGAACTAGTTTGTGCTTTTTTCTGAAAGTCCAAAAACTCTTGAAGTGCTTTTTTCTTTTGCTCTTGTGCATCACGATATTCTTTAGAATCTTCGGTATATATGGCTTTTACACTTTCAAGATAATTGTTCCAAGTTGCTTCAAGGATTGGAAATTGCTTAACCGTCTGGTCATAAATCTTCTTCCAATATTTTTTGTACTCTTCTTCAGCTTTCTTCGCTTTCTTTGGACTGAACAGTCTGTCATATACACTAGCACCTTGATGAGCATCTTGGTCTGAACCAAGTTCTTGGATTTTTGACTTTAGATTATCTATTGTCTTTTTGTATATTTGGATTGTTTGTTGTGCAACCTTCTCATTTGTTTCTTTTTCAAGCTGCTCTTTGTTTTTCAAGCCATCCTTTACATAGTCAATATAGACACCATATAAATACTTGTACTGGTCTTCTGTAAGATTTTTGAATATTTCATTTTCCTTTGCAAACTCAGCAAATAAACTAGGAGATACTTCTTTGCCATACTCTTGTGACTTTTTGACAATTTTGTTTATTGCAGCCATAAAATCATCAAGACTTTCAATCGAGTCATTGATGTTATTTCTGAAATCTTCGAAGAAATCATATAGATTTAACTGCCTCTGCAATTGTTCACGCTCTGCTAGTTTTTCGTTTAGCTTGCCCATTGCTTTAACATATTCTTCAAGTGGGCCATTTTTGTATCTTTCTAGTTCCGCTTTTGCAATTTCTATTTCAAGATTCTTCTGGGCAATAAGATATTCAGCAGTTGACTTATACAGTTTTTCATCAGCTTTTAACCTATATTCCCTAAGTTCCTCTTGCTTCCTTGCTTCTTCTTCTGCTGCTTGTTTTGCCGCTTGGGCTGCTTGCCTTGCTGCTGATGCTCTTTCATTTGCACCCTTCTGAGCTTGTTGGGTTTTATACTCTTCACATTCTCTATTAAAGTTAGCTTCGTCAATTTCAATTTTCCTTAATTCATCAGCATTGTCTTTGGCTAATTTCTTTCTTTCAGCAAAACTTTTTTTCTGTAGTTTTATTCCTTCTTCAGAATACCTAGCTTCATTGCCTTGACGAGCCTTTAACATATTAAGCTGATGCTCAGTCTGTTTATGCTCTTCTTCGTTTAATGCATTAGTTAAAGCAGCAGCAGTCCGCTTTGCAGCATCGACATAGCCATCGATTCTTTCCTCCATTTCCCTTTGTGCTTCTTTAGCAGCTTCTTCAGCAGAAGAAAAGATACCCTTTACACCGTCTGCAACTCTTTGAAATGCTCCAGAGAAATCTAGATGAATTAAGTCAGAAATTACACCAATCACAGTTTCAATTGGAGTCACAACCCATTTCACTATTGCCCTTCCGAACTCAAGAAATACAGACTTTAAACCAGAGAAAAAATTACCTAATTTTGATAAAAATGGAAATGTTTTTTGAAACCATCCAACAAGGTCTTCCCATTTTTCAATCAATGCTGAAACAACGGAAATGATAAGACCAATACCGATTGAAGCCAAAGCAATCCTCAGTGCCTTTGCTCCGATGCTTGCACCTTGCATTCCTTTGGTCAATAATCCTAAACTGCTGTTGAACAACTTTGCAGTGATTGAACCAGTCTTTAGCGTTTCTGATAGTTGCTTAAGAGACTGAATGACGGTCATTGCACCAGCAAGCTTCTGTATTGCCTTTTCAGTCGCTTCACTCTCGATGCCAAGAGCACTCATAGCACCCTTGTATAATCCAAATGCTGCTGTTGCTGATTGTGCAATGTTGATGACATCATCAAGTCTCTTGGTATCTGAAGCAAATCTGTTGATTTCCTCGCCAGCATCACCAATTGCATCTTTCAATTGTCCAGCTTTCTTTGCAAGTTCAACAAACTTTGGGTCAGCCTTGTCAATGCCATTAGCTAGCATATTAGCCATCTCTTGCTGATACTCCCTCAACTCTTGCTTCAAGTTCTTTGTGGCTTGTGCATAGTCACCGACATTTCGTTGGTGATTTCCAAGTGATGCATCAAAGTCCTTTAACTCTTGGTTAAGTTCAGCATATTTCTGTTGAAGTTCAGAAGTATCACCAGCAGTATTTTTGATGACCTTGCCCATTGCCGTCAATAACTGTTGCTTTTGGGCATAGGTGTTTCTCAAGTCCTCTTGAACAATCAACTCAGCCTTTTCCAAGTCAAGCTTGTTTTTGATTTCCTTGGCATTCTCTTGAAGCACCATCTTGTTTGACTGAAGTGCAGTCTGGTATTCCTTGTTATACTCATTGATTTTCTGCTCAGTCTTTGCAAGCTCATCCATCGACTTAGATGCAGCATTGAAATGACCGCCACTTTCTGCAACCTTTGCACCTAATTTATCCAATGACTCTTGGAGAGTAGCGATACCTTCGATACTCTCCTTGATGCCATCGATAATAATTTTATATTCTTTCTGTTTAGACATTAGTTTTATTTTTCATAAAGAAGTTATTTTAGAGTTAGCAATGACATTGTAGCATCATCTTGTTCGGCCACATCATGGCCTTCTATAGCCTTTACTTTGTATAAGCCGTCATTGAACTTGATGAGTGTTCCGCCATTAATCTTTGCATATAGATTATTTGGCAATTTTATCGGAACGTCAACTTGATAACCAGTTTGAACGTGCAGATTAAAGAATATATCTGTAATGGTCTTTCTCTTGCCACCATCAGTATTCTGTACAGTGTTATTGTAGTCTAGCATATAATATCTGAAACTGCCATCGCTCTGCTTTGTCTCAATGTTGTTGCTAGGTATCACAAGTCTGCAAATTCTATCCCTTCCGTCACTCTCATCATATTTAAATTCTATGTATTTATACATCGCTGTATTAATATCCTTTGCTAAGAAGAAAAACCTCATCGTCTTTGATGTGCTAGGTGCATCCGTTTCAGCATTGCTGTAAGAATAATCTTCACTAAAGTTAGACTTGTCAGCTAGGACTGATATTGGTGCTCCACTGATGCTTAATCCTAGTCCGTTTATGAAACGGATGTTTTTATACCAACAGTAACTCCATTGTGACTCCTTTTTGTCAATAGAACCACTTGTATTCGTTTCATTTGAAACAATGATGGAACCAGTATATCCGCTATCATACCAAGGAAGATTCTCTGTCTTGTATGGCGATTGGTTTCCATCAGCATAACCAGTTTCATTTGTGTCAATCTTCCAACTAAGCTGCCTTTGTGAAGGAGTGTTTAGAGCCTTGAACTGAGCATCCTTTACATTAGTTAAATTTTCAATTGATATTATGTTGCCGACAACACTATTCATTGCAGCATAGTCGATACTGAATGTATTCTTCATCGGCATTGTCAACTGTAGGTTAAATGTCTGAAGGAAATTGTTCAAGTAGTCATTGCATTTCATCGTTGGTAAGAACTCGTTCACATTCGTCTCTTTAGCTTCCTTGATGTTGTTAAAGCTAGGAATCGGATTTGAAACCGTTGGAGTCCATTTCTTATTGTTCGTTATTATACCCATTTCGAAGCTGAAATCACACATTGTTCTGTTCACTCTGTATTCTGGACCTTCCCATCTTGTGTGACCCATACCAAAAGCACCACCGCCATAAGTGTCATTTGGGTATGTCATTATCGGCATAAGTAGCTCCACATACAGTGTATCACCTTTCTCAAGCCATACAACAGTGTTGATGTTCCAACGTCCGTTTGTGTCATTTTGTGTTGATGCTGATGAGCTTGAAGCACCAGCATATGTGATGCTGCCGATATTTGTGGTTGTATCCCATCGCTTTGTATCAAAGTCAGCCATATTATAGCCTTCGAAGTTTGAATAACTGTCTTGCCTTACTAGTACTTGTGCAGTCTGCTGACCATATTCATAGTTGTTTTCGCTAACTTGGAAATACTTGATGTCATCATCACCCTTTGTCTGGACATTCAGCGTTTTTGACACATTCGGCAAAGCTAAACCAAGTCCTAGCTTTGATGATTTCAATGGTGCTCTCATAGGGCCTTTTTTGTAACCAGCTGCAAGCGGAAAACCGAATCTTGCACCACCTAGCCTTGAGCCACATATGAAATCATTTGTCGGAAAGTCTGAATATTCTCTCACATAAGTTGTCTTGCCATTCTTTCCATAAAGTCTGTTTCTTTCGCTTGACATGCACTTGAGCCAAGAGCTATTGTCTTCATAAATCACACTTGTGGTTTGTGAAAAGTGTGTAGGCATACAAGGAACGAATGAGTTGAATGAATAAAGAGTTGGCCTTTCTAAAGGATACCCTTTCTTTATCTGGAACTCAAACGGCATTGTAGACAGTGTTGAATCATCACGACCACTCTTGCAACCACCAATTTTTTCTCTATTTTCTTGAGAATATGTATTGTTCGAAGTGTCTGGATATTTCATCCATCCTTCACAGTGTATCTTATACCATCCGCTTGCTGGAACATATATCATCTTTCCTTCAGTCTCAGTTCCTTCAGCTAGCATCTTATAGTCATTGTTATAAATTATAAATCTTACATTACTATCGTCAGTTGACAATGGAACATCAACGCCATAGAGCATATTTCCATCAAACTTTCCGCTTTTCATACTAACCTCATCTTCAGTCCATACAGTAGCCATTTCAAGTGTTGATGGTATGTTTTTTCCTCTGTAGTTGTCATATGAACAACTGAACTTTACATAGTATGGAACAAGCCTCTTGTCTAGATAATCTTGGTATGAAAACTGAAATGTCTGGTATAAATCCTTAAATTTCTCATCATCAAATATATTGCCTTGAACATTATATCCTTCTGTTTTGAACATATCCTTTAAGACTGAGCACACATTGAAACAAGGAAATATATTGTCATTGTTCATTGTATGATAGCCATAGTCTAATCTCTGGGTGTAGAAATCCAAATTGTCAGACATTGCCTTTGTAGCATCATTGAACGGAATGTTGTACAATAGATAAGGATAACAAATGTGTCTGTCTCTGTACTTCTCCTTTGGGATGTCAGTTGTCTGCAATCCCATCACATAGTTATTCTGCTGTGACATATCCGTCATATTGTTCATCGGCTTCATATGAGGAATGATTTCATTTAACTGTCTGTCACCAAGGATGTCGCTTACAGTTGCATTTGCTGGATTATACAAATTGCCCTTGAAATATTCACTGTCAATTTCTGATAATTTTAATTTACCTTTTAATATCAATATTTCATCGACATATAACTCAGCATCATAGATTCTAGAGAATTTGTTAGGAACATCAAATGAATCAATGAAGCCGAATATTCTTTTATTATTGACTGACGTTGGTATTTCAATCGTGTAAGAATATTCGATTTCTTTGACTATCAATTCAGCTTCATCCTCGAATTCCTTCTGCAATGTGAAGTAAGTATTCTGGTCAAAGTCACATAGTTGATTTTCAATATATAATTGTATATTCATCGCTTAAACGTTTACTTGATTATCTGCTTCATGGTATTCCATCTCTAACTCAAATTCATCATCAGCACTGTTGGTTTCAATGTCGAATTTATCAACTACAATCACTTTGTATTTTGGGTTGACCGTTCCCAAGTATTGATAGACATATTTCGACTTGTTCAGCTCATTCAGCCATCTTGCAGTATCAATGTCAACTTGGTGAGTGGACAAAGTGTATGACACTTTATTCATCTTCTGCTTGACATACTGAAGCTCATATTTGTCACTCCAATCCTTAATCGGATTAATAAAATATGTTGACTGGTCATCAATGCTTCGCTCAACAGTCTTTGTGTTTGTGAAATTAAAACTGTCAATGCCTCCTAGTTCATTAAGGAAAAACACCTCATTGTTTCCCTTGCACTTTGGCTTTATATTAAATCTGACTGGATATGATTCCCTTCCACCGACAAGAGCATATACATCAACATATCCCACTTGATGATGATACCTAGCTTCGATGTTGTCCAAGTCCAATGTATCATAAATATCATATCTTATGCCATTCTGCTCAATGTACTCACAAGTTCTGTCAGTCTGCAAAAACACACCACTGTTGGTATAAAAGTTTTTGAAAATTGTAACTTGAGAATCACTTAATACACTCAAGCCATAATGCTCACCATAGTTGTAATAACGATTTTCATTGTTGGTTAGGAAATGAACCTTGTCCGCGTTGTAGTACTTATTGTAATCCACACTCTGGAACTTGGATAAAGTTGTTGGCATTATCGTCACTGCTGTATATGGCACTGTTACAAGTGATGCTTGAGAATCATACACTTGATATGCTGTTATATTCAAGTCCAAAGGTTTCTTGAGACTAGAATATTGGAATGGAGAAGAAATATTAAATGAAATCGTTGGATTATTGTTATATTTCTCCATTGATATACAGTTTGTGTTCTCATCAATCTTACCTTGCAACATAACCACCATCTTGTTTGGCGATACTGCATTATAAGAACTATAAGTGCCTCCCACAGTCAATCCAGCGCCCTCTACAGTGATATTATACTTGATGGAGGTATCAATGTAAGCCTTCAATATATTAACGTGTTCTAGCGTTATATTGTAGAAGATACTGTTAAGTTTAAGACATTCCATAAGAGACAATGCAACCAAGCCACTCGTCTTGAAGGAATCAGCAGATATAACAGAAGAAGGACTACCTACAATCTCCTTGTAGTAGCCGTCATCATTATTTGCATCCTTGATGATTATCTTCAAGTTTGAAGGTGAACCAACTGCAAATGTCACATATGGTGAATCAGTTGTATGTGTGTTGTTCAGCACTATAAAATTGTTTAATGAACTTGCTAATAATTTGTTTGCCATATCTTAATCGTTAAAATAATCATCTAATATTATTGTGGCTGCTTCAAATATCTCATCAGCCCAGTCATCCCAATACTCATCTGTAAGGTCTTCCATCACAAGGTCATTAGGGTTGTTTGGGCTTGTCCATAAATTGTCAGGCATGTCAAATATCGGCCTTGGCTTGATTCCATTCTCCACAATTGACTTCCATACAAAGTATATTGTTGTATTGTCGCTCTTACCCAACTTCCTCTGACACCAATCTGCCAATACCTCGACTGCAATCTCCCAAGGAAAAGGCTTGTTCGGCTCTCTACCACCTTGGATATAGTCAATGTAATCATTCACCAAAATGGTTATCACACCATTCTCAGCATCTTCAGTCACAGTCAAATCATTATATAGATTTGAATCAGTCAGTGTGTCTTTCCTAGCCTTGTCATTAAAACCGTGAGCAGTGATAGCAGCCTTTGAAATCATCTTGCACTCATCAGCAATACTTTTGATGGTATCACTTACATTTTTAATTAACTCTTCCTTGTTCATAGTGTTATCTTTGGAAATTTATAGTCAAACGACACATCAACACATCCTTGAGCATCATCAGTGTTAATCGGCTGCAATAACTCACCAAGGTCAAACTCCTTGGATGGGTCAAAGTGCTCTTCAAGGTCACAATAGTTAATTGGGTTGTCAACCGTTATGAGCATTGTGCAACGGACACCAGCAGCATTGTTGTCATACCAATTTCGAAGAGTAATGAAAGAATAAGAAATAACCTTTATTGAAGTGTTGTATTCATTCTCATCATACTCATCATAGTTTATTGATATGTCCTTTAACTTTGCCACAAAGTTCAATGCTATGGAATGAGCAACCGTCTGGCATTCTTCCACTGACAACTGCCTTGTATTAAAGTTTTCAAAGGCTTGAGGTGTCATCACAACATCAAAATTGACAGTGCATCTAACACTGCCGTCAGACAAAGTTGAATCACCAACATAGATAGGGTCTTCAAGGAACACTAGTGGGTGATTTTCCTCACCAATACCACTTCCCTTTGACAATCTATCATACTTGAACTGACGAACCAATTTATGCTCTCTAGCTATATTATAAAATGTCCTAATTATAGAATTAATCATATTATATTTATTTTATATAAAGATAAAGGATGACATCAGCCATCCTTTATACTCTTACTACTTCCAAAAATGATTTAGTTACTTTTGTATTGTAATCCATTTTTGCTTGAAGACATATTGCTAAACTCATACATCTGTCATCATGTTTTCCAGTCTGTGCTTCAAACTGCATCTTTCCAGTCTTGGTATATTTCACAATAAATGTTCCTAACTCACTGTACAACTCATTGTCAATTGTGTTAAAGTGAATATTTTTGTTTGCAATGGCCATTGCAAGCTCACTGACAGCCTTTTCCTTGCTTTGGTTGGTGGTTGTCCACTCCTTTAATTTCGACTTGTTAGAGACGAGTTTTTGTATCTCATTCAACATCACAGCACCAATGCTGTTTATCTCTAAATAAGCCATCTGCAAATTGCTAGTTGAATTGATAATATCTGCAATCTGCCGATACTTTGAATCAAGAGTGCCTTCCACCTTGTATTGCTTCACTTGCATTGATTCATTTATCTTGGTGACAATCGTTGCATCCTCACCATTTGCTGAGAGGTCAACGCCAATCCACTGCTTCTCATCATACTTGTATTCATATGGTTCAAATACTTGCTCAAACCCTTTGAAAAAAGTAAGCGATGAATCTAGAAATTCAACCAAGAACTCTTCTTGAAAACCAATTGGTGACACACTTTTCTTTATTTCTTCTATTTCTTCTTCACTAACTAAGTCATCATCATAGATGGTTGCACTGATTTCTTTATAGCCCTTTTCTTTTGATACAGCCTTCATATACATATCATAGAACAATCCACGCTTGCCCTTTGGAGTGCTTATAATGAGTATCTTTGGATGTCTAGCCTTTGTAATCGGCATTATAACTGATGACCAAGGCTCACTACCATCAGCTAATGTGTCTGGAAAGAAACTCGCCTCATCTAAGACTAATAACCCACTGATGGTATAACCACGAATGGCTGTTGGTGACTCCATTGTGAAGAACTGAAGATAACTGTTGAAAATTGTTTGGATGGTTAATGTTGATGCATTCGCTTTTTTAATAACTCCAGTATTTTCTAAAAGCTGTGTTATCTCTTTGTAAACCTTTCTACCTTGTGAATATGTTGGACTGATATATGCATTGAATGTAAGTGGCTTGCACATAGATTCAATAAGTGCAATCTCGGCAAAGACAGATTTTCCGCTTTGTCGAGACCACCTTGCAACCAATACCTTTGTGTCATCGTCATGCAATAAATTATAGGCTTCCTTCTGTTTTTTTGTGAGGTTTATATCAAAGTGTAGATTCATCTTCAGCATCATTATTAAAACCAAAGGAAACTTTTATGCCTTCTTTGTTATTATTTATCTGTATTGCTGTCTGTGGAGTTTCTTTTCGCTCAACTCCAAATATTCTAGACATACTATCTAGAATCCCTCTTGCATTAAACAAATCCCCCCTTTGAATTGCATCTTGCAGCAACGACTCATAGCGTCCGAAAAACATATCCCTTAATTTTTCAGCTTCTATATTCCTATCTTCAGCGAATCTATCTAAGGCAGCATTGTAAATATAAGCAGACTGTCTGGCTTTCACTGGTTTATTGCCATACAAACCCTCTTGAATCTTCTGAAGACAATCAGACCTTGATACTCCATTTGCAATGTCAACATACACAAGGGAAACTGTATCATCAGCCTTGTTGTAAGCATCCGTCAATGTCGGTGCTGTACCAAGTATTGTGATTGGCGATTTCTTTGCTTTTCTTTTCTTTTTATCTGGGTTTCCGTGTGATTTTGATAACATAATATCATATTTTTTATAAAAAATAATGGGCTACCATTCAAGTAGCCCATTGTTATTATTTTTTAGTCTCGCCTTCTACTTTCTATTTTTGTTCATTTCATTTCTAAATTTCATCTGGGCATTCTCTGCTACAGCTTTTGCATCAAGATACTGCAAATATGCAAAAACATCTTGAACATCATAATCTAGAACTCTCTCAAGCTCCAAGAATTGATGGTTAGCCATTGTACTAACTATATGCATCCACTGGAAATCTTTTAAGAATTTTCTATACTTTGGAGCTGTTGGTTCACTTCCTCCATTTTCAAATAGGCTTTTGAAAGTTTCTTCAAGGCGAGACCTTTCTTGAAAAAATGGAAAACCAACGGCAACGCTTCAGAACAAGGCAAATTCCTAACCTTTTCCATCATTTTTTCATATTTGCCATCATAAGGAATCCATTCACCCTTCTCATCTTGTGTCAACAATAATATTGATAACAACTCAATGTACTGCATATCACTCTCCTCACCCTTCATCACCACATCAGCATCAATAAACTGCCTCATGCTCATCTTGTCCATCGGAGGTATAGAATATCGCTTGTTGTCAATTACAATACCAGCCTTTGCATTCTTCATAAAAAAGTCACCATCATATATAAATTGAACGGATTCATTTAATAATGCATAAATGTTCAATGGCAAATCAAGACAAAAATCATCATCCTCACCTAATAGCCTTGACAGAATCACTGATTCAGATTCCCTTATCAGCTTGAACTTGTCAATATCCGACATTTCATCATCTATCTTGGGCAATTTGTAAAATGCCTTGCAATACTGCTCCAAGGTCAAGGTATGCCAAGATGTAGGAAGCTTGTACTTCTTTCCGTTTATTTCCAAATCTAAATATCCTTTATCCATACTTTACTCCTTTTGTTTCTTTGGTCTTCCAACACTTCTCTTAGGCTCTTGAACCTCTTCATTCTTCTCCTCCTTGGTATCTTCCACCTTGTCCTCTTTTAACGCCTCAGAAGGCTCTGGAACGCTTCCTAACTGTATTCTGTTCTCAGCATTCTCAATCGGCTGTGCTTCTTCTGCCTTGTCTTCAAAATCAGCTTCAGTTGCAAGGCCATTATTAATCAATGTAAGCTTTCCGAACTTAAGATAATTCACCAAACCATTGTAGTACTTTGGTGACTGGCACTTGCAACCTTGTGCAGAGTCATTCGTTCCATAAACTTCATTGTAATATCCAACTAACTTTGAAAATGGAAATGTTCGTCTGTTTGAACCAATTTCATCTAGATATTTCTTCGCTAATTTAACTTTCTCTAATGTGTAGCCATTCTTTGCTGCTACTGATATATTTCTTTTTTCCATAAAACTATTTTTTTTACAATGTTATTTCTTATAAAGATTACTTGTGACTTAAGTAAACTGAATATGCTAGACAACTAGCAGTTATTAATCCCCACAATGCAAACCAAGGATTCCAAATGTATGCTAGAATAATATTAGGTATGAGATTGCACCAGAATGTCATACATTTATCACAAATCCAAGGGTATAAATCAAATGCATTTATCTGCAATATGCTAAACTTGGGATTCCACTGTAAGAGATATGCCACTAATACACTTAAATGCATTAAAACTATTAGAGTGATGAATTGCCATAAATTAGGAATCAAACTTAATATTATGCTCATTTTAATATCTTCTTTTTATATTCATTTATTTCTTCATCTTTTCGAATGTAAGCTTTAATCTTTTGAATAATCTGACTGATTTCAGAGAATGAACGACCAGTAATCCTTGCCATCTTCTCATAACTTATTCCTTGCTTTTCACTCTTTAAACGATAGTAAATCAAATATATGTCAGCTTCAGCTGGTGTAAACACCTCATTCAACCTTTTGCTGATGAACTTGAACAAATCATTAATCCGATTGTTTTTGTCTTCCTTCTCCTTCCATTCATTGTCATTTTCAATAGTCTCATTTATTAAACGCTTTCCATCATCACTCATGTTGTTTTTGTTATTTTCCATTCCATGTGATATTCGATACAATATTTCACTGTCATTCTGCTTCATATGCTTCTTATGCTTGTTATCCACATTGATGTATTGGAATTTGCTAGCAATAAAGAAATACTTCTCAAAATCTGAAATAACAGTACCCCTCATTATACTGTCATGTACCTTCAGTATTGTGTCTTGGAATACATCATCAAAAAACTCTGGATTATAGGTGATGTTCTTCCTTAAATTCTTTTTTAATTTCTTCTCATTCTTTGCCACATATTCTAAGAATTCCCTAGCGTGTTGTTCATTAGACATTTTTCATTTATATCCTTTAACAATAGGTCATAAGGCAAATTACCAACACTTCTGTATATCTCCACTCCATCTTCCTCTAGAATAACAGTTGGAATACCGTTCAATTTATAAGATGGGCTAACAACGTCTATATTTTGCTTCTGAGCCTTTATTTTAAGTACTGTGGCTAACTTATCAACCACACTTGAATAATCTTTACAGCAGCCACAAGAATCGCTATAAAAATAAATTAAATCCATATTAACTCTGCCTCCTTTTTATTAAAATCCTTTTATATGGTATCTTTGCTTTTCCATCTTTGGTGATATAATATGCAAAACGATGACAAAGTTTGTAATATCCAGTTCCACCTTGAGAACGATATAAATCTATAAATTCTTTTGTCATTCCACTCCATCCACTTGGTAATACATTTGCATCAGCATTGCCTATAATATCAAACTGCTGTGGATTGTAAAACAACACTGTTATTGGTGCTGCAATAACGCCATCATAATCATATGGAATATCACATACTTTATCTACATTGATGCAATCATAGTTCAACAAATGATTGTACTTATCAGCATCATATTTCTTATCTAACTTTAAATCTCTGAATGAATGTGTGTTGTTGATATTTGTGTACCATACACTTGCTGCTTGCTTTATTTCTCCATCAGCAATAAATAACATTGTAAAATTTATGGTATCATTTGCAGAATGAACAAATACTTCTCTATTTTTCAAGTATGGGAAAAAATCCTTATATGTTATTGCATTTGGATTGCCAATAATTAAAAACTTCTTCATTTCTTTAATCTGATTAATATTCGCTTATATATTGGTTTATTATTAACAGTTGGGCCATTCCATATTCTTCTTATACCATTCTTATCAATGTATTCAGTTACTGTTCCACATATTAGACCATTATCTATATCTGATTTATCAAACTGATTTAAAGTCCCTATAATTTCAAATTGCTCTGGGCAATACTTATCAAGAAATGTAATCGGTACTCCCATAATGCCATCATAGTCTTTTGGTATATCTTTTGTCTTATCTACATTGATTGCATCATAGTTGTCATACTTGAGATATATCTCAGCACTATATGACTGTATTAACGTTATTGGGTTGTGACGCTTATTATGTGGAAGATTAGTAAACCAACGAGAATTTATACTATTCATAGTATTTTTATCTTGTATGAAATCCATTCGATTATTAACCCCTAACCAAATCTTATTATCTTTAAACAATGGAAAAATCTCTTTATAAGCCACAGCATTCATATTGCCAATAATTAAAAATCTTTTCATTCCAACCATTTTATAAATTCTCTGAATAAACTGAATGGTGGATTTGTTATCACCATATCACATTCATCCTTTATTTTTGTGCATTCATCAGACCTAAAGTCTCCATTGCCTTCTAACGCTGTTTTAAGCGTTTCTGAGCCATCATAATCAAGTCTGTAAGAAGATGTGCCGTCAAGGTTGATATGAGTGGCTGTGAGCCTTTTTAAACCATATTCTTTAAAATGGTCAACAAAGTATTTCCAAAAATTAGAATTCTCATCATCACAAGGCAAATATATCCATTGGTTTTTAAAGTGCTGAATGTAATGCTGACATTCTGCTTCTATATCTTTATACTGTGTATAAAACTCATCATTCTTAGCTCTTCTAGCTTTTGTTAAATTAATATTTCTCACCATATATATTTTATTATAAATATCACATACCTTTGTAAAAAGTAATATTTTTAGTAAAAAAATAAAGAAAAAATAAGGGCTTAACCTCGCCAAGTTAAGCCCAACTTCATCAGTCCTATTTGCCACGGTAGCTTGCCCTAGTGCCTAATGATATTACTCATAATATTTAAATCCGTCCAAACGTCTAAGCCATCCCCTCAAAAACTTTGCTCTGTTATGGGTCTTTGCAAGGTCTTCAAAATGCTGCTTTCGTCTTGCCCATAACTTATTGAACAATTCTTCTTGGTCTGGATAATCATTTATTGCAGCTAATGTCTTAACACCAACAATACCATCATCTTTAACACCAAGGACTCTCTGTGGTAACTTGATGCCATAAACACCACTGCCCCAACACCAGTCAACTAGGAGATTTGCTATTGCTTGGTTATTTATTTCATCACCACGCCAGCGATTCCAATAACCTTCCTTGAATATATATTCCCATTCAGCATTTGATATTCCTCTCAGTTCCTTGCAAGTCTTCTGTCTTCCAAAGTAGCGTCTATAAGTCTCAAGGGTAACGCCTTTCATTGTGCAGATTTTGCCATCAATATTTCCTGCATATAGACCTTCATATTTTAAAATAATTGGAATAAGTTGTTTATAATCAGCCATATTTATTTTAATTGGAATTAGCATCATTATTATTATTAGAATTGTCTTCATCTATTTTAAGTATTGTATAAGGGTTGTCAAGTTTATCTAAACCATAGATGTGATTTCCATATCTGCATCCATAGCTTTCAAATACATATCCTTCTTCTACTGAATATTCATAAACTCCATTATATATTTCCCTTTTATTTATTTTGATGTCATAATTATTCGTTATCATCTTCTTCTGGTATTTCTTCTACATCTATATTATGTCTTAATTTATCTCTCTGGATTTGCATTTTCTCCATGTGCTCTAGATGTCTATCCATATCTTTTCTTAACTGTACTGATTCACTCCTAAAATAAGCCGATACACCAAATACACTTGCAGTATACAGCAATGCTTGTCCAAGTATCCATAGAATACTGTCAGCCACTTCTCCAACTGGTGGCACAAAGAATGCTCCAATGCTCATACACCATCCAAGCACAAATGCCAATAATGCTGATAGTATTGCTAGCTTCTCTTTTATATTTAAATCTTTCCAAGTTGTTTTCATCTTTATTGTTTTTTTATTAAGATTAATTTAAAAACAAATAAATAACACCGTCAATAACACCATAATAAATGAATTAAATATAAATGATTGATATATAGTTAATTATAAAAATAATAACTTCGTTCCTCTACAACGAATTAGGTATATTTTGTAAAGAAAACGGAATTAAATTAAATGGCTGATAGTAAAATAATTAGCAAAATATTTTGAAAATTCGATAAATAGCACTATCTTTGCCGAGTGAATGGTTAAATAGCACCATCAGTATCACCATTTAATTAAAAAATAAGAATATGAAAGTTAGTATTGCACGAATCAGATTGTATCTGAAGGAAGGTAAAACACTCAGTGATGGGAGTCATCCCATTATGCTGATGTGTTCGTTTAATGGTCGGAAGGAAGTCTCGACTGGTTACAGTTGTATTCCTAAGTTTTGGTCAAAGAAAGATGAATGTGTGAAGAAGGGTTATCCAAATTGGGTAATGATTAATCATTCTATTAACCAATTGAAGAATGAAGCCATTGAACGGAGGAATGAATATGAGCGTCTTGGTGAGGTTTACACGCCTCAGATGATACTTTCCCCAAAGAAGGTATTAAGTGGCCATACAAACGTTTTAAATGGGCTTATAGAGGAATATATATCAGAGAAGAGTCTGAAGGAGAATACAGCATATAATTGGAAATATCTCTATCATCTTATTTCTGAATTTGACAATGACAAAGTGATTGTAAACCAATTAAGATTAGATTATGTTAAAAGATTTACCAAATGGTTGCAAACTGAAAAAAAGTTATCTGATGGTGTAATAAAGATGGTATTGTCAAAGGTTGCAGCTATTACCAATTATGCCATTGAAAAGGGTTTAATGTCTGCTGATGATTATCCTTTCAAAGAATGGAACTATAAGCAGAAGTTCAAGAGTGCAAGCAAATTGGATTATATTCATTGGAAGACATTGGATGTAATGAAGGAAATGCTGCTAGATGATATTATTATAAGGAATGACAATCTGTGGCATTATAAGGATGAAGTATTGGATGAGTTGATGGATAAAAACAGTGATTTATTTGCAAGGTTTTTGTTTATGGAAATGATACTATGGCAAGGATTAGCACCTGTTGATATTTGTCATATTAGAAAAGAGGATATTGCTGTAAAGACTGTTAATGGCAGTGATTATTACTGTTGGGATGGTAAACGAAGCAAGACATCAAAGGCTGTCAAGGTGAGGATTCCTTGCCACAATGTGTATTCTGATGTGATGGTTAAGACTATGTTGATGTTCAACAATTCAGAATGGTTATTGCCAGTGTTGAATGGTCTTAGTCTTGAGACAAGTGAGAATTCGAGGAAGCATAGGATTGGTAATACATTTGGTGTATTATCGCCAAAGTTGAAGGAATGGTTTCAGAAAGTGAATGAAGAGGTTGTTAGGAGGAATGTTGAGAATGGTGGGGATATACCATTAATTGATATGAAGTGTACATTTTATTCAGCTCGTCATAGTTTCAGTATGGCTTATATGCAAAAGGGAGGCTCACCAATGGCTTTAGCGACATTGCTTGGTCGAAGTCCTAATACTTTAGCACAGTACATAAAGGAACTAGAGGAAGAAGGGGATTTGGTTGATGCTGTTAGTATTATTTAGAATAATCAAGGGGAGGTAGCCGAATTGCTATCTCCCCACATCATTTTAAAAACAACTAATTAATAAATATATATAGAATTATGACAAATCGTTTAGTTATTCTAGATATACTCTTTCAAGTTTATCATTAAAATATTTATATATTATTGCATCTTCGATTTTTAAACCGAATCGGTCTTCGTGTTCTGTTTTTCCTTTCCCATAATTTCTTTGTTTATGGTTTGGATAGAATTTCATTTCTCCGATGTTGTTAATATTAAAAATAATGTAGCCATCATCTACAAAGTTGATATACAGTCTTTGTTCATCGTTGGTATATCCGCTTTCCATTATTTTTGTCAATGCTGAAATCTTTGACGGTTCAATCAGTATATCGCCATATTTAATGTATTGTTCCACATTTCCTTTCCTTTGTTTAAGTTCGATGTGTGTTAGGCGATTTTTTCTGTCGGTAGCTTTAAAGTCAATTTCTGACATTCTTGTGTTAGCTGTTAGACCAATGAACCAGTGTAGTTGGTCATTAAATTCTTCAAGAAGTTTTTTATTAACATCTTCTTGGTAATCAAAATAATTTTTATTGTTCATATTATATATATTGGAGGTATTTTAAAGTCCTCCCTCTATATATAAATATAATGAACTTTCGAAAAGTGTCAATATTTTACAACTTTTTTTTAAAAAATTTTATATCCTAGTGTTACTCCAACATAAATGTCTGATTGATGGTTTATTAAGCCATATCCGCTACCTATTCCGAATGTGCAATTCCATCTGGATGGTTTTTGTTTTATATATTTTGTTATTTCTATTTCCTTTGTAAGTATTTCTTTATGTGTCTTGAGAGCCATTTTAAGGCTGTCTAACGATGTATTTATTCCACTGGTATATATTTCCACGTCTGCTGTATCTGAATCGATTGTGAGCTGTTTATCGAAGCGTTTGGACTCTGTTATTAATTGAACTGCATTCCCATTTGATTTATATAGTGTATCAGTTTTGATTTTTGTAATATATGTTGGTATCAATTGTTTTTCTATAATGATTGAGTCTTTGTGTATGGTATCACGCTTTAAAACTATTGTTGTGTCTGGTTTTACATTCTCTATTATGTTTTCAAGCTTGATGATTTGACTGTTTTGTTTGCACATTATGCCAAGCATAAGACAAAAAAGAATTGATGTAAATATTATATATTTTTTCATATTTTTTTTCTTATAAAGAGTTTTTTGCCGTTGGGGTAAGGCTTTGCTAGTATTTCCTTACCCCCCAGCTGTCTCTGTTTTATTGGATTTGTTAGACTTAATATTCACCATTGGAGGTTAACCATTAATACTTGTGATAGCTTTATTCTCCGTCACAGTGCAGAGTACCAAAGGTGTGTTCAGTTACCACGCTCAACAGAGGAGTATATATTTATTTTACATCAGATTGTTCTTTGAATTTCTTATATGCACTAAACATCATTGGACAGCATCCTAGCTTCTCTTGTAGTTGTTCTTTTTCTTTCTTTTTCATAGAGTTGTTGTTTTGTCTTTTTTACAAGTCTATCCCAAACATCCCAATTGATGGAGTTTGGTTCAGCCTCTTCAAGTTCCTCTCTAGTTTGATAAAGTTCATCATCTGATGGACACCTTTCAACATATCTTGTTCTGTAGACTTCTAGATGCCATTTCCTGACGTCCTGAGACGTTATCTCCTTGTCTGTGGACTGTTGTAAGGCTCTATCCTTTTTCGTTGATTCTTGAGCCTTTCTGTACTTCTTCGTTTCTTGCTCCTTGAGTCGTTGTTGTCTTCTTCTAGAGGCTTCGAATAGTTTTTCAAGTGCTTGAGCAGTTCTGTTCATAGTTATTTTGATTACATTGCAAAGATATAAAAAAAAGTTGAGATTTCAAAATATTTTTTTAACTTTTTTTAAATTATTTTTCATAAGCCACACCCATCAAAGGCGTGTGGCGTTCATTTTTAAAAAGGATAATCATCTTCAGTTGAAGATAAAGACATAGCTTCTTCTAGAATAGTATCTTTTAACTTTTCCTTTTTCTTTTCCAATGTATTATATAAAATTCTTTTTAATCTATCTATTTCATTAGGAAAAGTAGAAAAAGTAGAAGTAATAAAATTATTTAATGGGATTTTAACGCTTTCAATAGCGTTAAAATCTAAACCATCAGTAGCTTCTTCTATTTTATTTAATAATATTTCTTTATCAATTTCAAATTGTTTTTCTATTTTATTTGAATTTATCATTGTATTTGAATTTATAATTGAAT